>Ga0247840_10010024_pt1 | contig 11973 bp, 10 predicted proteins | sample LaCruzMarch2015__FD_192404 | JGI IMG/M metagenome (GOLD analysis project Ga0247840, IMG submission 192404) | Freshwater microbial communities from meromictic Lake La Cruz, Castile-La Mancha, Spain - LaCruzMarch2015_17m | ecosystem: Environmental > Aquatic > Freshwater > Lake | place: Spain...
TAGCGTTTCGAGAGAAGATCTCCCTGGGACATCTTCCGTTGTAGACAAAGACAGCATTCGCCTCTCGCATCCAGTAAGTGTTCCCGACCTGTTTAAGATGATCCCTGGGGTTTACAAAGCAGGCGATAGCGCTTGGGGATCTGAGGTCAATATAAGAGGGCTATCTCGAGAATCTGTGGTTTTGTTGATCGACGGCGCACGGGTCAATACGGCTACAGATATAAACGCTCAATACGGCCTCATTGACCCCAATGACATAGAACGCATAGAGGTGCAGAAAGGCCCTATCTCTTCCAAATATGGGTCAGGGAGCATAGGTGGAGTCGTCAATATCATCACCAAGACCGGCAAATACAGCTCTGAGCCGAAGGTAGGCGCTCAAGGCATACAGACACTTCAAACCAATGGCCTCGGTGCGCAGATGTATGGGGCCTCATCGTATTCGGCCTCAGATCACTACCTCTACGTGAGTCAGAGCTTTCGCGATGTGGATTCATATAAAGGTGGAGATCGCACAGACGTGCACAATAGCCAGTTCCGCGATTATCAAACAGCGATCAGAGGCGGACATCAATTCGCTAATTCTCAGGAAGTAACCGCTCAGCTCCAAGTGTTTGAGGGTGAAGACATAGGCATACCAGGGACGGGAACGGCTCCATTGCCTACAAATGCAGACGTCACATATCCACGTGTGGGGAGAGTCCTCGGTCAAGCGGTATACAAATACACTCCCCAATCCGAAGTCCTGGATGCATCTGAACTCAATCTGTATTTCCAGCGAATAGACCGCAGAGCTGATGTGGACGACTTCCCTGCCGAATCACCTGTTATAGAGATAACACCAAGCGCAACACACGACACACTTGGTTCACGGTGGACGAATACACTAGTGTTTGTGGATCATCTCGCATCTATTGGGCTAGATGTTTGGCAGCGAGATCTCGAATCCTCTCGGTCTCGGTACTTGAGGTCTGGTGCAGTTGTAGAGGACACACCATTACCTAAATCTAAATTCCTCTCCTACGGAGCATTCGCCGAAGATGCATGGAGCCTCTCCCCAGAACTTACACTTAGCGCAGGCGCTCGCCTTGATGGGATAGAGGTATCAAACGATCAAACGCCTATATGGGAAGAGCAACACGTAAACGATGCTAATTGGAATGCGCATGTAGGCGCAGCCTTCGACTTATCTAAGCAGGTCGATCTCACTATTGTCGGTGCAAGCGGTTATAGAGCAGCCTCCCTCGAAGAGCGCTATGCCTACCTGGTCCTCGGCTCAGGCCAAGAAAAGCTCGGCAATCCATACCTCGATCCAGAGCGCTCACTCTTTGCGGAAACAGCCATACACTGGAAGGGCGATTCGCATTTGCTCTCCTTTGCGTTGTTTGTAAACGACCTAAACGATCTGATCCGCGATAAGCGCATAGACGAAAACACAATAGTCGCAGCAAACATTTCGCAAGCTACTCTCTATGGTGGGGAGCTAGAGGCACGGGTCCTCCCAAGCGACGTCTGGGAACTCTATTCCACCCTAGCCCTCGTATACGGGCGCGACGAGACACAACACCAAGTCCTGCCATATTTGCCACCGCTCAACGGCACATCTGGAGTAAAAGCAAAAAGCGAAGGAGGCGTATTCTCTGGAACCGAGTTGGCCTACGCATTCACACAACACAATGTCCCCACAGACACAGAGTCAAGCTCCGGCTGGGCCACACTAAGAGCCTACGCAGGCAAGTCCTTTACAATCGCCAACACCAAACATGAACTGCAAATCTCAATCGACAATATCCTAGACCAGAAGTACGAAGACTATCTCTCCACATCGAGACAAGTAGACCTCCTAGAGCGCGGAAGGTCTATAAGCCTGACTTATTGCGTAGACCTGTAGATATACCCATCGCAATTCGAAATTTCGTTTTCTCTGGAATCAGATTGGGGTCATATTTGAAAATTGTGATTGAGGCAAACAGCAAGCGATACTGAAGTATCGCGAGCCCCCAATATTTTAATAACGGGCCGATTGAGTAATTTTCAAAGATGGCCCCAAGATGTTTTCAGAAAAACGAAATTTCGAATTGTGATGGGTATACCATGGGGCACGGGCGCGGAGGGACTGAAACTAGCCAATAAGAAGCACCCTCGAAGCAATGACCTGTCATGAGAAGAGTGAAGTAAGAAGACAAATACCCCCACAACCAATAGCATCTATCGGCAAAACAAAACCGGTACCTTTTTCTCTCAACCAAAACCGCTCGCGACCTCTACTAATAGGGCACACTAATGACGTACACTAATCGGACACAATTTTAGAGCATGCCGAATTTATGGCCTTAAGTCCTCTCACCTCAATATTGTCTGCGAGTGGGTAGTATAAATCGCCGGGCACGACGACGGTCAAAGAGTCGAGGTGCAACGTGTCGAAGCTTGTGCGCATGGAGTCGGTTAGCCCTGGAGCTTGAGAGTATTTAATCTCGAAACCTAATCGTTTCCCATCTTTTATGATTAGCAGATCGAGTTCTGATTGAGCGTGGACTGCCCAGAAAAACGCCTCCTCTGGTGATGCTTGATGAAGTTGAATGACCTGCTCGAGTGCAAAGGCTTCCCACGAAGCACCTAATTTGGGATGTGTTTTTAACTGTTCCAATGAAATGAGACCCATGAGCTGGTGAAGGATACCGCTGTCGCGAAAATACAGCTTGGGCCGCTTTACTTGTCTCTTTTTTATGTTTTCGTGCCAGGGTTTCAGTCGGCGAACCATGAAGGTCGCATCGAGTAAGTCGAAATATCTGGTTGCGGACTGGTCTCCTATACCAAGCGATTTTCCGATCTCGGATGCGTTGAAGATTTGCCCATTGTAATGACTCAGCATGTTCCAGAATCTGGAAATGGTTGTCGAGGGAATGTTAAATCCCAGTTGAGGGATGTCTCTCTCCAGAAACGTTCGAATATAAGATTTCCTCCACTCCCAGGAATCGCTCTCATTCGCAGCTAAGAAAGACGGCGGATAACCACCGCGTAGCCAGAGCATATCCGATGCGTCTCTATCAATTTCCATAAGCCCAAAAGGGTGAACCTCTAGAAATGATATTCTGCCTGCTAAAGTTTCAGAGCTCTGGTTGATAAGATCTCTTGATGCGCTACCGAGAACCAGGAATTGCGCGGGATTCGGGCGGCGATCTACTAGTGTTCTCAGGAGTGGAAAGATTTCGGGAAGGCGCTGGATTTCGTCTATCACCACCAATCCCGTGAGATCCTGAAGGGAGAGTTTGGCTTGTTCCAATCTACCAAGGGCAACTGGATCTTCAAGATCAAAATAGTTTAACGATCTGTTTATGCCTTCGTGGAACCCAGAAATATAATCACTTGCAAGCGTCGTCTTTCCAGACTGCCTAGACCCAAGCAATGCGACTACAGGATTCACCCTAAATAGCTCATGGATCTTTTCGAGATAGAGACGTCTGTCCATAAGCAGGGGCACCTCCTTCTGGTTAAAATAGAAAAGGGAACAAGATTTTCTCGGATCCGCACCTGAGCATTCCAAGCATTGTGCCTTATTAGGTTGCTTCGGTTTAGGCATAACCACTTATATTTGCTCGCACATCACCCAACGCGCAGACGCTATCATGAAATCTCCCCATGCGATAGCGAAATTTCATGAGAATTGAGACATGGCGACATCTTGCGTGCCGAGCATTTTCTTTTTGTCGATAGAATTGGTGTTTGTCGGTGAGGTTTTTTGAGGAGGGGGTATGGAAACTTTTAATTGGCTAGCTCCAACTACGATGTGGATCAAGAGACATAGGACGAAAAGTGTTTGCGTAGTGCGTCTTATCGCCTTCAGCACTTTAATCATGGCACCCCACATGGATAGAAGTCTGACGCAAAAGCCCTAAGAACCAAGACCAACACAAACAACCAGAAGCTACATCCAAAGATGGTCCACCATTGCGATTTGTTTGCTCGGTTTATGCTTGAGTAACAGGTTTTGCGTGAATAACAGGCCGACAACCAGATCAAAGAACATATGGAAAGTGCAAAGCATGAGAGCATTAAAAGAGCACCGTCACTACTTTCTGCAAATTGCACTATCGTTGAGAGAACCGGTGCCTCGCAATTCTCGATAGTGAGGCTAGCGTAGATTATGGTGATCAAAGACAACAAGCAGAATCCCTGCATCAACCTCTTGAGACCGATAACGACCTTCATGGCAGATCTCCTATTTTCCTAGAACACGAGCCAACGCATCTAGGTATTTTCTAAGCTCTGTGCGGCCTTTCTTTGTTGCAAGAAACGTCGTCTTTGGTTTCCGATCAACGAACTCCTTGGTGACCTGAACAAGTCCGGCATCTTCTAGCTTACGGATATGAGCAGACAGGTTGCCTTTTGTTAGTTCCAGCTCCGCGAGAATAGCCGTGAAATCAATTGCATCTTCGCGCATTGCTAAGTCTGCCATAATGGCCAACCGGACGCGGTCGGCCAAAATGTCGTTTAGTTTGAGAATGTCTTTAGCACTCATCTGGACACCTTTTGCTTTCGGATTGGTGTTTTGTTATGCGGCTAGAGACTGCTGTGAGTGCAAGTATGCTTAAGCCACCCATCGAAAGCAGTGGCCACAGCAATGAAGGTGAGCCGCTAATGAACTGGACAACTGAACCGACTACTAGCACCGCTGCCGCCACGAAAGACCACCGAATCGGAAGAAAGAGAACTTTGCCTTGAACAAGGATATCCGCCGTAAACAGGAGAAACAGTGGGGCAATCCATTCCGGCTTGCCTGCGATAAGCATCAGCGAAAAAACAATACACTTAACTATTAGGTCAGAGACCAAAGATAGATTCCGTAGATACGAAAAATTTTCAGCAATAAATTCATCTAGGCTAATACGGCTTAGGTTAGCTGCTCGCATTACGAGAAAATACAGAATTGCACATACAAGAATGAGGCTCGCAGCTGCATGCGTGATAGTGTTTATTTTCAGCACTTGGTTAGTCGAAGACAATACAAGTCGCATCGTCATGTTGCCGCCGGTTGCCATCTCTCCAATAGAAAGCAAAATGGATGCACCAGCAATTCCTTGGTAAATGCGCTTTCTCACTAGAGAGGCTGCCCGCTCTCCTGCCTGTCTCCTCTGAGCCTTTACATCTGCTCGATCTATTATGCGCCTGATAGTTGCAACGTCCTCAACTGCTTTCTGAATATCTTCGCCCATATATCCTCCGCTCGGTTGGCAAATTGGTTTGTAATGCAAACTAGTCTAACAAAGGACGGGCGCGGTCGTCAAGGTTTGCTCTCAAAAAGGAGCGAGTCATTTTCTGGGGTCTTGCGGTGAATACTTGGCAAAAACGACCCTGCACCTTTTTCTCTCACCAGATTGTGTATCCTTGTTCCGGTTGGAATCAGGCCCCTCCTCATCAACAGGTATCACGAGACAGCAATTAACTTGCAAGATTCGTCGGGTGAGGTATTGGATCTGCAACTAAGAGTTTTCCACTGGGGTCATGAGCCGTCTCGCTCAATGGCGACGGTGAAGACACATTGTCAGTCCGAGACACTTCGTCTTCCTATCTCAACAATGCCGCAGATCGGATGTTTAGGTTATGGATATTGATACGATCTCTAATACTCACCAACAATGCCGTCATCCCTCGGTAAAGAACTCTCGCATCCTTATCTTGGCCATACTATTTGCTCTGCCTACTATCACATGTCTCTGCTTACCATCTGCCCCCTATGCGCTAGCCGAGGCTAGCCATCAAGCACCTATTGACCTTACCTTCTACACCTCGGCTACAGCCACAACCCCACAGATCCCACTTTGGGCGGCTCTCTCTGATCCTCAGTTGGGAGGGCGTGTAAGGTTGAGTGTTGAGCCATGGAAAAATTTAGATGGGTTGAAGCAGGTCATGCTTGCTGGCAAAGGGGACATGTGGCTTGGTCATCTCGAAGCTTTTGCACTTGCTCGGGCTAAGGGTGCTCATATACGACTCATTGCCGTGAGTGCGTGGAGAAAGTTTTTTCTTCTCTCGACAGATCCGAGTGTGGGTTCTTTTAGAGACTGCGCACTTCGCAATGTGGGTGTCACCCCCATCGCCTCTCCGGCCTTGCCTCTGCTTGAACGCATTTTTGGGATGACATGGGCAAAGAGCGTTTCTGTTTATGAGCCGTCTATACTTGCCATGCATGCCATGCGAGGCACTTACGACACCATCGTTGCACCAGAGCCTCTGGTCTCGCAGATATTGGCAAAACGCCACGATTTCAGGGTTGTTGAAAGTCTAGAAGATGCCTACGGGCAAAGCCTCGGGAGAAAAAATAGAATCCCATGGGCAGGTATAGCGGTAAGCCAAGACCTAGTCGACAAACATCCAGCCCTTATGGACGAAATCGTTCTCTCAATGAAGAGAGCAGCGACCAGACTCGCCAATGATCCAGCCCAAGCTCTCTCCTATATGCCTAAAGGATTGGAAGGCGCTCTGCCAGACGAAATCATCTTGGAGTCTCTCACACGAGACACTCTAGGAGTAGAAAGAGCGCAGGATATAAGAGAGGAAATCGAGGCGTTCCTGGGCGTAGTGATGCCAGAGCAGCAGAGATCGAGTGAAAGTCTGAGGGAGATCTTGGATGGGTTGATTGGGGTTCGTGAACCGGCCGTGCGGAATCCGTGATGGCCTCTCAAAAAAGGTTCCATGTCGTTTTTTGAGGTCGAGATCTTGAGGAAATGGCGTTTCTCGAACCGCCATTTCATTGCGAGTGCCACACTTAATGAGCAGTTTCGAGGGTAGCTCCTAACCTCTATCTAGACAGCGTCTGACTTCGCTAGCCAGCTCTTCGACTGAGAATGGCTTGCGTAAAAATCCAGATCCGCCTGAGTTAAGGACCTTTGAGGCTCTTTCATCGGTGATGTAACCAGAGGCAATCAAAACTTTTACATTTCGATCCATCTCTTTTAAGCGGAAGAACACTTCTTCGCCCGACATAGTGGGCATCATCATATCCAGGACTACGAGATCGCAATCACCTGGATGTTCTTGATAGTAAGATACGGCTTCTATGCCGCTGGCGGCAGTTACAACTTTATAACCTAGGTGTTCGAGGCTTCTCTGAATGACGGTTCTAACTGGTTCTTCATCATCAACGACCAAGATGTTTTCGTCTCCTCTTGGCAGCTCCATTTTCGGCGCGCAATGATTTTCATTTACTTGGCCTACATCTAATTCAGGGAAGAACACCTCAAACATGCTACCCGCACCTTCTCGGCTGAACCACCGGATTGCCCCTCCTAGAGACCTCACGATAGACCCAACTGTTGCGAGACCAAAACCAGACCTCGATGGGGACTTGGTGCTAAAGTTCTCCTGGAATAGCTTGTCGCGATTTTCTGGCGAGATCCCCCTCCCATTGTCACAAACAGCAAGACGTATATACGGTTTATTTGACAAAGTTCCGGTCGCTAGTGGGCCTGGATCTGCATTCGGCCTTGATTGCCAACGATCGAGAAATATCTCGACCTCCCCGCCAACACCGACAGCTTCTCTTGCATTGACCACCAAGTTAATGACTACTTGGGCTATCTGGCCTTCGTCACCCTCCAAATATAAGGGCACGCCGTTATGCTGGAATGAAACGCTGACTTCTGTTTCAAAAGCTGTGCGCAACAATTGAACCGTAGAGTCGACGATCCTGACCAGATCCACTCTGGTTTTTGTCGGCATCTCTCCCCTGGCAAATTCCAAGATCTTTTGGCATAAGGCGGCAGCACGCCGACCGCCGTCTTCTATAGCTTGTAGGGAATCCGCATACGTTTCGAGACCGGAGACTGAGAGCCTCACGTAAGAAACGTGGCCCAAAATACCTGTCAGAATATTATTCAGGTCGTGCACAATACCACGAGTGAGAAGACCGAGGGTCTCGAGCTTCTGCTTCTGGTAGTTTTCGCTCTGGTCACCTGGATTATCGATACTCATCAAACACCCGCCCACATAATATTGACCATAACCCAAAGACGCAGGGCGATTCGCCAACCGCCCCTTCGAATCTTCTATGTCGGCATGTTTTGGTTGCCTTGCCAACAACGTTACAAATGAGACGCTGGCCTAATTGGTGACCTTTATGTTCTTCTAGCGATAAGGTTTTTTAAACCGAGGAATCCGGGTTCCTCTAATTTAATCTTCTCTATTCGGCTGCCGACTTGGGCTAGGGAGTGACAGTTCGAAAAACTAAAAAAAGTGAACTCTCCCAAAGGCCAGCGCTTTTCAAAGATTTGTTTGTTCTCTGGATAAGCCAGATCAAAAGCATGGAACCCATATTTCTCGACGAGATCTGGTATTGCAAGTTGGGAGAATGGTGTCTTGTCTAACCTAGAAGGGAGTAGTATCCCCCCTGCCTGCTCAACTGTCTCTACAACGCGAGCGAAATCCATCTCCAAACAATAAGCAACTTTACCGAAAGCAGAGTCGGGCACTTGGAGATTTCGCAATACAGCAAAAACATCTTCACCAGATGACTCCTCAGGAAAGAGTGCGGCGATAGAGACTTTGTCGCAAGAACCAACGCGGCAACACAGCTCTAGACCAGGGATGATTCGCAACTTAGTCCCGCTAGCCTCGGACTTGATTATGTCTATATAGCTAGCATTGTTGTGATCTGTAACACCCATCAACTGCAAGCCCTTAACCCTCCCCAAGCGCACAAGCGCCGCGCCAGGGTCTACCCCGCCAGCGCTAAAAAAGATCTCGGTGCCCGGAGTGTGAACCCTAAGATCCACTCTATAGTTTCTCCCTCTCCTTGCCCCCTTAGATAAAAAACTCTTACCTTCCCACCAGTGTTTAACCTGAACGACTTCTTTTGGCGCCTCGGTTCTCTTCTCTAAACTCAATTTCTTCTTTTCTTTAGTCTCCAGACCACCTGTAATTGGGAGATCTGAGACAGCACGCTTTGACTCCTTTGGGACCCGAGTGGTTTTTTTAAGTCCAGCCTGAGCCAGAAGTGCCTTTTTCTTTCTCAGGGAAGGCGCTTTAATTTTGCTTGCAGCAGCGGGTTTGTCAGGGGACTTATCACTTGCTTTAACCGATCGCCTGGTCTTTCGCTCGACTGAGGAGACTTCCTCCCTAGTTTTTTTAGCGCTTGAGCTGCTAGCCTTTGCAAGCCGAGAAGACACGGCCGAGCCTCTGCGCATTGTTAAATCTACGACCTTAAGACGCTTAGTCCGGGGGTGTTCAGCTAGAGTCTGGACATTGACTGCCTCTTTAGATCTCGCTTTGCGAGCAGTATCTCCAGTTTTCTGTGTCATCTTAGATTTTCCCTATCGTGAGTCAGACCGTTTATGCTTGTTCCGGCAAATCGCTAGAAGCATCCACCGGAGAGGATGTTAATTTTAGAGCCCTTCTCGCCGGTCGTTCTTCTTCTGTGACCTCAGGGTTAACTTCTGATAACTCTGAGATGCTACTTTCTCCAGAAAAGAGCTTTTTAATCAATCCGCGCAGATCCGAAAGCTGAACAACAATGTGATCCAACTGCCTCTCATTCTTTAGATCCTTCATCTGCGCAGATAGTCTATCTACTTTTGAAGAGAGCGCGGTCATCCGGCTCATCATTGCGTCGATCTTTGCCTCTAAAACACTGGCATCCTGAGAGGTAGACAAACCCATCAACCTCACCATGGAGGACACTGTCATCTCATGATTTTTAGAACGCGCAGTTTCGACTACAGGAGGAGAGATCGGTTTCGTTAGGAGGCCATCATGACCATCTAAAGATGGCGTAACATCTGAACCTGAACTCTCGGCAATAGCCTGATCTTTTTCGCCACTATCCATATGTGTAACCGTTTACGTCCATCAAATTTCAAACACCCTGAAAGCCGCTCGAGGTAACGCTTTAGAAAAAACCGCTATGCTATCCGTAAATCCAAGCTGGGAGGTAACAGCTTTGGGCTTGAGCTTCGCCGGACTTTCTTCTGCGTCCCCTACCGAGCTCCATTACGATGCAAGAGGATCTTCTTTGGTTTCATCAATAACGATTGCCTCATCTGTGTCAGATTGCGTTTTTGTGTCAGCGATCACCATTCGAACTGTTTCAATTCTATGTCCAGCCATCGTGACAATCTCGAGACGACAAGCTGCGCTTAGCACCCCATCATCTGTGTTTGAAGAGTTAGTATCGCTGTCTTGCGTATCCGCTATGTCAGCAGTTCGCCCGAGAGAAACAGCACCGGATTGATCCACGAGTATCTGGTCTCCCTCTTCTGGCATCCTCCCTAAACTGCTAAAAATAAAGCCCGCGATTGTATCGTAGTCCCCGTGCGGCAGAGCGAGATCAAAGCGTGAGTTGATGTCCTCAACCAGGACTCCTCCATCGAGAAGGACTTCTCCGTCTTCTCGAACTACCACATCTCTTTCAGCCACATCGGATTCGTCGAAGATGTCACCGACTATCTCTTCCAGCAGATCTTCTAGGGTGACGATGCCATCTACTCCACCATGCTCATCTAGAGCTATCGCCAGGTGTTCTTTGCGGCTTTTGAATTCACTAAGGAGATCGTCGATGGGCTTTGTCGAGGGTATAAAATAGGCCTCGCGCATTATTGCTTCAACTCTAAACTCATCCTCGCTATGCCCTGATTTCATCCAGTGCGAGAGCGGTTCAAGGAGGTCCTTTGCTAGAACCATACCTCGAATATCATCGCGATTATTCCCTGTTACTGGAAAGCGGGAGAAGCCTGAGGTTTGGATGATGTTGACAATCTCCTCCAGAGAAGCGGTAAGTGGAATCGTCACAACATCGGTGCGCGGAGTCATTACCTCGCGTGCGACGGTGTCTGAAAAAGAGAATACACCGTGTATCATCTCCTCTTCCTCTTTATCCAAATCAGGACCCCTGCTCCGAGATATTAGGAAGGCCAGCTCTTCGGAGGTATGCGCGCGCTCTATGCCGGAGTCTATGGCAACGCCAAAAGATTTCAGCAACAACTCAGCGAAGAATCTGTTTAAAGCAACGAGGGGAGAGCCCAAGCGAGAGAGGACTAGTATCGTGCCTCCAAAAATGCGAAGAACCGTTTCAGGGTACCGAATAGCGAGTGATTTGGCGAAAAATTCAGCGATGGACACATGGATGAAAACAAGAAGCAGAAGGGCGATGCCTATGGAGAACGCCTCCTTAGCACTGGCCTCCCAGTGAGGGTCTATACCGATTAGCTGCATCCCTTCTAAGAGGCTCGAAGAAAGACAACTGATTCCCAACCAACCGATTAAGAGACTGACGCAAGTGGATCCCAATTGCACACTAGAGAGGGAATAATCAAGGCGCTTTAGCAAAACCAAGGCGGTTACTGCCCCCCACTTTCCTCTATCATCACCAGATTTGAGAGCAGATGGACGGGCACGAACAAGTGCGAATTCGACCATGACCAAAACCCATTTTACGAAAATAAGGGCTAGCAAAGAAATCAGGGTCCAAGGGAGTGAGGGAGTATTATTCATGTCAGGTGTTTGGGTGGTAATAGGCTGTTTGCGCTTGGAGACGCTCAAATATTAGACTCGCCGCGAGTCGTGTGTGTTCGCCCGCGCACGAATGTGGTGAAGGTTCATGCATAATGAAAATCTATTTTGTCTTGATGCGCAGAACCGATAATTCTCATTCGCGATTGGTATGTACCGATTCGACCGTGGGATTGTGTATGCTACGTGCCGTTTTGTCAAAGAAAGAGATTCAGGCATACTCCCTTTAGGATGATTGAGCCCGCAGATACCATCCATGGAAATCGAGTGATCCCTTAACATCTCTTGGCCCTGTATACCCATCGCAATTCGAAATTTCGTTTTCTCTGGAAGCAGATTGGGGTCATATTTGGAAGTTGCGATTGGTAACCGTTCAGTCCCCCTGCACGATAAACAGTAAAAAGATGTGGTGCTAAGAGATGTAATCTGTTAGCAGCATTCCATGAGCCCAGATATTGAAGAACGATTATCGCA
>Ga0247840_10010025_pt1 | contig 11973 bp, 15 predicted proteins | sample LaCruzMarch2015__FD_192404 | JGI IMG/M metagenome (GOLD analysis project Ga0247840, IMG submission 192404) | Freshwater microbial communities from meromictic Lake La Cruz, Castile-La Mancha, Spain - LaCruzMarch2015_17m | ecosystem: Environmental > Aquatic > Freshwater > Lake | place: Spain...
CACAAGATTAGGTCTCCACGGAATAGGGGTCAACGCCCGCATGCCATTGCGGATCGCCCCATTTCCTTAACTCCCAGCATATACCCACGACTGGGCGTCGCAAGCACACACAAGGAACTTCATCGATATGCCCTTTTACGGATTTTTAGGCCCGTCCTGGGAATTGACAGATCTGACTAGGATACTGCACCACATCTTATAATAATAACATATTCTAATGCTATTGTAAAGTGATTAAATATTAGCAAACAAGCCAATTAGTATGCCAATTACTGCACCAAAAAACACTTGTACAGGCGTATGTCCTAATAGTTCTTTAAGCTCTATTTCTATAAAATCTGCATCTGCTGTTTCCCAATTATCAAGCATTTTGTTAAGTATCTTTGCCTGTTGACCAGCGGCACGCCTTACACCTGCTGCATCATACATAACCACAACAGCAAAAACAAAGCAAATTGCGAACTGTGCAGAATTATATCCATACAATCTTGCTATGCAAACAGCAAGTGCACAAACAGTCGAGGCATGAGAGCTTGGCATACCCCCCGCTCCGATAAACCTTGAAAAGTCAACCTTTTTCTTTGTAATAAGCACTAATATTACTTTAAGGAATTGTGCTATAAACCATGCTAAAAGCGTAGCATTAATTATTGGATTAGATGCTAATATTTCAAATGTATTCAAATGTTACCCCCCTATTTATCTCTTGTAAGCAGATAATCTGCAAGGTTTAATAAAAACTCTGCCCTATCACCGAAAATGTCAAGCGATTTTTTCGCATTCATTGTATATTCATTTAGTGCATCCCTTGTGCCACTAAGCCCAAGAAAATTGACAAATGTGTTTCTTCCACTTTTTTCATCACTACCAATTGGCTTACCAAGTGCCTTTTCATCGCCTTCAACATCAAGCAAATCATCCCTTATCTGAAAAGCCAAGCCCAAATTTTCTGCATAGGCAATTATTTGCGAAAGCTCTTGGCTGTTTGCTCCTGCAACTACTGCACCAACCTTTGCAGAAACAGATATTAATTCACCAGTTTTCATCTTGTGCATTGCAACAAGCTCATCATAAGAATTAGCACCCTTAATATCTATTACCTGTCCGCCAATCATACCACTTGCACCACTTGCTGATGAAATAAGCTTTAACACGCTTACAATTATTTCAGGTGACGCCTTTGCATTAGCAATAGTTTCAAAAGCATAATTTAGCAGGGTATCACCTGCAAGAAGTGCCATCGCCTCGCCATATTTAATATGATTAGTTGGAATTCCTCTTCGCATATCATCATTATCCATACAAGGAAGGTCGTCGTGTATTAAGGAATAAGTGTGAATAAACTCAATTGCGCAGGCAAAAGGCATAACTTTTTCAGTTCTTCCACCTAACATTTCACAAACTGCTATGGCAATTATCGGTCTTATTCTTTTTCCACCAGCCTTAATTGAATAATTAGCTGCATCAAATATCTCAATATGATAACCCTCACCTTTTGGCGAAAGAAATTCTATCCACGCATTTGCATACTCTGTTTTCAAGACAAGCTCTTGTGTAAAGGTCATAAGCTTTACTCCTTTTCAAGCGAAGTAAACTCTTGCTTTTCATAGGTGTTTTCTTTTTTTATAAGTATATTAACCTTTTTTTCTGCCTCGTCTAAAAGCTTACTACAACTGCCAGATAACGCTATTCCTTGCTCGAAGATTTTAAGCATTTCATCAAGGGTTAAATCACCCTTTTCAAGTTGTTTTACTATATCATCTAATTGTTGCATTGATTTTTCAAAGCTTATGTCAGCCATATATTTTCTCCTCTAAAAAAGTTGTATCGATAACCCTGCAATCAGCCACACCGTCTGGCAAGCGAACCTGCAAATCATCACCTTGTTTAATTTGTTTAATTGAACGTACTACTCCACTATCAGTTTGTGCTACGCTGTAACCACGGGACAACACCCCAAGTGGGCTAAGTGCATTTAGCCTTGCAGCATTTACTGCTAACTGCCTGCATTTCTGCTGAAATATTGTTGACATTGCGTTTGTAAGGTGCCGAGTTGCATTATCTGTTCGTATTCTATTTTGATTAACCAAATCCATAGGGTTTTTAATTGCAAAGCGTGATAGTATTGCCTTTTTGCCCTCAATGGTTTTCCTTATGGCATATAACATTCTGCTATAATTTTGCCTTATCCCAGCAACAAGCTCTATATTTGATGGAACTGCAAGCTCTGCCGCTGCTGATGGTGTTGGTGCACGAAGGTCTGCAACAAAATCTGCAATTGTAAAATCAGTTTCATGACCAACTGCTGAGATTATAGGTATTTTAGAGGCAAAAATTGCTCGTGCTACGATTTCCTCATTAAAAGCCCACAGCTCCTCTATCGAGCCACCACCTCGTCCAACAATAAGGACATCTGCACATTTTTGAAGGTTCATATATTCTATAGCAGTTGAAATTTGGGCAGCAGCCCCCTCCCCCTGAACGAGGACTGGATAAATCAAAACCTCAACACTTGGGTATCTTCTGGTTATTACATTAACAATATCTCGCACCGCCGCACCAGTTGGAGAGGTAATAACTCCAACGGTTTTAGGGAAACGAGGAAGTATTTTTTTTCTGCCTGCCTCGAATAACCCCTCTTTTTGTAATGCTATTTTTAGCTGTTCAAAAGCAATATGAAGGTCACCAATACCGTCTGGTTGTATTGATGTTATATACATTTGATACTGTCCATCACGCTCGTAAACAGAAATCTTGCCCTCTGCAATAATTTTCATACCATTTTCTGGTGTAAACCTAAGCTTGTCTGCCGCCGCCCTAAACATAACAGCACGAATTGTGGATTCTTCATCTTTTAGCGTCATATAACAATGCCCAGATGAATGTTGTTTGAAATTAGAAAGCTCACCCCGAACAGAAACATTAGCAAGGTGAATATCTTTTTCTATAATTGATTTTATATAACGATTAAGCTGGGTTATAGTAATTGTCAAAGGGGTCCCTCCTTATTTACTGTGCCTCTTTTTTCTTTAAAACGGCCGCAAGTATTCCATTAACAAAGCTTGCAGATTCCTCGCCCTCATACAGCTTTGCAAGGCCCACAGCCTCGTTTATAGAAACGTTATCTGGAATATCATCACGATACATAATTTCGTATACAGAAAGGCGAATTAAGGATATTGATATTTTTGAAATTCTGTTTAACTTCCAGCTTTCAGAAAGTCCCGTAATTATCTCATCAATAACTTCGCTTTTTTCTAATACACCGAATAAAATTTCCTCAACATACTGCTTGCTTTTACCAGTTAGCTCGTTTTCTTCATAATAAATGTCAATTATATTTTGTGCTGTTTCGTTTTGCATCTCTACCTGATACAATAATTTAAAAGCTAAATCACGGGCTTCTTTTCTCGTCATAGTTATTTCTCCAGTCAAATTTTACTTGTTTATTATTATACATTATTTTCTATAAAAAATAAACCTTTTTTTAAAAACCTTTAAAAAGATATTCAAAAATGTCGAATTATATGTTATAATGGTTTAAAATTATTAATTGGAGTGATTACAATGAACAATTTTCAAAAAATAGGCTTTTTGCCAACAGATATTCTAATTCCAAAAAATGTTGATATGAAGAAATGGAGTGTCGTTGCTTGCGACCAATATACCTCCGAGCCGAAGTATTGGAACAGCGTAGAAAAATTAGTAGATGGAAGCCCATCAACCTTGCATATTACTTTCCCAGAAATATATTTGGAAGAGGATAGTGGTGATGAACGTATAGCCAATATTAATAAAAATATGCAATCATATATTAATAATGATATTTTTAAAACTATTAAAAATTCATTTATTTATGTTGAAAGGGAAGTTGCAAATGGCAAAATTAGAAAAGGCTTAGTTGGTGCTGTGGATTTAGAGGCGTATGAATATACACCTAATGCACAGTCGCTTGTTCGTGCAACCGAAGGAACTGTGCTTGACCGAATTCCACCACGTGTTAAGGTTAGAATTGATGCACCACTTGAACTGCCCCACATTATGCTTTTAATAGACGATGAAAACAAAACTGTTATCGAACCAATTGAGGCTAAAAAAAGCACACTTGCAAGGGCATACAGCTTTGACTTAATGGAAAACAGTGGGCATATCGAAGGATATATCGTTCCAGGAGATAATGAAATTGCAGAAAAGCTAATCAGCCTTTCCTCTGCCGAGGTTTTTAATAATAAATATGATATTAGTGATAAAGGAGTTTTGCTTTTCGCTGTTGGTGATGGTAACCATTCACTTGCAACTGCCAAGGTATGCTGGGAAAACACAAAGGCAAATTTAACGGACGAGCAGACGAAAAACCACCCTGCAAGGTACGCATTAGTCGAGCTTGTCAACATTCACGATGAATCATTAGAATTCGAGCCTATTCACAGAGTTTTATTTGAATGTAACCCTAACGATGTTATTGACAGCTTTATAAAATATTACAAAAATGCAACGCTTGGCGGCAAAGACGGTCAAATAATTAAATTTATTCATAAAAATGGCAAAGGCGAAATATCGGTTAAGGATGCACCTTGTGGTCTTGCTGTTGGAACTTTGCAGAAATTCCTTGATGAGTATATTGAAGAAAAAGGTGGTAAAATTGACTATATCCACGGCGATGATGTTGTCCAAAGCCTTTCTTCAAAAGAGAATAATATTGGTTTCTTGCTTCCTACAATGGGGAAATCCGAGCTTTTCAAAACAGTTATAATAGATGGCGTTCTTCCACGAAAAACATTTTCAATGGGCGAAGCAAAAGAAAAAAGATTTTATTTAGAATGTAGAAAAATAAAATAACTATTTTGTATAATTTTGAATTAAAATTACCATACTATTCTTGAAATAATTTTTTCATAGGAGGTAATATAATTTGAAGGCAACAGGAATTGTTAGACGAATTGACGACTTAGGTCGTGTTGTTATACCAAAAGAAATTAGACGAACAATGCGTATTCGTGAGGGTGACCCTCTTGAAATATACACAGACCGTGACGGGGAAGTTATATTCAAAAAATATTCACCCATTGGAGAGCTAAGCACTTTTGCTACTCAATATGCAGACACACTTTCTAAAACATCTGGATATGCAATATTTATAACGGATAAAGATAATATAATTGCTGTATCTGGTGCATCTAAAAAGGAATTTTCGGACAAAAAAATCTCTCCCGAGCTTGAAAAGATTATGGAAGAGAAAACAGCCTTTATATCAAAGCCAGGTGACAACAGAAAAGTTCAAGTTGCTGATGGTATTGAAAGATTTGCAGCTGGTATTATATGCCCAATCATTTCCGAAGGTGATTCAATAGGCTCGGTTGTTTTTTCGGCAGAAGCTGACTCATCTAAAATGGGCGAGGTTGAAGAAAAGCTGGCTCAAAGTGCTGCGTATTTTTTAGGGAAACAGATGGACCAATAAAGAGTAAATTAAAGTAATCCCCTGCGATTTTTACGTGGGGGCTATTTTTTTTTTTAAATTTGTGGTAAAATTAGCATATTAATATTTTTTGGAGTGATGACTGTGAATAAATATGGGTTTGTAAGAATAGCTACTGCAATTCCTGCTTGCGGAGTATGTGATGTAGCACATAATTGCAATGAAATAATTAAACTGATAAAAGACGCAAATGAACAAGGAGTGCAGGCGATTGTTTTCCCTGAATTATCGGTTACTGGCTATACCTGTGCAGATTTATTTTTTTCAAACACACTATTAAATGGTGCCTTGCAGGGGCTAAATTCCATTGCAAATAAAACACGTGATTTAGATATAATTAGCATTGTTGGGCTACCTATTTTTGATGGTGTGCATTTACTTAATTGTGCTGCTGTTATGCAAAAGGGGAATGTTTTAGGGATAATTCCCAAAACATATATTCCAAACCATGGTGAATTTTACGAAAAACGTTGGTTTTACTCCTCCTCTGATGCAACCATTAACGAGATTAATATTTGTGGGCAATCTACGCCTCTTAGCACTAATTTAATATTTAATTGTGGTGATATGAAATTCGCTGTGGAAATTTGCGAGGATTTATGGTCAAGCACCCCCCCTTCCTCTATGCACACGCTAAATGGTGCAAATGTTGTGTTTAATTTATCTGCAAGTAATGCAGTTATTGGCAAGGCAAGTTATAGGAAAATGCTTGTTAAAAGTCGCTCTTTTTCATCACATTGTGCTTATATTTTTGTTTCTGCTGGTGCAGGCGAATCAACAACCGACACCCTATTTAGTGGTCATACAATAATTGCCGAAAATGGTTCGATATTATTAGAATGCACCAAGCCATCACTTGAAAGTAAGCTTTTATTTGCAGAAATTGATATTGAAAGAATTAATTCTGATAGAAAAAAAGCATCAACCTTTAACACACATTTTCAAAATTCACAGCCTTATAAAATAATTAATACCTCGAAAATCAATACAGAATTTAGCAGTTTAACAAGAGCGATTGCACAGTTTCCATTCGTTCCGAGGATTACTATTGATAAAAACGAGCGTCTGGAAGAAATATATACAATACTTGCAATGTCACTTGCAAAGAGGCTTAAACACACAGGCATTAAAACGCCTGTAATTGGCATTTCTGGTGGGCTTGATTCCACGCTTGCACTTCTTATAATCATTAGGGCTATGGACATTTTGGGGCTTCCTCATAGTGGTATTGTTGCAGTTACAATGCCTGGGTTTGGAACGACAAGTAGAACTCTTGAAAACGCAAAACATCTTATGAGACTTTTAGGTGTAACTTCCCTTGAAATTAGCATAAAAGATGCGTGTATTCAACATTTTAAAGACATTGGACAAAATATAAACACATTGGACGTAACATACGAAAATTCGCAAGCACGTGAGCGAACACAGATTCTTATGGACATTGCAAATAAGCAAAATGGCCTTGTAATTGGTACTGGCGACCTGTCGGAGCTTGCACTTGGTTGGGCAACCTATGCAGGCGACCATATCTCAATGTACGCTGTTAATGTTGGCGTGCCAAAAACGCTTGTTCGTCATTTAGTAGAATGGATTGGGGAATATGTTTTAACCAAAGAAGTAAACGAAATAATTATAGATGTGCTAGATACTCCTGTTTCGCCAGAATTATTACCAGCTGACGAAAATGGTAGCATAAAGCAAAAGACAGAGGAAATATTAGGGGATTATGTGTTGCACGATTTTTTTCTTTATTATTTTATACGTTTTGGCTTTACACCTGAAAAGATACTTTTTCTTGCGACAACTGCTTTTGATGGGGTATATGATGAGAAGAATATTAAAGGCTGTTTGAAAATATTTTTAAAAAGGTTTTTCAGTAATCAATTTAAGCGCTCGTGTATGCCAGATGGTCCTAAAATTGGCTCTATAACCCTCTCACCAAGGGCTGACTGGCGTATGCCATCTGATGCAGAAGTTAAGCTTTGGCTGGAAAAATTAGAATAACATTTTTTAAGTCGTTTGCATCTTAGCAAACGGCTTGAAATTAGTCTTTTTTCTTTGATTTCCTGCCGAAATAATAGCCAATTACCCCTGCTCCTATTGCTGCTTGCAGGCTAAACAAAAGCGATTCAACCTCTCCACTTGGTGGCTCCCACACTGGTGAAAACCATGGCTTGTAATCTGCTTGCAAATCAAAAATAACACTTTCTGCCTGAGAATCTGCCCCTGAAAATTCTGCACCCTTTTGAAGTAATAGTGGAACGACAGCAATAATTACTACTAATAAAATTAAAGCAATATTTGTTACAAGCATTTTATTTTTCATATAACGCCCAATCTTTCAAGTTCTTTCTTGCTATTTTGCTTTAATACGTTGAATATTACAACCGTCAAAATACCCTCACTAATTGCAAGTGGTACCTGTGTTAATGCAAAAACACCTAAAAACTTGGCAAGCGAAAATGCAATTCCTCCATCTGGTGATGGAAATGCAATTGCAAGCTGAACTGCTGTTATAATATAGGTTAATAAATCTCCAAGTGTTGCCGCTAAAAAAACTGCAAGCCAATCTGCTCCATTTAATTTTTTAACAATTTTATATGTAAAAAATGCAACAAATGGCCCCACAATCGCCATTGAGAAGGTGTTTGCCCCAAGGGTTGTTATTCCACCATGTGCAAGCAGTAGTGCTTGAAACAACAGCACAATAACGCCGATAACGCTCATTGCGAATGGGCCAAACAAAATAGCACCTAAACCAACACCAGTAGGGTGAGAACAGCTACCTGTTAAAGAAGGCAATTTCAAAGCCGAAAGCACAAACACAAACGCCCCTGCCATTGCTAATAGGATTTTCAGCTTTGGATCAATATTTATTTTATTCTTAATAGAACGCAATCCAATAATAATAAATGGTATGCAAATAATGCTCCAAAAAATGCTCCAAACAGGTGGCAAAAAGCCCTCCATAATGTGCATTGCAAACACATTTGTGTGTATAATTGTAAGTGTAATTAAAGCCAAGATTAAAATTTTTAATTTTTTATTCATATGTATATCTCCCTATTAATATAATAAGCCCCTTAACCGAAGTTAAGAGGCTATGGGTACTCAAATATGTAAGAATGAGTAATCTCATAAACACCGCCCTATCTCTCGTAGGTTTTGTGTAAACAACATAGGCAGGTCTTCCGACTTAAGGGTGATAACGCAAACAGCAACCTTCCCGAAATAATTTCAGTGGTATTTTTGCTGTTGCTAACCTTTTACGGCAGCGGGACTGTGTGGGCATTGCACCCATCTTCCCTTTTAATTTGTAAGCAAGCTTACAAAACCTATATTTGTATTAAATGTGCAGAGCGTCTATATCCTCCGCCACGTTTTGATTCCATATTACGCTTTAAATCTTGCATTTTCTCGTCACTATCTTGCATAAACATTTTCATTTTATCCTCAAAACCTAAGCCACCCGAAGCATTCTTTGGGGTGAAATCAATCTGTGCAGGCTTACTTGCATTAACCCTACGTTCTTCTTCTAATGCTTTTTTGATAGATAAGCTTACCTTGCCTTTATCATCAACAGATAAAACCTTAACCTTGACAGTGTCATTTTCTTTTAAATGGTCTTTAATGTCCTTGACATAAGCAAGCGCCACTTCAGAAATGTGAACTAACCCAGTTTTCCCATTGGAAAGCTGAATAAACGCACCAAAATTTGTTATTCCCGTAACCTTACCCTCAATAATTGTTCCAACATCAACCTGCATACTGTGACCAAATCCTCCTTCGAGATTCCCTGCGTGTATAAATTATTTTTTAATAGTTGCATCAATGAATATAATTTCATCAGGCTTAGCTAAATCAAGCTTTTCACGCGCAACCTTTTCCATATATTCTGGTGTATTTACAATTGCTTTTTTATCAGAAAGCTGTTTTTGTAATTCTTCCTGATTTTTTATATCGTTATCAACCTGTGACAGCTTTGCTTTATTAGCTTCAATTTGGAATTGTTGGGCGATAAGTGTCCACCCTGTGTAAAAAACCACAGCGAAAACTATTAAAAATTTTACTAATTTTTTTTGGTTAATACGTCGTTTATTTGACGATTTAGAATTAGTAGCCATAGCTTCCCTCATAACAAAATTGTATTTTAATAAATTATACATCACTTTTGGCAAAATGTAAACAGTTGATTATTAAATTTTTGTTACAATTTTCTTAAAAACAAGAAAATTATGCAAAATATTTTGTTTTGCCCTCCTGCTACCCCTTTTTCCAATGTTTAAAACAATGAATACTGGTTTTTTTAGAAGGTCATAAATAAACATTATGGGAACAGAAATAATTTTAACAATTAATGAAAATACCTTGAAAATAAATTGTAACACAAATATCGATAACTCAATTATTAGGCTACTAATGGTTAATAAATACATACCTACGCCCAAAAGCACACCTAAAAATTCGTACCAACGAAGCTCGCCACTATTAAAATTCAGTATAAACGCAAACACGATTACCGAAGCTATAAGCCAGTAAATAATGTCCTCTATCAAGGTTATAAAGTCGTTTGTTGGTATAATTCGCCTAATAATTCTAAATAAATCAAATACTATACCAATTGTAATTCCACAAGCAATACAGCTTAGAAAAATAATTGTTTGACCTGCCACAGAAATACTCAATTCATATCACCTACTTGAACATTCTTGAAAGCAGGCTGCCTTTGTTTTTGGTAGCATAGCTATCGTTAAATACACAGCTATCTATTTGCCCCTCAATTACAAGCTCGCCAATGTCCACATTAAGCTTGTTTATATGAAAATCATTTCCCTTTACAATAAGTGTTCCAATCTCGGTTATAAGTATGACGTTTTCATCATCAAAGCTATCTACATCTAAAACGCCAGAAACACTTAATTTTGTTCTGTTTTCTAATATTATATTGCAAAGCTTTTCCTTTGTGCTTTTTCTTTCTTCCATTATTGCACCCCCAACGCCTTTCGGCTTATAATACTAATTATATTTAAGTTAGGGGGATAATATTACTCTACTATTACTTTATACAGCTCGCCAGCATCATTTTTCAGTACATGCTCGGCAACATTTAATACTTCAGCCTTAAATAATTTTGCACCAAAACGAATTTCTATGACATCGCCTATCTTAACATCAACAGACGCTTTTGCAACCTTGCCATTTATCGAAACTCTGCCTCCGTCACATGCCTCGTTGGCTATTGTCCTTCTCTTTATAATTCTTGTAACCTTAAGATATTTATCTAAACGCATTTTATAATTTCCTCCTATTTTAGCAAATGAGCCTTCCTAAGCATTATTGCAAATTTCTTGCCACGCGGAAGCATTTCTATATCCTCTTGCTTTATGGCACCAACTAAAAGTATCATAAGCAGGTAGATAAGCCCACCAAATGCAATCGCTGGCAAGGTTGCAAGCTTTACACCAATGCCCATACTTATCATTGAATTAAATAAGAATATAACAGCAACTGCCATTGCTCCTGCCGAGGCAAGTGGCTTGACAAAGAAATCAACTATGCCAAATTTAGCACCGGTAATCCTTATTATCCAGAAAAAGTTCATAGACACTATTGCAAAGTAACATACAAGCGTACCAATTGGTGCCCCCTCAATGTTAATTGAAGGAATTGCCACAAGGTGATAATTTATTATAACCTTAATTACCCCACCTATAAACATATTTATAACTGGGATATTCATCTTACCATAGGCCTGCAGAATAGCACTTGTTACAGAAAGCAAGGATACAAATATAATAGCAATAGCAAGTTTTTCAAGTAGCGAACCTGCTAACGAGCTTTTAAATAACAATAATAATACTGGACCTGCTAAAATTGACATTCCTATTGCACATGGTATTGCAAAGAGCAAGGTTATTCTAATTGCACTCTCGGAAGTAGTGCGAGCAGTAGTTTTATCACCACGAGCAATTGCACCAGCGATTGCAGGTACAACGCTCATAGAAAGTGCAACAACTATTGTAAGTGGCATATTAAAAAGTGGAACTGCATAGCCAGAATACAGCCCATATAATTGATTTGCAAGCTTTTGATAAATCTCACCATTAAAAACTGAATAATCAATTAAGGAGTTGTATTTAACTACAAACCCCTCGGTTACGGATTTGATAGATTGCAATCTATTCATTACGGTCATCATATCTATTACATTAGTTAAGCTTGCAACCGACGCACCAATTGTAATTGGTACTGCAATTGTGATAAGCTCTTTTGCAATTTGTTTTGTTGTCCTCATTTTCTCGATTGGTCTTGATGCACGTTTTCGTTTGTTGATTATATACATTATTAAAAGTGCTGTAAAGCTTAAAAAAGTACCACAGGTTACGCCGAAAACTGCACCTGCCGCCGCAAGCTCCATACTTTTATTTATAAATACAAACGCTAATATGTAACCTATTATAAGCTTTCCAAGTGCCTCTATTACCTCTGAAATTGCT
>Ga0247840_10010028_pt1 | contig 11971 bp, 11 predicted proteins | sample LaCruzMarch2015__FD_192404 | JGI IMG/M metagenome (GOLD analysis project Ga0247840, IMG submission 192404) | Freshwater microbial communities from meromictic Lake La Cruz, Castile-La Mancha, Spain - LaCruzMarch2015_17m | ecosystem: Environmental > Aquatic > Freshwater > Lake | place: Spain...
GAAGGTCGATTTATCCAGAATACAAGGCTAATAGGACAACAAAAATCCGATTGAATCGAATGTATGAGGATTTGTCAACTCCTGACTTGGAACAAGATTCGGTAAAACATCAATTGATAAAATTGATAGCTTATCTCGATTGTCTTCCTGTAACTGTCATATCGATAGACCACATTGAAGCAGATGATACTATTGGTTATTTGGCAACGGAGTATTTCACGGACAAGAACGGAACCGTTTCCATCATGTCCACCGACAAGGACTTTATTCAGCTTGTAGACCAAAGAGTTCAGGTATGGAGTCCTACAAAAAAGAAATTGTATGGCCCTCAGGAAGTTCTGAACGAGTATGGAATATCCTGTAGGAATTTTCTCTATTATAGAATCATGACAGGCGACGAGAGGGATAATATCAATGGAATTGATGGCGCAGGACCGAAGACAACTCCGAAATGCTTTCCCATGTTGGCCGAGGAAGCCCCAACATCAATGGATGAGTTGATGAAATACGCGGAGTCGAATATCAATAAATGGAAACTCTACGAAACCGTTGTCAACAACAAAAGCTTGATGGACAGAAATCATAAATTGATGCAGTTATCCGCTGTTGATATTGCAGGCTCGACAAAGATGCGAATAATGGATATAATGAAAAAATCGGTTCCAGAACTGAACAAGATGAGATTTACCCAACTTTTGGCGGAAGACAAGATGACCTCCGCGATATCGAACCATTTGGTTTGGTTGGGTGAGAGTTTTGGGGTTCTCGACAGCTTTGTGAAGAATAGAAAATAAAAAATATATGTCAGTAGATACACTTAAAAAATTTGGTAATGAGTTTCAATCGAAATGCTTAGCGGCTCTCGTTGGAGACAAGACGTTTCTCGAAAGAACATCGGATATCATCAATAAGGATTATTTCGAATCGGATTCCCATAAATGGATTATCACCGAGATTGTTTCGTATTTCATGCAATACAAGGCGTTGCCGACTCTTTCTGTATTCAAGGTTCGGATCGATTCAATCACCGATGATGTTTTAAAGACATCAATCATCAATCAACTCCGTGGAGTTTACACAAGACTCAATGACAGCGACCTTCAATTCGTGAAGGAACAGTTTTTGGAATTTTGCCGTAATCAGAAACTCAAGACAGCAATCGAAGATTCGGTTGATTTGTTGAAGTTGGGGAAATACGAGGGTATCAAAGTCAAGGTCGATGAGGCTCTAAAGGCTGGAATGGAAAGGAACGTGGGTCACATCTATATGGAAGATGTGGATCAACGAATGAGTGAAATGGCTCGAAACTTCATTCCTACGGGATGGGGGCTCATCGATGAAATCATGGATGGTGGTCTAGCTTCCGGAGAACTCGGCGTTATCATTGGAGCCGCTGGAAGTGGTAAATCGTGGTGTCTGTCCAAAATAGGGGCAGAGGCTATGAAGAAGGGAAAGAATGTCCTTCACTATACAATGGAGTTGAACGAAAACTATGTCGGACTTCGTTACGATGCCTGTTTCACGGGAATCAACTTCCAAGATATCAGAGATAATGTAGACAAGGTAAAATCTGTGATTGGGAATGTTCCAGGCAAACTGATTATCAAATATTTTCCAATCAAAACCATATCAGCACATACGTTAAAGACTCACGCTGAAAGAATCATGACGCTTGGAACAAAGGTTGATTTGATGATTATCGATTACGCAGATATCATCCGTCCCTTCGAAGCGGATAAAAACTCCAATTCCTATTCTGAAATGGGTGGAGTATATGAAGAACTCCGTGGGGTTCTCGGTGAATTGCAAATTCCTGGTTGGACAGCAAGCCAGGCTCACAGAGCCGCCGCAGAAGAGGACATCATTCATGGGCATAATGTGGCAGATTCCTACAGAAAAATTATGACCGCAGATTTTGTTATGTCATTGTCAAGGAAAGTATCCGACAAGGCAAGTAATACCGCAAGGATGCACATCATTAAAAACCGATTCGGACCGGACGGTTTGACCTTCCCAACAAGAATGAATGCAGGAAACGGAGACATTCAGGTATTCGATGAGAAGTCGAAAGAGGGAGTTGAATTGCAGGCTGCCATGGGCGAGAGTGAGAACGTCATCAAGAAAATGTTGAAGGCGAAGTGGAACTCTTCGAAGGAAGAAGGAGCCGATGAAATGGGGTAAAAATTTTCTATAAAAAATCCGATTTTTGACATCACATAAAATTGGTTTCTATTTATACATCACGTTCACATTTCACCTTTGTCAAATCACACAATGCAATTACTCAAATTAGATACACACATCGAAAACATCCTCGGGGAAAGATATTATTTAGAGTCAGAAAAAAGTTGGGAGCAGGTCGCGAAAAGAGTATCATCAGTTCATCCTGATATGTATGAATATATTCTGAATAGAACGTTCATACCAAGCACACCTACGCTGATGAATTTAAACACCAAGGGTGAAAGACATGGAACCCTTTCATCGTGTTTCATCATGGGTATAACTGATAGTATCGATGGCATCATGGATTCCATGAAGGAGGCCGCTGTTGTTACCAAGATGGCTGGTGGGGTGGGATACTGCTTTACTGTTCTTCGTGGGTCAAATGAGATTGTCAAATCAATAAGCGCTAAATCGGGTGGAGTCATGGCATTTATTGGTATATTCGATGCCGTTCTCGATGGTGTTCGTCAGGGTGGTCGCAGACGAGGCGCAGGAATGTCGATGCTTTCGATATACCATCCGAACATTTTGGACTTCATCAATGCCAAGTATGCCGACGAGAATGCTTACAGTCGAAGTAATTTTTCTGTTTGGATTGATGATGATTTCTATGATGCTCTTGAAAAGAGTCCAGACAAACTTTTCAAAACCAAGAATGTTGTTGATGGAAAAGAAAATGTTTTGTTGAACGAGAAAAACGATCCAATGACATATTCCGCACTATGGAAGAAGATTATTCATAATGCTTGGAAGTGTGCTGAGCCTGGAATTTTCAATGGTTCAATAGCTTTGGAAAGATGTTCTTGTAAACATATCTCCAAGGAAGTATTTTGTAATCCTTGTTCGGAGTATGTTCACCTTCCGTATACAAGCTGCAATCTTGCTTCCCTCAACATCACGAAATTCGTTACGGATGATGGGAAAATCGATTGGGTCAAACTAGAAAAGGCTGTCGAAGAAGCAACGATTTATCTGAATGGAATCATTGACAATAATGAGTATCCCATCGACAAGATTAAAGAAGCAACTCTGGCAGTAAGACCTATCGGATTGGGGATGATGGGATTGGCTCACGCATTTTATATGATGGGCATACCCTACGGGTCAGATGCTGCGTATGAAATCACGGCAAAAATCAGTAAGTTTCTCACATTGGTCTCGATGCGAAAGAGCATGGAGTTAGCCAAGAAATACAAAAAGACATACAAGCATTATGATTACAATGTATTCATGGATGCCAACAAGCGATTCTTCGAAGAAAAAGAATTCATGGGAATCGACTTGGTGGAATTAAAAAAGAACATCAAGGAATACGGAGTATACAACAGTTGTTTTACATCGATTGCTCCGACAGGAACAATATCATATATAGCAGACTGCTCTAGTGGAATGGAGCCAGTGTTTGGTCTTGCATTCACACGAAAAATAGAAAAGGATAATAAGGTATACGAACATGTGAATCTTCTTGACCCAGTTTTTGATGCGTATGTGGAAAAGAACCACAAAGATAAGAAGGAGAAGATTCTGGAATATGTGATGAAGAATAAGGGCAGTTGTGCTGGTTGTCCTGACCTAACGAAAGAGGAACAGAAGATATTCATCACGGCACCAGAAATCGACGCGGAATGGCATGTGAAGATTCAATCGGCTGTGGCTAACAACATAAGCCTGTCGGTTAGCAAAACGATTAATTTGCCAAAGGATGTGACAGAAAAAGAAATCGGCAACATCTATCTGAAAGCACACAAACTCGGTATCATCGGAGTCACCGTATACAGAGAAGGAAGCAGGAAAGGGATTTTGGTGCATGAGGATGCCAACTTCCTAATCAAGAAGAATAATGCACCGAAACGTCCACGGGATGTAAAGGGTGAGTTGCAACTATTCACCATTGGAAAGCACAAGTATTATACTGCTGTTGGATTTGACAACGAGGGGAATCCATATGAAGTTTTTGCTGGATTCAACGAAGGAAAGAAGGATGAGATTCTCACAAAGCCTACTACAGGCATCATTAGAAAATTGAAACGTGGGGATTATATTTTCATTAGCGACTTGGATAATGACAAGTTCGTTCTTACCAATGGACATAGCGACGATTCCGCTGATGCTCTGACACGCAGTATTTCAGGTGGCCTACGACATGGCGAACCCCTTGAATTCATTGTTCATCAATTGGAAAAATCCTATGGTTCCATATTGTCGTTTTCCAAGGTTCTAGCGAGAACTCTAAAGAAATACATTGAGGACGGAACACCGATTGTTGGTGAGACTTGCACTTGTGGCGGAAAGCTGGTGAGGAAAGAGGGTTGTGCTACATGTGTGAGTTGCGGTAGGTCAAAATGTAATTGAACTTGACAGTGGAAGTCAATTCGGTTATTATCCGATAATGGAAAAGATTAATATAACAGAACTCGTCAAGGGCAACACCGCAAAATTCGTTTCATACCGTGAGGGGAATTTCGTATATGAAGTCAAAGGTTTCGAATTCAATGTTCCGCTTGAGGACATTAAAGGCGCTACACTAAATGCTGAGGAAAAGGCTATCTTTTTCATGAGATGGATTCGTCAACATATCCAGATGATGGAAAAAAATATTAGTGTGTGAAAATAGAATCGAAAGAAGGTTTTGTCGATGTAGGCAGGGTGTCCATTCGCAAGATAAACAAAAACATTGCGAAGGATATGATTGTCAAAAATCACTACTCCCATGCGTGGAGCCTTTGTACATATGCGATGGGTGTGTTCTACAGAACCGATGGCGAATCAGCTTTTTTTGAGGGTAAGGAGGATAAATTAATCGGTTGTCTTATCTATGGGAATCCTGTAGGTAGAAGCTCTGCGTGCATGATTTCCAAGTCAGTAAAGTCGGAAGAGGTATTGGAACTTACTCGTCTTTGGATTGCTGATGGATACGGGAAAAATATCGAATCGTATTGTATTTCCAAATCTTTCGATTGGATTCGGTTGAATGACAAATCAATCAAGGTCATCTTGAGTTTTGCTGATCCGGAACAGAACCATCAGGGGAAAATCTATCAGGCAACAAATTTCTTGTTCACAGGCTTGAATTCTGAGACCAATTTAATGCCAAATTTTTCCATCAGTCTTACGGGTCCCGAAGACGGATACAAATGGATACACAGTCGAACCGTTCAATCCAAATGGAAGAGTTCTAACATCGATCATTTGAAGAGGCAGATAGGCCGAACATTCTATCGAAAGAAGGAAAGCGGCAAATACAGATATATCTATTTTCTTGGTAACAAGAAGGAAAAGAGGGAATTTGTGAAGAATTTGAACCACCCCCCACTTCCTTATCCCAAAGCATGCGATTTCTCATTGGAGATTGAGAGGATTGAAGTCAAAGAGAGAGTTTCTCCATTCTTGAAGTTTTAGACAATAAAATTTAGCGGTTGCTCTGATTTTTATATATTTATTCACAGACATACAACCATGTGTGTATGTATGAATTTTTCTAAAATATGAGCATATCAACAAACGCAGTATCAATGACTGATTGGGCTATTATGCATGCGCTCCATCCTGATGTTCCTGTTATTACATTTGGCATTGTATTTTTGTTAATCGCGTTTGTTATTTTGTGGAGAAGGTCTAAAACGTCCGAGGTAGAAACTCTTGTCCAGGCAAACGAACGATTTCGAAATGAAGTTCGAAACGATTTGATAGCATGTAAAGCCGAAGTCGAGCAATACAAAAAGAAGTTACAGGATTTGGAAATTCAAGAAAAGAAGCATTTGGGAGAAATTGAGGCTCTAAAATCGAAACTTGTAGAAGTCGAGAAGAGAATCGAGGACTACGAAACCGCATTAAATCAATGTAATTATGCGGAATGTAAAAGGATTGCTCTACTCATAAAAAAACAATAAGGAGGCTCAATCATGAAAGAAGTTATAACCGATTTAATGGACGCATACAAATTCAGAAAGATTTTTGCGGTAGATGATAACAAAAAGACGTTGGAACTGATTCGACTCTTTTTCTATGAGAATTACAAAAACATCGATTTGGATATTTACTCAGATCCTCTTCTAGCATACAAACGATTCAAGAAGCAATTTTACATCAAACCATACGACCTCGCAATCATAGACTGGAAAATGCCCAAGATTACGGGAGAGTGCCTGTCAGTAATGTTGAAGGATGTGGATCCAAACATAAAAACGGTTCTGTATACAGGTTCCAGCGACGATATGTTTTTGAAGCACCTTCATGTTTATAAATTGGACGCAATTTTGAACAAAAAATTGGGAACCAATGTTCTCAATGAGGTATCACGATTGTTGAATGTCTCATCCTTTGAGAAGGTTCTGGTTTAAAATTATATATCGTAAAATACACCGTTTTTGTTCTTTCGGTTTATATTTATATTTACACCCGATAGAACCAATTTTATAATATATAATTTTCATGAAAAAGAAAATCACCCTTACAGAACTACAAGCATTGGTCAAAAAGATGCTTTTGAACGAAATCACCCAAGGCAAGTATCCGCAGCGTTCCAAGGACTCATATGTTGAGAAGTTTACGAAGGCTTTGGACTCTGTTCTCAAAGGCGCAAAAGCTGTAGCGAATGAATTCAACCCGAAGATTACGCTCGAGGATGGTAAGGGCGGAGACGTTTTTGATGTTGAATTGTATCTCGTTTCTCCTGACAAGTTCAATCTCGTTTGCATCACTCATGGTTCTGATAGGAAGGTAGCAAGGGGATTGACCGAGGATGAAGTGGTTGATTTCATCAAGAAAGATTTGAAGGAGATTGGCGTTTCCTATGTCAAGACCGCTTTCGATAAGGGAACAGCACCATACGGCAAAAAGAAGGACGAAAAGAAAGAAGAGAAAAAGGAAGACGAAGACGAGGAAATTGAAGATACGATGGAAGAGGTCGAGGACGCAACAAAACAAATCGATGTCGAGGCCACGGAATCCGAAGAACGTGATGATGAAGAATTTACAAAGGCAACTCCCGGCAAGGTCGTTGACGAGGACAAGGTTGAGTTGACCCGCGATATCAAGGTTGCAAAACCACCAAAGGCTCCGAAGGTCGAGAAGTCTCCGAAGAAATTGACCGTGGATTTCACCAAGGGCAAGAAAGCAACATCGATGCCATCAGAGTTGAAGAAGATGGGCGAAAAGGGAACACCGATTCCTTCCGAGATGAAGAAGCAGCTCAAGGAAGGTTTGAGGAAGATTATTAAGGAAGTTTTGTCAGAGAGAAAATCTGCGTAATGCGGATTTCTCCAAAATAGTTATTTTAAGTATTTGACTTTTTATAATAATTCTGTTATCGTACATGCACGATAGAAAACAGAATTATGAATACGACAACTTCCGTGGTGGTGAAGGTTACAAGGAACAAAAGCCGATATGACGCTTATGATGTTCATGGAAACCGATTCACCGACAAGATTTATACCAATCTTCGAAAGAAAGCGTTCGACAGCAATCAGGCTCTTGAACAGTCCACTTCCCCGTCTGGGAAAGTCAAGTGGAACCTCGTCCCCCTCGGCAAATTTCAAACCCAAACTCAAACCCCCGCACCCGTACTAAATATGGCCGTGACCCCCGAACAAAAAGACATCCAGAACTTCATTCATGGTTCGTATGGATTGAAGCCCGATATCCTTGTGATGAATGAAGTCAAGTGGAAATACCTCATTCGTTCAGGAATCCGTGGAAAGAACATTTTGCTCCTCGGCCCGTCTGGCTGTGGAAAGACCCTCGCTGCTCGAGCGCTGGTGGAGGCTCTCAAGAGAAGTGACCGATACTTTTACTTTAACCTTGGTGCAACCCAAGACCCCCGTTCTGCCCTCATTGGAAACACTCACTTTAGCAAGGATAATGGGGGAACCTTCTTCGCAGAATCTACTTTCGTAAAGGCGATTCGAACCGAGAACGCAATCATTCTTTTGGATGAAATCTCCCGCGCTCACCCCGATGCGTGGAACATCCTCATGACCGCCCTCGACCCGCTTCAGCGGTATCTCCGACTGGATGAAAAGGATGGTTCGGAAGTGGTCAAGGTTGCATCTGGCGTGACCTTCATTTCCACCGCAAACGTGGGTAATGAGTATACCGCAACCCGCATCATCGACAAGGCTATCTTCGATAGGTTCACCCCGATTGAGGTCGATACCCTCAGCGAAGAGGAAGAGTTTAATCTTCTGCTGAAACTGCACCCCACGGCGCCGCAGACGATGTTGAGGAACATTGTAAATCTCACCACGCATACGCGGGATATGGTGAAGCAGGAAGCGTCCAAGTTGACCAACTCCCTCTCTACCCGAACCGCTGTGGAAATGGCCTCTCTCGCCGCAGATGGGTTCTCCCTCGCTGAAATTGCCGAAGCGATGGTTTATCCTCACTTTTCCGCCGATGGAGGCGTGGATAGTGAGAGAACCTACATCAAGCAATACCTCCAGAAATTCATTGACAATGATACGGTTCCATTCTCGCCTTTCCAAGATGTCAACAACAGTAAAAGTGTCCCCTTTTAAAAGGTTGATATTTTATAATAATCTGTTAGGGTACTGGTGTGAAGAAAACTGATACAGTCTCTCGGAAGTATTCCGACTTTTGGTTGGATGGTTTTGATACCATCAATGATTCTTGGTCTTCTCCCCAAGAGAAAAAGTCGAGGGACTTGGTTCGCATGTCTGCGGCTCGCAGGGCGATTTCCAACTTCGTATCCATTCTTACGGGTCAACAGATTCCCGTCATTTTCTATGAGGGTGACACAAGTTTCACCGATGGAAAAAAGGTGGTAATCTCGGCCGATTTTCAGAATACGGATTTTGACCCTACGGTGGGCCTTGCACTCCATGAAGCGGCTCACATCATGAAGTCGAATTTCGAACTCATCACTCTTTTGGAGTCGAGGATTCCCAGTGACGTTTACGAGCGTGCGAAGAAAAAGGGATACGCCAACAAGAAACAGGTTGCCGGTTTTGTCAAGTTGATGTTGAACTATGTCGAGGACAGGTTCATTGACGATTACGTTTATCGTCAGGCTCCCGGCTACCGTGGATACTATGTGGCTCTTTACAACAAGTATTTTCACAGCCCAATCGTGGCTGATGGTCTTCGTTCTTCGAAACACCGTGTTGAGAACATCGATTCTTATTTTTTCCGAATGCTCAATCTGACCAATGCTCAGACAAATCTGGACGCATTGAAGGGATTGAAGCAAATCTCCGATGTTCTCGATGTGGAGAATGTCTCCCGTTTGAGGACACCGAATGCTCGTCTGAGTGTTTCTCTCGATATCGCCCGCATCATTTTCGATTCGATTGATGTGTTTGCTCCTCCGCCTCCGATGCCTTCGGATGCACAGGTAATGGTGGATCCAAACAATTGCGCTGGCGGCGGTTCATCGATGGAAATCAATACTACTCCCGAACCCGAAGAGGATTCCTCTGATTCCGAAAAGGACAAGAAGGCAGGCGGCGAGTCCGAAGGGGATGAGGAAGACAAAAAGGACAAGGACAAAAAGGGTGACAAGGAAGGCGATGCCGACGAAGGCGATGAAGGGGGAGACGAAGACGATTCCGGCGCTGGTAAAGACGGCAAGGAAGAGAAAGACGAGGAAGCCGGCAAAGGTTCTGATGATGGAGAAGGCGAGGATTCCGAAGGCGACGAGGAAGACGACGAAGACGGCGAAGATGAATCCAAGGATGGTAAAGGTGAGAAGGAAAAGAAATCCAATCAGATTACCCTCACTCCCGAACAAGCATCCGAACTCGAAAAGGTTATTGAAGCACAGAAGAAATTCATCGAGGGGATGATTGAAAAGGCCGCCCTCACAAACCAAGAACAGAAAGAACTCAAGAATATTGAGGAAAGTGGAACCGACTTGGTTCGTGTCGCAAAAGAACTCTCCGACGATAGATTCGGAACAGGAGTCGATTGTGTGGTTGTGAGAAACATGACGCACTCTCTCATCGATTCTCCGACCTTTCCGTTTCATGGCGGCGGGTTTATCAGTGACCAACGAATTGAAAACGGAATTCGTCTGGGAACCGTTCTCGGCCGAAAACTTCAAATCCGTGGAGAAGTGAGGGATACCAAGTTTCTGAGGCAGGAGAATGGAAAAATCGAGAGAAGGCTTCTCAGCGGGTTGGGATACAATTACGATAGGGTATTTTCCCAAATCTCCGTTTCGCAATACAAGAAGGCGGCTCTCCATATCTCGGTGGATGCGAGTTGTTCCATGGCGGGAGCCAAGTGGACTCAAGCCATGACCTGCGTTGTAGCTATCTGCAAGGCAGCGAGCATGATTGAAAACCTCCGAGTTGTGGTGAGTTTCCGTGGATGCACTGCGGGAACAGGACCAACTCTCCCTTACATCGTGGTCGCCTACGATTCCTCCAAGGATAAATTTATCAAGGTGCCAACCCTTCTCTCGAAACTCGCACCCCGTGGTGGAACCCCCGAGGGCCTGACCTTTGAGGCTATTTTGAATCTTATTCCTCAGTCTCACGCGGAATTGGACTCCTACTTCCTCAATCTCTCGGATGGCGAACCTTCTTTCTCTACATCGGATGGAATCGGAGACGGATTCACTTACAGCGGCAATCTCGCTGGAATCCATACCCGAAGGCAAGTGGAAAAGATGCGCAAATCCGGCATCCGTGTCCTCTCTTACTTCATTCAATCTTCAAGTCTCTACGGAGACACTTGTTCCGAACTGTTTAGAATCATGTATGGTATCGATGCGAAATACATTGATGTGACCAACGTGATGCAAATCGCACAGACGATGAATGCCCGATTCTTAACCAAGTAAAATGATTATTATAATATGATGGCCCTACTCCAAACTGCATTTTCAACTCTCTGTATGCTCATTGTTGCCGGCTGTATTTTGACGCTGGCATACTTATTTTACATCGATTACATCAAAAAGAAGTAGATTAGATTTGACACAAAGCGACAAATGGTATATTATATCAACAATAAGGATTTTCCAAAAAAGATATAATATGAAAGACCAAGACCCAATTTTTCTAGAAGAAGCAACTCTCAAGGACATTTCTCTCGACCCGAATGATAAGAGTTTGGTTCTCATTCAATTGGCTGTTCCCATTCATAAAACAATATTCAAAGTCGATAATGTGGAAGAAACGTCTATTATTGCCCAAGCACGAATGACCGCAAGTTCGCTCAAGAAAATTTTCGGTGAATCGGGATGTGAAGGTCCTGTTCCACCAGCTCCGCACGGCGATTCCTACAGCGCCCACTATCAGGAAGGGTATAGAAAAGGTTCAACAGAGGGTCTAATGGGATTACCCTATCAAGAACCCAAAGATATGCCCGGCCTAAATTCAGAGGGCAACCAAGGATACAAAAATGGTTATGAAGATGGGTATCTTCGTGAGGGAGCAAATTTTCGCCGTAGAGTCTACGGAGAAGAAGCAGTTGAAGTAAATAACAAATAACAATTGAAAATTTTCAATTAAATCATACTAAAGAAAGGTATCATGAAAACACAAAACAAAAAGACAGAAAAGAAGAAGCTCGTCATTACTTGGCCTACATCGCCATTCACGATTGAACAGCTTCAGAATCAGTATCCTACCGCCAAAAACATTACTCTTCGATTTAGGGTCAACCGTTCCATCGAAAACAACGAGTTGGTTGTTATTGGCAAAAACAGCGGTTCGGTTGGTCGCCCAACGTTGGTTTTTTCAAAGACCCCAGTTTCAAAGGAATCCCTTGCTAGCGC
>Ga0247840_10010029_pt1 | contig 11971 bp, 10 predicted proteins | sample LaCruzMarch2015__FD_192404 | JGI IMG/M metagenome (GOLD analysis project Ga0247840, IMG submission 192404) | Freshwater microbial communities from meromictic Lake La Cruz, Castile-La Mancha, Spain - LaCruzMarch2015_17m | ecosystem: Environmental > Aquatic > Freshwater > Lake | place: Spain...
GTGCTCACCTATCCGCGAACAGACAGCAAATGTTTGCCCGAGGACTATCCCGCCGAAGTGAGCCGGATACTGGGTTCGCTCGGCGGGATTTACGCCCCGCTCGCCCAACGCATTGGCAATCCTTCCCGGGCCCAGATGGCGAAGCGGATATTCGACAACACCAAAATATCCGACCACTTTGCGATCATTCCCACCGGTGAATTGCCGAAAGCGCTCACCGCCGTGGAGCAGAAGGTTTACGACCTGGTTGTGCGCCGATTCCTGGCCGCATTCATGGACTCGGCCATATGGAAAATCGTCGAAAGAACCACCCGTGTAGGTGAAGATACCTTCCGCACCACCGCAAGAGTGCTGGTAAAAGCCGGCTGGCATGAGGCGTTCGGAAAGGAAGTGGAGGCGGAGCCCGAGATCGGTATCGCCAGCCACCTGCCCGCCCTTGCGGACAACCACGGAATATTGACCCGCAAGGTCGAACTGGACGGATCGCGGACCAATCCGCCACCTCGCTACAACGACGCCACGCTTCTGGCTGCAATGGAAACGGCGGGGAAACTGCTCGACGACGAGGCTTTGGCCGAAGCCATGAAAGAGCGGGGGCTGGGCACTCCAGCCACGCGGGCTGAAACGATCGAGAAGCTGATCAGCGCTCACTATTTGACGCGCGACCGCAGGGATCTTCTTCCCACGTCAAAGGCGATGAACCTGATCGGCCTGCTGGAAGCCATTCCTGTGCAGGAGCTCGTCTCGCCCACCCTGACCGGCGAGTGGGAAAACAAGCTGCTTCTGATGGAGAAGAACAAGCTCTCCCGCCCCGACTTCATGAAAGAAATCATGCAATTTACCTCCCAGATCGTTGAAAAGGCCAGAGGATTTGATATGGATACAGGATTCGAGAACAGCGAACCTTTTGGAAAGTGCCCGAAGTGTGGCGTTCCGTTACGCGAAAAACTCAAGGCCTATGAATGCACCGGCTGCGATTTCAAACTCTATAAAACCATGAGCCAGCGTCTGATCACCAAAAATGAGGCGGTTGAACTGATGGAGAAGCGGGCGACCGCATCGCTGGACGGTTTTTTCTCGTTCAAAACCCGAAAGCCCTTTTCCGCCGGACTTCGCCTTAACGACGAATGGAAGGTTGAATTTGTCTTTGAGGATCGAGCAGCAAACGGTGAAGAGAACGGTCCAGATATCCCCTGCCCCCTCTGCGGGAAGTCGATGTCCACCCGCGCGGGCCGCTTCGGGAAATTCCTCGGCTGCACCGGTTACCCGGAATGCAAGCATACGATCAACATCGGTCCGGACGGGATGCCGGTCGCCACGCCGGCAGGGGAAGTGAGCGACGCGGTCTGCGAGAAATGTGGAAAACCTATGGCCGTAAAGAGGGGCCGTTTTGGAACCTTCCTCGGCTGCACCGGTTATCCCGAATGCAAAAACATCGTTAAGACGCCCAAGGGTGGGGTGGCCGGCGCCCCGGCCGCCCCGGTTGAACTCAGCGACGTTTCCTGCGACAAATGTGGGAAGCCGATGGCCATCAAAAAAGGCAGCTATGGCCAATTCCTCGGCTGCACAGGCTATCCGGAGTGTAAAACCATCATGAAATACAAAGCGCAACAGAAGGGGTCAACCGAAGACGAGACGGCGCAGCCATCCTGACCGGCGGCGGAGAGAGCATTGTGAACAGGACAACTTATGACGCCCCGCTCACCATCATCGGTGGGGGACTTGCCGGTTGCGAGGCGGCCTGGCAGCTCCTCCGTCGCGGCCACCGTGTGCGCCTTTGCGAGATGAAACCCGAACGTTTTTCTCCGGCCCACAAATCATCTCATCTTGCTGAGCTTGTCTGCAGCAACTCGCTCCGCTCGGGTGCGCTGGAAAACGCCGTCGGGCTCCTGAAGGAGGAGATGCGGCGGCTCGATTCCCTGATCCTTGCTGCGGCAGACGCCACGGCCGTCCCGGCAGGAAAGGCGTTGGCCGTTGACCGAAACGCCTTCTCCATTTTCATTGAAGAAAAGCTTGTTGCCCAGTCCGGGCTGGAGCTGATCCGCGGCGAAGTCACTGAAATCCCTGCGGAGGGAATTGCGATCATTGCATCCGGGCCTCTCACATCCGACGCCCTTGCCCGCGCCATTGCCGCATTGACCGGCGGAGATTACCTCTACTTTTATGACGCGATTTCCCCGATTATTGAAGGGGAATCCATTGATCTCGATCACGTTTTCGCGGCATCCCGTTACGGCCATGGCGAGGCGGACTACCTGAACTGCCCGATGGACCGGGAAACCTACGAGAACTTCCGGATGGAACTGACCAAGGCGGAAGAGGTCCCCCTCCGCACCTTCGAGGAGATCAAATGCTTCGAGGGATGCCTCCCGATCGAGGTGATCGCCCGCAGAGGAATCGACACCCTCGCCTACGGCCCGATGAAACCGGTCGGCCTGACCGACCCGCGAACTGGCGAGCAACCCCACGCCGTCGTCCAGCTCAGGAAAGAGGACCGGGATGGAATCCTTTATAACATCGTTGGGTTTCAGACGAAAATGACCTGGCCGGAACAACGCCGGATCTTCCGAATGATCCCCGGCCTTGAAAACGCGGAATTCGCCCGCTACGGTAGCGTTCATAGGAACACCTTTCTGAACGCCCCAACCCTGCTGACACCAAACCTGCAGCTCCGGTCGCACCCGCGTCTTTTCTTTGCAGGACAGATTACTGGCGTTGAGGGTTATGTCGAATCCACGGCTATGGGCCTGCTGGCCGGTCTGAACGCTTCCTGCTATCTCTCAGACCACCCGATGATCCCGCCTCCGCGCGAGACGGCCCTGGGCGCGCTTGTCGGTCACATCAACAACGCCGACCGGAAATCTTATCAGCCGATGAACGTCACCTTCGGACTATTCCCGCCTCTACCCGGTCATATCCGCAAGAAAGAGAGGGGCCTCTGTTACGCGAAACGCGCACTTACCGCTCTGTCATCCTGGCAGGAGCTCCTCAACAAAAATAGCGCTGATACACAACCGAAGTAATCGGGTATAATTTTTCTCTTGACTTCATCCCTGGGCTGGTATAGTTCCACTATCCGGTCTTACCGGTCTTACCAATTCGAGGGAATGAATGACTTTTGAAAAAGTAGCCCAAACCAGATTCAAGAAGAAGAGTTCATTCATCGCCGATCAGATCCTGCGGATGATCAATTCCGGAGGCTACACGGCAGGGAGTAAACTGCCTTCGGAACGGATCATCACCGAGCAGATGGGGGTGAGCCGTCCGTCGTTGCGAGAAGCAATCAGCGCCCTGCAGATCGTCGGTCTTCTCGAAAGTCGTCCCGGTGACGGCACCTACGTCTGCTTCCCTTCGGCCAACGAAGACCTTACTCTCCAAGCACTGACCGTGCTTGAGGAGTGCGACAGCCCATACGAAAACATGCAGGCCCGCAAGGCCATGGAGATCGGCGCAGCGCAGTTGGCCATCAAGGTCGCAACGGATGCCGATCTCGTCGTTCTCAAGGAGACCTGGGACGAAAAGTGCACTCGCGGCCGCCGTGGGGATCTTGAAGAGTATCTTCAATATGGGAAGGAATTTCACTTGGCGATCGCCCGGGCCACGAAGAACCGGGTCATCGAGGGGATCATGGAAAAGCTGCTGAATCTGACGATCCAACCCCTTTGGATCAACATGCGCCGCGAATACTTCCAGAATGACCCGTCGCGAATCGAACTGATGCTGAACATCCATGACCGGATCGTTAAAGCGATCACGGAGCGGAATACGGAAAAGGCGATCCGCGAACTGGAGGATCATTTTGATATTCAGATCGAGCAACTCTACAATCAAACAGACGAAAACAGTCACGATTATCCAATCAACGCAACGCTGATTGTAGAGGACAAAGGGGGTGGTCGCGGAAATATTCGCTGAACAACAGCGGGGGTAGATTTTTAATATCATTAACTTATCATTTCGGTCGCGGCGGTTTCATTGGGAGACCGTCTGCGTACTGGAACCATCATGGAGGTAGAGAATGAAAACCCTGTCCAGACTGTCCGTACTGTTTTTGGTTGTTCTTTTTGTCACCGTCGGTGCGGGAACCGCATTGGCCGCCGCTCCATACCCGACGAAACCCATCAACATGATCATTCATGCCGGCGCCGGCGGCGGGAGCGATATCTTTGCCCGCACGTTGTCCGCAGCGTTTGATAAGGAAAAACTCCTTTCCCAGCCGATCATCGTCGAGAACAAGCCGGGCGGAAGCGGCGCGATCGCCTTCGCCTATGTGGCCGGCAAGAAGAAAGACCCCTACTATCTCCTTACAGCGGTGACGAGCTTCATGACCACGCCGCTTATGGGGATCACCCCGGTCGGCCTCAAGGACTTCACCCCGATCGCCAACTTCGCCTTCGACGAATACATGCTGATGGTCAACCCCAAATCGAAGTACAAATCGGTCAAGGAGATCGTCGCCGACGCCAAGGCCAACCCCAAGAAGATTACCGTCGGCGGAACGCAGCTCGGTTCATCCGACTCCGTCTGCGCCTATCTGATTGAGAAAGCGGCGGGTGTCCAGTTCAATTTCATCGTCTTCAACGGCGGCGGCGAAGTCAATGCAGCCCTCCTCGGCGGGCACATCGACATCGCGGTCAGCAACCCCGGAGAGGCGCTGGAACTCTTAAAGGCGGGCAAGGTCAAACTCCTCGGCGTCTTTTCCGATAAACGCTTGCCCGGCGCCCCCGATGTCCCGACATTGAAGGAGCAGGGGGTTGACGTTACCTACCAGCAGAACCGTGGCCTCGTAGCCCCGGCCGACATCCCGGCGGATGCGAAGAAGACCCTGGAAGAGGCCTTTGCCAAATACATGAAGACGGAGACTTTCAAGAAGTATCTCGCAGACAACATGCTTTCCGCGGCGTGGATGGACGGCGAGACCTTTGGCAAATGGCTGGATAAGGAGAATGCCAGGTACGCGGTGATTGTCAAAGATATGGGACTGATCAAGAAGAAGTAGCTGCGTTTTGCGGAAAAAACAAACGGGGGTGGTTCGCACCCCCGTTTTCTGAAACGGAAGCAGAGGTTACAGATGAAAAAAGCCGATATGATTACAGGTGTTGTTCTTTTGGCACTCTCCGGATTTACGATCCAGGAGACTTGGCGTATGCCCGCATCGGCAACGTTCGGACCGGGGCCAGCATTCCTACCCTTCTGGCTTGCCGTGATTCTGGCCATCTTTGCAACGATCCTGTTCGTTTCCGCCTGGCGCCGTCAGGCAACGGAGAAAGACCATCATTCCATCTTTCCCGGAAAGACAGCGCTGATCGCAATTACGCTGGTGATGGTTGGGCTTGGGGTCTATATCTTCCTCATCGAGGTTCTGGGATACCTGTCGGACACGTTCCTGTTCATCGTATTCCTGATGAAGGCCGTGGAACGGGAGAAATGGCCGCTGACTTTGATGGTCGCCGTGTGTACGACGGCCTTGCTCTTCTTCACTTTCCAGTTCCTGTTGAAGATTACGCTGCCCTCGAACATGTTCGGGTTCTAATTTTATGCGGAGGCCTTATGTACAATATATTCGATAATATGATCATGGGATTTCAGGTAGCCACCTCCTGGGAGAATCTCCTTTTCTGTTTTATCGGGGTGTTGATCGGAACTCTGATCGGTGTTCTTCCGGGGATCGGACCGACAACCGGGATCGCGATCCTGATCCCGGTCACTTTCGGGATGAGCGCGACGACGGCCATCATTACGATGGCCGGGGTCTACTACGGGGCGATGTACGGCGGATCGACAACCTCGATTCTGATCAACCTCCCGGGAGAGTCCGCCTCGGTTGTGACCATGCTGGACGGCTATCAAATGGCCAAAAAAGGGAGACCGGGACCGGCCCTTGGGATGGCCGCGCTGGCCTCATTCATCGCAGGAACTTTTTCGATCATTATGCTGACCTTACTCGCCCCCCCGCTGGCGGGTTATGCCGTATCCTTCGGACCCCCGGAGTACTTTTGCTTGACGTTCATGGGGTTGACACTGGTCTCGGCATTGGGTGGCGATAACCCCCTGAAAGCATACATCAGCTCTGTCCTGGGACTCCTGATCTCTTGCGTCGGCATTGACGCCATCAGCGGAGTTTCCCGGTTCACGTACGACAACATGAATTTGCTGGACGGCGTCGGTTTCATCGGAATGGCGATCGGGCTTTTCGCCGTCGCTGAGATTCTGGAAAATATCGAGGAGCCGATCAAGCAGGTCTTCTCGGATGCCAAACTGGGCTTCTTGAACCTTTTCCCGAGCAGGCAGGACTGGAAGGATTCGTTCGGGGCAATCTGGCGCGGCTCCTTCCTAGGTTTCTTTATCGGGATCCTCCCCGGCTCCGGGGCAACTCTCTGTTCGTTCATCGCCTACGCGGTGGAGAAGAAATTGAGCAAACATCCGGAAAAATTCGGAACAGGGGTGATCGAAGGGGTCGCGGCGCCGGAAGGGGCCAACAATGCGGCGGCAGGTGGCGGGATGGTGCCACTGCTCACACTGGGAATTCCCTCGGGGGGAGCGACGGCGGTCATGCTGGGGGCGCTTATGATCCACGGTCTGCGCCCCGGCCCGATGCTTTTTACGACCAATCCCGAGTTCGTATGGGGACTGATCGCCAGCATGTATATCGGGAACGTGTTGTTGGTCATCCTGAACATGCCCTTGATCGGAATCTGGGTTCAGCTTCTTAAGGTTCCCTACAAGGTGCTGATGCCGCTCATCCTTACGATCGCGGCAACCGGGATCTTTGCAACGGACAACAATATCTTCGACATGTGGATCATGTTTTTCTTCGGCGTAGTCGGTTATTTAATGAGGAAACTCGGTTTTCCGGAGGCGCCGATGGTGCTGGCGCTGGTCCTCGGGCGGATGGTGGAGATGTCGCTTCGCCAGTCCCTCACGATCTCGCACGGCAGCCTCTCCATTTTTTTCACCCGACCCATCTCCGGGGTGATCATGGTTGTCGCACTGATCTCCCTCTTCTCCCCCCTCTTCCCCATCCTCTGGAATAAGTACAAGGGGAGAGAGGCAGCGGCATGAGGAAGAGCGGCGTTAACGGATTTAAATTCATTGACAGGAGTATTGCATGAAAGTAATCGGAGTTCATATGGACCGCTGCACCGGTTGCAAGACCTGTGAGCTTTACTGCGGGGCGGAGCGCGGAAGCGAGGGGAAGACGCTCCTTGCCGCCGTTCAGGAAACCCCGTTCCCCCAGCCCCGCGTTCGCGTCGAGGGAGGACCGGAGGGCGCCTTTCCGCTTCAGTGCCGACACTGCCTCCAAGCGCCTTGCCTGGACGCCTGCCTTACCGGCGCCCTTCGCCGGGAGGAGAAGAGCGGCATGGTAATCCTTCAAGAGGATCGCTGCATCGGTTGTTGGACCTGCACCGCCTTCTGCCCCTACGGCGTCATCTACCCTTCCCCTGAGCGGAAGATCGCCATCAAGTGCGACCGTTGCCTCTACATGGAAAAGCCAGTATGCGTGGATGTCTGTCCGACACGGGCGCTGGAGGTGGTGGAACTCGATGGGATCGAAAAGCTCCTCCGGGAGAATAGGCAAAAAACGACCAAGGCGATGACGGAGGTGGGTGTCGAGGGGATCCGCCTTCTGGATCTCGGAAGATAATCTTAATGATAATAAATAAGTCAGGAGTTGAATAACCTATGGAAACGATTCATTTCAAAACGGTGGACCCGGTGAGCCAAGATCTTCTGCGTGATGCATCACAGAGAGGGATCAGTCTCAACTGGGAACGGTATGAAAAACAGCAGCCACAGGACGGTTTTCTCCGCCTCGGCCTCTCCTGCCCCTACGGGTGTATGCAGGGCCCCTGCCGGATCGATCCGTATGGACGTGGGCCGCAAAGCGGCATTTGCGGTCTCGATCGAGACGGAATGGTCGCCGCTTTTCTGCTTCGCCTGAGCCTCCAGGGCGCTCTGGAAACAATGGCCCTGCATCCGGGTTTGTGCAACACCGATATCGCCTGGACTGCGCCATTCTCTTCAAAGGCGGCCACGGTTCCGGGAGAGACAAGCAGCCAAACCCTCTCATGTGCGGAGATCCTTGATAGCGTCCGGATGCTGGCCCGACCTTCCGCCTCCCCCAAAGTCCTGATCCAACAGGCCATCCGTCTTGGGCTTCTCAGTGTCGGCCTGGGAGGAGAGGCAAAATCCGAGTCCACTGTTAGAGGTATTCGCGTCGGATACGGCCTCCTCGCTGGTGAGGCAATCCGGATCGCCTTAACCGGACAAGTTTCTAAAACGACTGTCGAAGCGCTCCTGAACGAGACTGCAGGCCTGAAAAATCCCGAAGTACACCTTCTGTCTCTCGGTGACTGGATTCCAGCCGGTGAAAATTTCCTTCCTATCGCCTGTACCTCCGGCGAAGCCGAAACCGTGCTCAGTTCAGGGAAATTTAACCTCCTCATTGCCGGGGACGGAACCGCCCCGGGCATCTTCGCCCTCTGTGAAAAGATGAAACTTTCCGTCGTCTCCCCCGCGAACAACACGGGGACAGCGGAAATTTTGAATCGCGCCCGTGACGGATTCAACCGCAGAACCCCAAGCACCTTCACACCCAACGCGGCTCTGATTACCGAAGGGCGTGTAAACCATGGGAACAATGACATTTTGTCTGCCCTGAAGAACGGTGGATCCGCGAGGATTGCGCTGATCGGAGGCGCCGACACCCTTTTGCACTCGCTGGGACACCTTCCCACGGAACTGGCCAAAGCACTCCGCGCCGAGGACCTTGCCGTCGCCTCCTGGGGCGATGCCGCCCTCTGGATTATGAAACAGGATCTCCCCGTCGGCATTCTCGAAGCGGAGGAAGGTCCTCTTGCCGCAGTACGGGCTCTAAAGGAGTCGGGGAGACTGCCCTCTCTAAAGGGGATCTGTTTCACGGGTCTCCGGAACAGCCGGGAATTTACCTTCGCGCTGGGGCTGGCCGCACTCGGCATCAAGGTCTTGATCGCCACCCCCCTGCCCCTCTGGGGAAGCGAAAAGGTCCGCACCCTGCTCCGCGAAAACCTGGCCGTCGCAGGCGGCTTCCTGACCCATTTCGACCACCCTGTCCGGCCGGATGAGATTCTGGACTGGTTTCTCAGGTCCTAAGATCAGGAATGACGGAAGGAGGAACCATTTCATGACATGTATTATCGTTGGCGGTGGTATCGCGGGTTTTCAGGCCGCCATGACCTGCCGGACTCTATGGCCCGACCGTGACGTGACCCTGATCGACGCCGAGCAAGAGACCGGTTACTACCGGACCCTGCTGCCCCAGTTCATGGCCGGGGCGCTCCCTGAGGAGAAGCTCTTCTTCTGGAAGAGGGAGAATGATCCGCACCTGAAAGTCCGGACCGGCATACGCGTAAGATCCCTGGACCGAAAATCCAGTAGCCTTACTCTTGATAGCGGAGAAACACTCATTTACGACCGCCTGATCCTGGCCCATGGCGGTGAACCTTATCTGCCAGATATGCTGGCCGGTCCACCCTGCCGCGGGATCTTCCCCGTCCGTAATCTAGCCTCAGCCCGGAAGGCGCAGGCATGGCTGGCCGATCACAGGAAAGTCATCGTCTTCGGCGGCTCTCTCGTCGGAGTCAAAACGGCGGTCCACCTCAGCCATGCCGGCTTTGAGGTTTCTCTGGTGGTCCGGCGGGGACACATCCTGCTGCGGGCCCTCTCGCCGGAATCTACAGAGGCCGTCGAAGCGCATCTCCGGCGCCTGGGGATCGAGATTTGTGTCAACGCTCCGCTGGAGGAGATCCGTAAAAAGAATGGGGCCATCAACGCCCTGAAAGCAGGAGGGCGCTGGCTTCCCTGCAGCACCCTTCTCGTGGCAGCCGGGACGGTTCCCGATACCGCATTTCTGGAGGGCACGGGCATTCTCACAGAAGGGGAACTTCTTGTTTCTCCTGCGCTGCAGACGATCGATCCGAGGATTTTTGCCGCTGGGGACGTCGCCGTCATCGCATCTGGAGGGAAGAAGGTCAGTCCGAACACCTGGCCGCAGGCCGTCTCGCAGGGGAGGTTGGCGGCGGAAAACCTTTACCGCAGTGCGCCATTGCCGCACCGGGATCTTGCGGGGATCAACGCAATGGAGCTCCACGACCTTGCGATGGTCATTCTCGGTTCCCCGGTCTCCGGGGCTGAAGTGATCTCCCATGCAAGACCGGATGCTTCTGTCCGACGGGAGCTTTTCCTTGTCGATGGGAGACCGGTTGGGGGAGCATTAATCGGCGATATCACCGCCGCTGGAACCCTTCACGCGCTGATCAGCGCCGAACGACCCCTCACCGCCCGGGATGCTGGACTCCTCCGTCCGCGGACGGAAAACGTCATTCGGTTTCAGGAGCAAACGGGCCGGAGAGAGGCCCTGATTCTATCACCAATGAGGTCTAATCTATGATGATTCATGAAGAGATTTGTGTGGGGTGCGGCCGCTGCCAACCCTACTGTCCAACCGCGGCGATCCGCTATGACGGTCTAAAAAGCGTGATTGATCAGGAGGTTTGCTACGAATGCAGCACCTGCCTTCGTGCCGCTCACTGCCCCGTCGATGCGATTGCCGAATCGCCCAATGTGTACGACTACCCGCGGGCATTGCGCCGGTATTTTAGCGATCCGAGCGCCACCCACGCGGCCACCGGCATCCAGGGTCGCGGCACGGAGGAGTCGAAGACGAACGATGTTACCCTGCGCGTCGGTCCAGGCGAGGTCGGTGTCGCAATCGAGATCGGCCGGCCCACGCTCGGGATGTCGATTCTGGACATCCAGAAGATCAGCCAGGCGATCGCCCGCGCCGGTGTCCATAAGATTGAGGCACACAACCCGATCCACTCGATGATAGCCAACGAGGCCACCGGTGATCTCAAGCCGGAAATGCTTGGCGAACGGGTTCTCTCCGCCATCATCGAGATTAAAGTGAAGCGGGACGAGCTCCGCGGAATCCTCCGGACACTCAAGGAGGTCGCCAAAGAGGTGGACAGCGTCTTCTGCATCGACGCCTGCACCATCGTTGAACCAGGGCTCGCCATTCCGGAGGAGGTTCTGGAGAGCATCCGCGCGGAGGGTTTAACCTGGCGGCCAAACGCCAAGATTAACATGGGCCTGGGACGGGCCTGGGAATAAAGGTGGATTTATGACACACAGTTTGCACAGAGAAGGCAGTCTGGAATCGCTGGAGAGCGAGTATATCCTGTTTATCTACCCGGCAAGAGGATTCAACTACAAGGGCAGTTGCCCGAAGATTCGTCACAATGTGGAACTGCTCTATCAAGCCGGCCCGGTCAATATGATCCCGACATCGCTGCGCCGCAACATGTACAGTGGTGTGACGAATGAGGAGATTCTCGATAGCATTACCGTTGAAGGGACACGCGTCTATTCCGTCTTCAACGACCGGGAGAAGCTCAAGAAGGCGTTGACTTTAATTAAAGAGGCGGACGAGGGGATCTCGATTATGGTCAGCGGAGTCACCGACCGTGTCCGGGAAATTGCCGCTGAGCTTGGTATCAACCCTCACATGATCAACCTGTCGCTCGGCATCCATGGAAATACGGATCGCCTGCCGCCGGCAGATATCCGTGAGTTTACCACCATGTGCGGTCACGGCGTCGTCTCGCCCTACCTGGTTAAGGATATGATCCGTCGGGTCAAGAGCGGCAAAGTAAGCGAATGGGATGGGAGCGTGCTTTTGGCGGAACCCTGCACCTGCGGGATTTACAACCCCTGCCGTTCCGCAGAACTTCTACGGGAGAAATCACCGCTCTATACACTGGATCGCTGGTAATCGAAAAACGGAGGTAACAACATGAAGCTTTGCTTTAACGCTGGACCGCAACCTATGGAGGAGTACTTCACATTTGCCAGGGAGAACGGCTTTCCCTGGATCGAACTGAGCTGCAACAACCCGAACAATTTTCTCGACAAGTGGAACCCCGCGCGGATC
>Ga0247840_10010030_pt1 | contig 11970 bp, 8 predicted proteins | sample LaCruzMarch2015__FD_192404 | JGI IMG/M metagenome (GOLD analysis project Ga0247840, IMG submission 192404) | Freshwater microbial communities from meromictic Lake La Cruz, Castile-La Mancha, Spain - LaCruzMarch2015_17m | ecosystem: Environmental > Aquatic > Freshwater > Lake | place: Spain...
CACTCCGAGGATCGTCCCACATGTCATCTCTGCCTCTTCAAATCTCCGGCGTGGAGCTCAATCCGGATGCCTACACCATTGGGATTGCCCGTTCCATTCTGGCAGGCGCCGAGCACCCCCAACTGGAACTCGGAAACAGCCTTGAACGGGAGAGCGCATCAAGTCCGAAAAAGGAAGGCTTCGACGTCGTGATCTGCCATCCGCCATGGGGTCTGCACATTGATCAACCCGGGCTTGAGCATTTCCCGGTGCGCACAAACGACTCGACGGCGCTCTTCATCCAGCACGCCCTCGGTCAGTTGAAGCCGAATGGACGAGCAGTCATCGTCATTCCCAAAGGCACGATTTTCCGCCAACCGAAGTTCCTCGCACTTCGTCAGTGGATGCTGGGTCATTTCCGCATGGAATCCATCGTCTCGCTGCCGGAAAATTGTTTCCTTCCCTACAGTGGGATCAAGGCCTCCGTGCTCATCGTGCGCAGGCAGACAGCGCCCGATGCCATGGTTCGCATCGTGGATGCAACGACGCTTTTTTCAGCCGGATCTTCAAAGAGACACACCGGAATCGGCCACGAGCAAATTGCCGCATTGCTTGCCGAGCTGCGTGCGCCTGCCGAAGGCAAGCTCTCCCTGGACCTTCCGGCCTCCTCATTGAATGAGTTCGACGAGGACGCGAAGTCCGTCATCTCCGGGGACACGAATCTCAAGGAAGCCCTTGCCGTTCTCGGCACCAAGGTGCCGTTGGTCGCAATCAAAGACATCTGCCGGGTTGTGGCCGGGCGCACGGTCCCGGCGGCAGAAATCCTCTCACAACCGGACGAGGAAGCCCCGGTGCCCTACATTCGCATCGGCAACATCCAGCGCGGGCAGACCATGAAACCCACCGCATGGGTCACCAGGAGCAAAGCCGCTGAGATCGGCCCGCGTTACCGCCTTCGCGCCGGAGATGTCCTCATCGCAAAGGCGGGCACGATTGGAAAGACCGGGGTCGTGAGGAATGGTGCGGTCAGCGGAATCGCATCCGGAAGCCTGTTTGTCCTAACGCCAGACACATCGCGCATCGATCCCTCGTATCTTGCGGCCTACATCCAAACGATCCCATGTCAGGATTGGCTCGCATCCCGCTCGACCGGGCAGACGATCCAGGGCCTGAAAAAGCAGTTCATTGAGGAATTGCCTGTTCCCGTTCCTCCTCTGCTAATCCAGGAGCAAGTGGTAGCGGCTGTTCGGGACCATGATGAGGATCCGATCAAAACGCTGGCCATCCTGCTTTCCCCTGCTGATGCGAACCCGCTCTCCCGCTGGATCGATTCGAGCCTGCGCATCCTATCCGCCGCCACTGACGGCAAGGACCCGTCCTCTGCCGTGCGCTTCGAAGTTTTCGGCATGGCAATGTTTCCCGCGACGGTTGACAACAAACGACTCTCAGAGGTCGAGGGTCTCGCGGGCTGGGCGAACGCGATGTTCGACCTCGATTCGGTTTTTCGTGGCTCCGAGATCGTGCCTCCCGGAAGTGCGCTCTACGGCATCCTGCAAGAAGGAATAGCTGGCCTGAGAGCGGCCAAGGCGATGATTAAAGGACACAGCCTCCTCGAAAGCCGGGCTAACGAACTCACCGACCTCTGCATCAACCGACTCGATGATGCGGCATCTGCCTTGTGGGAGCCTGAACCGCTGGAATGCAAAATCCTGACCGACGTCATCAGAGCAGGAGAGGAAAACCTGATCTCTTGCATCGTCAGGAATCGTGGCGTTCTGCCGTTGCGGAGCGCGTCGGTTTCGCTCGAAGGATTTGAAGGCGGATTCTCGGGTTTCATCGCCGAAAACACGGAACTCCCCTGCACATTCACCGGGCGCCCGACGGGTGAGGGTGCCACCATGACAGCAAAACTCCGGTGGGAATGGATTAGCCTCAACGGGCTGTCCGAGTGGCGGGAGATGGAGGTGCCTTTCCGCCTGGCGGGCACCACTTCCACACTTGCGCAGGTTGAACTTGGCACGAGCCCTTACTTCGTGTCCGAGCCGGTGGGGCCGTTGCGAAAAGAGATGTTCATCGGCCGGGAGGACGTGATCGATCGGATCAAACACCAGTTGGCCAGTGGGAACACAGTCCTCTTGGAAGGCAACCGCCGTGCGGGAAAGACATCGATTCTCAAGCAGATCGAGGGGCTTGGGCCGATACCGGGGCGCTTGGTTGTCTATAGTTCAATGCAGGCTTCAGAGGGGGATGAGAAGGTGACCGGGATGCCTTCGGAGTCGGTGTGGCGCACTCTGGCCAAGAGCATTGCCGGTGGCTTGGCATTGCTCGGCTGTGACGTGCCGCTGCCGGATGGGTCCACCTTGGTCGGAGGCAAGGGAGTCGGCATTGCACGGGCCTGCCGTCGGGGTATCAGTCCCGAGGCCCCTTGGGAGGATTTCTTGGAATATGCCGGTGTGGCCTGTGCGTTGCTGGCAGATCATGGGCTTGGCTTGGTGCTGATGATCGATGAGTTTGACAAGCTGCAGGAGGGCATCGACAACCGGGTCACGTCTCCGCAAATCCCGGAGAACATCCGCTACCTGATCCAGAATCTGCCTGGGTTTTCTGCCATTCTTACCGGGTCGCGCCGGATGCAGCGGCTCCGGCACGAATATTGGTCCGCTCTTTACGGACTGGGAACCCGCATCGGGGTCACAGCGCTGGAGCCCGAAGCCGCCGCTCGCCTGATTCGCAAGCCAGTCGAAGACCGCATGACCTATTCGGATGAGGCCGTGAAGCGGCTGATTGAACTGACCGCGAGCCAACCGTTTCTCATCCAGTGCCTTTGCAATTTGGTATTCGAACTGGCGGCAACCAGCACGGTCCGTTCGATCCCGGCGAGCCTCGTCGAGGAGGCAGCCTCGCGTTTCGTCGAGGACAACGAGCACTTTGCCAGCCTGATGGATTACACCGAGACCGACCGGAGACGGTTCCTTCTAATCCTGGTGCATGAAGCGACCAAAGATCCGGATGCCGTGACTTTTGGCACCTTGCAGCAACGTTTGCTACGGGAAGGAATCGAAGCGTCAGATCAAGAACTCACAGAAGATCTTCGATTTCTCCAGGATCTGGAGCTCGTTGATTACCACGGGACCGACGGTAAGCGCTACGCTCTGGCAGTGCCCTTGATGGGTCGTTGGTTCGATTCCCAACATGATTACCTCGCCCTCCTCGCCAAAGCCAGGGCGGAGCAAGACAACCAGTTATGAGCCATTACCCACTCTTTCAACCCCGGATCCCAATGCTCGGGCGAACCCGTCTCTTCGAGCAGATTTGTAACGAGTTGACCAAGCCGACCCCTGCGCACTTGTCGCTCGTGGGGCCGCGTTTTTCTGGAAAAACTGTCCTCCTTGAGGCGCTTGCGGAGGCGATGTGTGCGCGTTCCAATAAGTATCAGGTGGTGCTCTACTGGGATCTCGGCCATCGAACACCGCAAACCGACGCGGACTTTCTCGGGATGCTGAGGAGCCAGATTGCAAAGGCCATCAAGGAATCCCATCCGGACGAGGCCAACTACTTGGAGGAGGCCGATGCCGGATATGATGAACTGCACGAAGTGGTCAAGCTCTTGGGCGAATCCAATGAACGATTGCTCCTCATCTGGGACGGCTTCGACCGCCCCCTGCGGGAGGGCACGCTCACCCGCAACCTCTGGGACAACCTGCTCGAACTCTGCCGCATGCCCGCGTTTCGGGTAGTGACCGCCAGCCGGAGGAAGCTCCAGGAATTGATCCGTGACGCCAATTCGGTCACTAGCGAATTGTGGCAGGTGTTTCAGGTAGTCCGCCTCGGACCCATGGATGCGGGGGACGTGGAGACCTTTGCCAAGGGGCTGCCTGGCTCGCGGTTTGAGTCCGGCGCGCTGACAGAAATCATGAACTGGACGGGGGGACTTCCTGCTCTGCTGGTTTGGTTGATGAACCGGGTCGAGAGCGGAACGGGCAACGCCACAACCAACGAACATATCAATCAGTGGGCGTCGGAACCTGATGAGACTTGCACCGATCTGCTTGAACAAATCTGGGGTGACTGTCCTGCTCCGGCTGCCGATTTCTATCGGTATCTTGCAGAGAACGGGCCGCAGAAGGTTGGAGATGTTTCCAAGGCCGAGAGGCTGGCCCTGATCAATCTGGGGCTCGCAAAAGAACATTCCGGTTCCATTGCCGCATCCTGCCGTATGATCCAAAGTCATATCGGTGGAACCAGCCGCGAATTCGGAGCCGTGGCCCGGCTCTTCGGGACATGGGAGGCCTACTGCGCAAACATCCGGGGCATCATGGAGCGCAGACTGTCTCAGATTCCACGGATCGACGAAAGCCTCTTCCACATGGTCGAGCGAGCGGTTGAGGATGTCCCTAACCACCCCGAATCATGCCTTGCCGCATTGAGCCAAATCGAGGATCGGGCTCTCGACCTCGTATGGAAGTGGGAGTGTGACTGCGACGGCGACCTCCCGACTGAGGTAATCGCCGATTGGTCAACAATGCCGGAAACGCAACAGAATCGCACTGTCTCGGAAATGATGAAATCCGATGAAGCCGGACGCACTCACGCATGGCACGTCCCTCCGGATCGTGCAAAGCAGCTCGCCTTGCTTCAGTTTTTGACTGGCAGCCACCAAGTCTACAACCGATCCCTCGCCCGGTATGCGGGAAAGGACACCTATGTCCTGTTGAATGCGCTCCACAGTTTTAGAAATCGAAGCCAACACGCTGGCGGCCAGAAAATCCCACTCGGAGTGGCAATCTCTGCTGTGATGCTCTGTGTCGAACTGCTCGCATGCATCAAAAACGGTTCCGGCACCCCAGCAAAAAAATAAGAAGAAAGAACCCCTCGACTGGCCGCACATTGAGGCACGCTTGATCCATCAATTTCCGGAAGGTCCGGCCAATGGGAACGGAGAGGACATTTACAGGACCTTCATCCGGGAGAGATCCTGGGAATCAACGATGCCGACCGGACGGTTGTTTTCGTCCACGACGACGAGGTCGTCGACCCGGTGCTTCTGGAGCACGTGCAGGACTTCGGCAGCCAGCTTGTCTCTGGGGATCGTCACCGGTGAGCGGGTCATAAAGTCCGAGACGGGACGGGATGCAATGTCGGGGACTGTCGGAAAGTGGCGGGCAAAGTCCCCGTGGGTGAAGATGCCTTCCAGTTCACCCGTGGGCCCGACGAGCACTGCCGCGCCCGCTCGAACAGCTGTCATGGTCCGGACGACCTCCAGCACAGACGCGGAAGGTGATGCCAGCGCGAGCTGATCGGCAGGGCGCATAATGTCACTTACCCGCAGGAGCAGGCTCTGACCCAGGCGGCCCCCGGGATGGAACTTCGCAAAGGCCTCCTTGTCGAACCCCCTCGCCTCGAGAAGGACCATCGCCAGCGCGTCACCGAGGACGAGCATCGCCGTCGTGCTCGAGGTGGGTGCCAGATTCAGAGGGCAGGCTTCGCGCGAAACGGAGGCGTCGAGGACGGCATCCGCCGACCTGGCAAGGGTCGAAGCCGGGTTGCCCGTGATCGCAATGATCCCGACCTGAAAGCGCGCCAGCGCGGAGAGGATATTGACGAGTTCCCCGGTCTCCCCGCTGTAGCTCAGCGCAAGCACGGCATCTCCGTCGCAGACCACACCAAGGTCGCCGTGGAGTGCGTTCAGGGAATTCAGAACAACGGCCGGTGAGCCCGTGCTCGTCAGCGTGGCCGCGATTTTTTCTCCGATATGGCCGCTCTTTCCCACTCCAAGAACAACGATTTTTCCCCGGGCCTCGACTGTGGAGCGCAAGATCGCAACGGCCCTCGCAAAGCCATCCCCCAACCGTTCCGAAACGGAGCGGAGTTCCTCGATTTCCAATTCAATGACCCGGCGGGCTTTCTCAATGGCATCCATCACTCGGGAGTGATGGATGCCATTGCCGGTCCACAAGGGACCGGAACCGGCATTTGATGAGCAGCATTTAAGATAACCATGATGCTTTTGAGTAGTAACCCAGGATTGTTACAACGGGAATCCTTTCCCGCACAGTTTGATTCGATGAATAGAAATTTGCTCCTCACATTTTGCGAGGCAAAATTTTCTAATCCGCCGGCGCTGGCAGTCATTTCTCCACGGAAGCGATTGCACCCCAACTCCAAGCCCGGCACCATCACCCGCCGGATTAGGTTCCGAAATAGCGGTCGCCGGCATCACCGAGGCCGGGAACGATGTAGGCGGCGGAGTTGAGTTCGGGGTCCATGGCTGCCAGGAGGACCGGAATATCCGGGTGACGCTGCCGGAAATGCCTGGCCCCCTGCATGCACCCGACCAGGGCGACCAGCGTGAGCCGGGTGGCCCCCTGCTTTTTCAACTCATCGGCGGCGTCTCCCGCACTGTTTCCGGTAGCCAGCATCGGATCCACAATGAAAACATCAGAGGCGGCAAGATCCGCCGGAGCTTTGAAGTAGTAGTGTTCCGGAAGAAAAGTCTTCTCGTTGCGGGCCAGTCCAACATGCCCGACACGGGCCTCGGGGAGCACCTGAAGCAGCGCCTCCGCCATGCCGAGACCCGCACGCAGAATGGGAACGATTGTGATGGGATCACGCAGAAAGTGCCCCTCGCAGGCTGCCAAAGGGCTCTTCACCTCGCGCGTCGCAACGGCAAGCCCCCGGGTGGCCTCGAAAGCGATCAAGGCCGCAAGCTGGTTAAGCGTCCTTCGGAACAGTTCGGTCGAAGTTCCCGCATCCCGCAGGACCGCGACTCTGGCTTTCACCAGAGGGTGATCAACGACTGTGACTCCTTCAATGGGCTGGTTCGACATCCTGTGGAAATTATCAGTGAAGCCGGCACCAAGTCGAGACGCGTTGACGGGAGCCCCCGTCTGTGGCATTTGGCAGTTATGAAGGCCATCCTCGCGTTACTGATGACCGCTGCTGCCGCACTTGCGCAGGATGAAAGTCAACTCATGAAGGACGCCATGACTGCCCTCGAGGCCGGTGACCTGAATGGGGCGAAGGCCCTTTTCGAGGCGGTGGTGTATGCTCACCCATCAAACGCACAGGCGCGCCGGCAGTTGGCCCTCGTCACGCAGAAGCTGGTCAAAACTCAAGCGCTTCAGAGCCGGCTTCATGCCATCGTCCTCCCGAAGGTCGAACTCAACGACGCATCGGTCCGCGAAGCGTTCACTTACATGGTTCAGCTCATCAACCGAAGCGCGACCGGCGGGTTTCAACTCAATACGGTCTGGTTGGTGCCCGAGGACTATCAACAAAACGTCACGCTCCGGCTTGATGCCATTCCATCCAACGATGCACTTCGCCTGGTGGCTGATGCCGCCGGACTCGATATCACTTTCGACGAGCATGCCGTGAGAGTCTCTGCTCCAACAAAGGCAGGAACTCCCTAATCCGGCGGGTGCCGGTGCCAAGGGCGGGGGTGAGGGCAAGGGGAGCCAGCGAGAAATAACCTCCCCTCGCCGCCGGATTAAATGCTTTTACTGTGGAAAGTTCCTGAGTGGGTCAGAGAGACGGTCCGTGTTCCCGTGAATCGTTCCTTGCGCGGATTCAGACTCTTCCTGCAAGCTCCTCCGATGGGTCAGCTTTCTCTCTCTCCAATCTTCTCTTGCCTGAAATTGTGTGATAGCTGCGCAGGATTTGACCGATACGGGCCTGACAGAACGCCGGACATACAATGATACAACCAACTCATTCCGTGGATTCCGGGAGCGATAGGGGCCTCCTCCCCGACAGGCAGCTGACTGCATTCTGCCTTGGCCTTACGGGAGGGATCGCCTCGGGAAAGTCCACATTTGCGAAAACCTTCGCATCATTGACAGGAGCGGAGCTTTTTTGTGCGGATCGCTGTGTTCACGACCTGCTGGAGAACGATGCCGGTGTCGCGCGAGAGATCTCCATCCGGATCCATCCCCTGGCCTACCGCGATGGAGGCCCTCCCGACCGCGCACTGATCAGGAACCAGATTCTGGCCCATCCCGAAAAGAAAACTGCTCTGGAAGAAATCCTCCACCCGCGTGTGAGGAAGGCCTGGCAGGAGGACGCCGCGCGATGCCGGAGCGGGGGCAAAGCCTTCGTTGCGGACATCCCGCTTTTGTTCGAGGTCGGGGTTGAAACGTTCTTCGATGCCGTGGTTACCGTGGCCTGCTCCGAGGCAACCCGCATGCGCCGCCTGCTCGCAAGGGGCGGAATGGATGAGGCCATCGCAAAAAAAATGATTGCGTCCCAGTGGCCGACAGATACCAAGGTGCAGTTGTCCCAGCATGTGGTCTGGAACGACGGGCACCTTGACGCCCTCCACCTCCAAGCTGATTTCCTCGCACGCACCTTCGATGCCCGATCCGGTTGAACCCTCTTCTGCCTCTGACCAGCCCTCCATTGAACCGGAGGAACTGGGACGCCTCCATTCCCTTCCCTTCACCGAGCTGGTCGCCGAGGCCACAGCGTTGGGACTGCGTGTTCGCACGGAGGCCTCCAGGCACTACCTGTGCATGGATATCATCCGCCACCGGCTTCAGAACGGCGGAGTTGCCTATGCGACCGGCCTGCTCGAGCTGAACGGCGAACACGGCATCCTCCGGTGGCCCGCCTTCGGGCTGCGTCCTTCTCCCGAGGACGTCTTTATCCACCGTGACCTGCTCCGGCCCCTCGGCCTGAATGCGGGCCTCATGGTGCGCTGCTCTCTCAAACTTGCCGGCGGCAACGAACGGGGACTTGCCGCAGCGGAGATCCTTACCGTCGAGGGCATCCCCGTCGCGGATTGGGTATCACCGGTCGGATTCGACAAACTTACGGCTCTCTTTCCAGACCGCCGGATCTTTCTGGAAAGCCCCACAAACCCCGACCTGTCGGCCCGTGCGGTGGACCTCGTCGCCCCGCTTGGAATGGGACAGCGCGGAATCATCGCCGCTCCTCCCCGCTCGGGAAAAACGATGCTGCTGAAGTCCCTTGCCAAGGCGATTCGTGCCAACCACCCCAAGGCGGCCCTGATCCTCCTGCTCGTTGATGAAAGACCCGAAGAGGTCACCGACTTTCGCACCGAGATGGATTGCGAAATCTACAGCTCGACCTTCGACGAACCCGTCACGCGACACGTTCAAGTCTGCGAGGCCGTCTCCGACCGCGCCAAACGACTCGTCGAGCTGAAGATGGATGTCATCATCCTCCTCGACTCCATCACCCGCATGGCCCGCGGATACAACAACCTCCAGCCCAACAAAGGCCGCACCATGAGCGGAGGCGTCGATACCAAAGCCCTTGCCCGACCCCGCAAGTTCTTCAGCTCCGCCCGCAACGTTGAGGAAGGCGGCAGCCTCACCATCGTCGCCACCGCCCTCATCGAAACAAAAAGCCGGATGGATGACCTCATTTTCGAGGAGTTCAAAGGCACCGGCAACATGGAGATCTACCTTGACCGCCAGATCGCCGATCAACGGATCTTCCCGGCTATCCACATCATCAAATCCGGCACACGCCGCGAGGAACTTCTCTACCACCCCGATGAACTGGAACGCGTGGCGGGAATCCGTCGCGAACTCTCCGAACTCCCCGCCGCCGAAGCGATGGAAATCCTCGTCTCCAACCTTCAGCACACCCGCAGCAACGCGGAACTCCTCATGACCGGTCTTCGCGGCACTTGACCCTGTCCCGCGCTTTCCTCTGTGCGGTTGAATTCCTGCCGGGAAGCGGGTAATCTTCCGCCGGGGCCGAACGAGCCCGATGGAGCCCTCATCCGGAATCTTTTATCACTTTACCGGAGATAAACCGAAAAACTTCCCAAGCCCCGAACTATCATGAACTCACAGTGGCCTCACGCAGACGCGACACTCAACTGGCTGGAACAGTCCAAAAACGCGGAGTGGGAGCCGCGCGACTCGATGGGTTATCTTGTTTTCAAGGATCAGCTCTGGGTCTTGGGGGGATGGGTCGGATCGCATGTTTCCTGCCCCCGAGATGTCTGGAGCTCAGCGGATGGGCTTAACTGGAAATTAATCTGCCCTGAGGCCCCATGGAAACACAGCGATTTACCGGCCTGTGTGGTGTTCCGGGACCGGATGTGGGTGATGGGAGGATGGTATAACGCGCGCCTGCCCGGCCACGAGGCGGGCAACGAGGTTTGGAGTTCGGCTGATGGCGCACACTGGGAAAAGTCGAAGCGAAACGCCGGGTGGTCGCCCCGCATGGGTGCAGGAGTCCTGGCCTTCAAAGGCAAAATGTGGATCCTGGGCGGGACCGAGCGATCCTTTGATGGCGACGACAGCCACATTCGGGATGATGTGTGGAGTTCGGCCGACGGGGAAAACTGGGAGCTTGTGACCGAGCATGCCGGATGGCACCACCGCGCCTACCACCAGGCCCTGGTTTTTCAGGACAAGATGTGGATTCTGGGCGGCGGAAACTACCTGCCCGACTACCGTGGCTTCAACGACGTCTGGTGCTCGGAGGACGGCGTGACCTGGCATGAGGTGACCGGGCAGGCACCGTGGCCGGGCCGGCTGTGGTTCAACTCCCTCGTTTATCGCGACCGGATGTGGATCTTCGGCGGATGGTCCAATTTTCCCTTCGTGGATTGGAACGATGTCTGGCATTCCGCTGATGGCAAAACCTGGACCCAACTGAAATCCGAGGTTGTCTGGGCCAAACGTCACGCCAGTGCCGCCTATGTGTTCCAGGACAAAATATGGTTGCTTGGCGGCCACGCCCGACCGCTGACCAACGACATCTGGACTTTGGAAATCCCCGCGTAATCGCTGATGAATCAGTCCCGACGCTCGAACAGGCGGAAGGAAATTCCGTTTTGTCCGCCCTTTTCCCAAAAGACCAGGAGAAAGCGGAATTGATCCAAGCGGATGAGGGCCGGTTCTCCAAAGGCAAAGTCGGTCCAGTCGGCATGGTCTCCCGAGGAGTTTGACCGGGTGGCTGTCTTTGCCGCCCACAGCATTTCATCAGCGATGATTTCCACACCGCCGTCATGCGGATCGAGGACCGCCGCCCGGATTCCGGGCTCCCCGAGTTTCCTCTGGTTGTAAACGAGCAGCACCCGCCGCGCATCCAACGTGAGCAGCGCCGTGGATTGGCCCTGAATTCCGGTATCAAGCGGCCCCGACCAACTGCGTCCGCCATTTACCGACACCGCCACCTTGTTGGAAAAATCCCCGCCGGTTTCCGCCAGATTGGTATGCCAGCAGGACGCGAGGAGCACTCCTCCGCATTCGGCAATCCATGACTCGGCCGCACCACTATCATGCTCAGCGAACGTCATGATGCGGCTGAAGCTCCAGGATTTCCCCTCGTCTTCGCTGCGCAATTGCATCAGGCAATTCAGTTCAAATTCGGCAGCAGGATCCCAATTGCGGTAAGGGGCGTACGAGGCCAACCAGGTGCCATCCTTCGTGACACAAATGGGGCCTTGCGCTTCCGCCGACCCCGGGTGAGGCAGGGCCACAAGGTGGGGCTCGGACCAAGTTTGCCCGCCATCGTCCGAGCGAGCCCACATCAGACTGTTTTGTTTCAGTCCAAGGATGTCATCGCGCCAGTAAATCTCTCCGGGTATCTCCACTGGAAACGCCACACCATAAAAAAGCAGGGAGTTCGTGCCGGGGATGGTGCTGACCTGGCCGATGCAGGAAAGCTTGTCCACAAGGTGAGGCCAGATCAAACGCGGCTCGGTCCAACTCCTGCCACCGTCGTGGGAAAAAGCAAGCTGCGGCTTGAAATCATTGATGCCAAAACCGGATTGCAGCATGAAGCTGCAAACAATTCCGCCGTGTGGGAGCACTGCAGCCCGCGGGTTGATCGCCAGTTCCTCGACGCCATCCGGCGAAAGATAAACGGCTCCGGAACCAATTTCACTAAACAAGGATTCAATCATAATGTGCTAAGCCGCAGGAGGAAAAGGCCGGTGCCCGAGGCAAATAAAATATTCCCGTCCGGCAGTATCAGCGCGTGGGAAGAGGAGCCCGGAATCCCGAT
>Ga0247840_10010032_pt1 | contig 11970 bp, 13 predicted proteins | sample LaCruzMarch2015__FD_192404 | JGI IMG/M metagenome (GOLD analysis project Ga0247840, IMG submission 192404) | Freshwater microbial communities from meromictic Lake La Cruz, Castile-La Mancha, Spain - LaCruzMarch2015_17m | ecosystem: Environmental > Aquatic > Freshwater > Lake | place: Spain...
GTATCCTGTGACAATTTTGTCACAGGAAAAGTCGGCAGGATTCACAGGCCCCGGGTGGGAGCCTAGAGCTGAAGCAGAGCTGTATAGAGTTGTAGCCGCCTCACTTAGATTCCTTGGGGGAGAAAGCGACCAAACAGAGTGAATCCAAAACTTAGATCAAATGCATCCAATTCATGAATTCAAGGAATCTGGGCTCAGTGCTTTGGCAGTTGGATGCCGAAGGCCTCTGCAATGCGGGTTGAGAAAAGGGATCGGGCTTCCGCGGTGGAGATGCCAAGAAACTTTGTGGCGTTCACCACGCCTTCATCCGGAGAGAGGGCGGAGCCCGCGAACGCCTTGCCTCCGGGCATGCGGACGATGCGGTCCTGACCGACTTCCATTTCCAGATCTCCGAGCGAATAGCGACCCGGCGGAGCAGCCGCAGCGGACATGCAATCCGTCGTGAAGAGCGCCTTGCCCGCCGGTTTGGCGCGGAAAAAATTTTTCAGGGTATGGGGAGGAAGATGAATGCCATCGGGGATAAGAAAGGCGGTTAGCTCATCATGAGCGAGCAAGCGCTGCATGACGTTGTCGTGCCGGTGGAGTTCGAGTGGCACCCCGTTGCCAAGGTGGGTGCAGAATCGCGCGCCAGCCGCGATTGCGCGAACAATGTCGGACTCCCGAGCGGCCGTGTGACCAAGGGAGATCCGGACTCCCTCCGAGACAGCCCGCAGGATCAAGGCCTCGGAGCCGGGCAGTTCGGGAGCGAGGGTAATGAGGCGGATACGCCCCCGGGCGGCATGTTGCATACGCTCGTAGTCCCGGAGATCGGGTGACCCCATCCATCGTGCGTTATGGGCACCACGATAGCCCGGAAACGGCGACAACCACGGCCCCTCGATGTGATAACCGCGAATGGCAGCCGCAATCGCGGCATCTTCATCGCAGGCCCGCTCAAAACACTCCAACTGGGCCACGATCCGGGAAATGGGAGCCGTTATGAGCGTCGGAAAAAAGACGTCGGTGGCGTGCTCACGCAAGGCAAACACGGCCGTACGGATCGCATCGATCCCGAGGCCCTCTCTTTGGAAGTCAACACCGGCAAAGCCGTTGACCTGGATGTCAAATAGGCTTGGCAGGCCGGTCATCTCGGCTGGCATGGAACAGTCGGAGGGAATCTAGAGGAGTGAAGCCGAGGCTTTGTCGAGGAAGCAACTTGCTGCCGGATGCTTCTGAAGAATCGACGCCGGGTGCATCGGAGTCACTTCTCCTTTGAGGCAATCCTTCACGGCCTGCGCTTTTCGCGCGTCGGGAATGGAACAAATAACAGCTCCCGATTTCATGATCTGTCCGACGGACATTGAGATCGCGCGCTTGGGCACATCACGAAGGGTCTTGAACCAGCCCTCGCCTAGCTGTTGCTTGCGGCACGCTTCGTCCAAATTAACAACCAGATAGGGCGATGCCGTGCGGAAGTCGGCGGGCGGATCATTGAACGCGAGGTGGCCGTTCTCACCGATTCCTGCAAAGCAGACATCGATTGGATGCTTGCGGATGATCGCCGCGAGTCTGCGGCATTCGGCTGCAGGGTCGGCCGCATCGCCCGCAACGTAGTGGAATCCCGCCATGGGAAGCGCCAGTTTGGAGACAAAGCGTTCCCAGAGATACTTCCGGAAAGACGCCGGATGAGTGATCGGCACACCGATGTATTCATCAAGATGGAAAGCCGTCACGCAGTTCCATGGCAGACCGGGCTCGGCGATGAGCTTCTTGAGCATCTCAAACTGCGAGGCGCCGGTGGCGACGATGATATTTGCATGCCCGCGCTTGCGAATGGCTTCACGGATGAGTTTCACTCCCAGTGCTGCAGCGGCGGCACCGGCTTCGGTCTTGGTTTTGCTGATGTGGATTTTCATGGTTTTTGGTGGTTTGGGATTCAGGATATGGCAGAGAGGGTTTTCAAGGAAGCACGGACAACAATCCCGCCGGGCAATGCCTGCGAGGGGAGTGTCTCATCCGCCAAAAGGCGGAATGCCCATGCGGCCAGGTCCTCGACGGGCTGGCGGATGGTGGTGAGAGGCGGGATGCAATGGGTGGAGGCTGAAATATCGTCAAAACCGACCACCGAAACGTCCCGTGGCACGGACAGTCCGGCTGCGTATAAGCGGAGCAGAAGGCGGTGGGCGCAGACATCATCTGCGGCCACAATGGCGGTTGCCCGTCCCGCTCCCGGAGGGGATTTCAGAAAACTCAAATCGGATAACCGGGAAAGGGCGCCCGCCCGCGGACAAACGGTCAAATTCCTGTCCCGTGCAGCCTTGAGAAATGCCCGGCCCCGGTTTCGGTGGTTTCCCGAGCCGTCGCCCACGAAAGCCGCCCGACGGTGGCCGGAGCCGACAATCAAGTCGCAGATGGCGGAGATCGCCGCTTCCTCGTCGATGGAAACCCGGCGCACCGCGGCAAGTCCGGTACCCGAGCCGATTTGCACAAGACGTGGAGCAGGGCGACGCAGGGCTGAGGGAAGAGCCGGTCTGAAATTACTTCCGACAAGCAGGACTCCATCCACCCGGTGGCGGCTGAGAGCAGCGAAGTCACCCGCTGCAGATCCGGTGAGCAGGAGGGTGTTGCCAAGCTCCCTCGCAACCCCCTGCAAAGCTCCAACCAATTCTCCAAAATACGGATCCCGAAAATCTTTCACCGCCACCCCGACGACCCCCGTCGGCGCTCCGAGCAACGCCAGCGCACTCGCACTCGGTTCGTATCCGGACGCACGGGCTGTCCGTCGAATCCGCTCAATCGTCTGTGGGGAGGCACCGATTTCCCGCGCCCGGCCCGAAAGCGCCCGGGAAACAAGGGCCTGGGAAACACCCAGCCGCGCAGCAAGGCTTTTCTGAGTCAGGAAGTTTCCCTGGGAAGACATGACGGGATATCAACTTTGCCGACCCGATTTCGTCAATCTCATTCGTATGAGAATTAGATGGCGGAAATGCTCCACGCGATCAGCAATCTCGTTTTTCGCGGAAAATCAGGAGGGCCGGGCTGGCTTTCCACCAAACCCGACAGCAACCCAGCCTGCCAACAAAAACAAGCCGCCGACGGGCGTGATGGCTCCGAGCCAGCGCACGCCTGTGAGCGACAGAACGTAAAGTGAGCCGGAGAAGATCACAACGCCCAGCGCCCAAAGCACGAGAGACAGTCTGCGGTGGCCCGAGGCCCAAAGGCAGGCGACCGCATGGACGAGATGATAGAGCACCGCGGTTTCCCAAATCGCAGTGGTTCCGAGAGCCGCAAGGGTGGGCTTCAGTGCATGGGCTCCAAAAGCTCCCAGCGCAACTCCTGAAAATCCCAGTGCCGCTACAAGGACCAATTCCATGCGGGCTGATTTCATTCGGCGGCTTCCCCCAGGCAGCGAAGATAGTCCAGGGAGTAAATTCCGGTTGCGTGGCCGTCTTCCCAGCGCGGCTGAAATCCGTAGCTGCCGACGAATTGCCATCCGGCAAGATCCGCGCAAAATCCGGAGGGATCGGCCCTGGGAAGCATGACATTTCCGGTGAGATCGTTCTCGCCCGCGCAGGAGGCACAGGGACAGGCTGAACGCAGCTGCGGAAGCGGGATGTAGTCCTCCCGGCCGTCCGACCAGCGGAGGGCCAGCGTATCTCCGATCTTCTGAATGGTCAAAATTTGCAGACTATTGCTCACTGCCAAGGAAACTGCCCCGCGTGCGTCAATTGTCAACGCGGACCTTGCGGGAGTTGCGGGGAGCCGCTATAGGAGCTTTCTCACGAACACCACATGCGAAAGAAGATCGTTGCTGCAAACTGGAAGATGAACATGACTGTTGCCGAGGCTGAACGCTTCCTGGAGTTGTTCCGTCTCGAGATCGAAGACCTCAATGGCGTCGAGATCGTGGTTGCCCCGCCCTTCACCGCTCTGGCCAAAATGTCGGAGCTTCTCGATGGTTCGCAGAAAATCCGTCTCGGTGCGCAGAATTTTTACCATGAAAAGCCGGGTGCCTTCACCGGGGAAATCTCCGCGGAGATGCTGAGGGAGCTTTTTGTCCGGTACGTGATCGTCGGCCACAGTGAGCGGCGGCAGTTGTTTTCGGAAAGCGACGCAACCATCAACAAAAAAGTGCTTGCGGCGCACGCGGCTGAACTCAAGCCGATCCTCTGCGTCGGTGAAACCCTCGCGGAACGCGAGGCCGGCAAGGAGAAGGACGTTCTCGAACGCCAGCTCAGGGCCGCGCTGGAAGGGGTTTGCGAAGAGCACCTTCTTGAGGGTGTCATCGCCTACGAGCCCATCTGGGCAATCGGAACCGGCGTCAATGCAAGCCCCGCACAGGCGCAGGAAGCCCATGCCCATGTCCGCTCCGTGCTTGCCGAAATCGGCGGCGAGGCCGCGGCCGCTAAAATCCGGATCCAGTACGGCGGGAGTGTCAAACCGGGGAATGCGGCCGAGCTCATGGCTCAGCCGGATATTGATGGTGCTCTCGTGGGCGGAGCCAGCCTCGACCCCCGCGGGTTTGCGGAGATCGTCAAGGCCGGGCGGCCTCTTTGATTGAAGGGAACCCGGGGATGAGACGTCCGATCTCCGTGATGATACGCCTGGGGGTACTGGCCGGAGCGGCTGCGGGCCTCAGTGCCTGCGCGACCGGGGGCTCCCAACGCGGGACTCCCCTCGCCGAACCGGTGCTTTACGAATGGTATGGGGCCGGGATGGATGGACCGGCTGCCATCACGATCAGCCTTTCCAAACAGCGAGCCGAAATCATGCTGGGCGGCCAATATGCAGGCTGGATGACAGTGGCAACCGGAAAGGACGGTCACTCGACGCCACCGGGCTCCTACCGGATTACCGAGTTGATTGCCGATAAATACTCCTCTCATTACGGACGTCTTCTGGATGCCGAAGGAAATGTCGTGGATGAGGATGCAGACGCGAGGAAGGATTTTCCCCCGCCCGGAGGCCGGTTCGATCCGGCTCCGATGCCCTACTGGATGCGACTCACCAATTATGGCATCGGGATGCACGGGGGATATATCCCTCATCCCGGATCGCCGGCATCCAAAGGATGCATCCGCATGCCGAAGGAATTCGCACCGGTGATCTTCGAGCGCGTTCGTGTCGGAACGCCCGTGACAATTATCCGCTAGCAGCTTGTCGGACTTGGGATCAACGGCATTCTCTGGAATGGGAATCCTGGGAGATAAGGGGTGGCCCTGCCAGACAAGCTGCTAGAGCGGTTAAAAAAATGTCGTAGCCGCCGTCGTGAGACGGTGGCCGCCGCCCTTCAATTAAGTCTCTCCCTCCACGCCCTCACGGGCGCGGCTACAGTTTTTATTGAACCGCTCTAAAGCTTCCGCTGCGCGGAAGGGACAGGACACTAGATCAGCGCGAGGCCGGAGGCCCGCCCTTCGCTGCGTCCCGGTACCAGAGAATGCCGTGCCGCCGCATGTTGACGACCAACGCCCGCAGATTGTCAGCCATCTCGCGGTCGTTCAGCAGGGCCCCGAGCGGTCCCCTCCCCTGCTTTACCTGGGCAACAAGAGCGCGCACGTCGACCATCGCTTTCCGGAATTCCTCCGCGGCAGCTTTGGTGGAAGCCAGGGTGGAGTCCCCGGCGGAGACTGTTTGCTTTGCCTGCTCGAGCACGGAATCCACTTTTCCCGAAGCCTCGGCAAAGGAAGCACTCGTCTGCTCCAGATTCTTCATGGTCTTTTTCAAATCCGAGATGGAAGCCTCGCTGAGCAACTGGGAATCGAGTTTCTGCGCGATCGTGTTGATGCTATTGACGGCTTCGCGAATGTCGCCCATGAGGTCGCCCGCACCCTCGGTAAGCTCGGCGAAACCACCGGACTCGGATTTTCCTTTGATCACCGAGCCCGGCTCGATCGGCGGAGATTCAAGAGCGCCCTTGCCCAGGGTGATCTGAACAAAGCGGTCGCCCAGCAGACCCGAGCTGCCCACGGAAAATTCGGAGGCCGACGGGATATGCACCTCTTCGTAAATCTTCAGCATCACATAAACCCCCTCCATGTCGGGAAGAATCGTGGGAGGAGTCTCCACCGAACCCACCTTCGCTCCGGCAAGCAAAACGCTCGCCCCCTTCAACAAACCGCTGGCATTCGGGTACTCGACGCGGAGCTGATAATAGCTCCGGATACCGTCACCGAACCTTCCAAAATAGACGACCATCGCGGCGACGGCGGCAAGGCCGAGGACCAAAAAGATACCGACTCGAAGCTGACTGCCTAGTTCCCGTGATTCCATCGTGCTCAAGATTCGTCGCCTTGGGAGCGCCCGTCCACAAAATCCCGCACAACCGGATCATTTTCCGTCCGCAGTTCGGCAGGGGTTCCCAGAAAATAACACTTCCCTTCGTTCAGCAACGCCACCCGGTCGGCGATATGAAAACAACTTGTCATGTCGTGGGTGACGACAATGGATGTGACCTGAAGCTGGCTTTGGAGGCGGCGGATGAGGCGGTTGATGCTGTCGGAAACAATCGGATCCAGGCCGGCGGTCGGTTCGTCGTAGAGGACCACCTGGGGAGTGCTGATGATTGCACGCGCCAGGGCGACCCGCTTGCGCATTCCGCCGCTCAGGTTGACAGGCATTTTTTTGTCGTGCCCGCCCATGTTCACCAGCTCGAGCGACTCGGTCACCTTCGCCTTGATGACCGCGGGATTCCGTTCCCCCCGCTCCTGGAGCGGAAAGGAGACATTCTCGGCCACGGTCATCGAGTCAAAAAGCGCACCGTCCTGGAAAAGCATTCCAATCTTCCGTCGCACGGGTTCAAGTTGCCGCTCGGTGAGCGGGACGATATCGCGGCCTTCGAAAAGGATTTCCCCGGCATCGGGCTTCATGAGTCCGATCAAATGTCTGAGAAACACGCTTTTTCCACCGCCGCTTTTTCCAAGCAGGACCAGGGTCTCGCCGCGCTGAACCTCAAGATTGAACCCGCGAAGAATTTCCTGCGTGCCGATCGAAGTGCGCAAATCCCGCACAGATAGCAGTGCTCCGCTCATCGCGCGCCCGCAGGGAAGAGGATGTTGAGAAACATCGTGAGGAAAAAGTTGGCGATCAGGATTGCCAGCGAGCAGGTCACAACACTTTCCGTGGTCGCACGTCCAACGCCAACGGCTCCCTCCCGCGCGTAGAGCCCCTCGCGACAAGAGATGAAGACGATCACGACGGCGAAGAAAAAACCCTTGATCAGCGCCATGGCGATATCACTCGCCTCGGTGAACTTAACCATGTTGGCGACAAAATATGCCGCTTCCACGTCGAGCACCCGTACGGCCACGAAGTATGCGGCCAGCACCCCGCAGCCCACACATTCAACGACCAGCAGCGGCATCGAGATAAACATGGCCAGGGCGCGCGGAACGACGAGGTAATCCACCGGGTGAACGGCCAGCGCTCTGAGAGCGTCGAGTTGCTGGGTGACTTTCATCGTACCGATCTCGGCACTCATGGCAGCTCCCACCCTGCCCGCCACCATGAGGCCGGTCAGCACCGGCCCGAGCTCGCGGAACATCGCCAGCGTCACCACCGGCCCGACCGCAGTCTCCATGTTCAAACTCGCAAATTGAAAGTAGGCCTGTGCCGTAAAAACCGCCCCGGTGAAAGCGCCTGTCACAACCACCACGAGCTGTGACCCGTAGCCGATCATGGCAATCTGGCGCAGGACGAGACGCCATCGGATGCGGCCGGCGGCAATCGAGCAGAGGGTCTCCCACGCAAGCAGACCCACCTGCCCGAGATAGATGCAGAAGGCCGATAGAGCGTTCTTGCCGGGATCAAACACAGCTCAACGGGAACCGGAAAAGCAGGCCAGCGGCTGTGCTCAGAATCGGCTCAGACACCTTCCCCCAAGTCGATCCGCTGAGTCTTTTTCTTTTCACTCACTTCAGGAGGGAGCTGCCCCACAAATTTGGCTTCCAGCTCAATTTTTTTGAAAATCGTACGGATCGAATCCGCGTCGGGCACACTCCCCGTAAACTCCATGTATACGATGTCATGGTTCGTATCCACCTTGTAGCGCAATCCCGTAAAGGCTTCGAGCTCCAGCGCGAGACCCATCATCTTCTCCGGAGCGCGGACCCCTGCCGCGTAAACCTCGACTTCAATCATGGCCTGACTATCCGCCGTCACCCCACCGAAAAGCAAGCCGATTCGCCGGACCGGTTCACCGGAAGAAAGCCTCTTTCTGGCAGCAAAATTCCCCAATTCCAGTCACTCCCCCCATTTTGCGAAGCAAAAATTACCTAAACCGGCAGCGATGGCGGCCCTTTCTCCGCATGAGCCCTTGCCCACACACAGCCCCTTGGCTCCGGCCCCGGCGGTTTAGGGCCGGGTCATGCGTTCGGCGACCACCCATTCGTCAAACTGCTCCGGAGTGACGTGACCGAGAGCCACTGCGGCCTCCTTGAGACCGGTGCCTTCCTTGTGGGCCTTTTTGGCAATGGCCGCTGCTTTGTCGTAGCCGATGTGCGGATTAAGCGCGGTGACCAGCATGAGCGAGTTCTTGACGTATTCGGCGATCTTTTCGCGATTGGGCTCGATCCCACGGGCGCAATGCTCGTCAAAGGAACGGCATCCGTCGGCCAGCAGTCGCACCGAGTGCAGAAAGTTGTGAATGATGACCGGCTTGAAGACATTCAATTCGAAGTTGCCCTGTGAGGCGGCGATGCCGATTGCGGTATCGTTGCCCATAACCTGAACGGCGATCATGGTGATGGCCTCCGACTGGGTGGGGTTGACTTTTCCCGGCATGATCGACGAACCGGGCTCGTTTTCCGGGATGGTGAGTTCTCCGAGTCCGCACCGGGGGCCGGATGCCAGCCAACGGATATCATTGGCGATTTTCATGAGTGCGCAGGCAAGGGCCTTGACTGCTCCGCTGGCGATTACAAACTCGTTGTGGCCAGCCAGGGCCGCGAATTTGTTTGCGGCGGAAACGAAGGGCTGGCCGCCAAGCGCCGCAATATGAGCGGCCGCGCGATCTCCGAACTCGGGATGCGCATTGAGACCTGTCCCGACCGCCGTGCCGCCAATGGCCAGCTCGCGCAATCCTCCCAGCGAGCGCTCGATATCCCGCATCGCAATATCGAGCATGGCGACGTAGCCCGAAAATTCCTGGCCCAGCGTAAGAGGGGTCGCGTCCTGCAGGTGGGTGCGCCCGATCTTCACGATTCCGGTGAAGGCCTCCGCCTTGGCAGACAGAGTCTCCCGAAGCTCACGCACCGCAGGCAGGAGGTTTTCAACCACCACCTGCGCGGCCGCAATCGACATGGCTGTCGGGAACGTGTCGTTGGAGGACTGCGACATGTTCACATCATCGTTGGGATGCACCGGCTTCTTGCTCCCCATCACACCGCCCGCCATCTCGATCGCCCGGTTGGAAATCACCTCATTGGCATTCATATTGCTTTGCGTGCCGCTGCCTGTTTGCCAGATCCGGAGAGGAAAATGGTCGTCCAGCTTGCCGGCGATCACTTCATCCGCTGCCTTGCCGATCAGCCCGCATTTCTCTTCCGACAATTTCCCGAGATCGCGATTGGCCAGTGCGCACGACTTCTTCAGGATCCCAAGGGCCTTGATGAGTTCGCGGGGTTTGGTGTCGTTACCGATGGCGAAATGGATCAGAGACCGGGCTGTTTGCGCCCCCCAGTAGCGGTCGGAGGGCACCTCGATCGGGCCCATCGTGTCGGATTCTGTGCGGTGGCTGGCAGAGGAAGAGGGTGTTGTCATGGAGTAGAAAAACTAATACATCCCATGCCACATGGCCAGCACGATCTATGGAAGACCGATTCTAATCCGGCGGAAGACGCGGCCAAGGGTGGGGGCGAGGGCAGGGGGATCCGGTAAGAAATAACCGCCCGCACCGCCGGATTAGAAAAATTTTGCTGCGCAAAATGATGCAAAACGAAAATGCAGGCTTTAAGCCATAAGGAATTAATCCGGTGGAACGGGGGCCAGCAGTTCCCGGAAGCGGGCTTCTGTCTCACGGCGGGCCTGACCCAGGAAGTTGCTGGCCTCGAGCTTTTTCACGGCTGACGCGCGCAGCTCACGGAACGCCTCTTCACGGTCGGCGGCGGTCAGTTTGTTCCAGAAACCATCCTCATCGGTGAGAATCTTTGGGTCGCCCATTTCGAGTGAGAGAAGGCGCGGACTTGGAAAATCGGCATTGAGTTCGCGGGTGCGTGGATCCACGCGAATGCGGAGAGGTTCCTCGAGGCTGAAGCCGGCCTTGGCGATGAAGGGAGCCTCGATTTCGATGGTTTTTGTTGAATACAAGTGGGTGTGGCTCCAGCGGTACCTGGCGAGGAGTTCTTTTTGTGCCGTTGCAACCTCGAGAATCGGGCTGCTGCCTTCGACGACGACAATTCCATCCACACGCACCTCCGGGCGGATCTGCAAAGCGGCTTCGAAACGATCTGCCACCCCCTCGGAGAAAGCGCGGATCTCGTCGGTAACCCGCAAACTCAGCAGCCAGACCGCGGCCAGGGTGACCAGTCCGGAGAGCACTGCCGCAATTGCCACCCACAGGATGACTGTGCCGCAACCTTCTTTCGGACGAGACGGCGGGGGACTCAGTGGATTGTCGTCGGACATTCGGGAAGAGCGCTCAGGAATGCGCGGCCATAGGGTTTGCTGAGAATCCGGCTGTCGAGGATCACGATAAGCCCCCGGTCCGCGCGGGTGCGGATGAGGCGGCCGACGCCCTGGCGGAGTTTGAGGATGGCCTCTGGCAGCGAGTACTGGTCGAAGGCGCGGCCGCCATTTTCCTCGATGGCCTCGATGCGGGCCTCGACGAGCGGGTGATCCGGAGTGACGAAAGGGAGGCGGGTGATAATCACATTGGAGAGGGCCTCGCCGGGAACATCAACGCCTGCCCAGAAGCTGTCCACGCCGAAAAGCACCGCGTGTGGACTCGATCGAAATTCCTCGACCATCCGGTGAGCGGGTTTGCCGTCTCCCTGCACCAGCAAGGGCCAGCCTTTATTCTCGAAGTGCGGAGTCATCTTCTCTGCCACTCCCCGCATGGTTTGGTAGCTTGTGAAGAGAACGAACGCCCTCCCCTCGCTGCGATCGGCAAAGAGAGCGATCCATTTTTCCAGGGCGACCGCATAACCCGCATCCTTGGGATCGGGCATCGCCTTCACGAGATGCAGTTGCATCTGCTTGGCATAGTCGAAGGGACTGCCGATTCGTACCGGACGGGCGGACTCTGCCCCGATGCGTTTGCGCAGGTAGGAAAGGTCTGCCGAACCCACCGCGAGGGTGGCGCTCGTGAGAATACAGGTCGAATCCTCGCGGAAGAGCATCGCGCGGAGGGCGGCTGCGAGGTCGACAGGGGCGGCCTTGAGAGCGCAGAAGGCATCTCCCCGCCCGTATTGCTCCACCCAATAAACGTGGTCGTCCTGATCCATTGCGACAAAATCCCGGATCGCGGCGCGGGCGGCACGCAGCTTGGCGGCGGCTTCCGCGAGTTCCGCCTTCCGGGTTTCGTCCTCCTGGTTGCCTGCAAGTGCTGAAACAAACCTGCCCAGATTTTCAAGGGAGCCGGTGAGTTCGGTGGGGTCGGCAATTCCCGGTTCGCGCACACGGTAAACCCGCCCCCTGCCAAACCGGCAGCCGGCTGCGACAGAGGCAAAAAACTCATCGACCTGGGGGAGAACCGTGGCGACCGACGCACAGCCCGGGCCGCTGCCTGCGGCTTGGAGCATTCCTTTCTTGGTCTTCGGATTGTAAAGGCGCTGCAACCCGCGACGCACCCCGATCTGGGAGAGGTCCATCCCGATATGCCGGGCGGCAACATCCTCGAGCGTGTGCGCCTCGTCGAAAATCACGAAGTCGTCGGCGAAAAGGATCCCCCGGGTCTGCCCGGCATCAGCACGGGCACCGGCCAGCGTGAAAAACAGCGCATGATTGACGACGACAAGGTCCGCTGTTGCCAGCCGGCGGCGCAGAGCCTGATAGACA
>Ga0247840_10010038_pt1 | contig 11964 bp, 12 predicted proteins | sample LaCruzMarch2015__FD_192404 | JGI IMG/M metagenome (GOLD analysis project Ga0247840, IMG submission 192404) | Freshwater microbial communities from meromictic Lake La Cruz, Castile-La Mancha, Spain - LaCruzMarch2015_17m | ecosystem: Environmental > Aquatic > Freshwater > Lake | place: Spain...
TTGCTACACGCAGGCACAACGCACGTAATCGCGCTATGCTGCTGTTAACGCACCTCGCGGGTATGCGAGTAGGTGAAGTAGCTGCCCTACGCATAAACGACGTTTTAAACGGCGACAGCACAATTAAGGGTGAAGTGCGCTTGATGCCCGAGCAAACCAAGGGCAAATATGCTCGTACGGTTTATCTAAATGAACGGATGCAAAAGGAGATTGGCCAGTACTTGCGAGTACTTCGCATTAAAGATCCCACTAAGCCTTTGTTCTATACCCAAAAGCAAGCGGGATTCTCCTCTAATTCTTTAACTCAATACTTCTTTTATCTATACCGTGCAGTTGGCATAGATGGCGCCAGTAGCCATAGCGGCAGAAGAAGCTTTTTAACTGGGTTAGCAAATAAAGGCACTGCGATACATATATTAAAGAGTTTGGCGGGACATAGAAATATCAGCACCACAGCTTCTTATCTGTATAGCAACCCCAGTCAACTTAAAGCTGCTGTTGAGCTGATTTAATTATTTCTTTTTAGGGTCTGCTAAATTAATCGCTACCTTACCCGAATAATTCTCAACTACTTCTGAATTGGAAATATCAAAGGTAAGCTCGGGATAGTCTGTGTCAATTTGATGACCAAACCAAAGGCAAAATACTTTCTTTTTGCCTTTTCCCGTTTTCGACTCTTTAATATGTCGTCCATTAACCACCAAGAACACGCCATTGAACTCAGACCCTCTATATTTGGCATCTACGATCTTGATAACGGTCGCATCTTTTACGGTACGGTACTTAACTGGTTCGGCGACTTTGGTGGTGTTTGGACATTTTTTCTCATTCCACTTCGGCGCTTTTAGATAAAAATCCATATATCCCTCATGTTTGCTTATAAGTTATTACTAGGATATCAAATTTGTCCTTTAAAAGGACAATTAAGTCATAGGGAACTTACCTAATGCCGCATTGGCAATCATCGCCTCTGCGCTTCTTATGTAACGCAATACTGAGGCGGCCATTGTATTTTTTCTATCGTAATTTTCTTTTGGGGTTAGTTTTTTTGAAGTCATTGCTTTGGTAACTAAGGTCAAGTTTTCACCAATTTTCCAATAAGGTACTTTAGGGATCTGTCCTTTGTGCTTCAAATATTCATCATATACAGCCAACGTGGTTTCAAGATTTCTAATTGTGTAATTTTTGGCAAGCGGGTACTTCGCTGTACTTTGATCAAACGTCTTGTACTGACGTCCTCTTTTTGTTGTGTGCCTCTTTTTTAATAAAGCATTAAACCGACTTTGTAAATATCTTTTACTTGACGTCAGTGGCATCGCAATAACAAGAACTCTATCACCCGTCCAAGCATGATTCCATTGCGATTTATCCGTTAACTCTGTTAACACCATATCGCCACCTTCGGATACATGCTTTTCAGAAAATAACCCCACGCCATTTTCTTTCCACCATTTTTTAAAGTCATCCTCTCGCACATCGCCAAAGTCTTTGTATAGCTTGGCTAACTTACCTTTGCCGCCCTTTTCACAACAAGCCAAATAATCTTCATTACGACGTAGATATACCCACCACCAGTAATAAGGACTTCTAGTTTGAAGCGATATTTTTGCTGGCTTGTGTTTAGTGCCGAAGTTGGGGGCATCTGCGAGGAATCTAACTTTCATTTTCTTAACTTTTAAATGTCATGATGTGTTTTAGTGTATCAGGAAAAGCTCTGTTTAGACTTAGTATCTACCATATGATGAGCGGTTAAATTTCTTAACAAGCAGTCATATTTTTCAATACGAAAGTGAGTTAAAAATGAACACATTATTAAATGCAGCACCTGTTACAACAAACGTCCTTTTAAAGGACAGCGCACAAACCGTTAGCACAACTACTGGGCCCGTTAAGGCTCTAGCCAACATGGAAAGTAGTCGTATTACATGGGAGCAAGGCGCCTATAGAACCAGCAATCAGTCTTTATATGCAGTATTGGCTGAATGCTTGGCATTTTGTAGCGAGCTAACCATTTCAGAAGCCAAGCAACGTAGCGCCGCTTTAGAAGCTTTTTATAAAGAGCGTGGCTATGCTTATAAGCAAGATTTGCCGTTGGTCACTCGGGTAGTACGTGCAGTATTTGGTGCACGAGATCGTCGTCGCATCAGCACCTACTCCTTAGTACTTCGCCAAGCTCAAAAGGAAGACATTATGGCTATCAATCTAGCAGCTTGGATTGAAGAGCGTGGCGGCGTGCAAGAAATCACACTGGCTCGTAGTGCCAATTATGTGAGCCCTAAAGATAAGGCCGTTATTGCCAAAAGCAGCCTAGTAGGCAAGTCACCAATTGGATTTGCTAGATCAGAATTGCTCTCGCATGTTGCTGATGCCAATTTCATTGGTGAGTCTTGTGTCCTATTAGCAGAGCAGCAGGCTGATGGCAGCTTTGGTGTTTACGCAGTCCTACGTCAGGGCGGCCTTGTGAAATCGGCTTTAGCTGCGCTATATGCCGTTGAGCGTGAAATTACGCTCAAAGCAAAAGCGGAAGTTGATGCAGCAAATGACGCCGATGGCGCTATCCCTAAACAAGCCTAATAACCACAGGGGGTGTTATGAGCGCCCCCAACAAACACGAAAGGAAACATCATGTTAATTAGAAAGGATTCTAAATATGAACCCAAAACAATTAAAGACATCATCTGGGGCAATGCTGAGAGTCGCTTGCGAATCGAAGATATTGTCAGTGGTGCCGAAGCATTACCTTACTGCGGCAAATCAGCCATTCTTTTGTACGGAGCATTCGGTACAGGCAAAACCACACTGGCAAATCTGCTACCTAACGCAATTGAAAAAGGTCGATCCAATGAAGACTTAGCCGTTGAAGCTGATTTCATAGCCTGTCAGCAAGGCTTTAATGGTCCGCAAGTAATGTCGCTGATTGAAAGAGTGCTGAGTAAGACTTCGTTTAATGCCAGTGGCCTGCACTACTTTGTTTTAGATGAAGTAGATAACTTAACCAAGTTGGCGCAGCAAAGCCTTAAGTCAGCACTCAATACGAATAGGGGTATTTTCATACTTACCACCAACAACATCTCTGAGCTTGATAAAGGCTTGAAGGATCGCTGCGTGTTGGTAGAAATGAATGCGGCTGCAGTTAGTGATTATCTGCCATTGGCCAAAAACTTAGTCAGCGATATGGGCGTTGTTATGAGCGACGATGATTTATTGCCTACTATTTCTGCTGCTAAGGGCTCATTGCGAAATTTGATTCATAACGTGGAAAGGCTTGCTAGACGTAGTAATCCTCCACCACCTAACATTATTTTTTAAGGAGGTCATATGGGACGCACTGATTTTTTATCACATGGCTACACCGATACTTTAGGTTTAGCTTTGAATGCGAATACAGATCTTGAAACCGGCTCAGATTTAATAGCTGCAGCTCGAAAGTTTTCAGCAACGTATTGCAAAGAATGTAATGGTGGAATGTCATTTAGTGAAGAGGATATCAATTTCTTTATGGTCGATGTCATTGTCTATTTTAATGATGTAGGCCTAGATATTGATATTAGGCAATTAACAAAGCTCTTTGTTCTTGATAAGAAGCTGTATGAATTTGCTAACTCAATGAGCGCTGGCAAGGGTGACTATTCTTACATTTGGAAAGAACTAACTGCTGAAAAAAAAGATGCTGTATCTGCTGCACTTAAAGTTGCCAGAGCCTATTGGAGCGATGCGATAGATCATTAAATTAGAGCAATTCTTTAACGCCCACTTTCGAGTGGGCTTTTTTATTTGTCCTTTTAAAGGACGCTTCATGCTCAAGCCAACCTATCCGCCGCCATTGTTGCTGTCAACTTGCTGTAATGACGATCAATCATGGCGGCACTATTTCCCATCTGCTTAGATAGCGTATGAATATCTGTCTTGTTCTCTAGTAACTCCAAAGTAGCGTAGGTATGGCGTAGTGAATACAGGGTACGCATCTGTCCATCGTGGCTCAATCCCAAACCACTATCTCGCATCAATCGTTTGAATGCCCCATCAATTCGCATGGGCTGATGACCATTGGCAAATACGAAGATCTGCTCTGGGCATCGCTTCTCAAATAGGCGATCAAAGGGAATGTCATAAACAGCCTTTTGCCTACTGTGTAATCGCTTGAGAACATCCACAGCCTTGTGTTTGGCAATCAGCCAACGACCACCAGTCTTGCCATCCACCCATATACGCAGGTATTTCTTATCCCCTTGCGTGTGCCACTCAATATTATTCCAGCAGATATTCAGTGCCTCAGTACCATGCCGCATGCCTGTGTACAAAAGCATTTCAATATAGTCGCGCAGTAAAGGGCGAGTCTCATGCTCAATCTCTAATCTGCCTTGCTTGATCCATGGCTCCATAAACTCCAACAAGCGATCAATTTCTTCACGAGTGAACGCTGGGCGGGTTTTACCTTTCTGCCCTCTAGCTGTGAGTTTTGGAATAGCTACTCGTTCGCTGATCCAACCCTTGCTAATGGCTACGAGTTGTAACTTAGTCCAAGCACTGGCAAAGTTCATTAGGGTGCTGGCTCTGGGCACCTTGTTCATTTGTCTATTTCGCCAAACTTCAAACTCATGCACGTCTGTATAGGTTATTTCTTCTAGTCTTTTGTCCTGAAAGTAAGGTAGAAAGTATTTCTCAATGCAGGTGATGTAGCTACCGTATACGCTCTTGCCTATACCCACATCCAAGTCTTGCCGCATGGAGTAGAGAGTGGCGTGTGCAATTTCTGCAAACGTGGGTGACTTTTGTGCAAGCCCCAGTCTTTGGCGAAATCTGGTTTCATCATAAAGATCGCAGGCCATTCGTACTGCGTGTTCAATACTGGCTTGGCGGGTAGTCTGACGATGCCATGAACCATCTTGCAGTCTAAAGCGGCAATGCCAAAGCGGACTTCCAGGTCTGCGGTGGATAACCACTTCACCATCACGCAGATAAAGCTCTGTTGGCTCTGCGTATTTGAGCTGACTTAAGGCGGTGGGTTGGGATTCCGGCTGGGGTGAGGAGATTACTTCTAGATGACTTTCAGGTACTTTGATTACCTTAGTCACTTTGTAGGTGAGTTGCTGTTGTCATACAGCTATTTTATTTTCAGACTTTTGCTTGGACAACCTTTCCAAAAAGCGTCCTTTAAAAGGACGTTTTATTTTTAAAATTTAAATAGTTCAATCAGGGGCCAATAACTGCTTAAACTCTAATCCCTCAATCTCTTGAAAAGACTTTCCTGCAATACCTTGTAAATCCCCATACATCCCAACTGTTGAGTTCATAACTCTTTCAATTTGAGTCTGTCTTTTAGCCCACTGCTTAGTTAAAAGTTTTTTTTCAGTATCCAAATCCTCTTGGAGGGTTGTAAAGGCTTCAACTATTGCTTCAACTCTGTGCTTGAATCTTGGCCCAGTTAAATATTGGTAAATCATTTCTGTTTTTGTTGCTTGTCCTTCAGAAATTTGCCTAATATTACTAATCTCAGTAAGAGAATTTCGCAATATCATTGCTAAAGGCACTACTGATTTTGGGCTTGTTACCCAAACACCATCAATTAAATCAAAAGTCTCAACCCCTTTTGGAAGTACTTGAGTAACTATGATGGCAATTTCTGCTTTCGCAGTTCTTTGGTCATCTCTAAGTTTAGACAACCAAGTATCACTCCATGACTTAGTTCTTTTAGACTCCCAAATAATTGTTCCGCAAAACTGCCCCGAGAGAGACACGACTCTTTGTAAAACGTCACCACCAAACTCACCTTTTGGAACTGGTTCAATATTGTCGTATGGAAATTTACTTTTAAGAGTATTTTCAAGCTCAAGCTCTTGAACTTCACCTTGCAATTGTTGGGACCCTTGCTCTGCCTTTCTTTTTAATTCTTCAATTGTCTTTTGCATAGAAGTTATGGTTTGGTCTTTTTCTAAGACCTTAAACTTCAGATTATCTTCTGCCTCTTTTCTTGCGGTTGATTTAGCATCTTCTAATCCTGCTTGAATTTTTTTCTCAACGGTTAGATCTAATTCACGTTTTTCGTCATCAAGCTCTCGCTGCTTCCTTAATAAGTCTACTTGGGTCTTTTGAGCTTCAGCTAATTTTAAATCCTTACTTTTTAATAACTCTTCGAGATTTTGAAGTTCTTTCGCTTTACCTTCAAGCTCTATTGAAATTTCATTTCTAGCTTTTATCTTTTCTTCAATACCAATCTTTGTCTTTTCTTCAATTACTTTTAAACTTACTTCCTCTTGGATCTTTTTATCTAATTCTTGCTTTTCAATCTTTAGCTTTTTATCTAAATCATTAAGAGTTTTCTCTCTTTCAGTTATCTCAATATTAATTTGCTTGAACTGCTTTTCATACTGCGCTTTAGTTGCCTCTATTAAAGGTGCTGCAAGTGATTCTGTCAACTTAATTTCAGCATTACAACTTGGGCATGTGATTACAGGATCAATCAATCTAGCCTCTTATTATTTTGTAACTGCCTTGATACAATTTGTAATATCTGATTTTTTAACAAATGCTCCATGCAATCTAATTGCAACAGCACCGGCTTGCGGCTTAACCAACATATCACCATTTCCTAATAATTTTTCAGCGCCCATATCATCTAATATAATTTTTGAGTCTGTTGCTTTTTGAACTGAGAGTGCAATTCTTGCTGTGTTACTTCTCAATAAACCACTAAACGTTTTAGCGTCTGGTCTTTGAGTTGAGAGAATTAAATGGACTCCCGCACTTCTTCCTACCTGAGCAATTCTTACAATATTTTCCTCTGAGGTTTTGGCTTGCATAATCAAATCCGCTAACTCTTCAATAACAACAACAATATAAGGTAAGTTCAATCCTGCTTTATTAGCGTCTACGATATTTTGTAGTCCTTTGGATTCAAATAATTGATTTCTTCTATCGATTTCTATCAAGACGTCTGCTAATGCTGAAGTCGCTTCTGACGCTTCAGTTATTACTTTATCTCCTTCCAAATTTGGCAAAACTCCATACATTGATAATTCAACACGCTTAGGATCTATCATTAAAAATCGAACTTTATCTACTCCAAATTTATACAAAAGAGAAAGTATGCATGCATGCAAGGCTACCGATTTGCCACTATTTGTTGTACCAGCAACCATTAAGTGTGGGGCTGTAGATAGGTCAAAACAATATGGGTTGCTTTCCACGTCCACACCTACACAAATTGGAATTACTTTATCTGAACCATGGCTCTTAATCCAATCATTTATGAGGGTACCTTCGACTGGCATCCATGTATTAATATCTCTAGATATTTGCAGGTAAACCGTTTGTGGTTCGTTAGCATTACTAATTAAGACTGATTTAACGCCTAAGGCCAATTGAATTTCGTCTGTTTTGCCTTCAAGTTTTGATAAATGATTTATGTCTGACAAATAAACTCTGTATATAGACAACCTAGGGCCGTGAGTTACACCTTTTACATCGCCCGAAATCTGTAATTGACGCAACACTTTTTGTAAATCTTGACTTCTATCTTTTGGTGGGACTACTGGTTTTGTTGGAGGAGTCCCTCCAACATCAAGGTCATCATCATTAAAATCTTCTAACGATGCCCTTCTTGAAATTAATATATCTAAAAATTTAGAATAATTATTATTGCTTTCTATCCAATCGCTTGCAAGTAATGATGCACCTCTATGCCAGTGATTTCTAACTGACTCTTGAAAATCTTCTAAATTTATTTCTTTTCCATTTTTTAAAGTATTTCTAATGTTCTGCGTTATCAAAGCAATCCATAAAAGATTAAAGCTAAATTCGTCGCCAAAAAGTTGATGTCCTTTTATTGGAGAACCTTTTGCATCTGGAGATACAGGTGGAGCATCAGATTCTGCCATTGATCTGGATATTGCCAATCGGGCAACCTGATACCAATGTTGAAGTCCCAGTTTTTTTAGAAGCTCTTTGCTCTGATTGTAAGCCTCATATGATGTTGTATATGAAGCCTGAGCCATTTTTAAAATTTCTATACTCATCAAACAGCTCCCTCAAAATATCGATCTTCATAGGCAACTGTTTTCCCAATTCCATCTCCAAGAACCTTATGCTCAAGAAGGTAAGTTTTAGCAACGTGTTTTTTCAATAACTCATATTCAGCATTGCCAATCTCCTTATCTTGGGATAGTAAGATTACCTGCCTTTTGGAGTTCATCCAGTAATCAAGAATTTTATTTCTATGCTCGCTATCTAATCTTCCTAAAGGTGTATCTACTATCATTGGTATATCAAAACCTGATACTTGAGCAAGTCCTGCAATGATAGCAGTTACAAGCATTTGCTTTTCACCAGCAGATATATCTACAGTAATTTCTTTTCCATTTTCATCAAGTATTTTTGACTCGCCTCTTTCATTGATAACAATCTTATCAACTAAGTTTTTATGGGCAAGTTGTTTAAATGTTTTTGTGACTGCGTCAGACACTTCTTGCGTTTTTAATAAAAATAGTCTTGGTAGTAACTCATTAATAAAATCAATTACCTTTTGAGCTTTAGAAGCATATGAACGTTCAGGTGAAGAATCTATTAAACGCTTTCTTTCACGCTCAATCATTGCTTGTAAATTATTAATGCTTTCTGTTTGGGAAGAAATCTGTCTAGTTAAATCACCTTCTTTAATTTTTAGATTTTCAATCTGCTCTTCTTGACGCTTGAGCTCTTCTAGCCATTCTTGTAATTGGCCATCATCAAGAATTGATTGAAGTTGAACTCTTCTTCTTGATAATTGCTCTATTCGTAAATTTAAGTTTTCGAGGTTTGTAGAGAGCTCCTTTATTTTTAAACCGCTAACTTTTGACGCTCTTAACATGTCTAAAGTTTTTTGCCTTGTTCTAGAGTCTAAGTAGCTATGAATGATCGAGTCTGCACAACCTTCTGGTTGAGGGGTATAAATTGATTCCCATGCCTTATCAATTGCTACCTCGAGCGCCTCTTCAAGTTCTTTGTTTTTAATATTAATTTGTTCTAAATTTTTAGCCTCTTCAAAAAAGGATAGCTTGAACTTTCCTTTTTGAGGTGTTAAAGCATCTTTCTTCTTTGCCCAATCGTCCAGACTTTGTTCACCATTTAATTGCTTTTCCGTTGACTCTCGAATTTGCTTTGAGATCAAATTAAATGGGAGCTTAGTAGTTAATATTTCACTTAACTGCTCCTGAACTTTATCCCTTTCTGCCCTTCTCTGGCCTTCTTCATGCAGCGTATCTTCTATTTGTTTCTTATCGCCGCTACCTGCACCTGTATTTTGAATATTTGAATGAACTTCATCCCTTTTTCTTCTTGTGACCTCAATTTCGTCCATGACAACCTCAAGATCACTCTTTGCTTTTTCTAGTTCTTTTTTTGCGATTTCACACTCTGCGGCTTTTTTTTCTAATTCCTGCTTATCAACTTTTGCGGTGCTTGCCAATCTATTGTTTGCATAATTTTCTAATCGTTCTTTTAAGTTTCTTAAGTGAACAACACCAAGTAGGTTTTCTAAACCCATCAAAATGAATGATGTGCGATTAATCTCTGCATTTCTTTTTAATTCTTCTCCATCAAAAAAGAAAAATGGCGCAACGTGGGGGGGTACAACATAATTTAATAAGATTTCTCCCAAGTCTTCTTTATCCAAGAAACGCTCTACATCTCCATTGCTGGTTTCGCATACTTGTAAATCTTCTTCATCAAAAATATTTACGGAGTTGAAGTGCCACTTTCTACGAATCTCATAACCCTTACTTGCATCTACTTCAATGGCTATATTTACTGCCATGTAGTCTTTTTTTGTCGTTTTTGCTTTTCCATGAAATGCATTTTTTAAAAACTTACCATAAGAATCTGCAGCTAAACCTGCCCGACCCAAATGAGAGGTTGCTTCACTTCCGTAAAGGCAGAGATAGATTGCCTCTAATAGTGTAGTTTTACCAAAACCATTCATGCCGCCAATTAAGCATAAATTTTTAGTACCTTTGGGCGCAGGAAACGAAAATGATTGATTTTGATAACTTTTAAAATTAATTAATTCTATTTTTGAGATCCACATTATTCAGCTTCCTCGAGAGAGTCCAAAGCAGTATCAAAATCAGTGTAAATCCCGCGTCTTTTTTCTCTTCCAACATTAGACTGCTCTGATGCGACAAGCTCTTTTAAAACAGAAAGCGGGACATTGTACTTTGTAGATAATTCCTCAAGAATATTTTGAGCGGCCTCATCTTTCCATAAAGGCAATTCGCCTAAAGTATCAATTGTCATTGTGTTAAATCCTCTCTCCATATTTTTTTTATCAAATCAATTTCTTGCTGGGTGATTAATTCTTCTTTAAAAATTTCTTGGGTTGTAATTAATTTGTCTAGTATTTGTTGTCTAGCTTTAATCGTAAATGGTCCTGGTATATGCTTTCCCTCTAAATCAAAGGTTACAAGTCCATTTCTTCTTTCTGTTGAACGCATTGAGGGATCATTTCTAATCCCCTTCAACCAATCTCTGAACTCTAACAAACAGGTGTATTTTGTAAGTCCGCTATCAACAAATCCTTGTAAACTTTTATCTTTTTCTACAACCGTACATGTCCAACATCCAAACCTACTAGAACCTGTACCACAACCAGGTGCTTCCGCTTTTGAAAGAATCACTGGGCATTCACCACCTTCAGCATTTCTATATAGTTGAATCAGTGCTTGATGGGTGCCTCCCCATGGGGGATTATGACTTCCCAAATACTCCCAAACATCATCTGTGATCAGATTAACTATTGGCCTATAAATAAAAGCATTCTGCAATTCTGAATGTGGTGTCAAGTTACTTCCAATAGAGTTCTGATGTTTGTCTATATTTTGGGCACGGCTTTGAGACTCATCTTTTCTTACGCCCAAAAGAAGTATCGCAGCTCCTTTTTCAGCTACGTGTTTTTTTATATATGTACTTGTTGGCTGAATTTTTAATCTTTCAGTGCACCAGCGCATACTCTGATTTGGGCTTGGATAACCCTTTCCAATTAACATTACCCAAAAAGTTTTGTCGTTTTCAGGTTGTGTTCTTGCGACTGTAATAGGTAGTTCAAGAGCATTAGCGGCAATTGCTATTTGTTTAGTGACAATATTTAAATGTCCCATAACTAAAGGTGATTCAACTAAAGTGTCATTTGAAACTACATATACCTGCCTACTTCTTTGACTTTGTCTAATTTCAGTAAGCATTTGAAAAACTGCGTGGGTTACTAATGTGCTGTCTTTTCCACCTGAAAAGCCAATTACCCACGGATAGTTTTGTTTAGCACTTAGATACTCTTCTTTTACGTCATTAACAACGTCTGACCAACCAGAAATATTTGGTTTTTGAATTTCAGCTATTTGACCCATTTAATTTAAGTAGTTTTGATTTTGTTAATTCTCTGATTGTAGTACCTTGCTTTATTTCGATAATTTTATATTTAAATTACTCAAATTTTTAGATTAATCAACAAACTACCCCTCTTTACATAAACGTCCTTTAAAAGGACATTATTAGTTAAAGGGCTCATCTAGTGAGCTTATCCTATCCCATACATCATTGAAAGTCATTTTGCATTTATATGAAAAAACTATCTTGGAGAAGCTTAAATGAAAAACTCAATACTTTAGAGGAAGATGAGGTTTACATTCTTCTTCAAGCCGAAAGAGTTGGGGAAAGACGATTATCGGTGTTGCAACGCCTTCATCAACGATATAACACTCTCAGAGTAGCGCGAGAACGGGCAGAGTTAATCAAGGAAGCGAAAGAGCCTTGAGGGATCAGGATGCCTAATTTAATTTTGTCCTTTAAAAGGACGCTTCATATGTGGGGTACCCCACGCATGACCACTTGAATAGCAAAAACGGTAGAACAGGATTTGGCATCCTGACGTTTAGATTAGAATCTCTGGAACTAGACAAGCAACGCTGGGCTAAGGTGGTGTCACCATCTGATACT
>Ga0247840_10010041_pt1 | contig 11960 bp, 9 predicted proteins | sample LaCruzMarch2015__FD_192404 | JGI IMG/M metagenome (GOLD analysis project Ga0247840, IMG submission 192404) | Freshwater microbial communities from meromictic Lake La Cruz, Castile-La Mancha, Spain - LaCruzMarch2015_17m | ecosystem: Environmental > Aquatic > Freshwater > Lake | place: Spain...
AATAAATGGAAAAGCAGCAATGGAATTAAGGTCACATATGCTTAACCGAATGCCATTGATATATACATAGCACCATTTAATATGAGATTCGTCTATCCAAATTTTTATCGCGATCTTAAACATTTAAAACATCAACTATTGGCAGCTTAAGCCGCTTTTACCTCTACTAACATATGAATACCGTCATGCTCTAATGAATCTTGTATCGCAAGTGCAATAAATTGTTCAGGTGAATACCCAAGAATATCGGCAAAAAACTTCGCTTTCTTCGCACTTACTTTTTTTCTGCCATGCTCTAGATCGCAAAGGTACTGAGTAGAAACATTAAGCTTTATCGCAAAATCAATTTGGCTTTCACCTTCAGATAAACGTATTGATCGTATTGTTCTTCCTAAGGTTAAACGACCACATTCCTTCTCTAAATATTGTCTAGCATTAATAGTCATGTTTATTAACCTCCATAACCGAAATAATTGTAATTTCTTTTTTGACATTTTCGATATATATTGCCCGATAAGCTTTATTTAAAAGAATTGATCGCTGTCCTTCCCTATCACCTTTTAAGGGTTCATCATGAAATCCATGTACTTTTCGTACCTTTTGAATTCCTAAACGCTCTACATCATCAACCCATAAGAGAAGCTTATCTTTAATATAATCCGGGATCTTAACCAGATCTTTTGAGCCTTTCTTGTTAGCTCTACAATACAATTATTAATCAATTTATTAGATCTTTATTTATAATATATTACAAATAGCACACCAAAAAAGTGTAAAAGGCAAAGTATAGACTGATCTTAAATAAATTAATGATGTTGAAGTCCAACGGTACAAAAACAATCACTTTATATAATATACATTTATCCTGAGGCATATTCATAACTACTACTAAATAACCGCCATAACCAGCCTTAACTGCGCAAGAAATGCATCATCTTCATCGTTATCTTTACGTGCTTGTTCAATAAAAGCATCTGTTTCATCAAAATCAATAACTGGTGATTTAGCTCTCATTTTCTCATCAACAAATAGTGAGAAACTACTAACTGCAGTTTTAAATTCTTTACCACTTTCTTGTACATCAAGTACTACTTCAGAAAATTGACCTACAGCCGCCCCAATTCCCTCAATTTTTACTGTAGTTTGTTCTATCGCTCTATCCATTGACTCTAAATCAAAAGCTAAAGCTTCAAAATGCACAGCTGCGGCTCTTTCTTGTGTAATCAAATTATCAGTTGCAACTTTAACCTCATCGATAATAGTCACAATAACATCGGTCGACTCTTGAGCTGCTTTAACTTCAATTCCCAAAGACACTGCTTGCTCACTTAACTCTTCTATTAAAGGCTTTACTTCAGTTGTTGTTGCAGTTAACTCTTGCGACGCTTCATTAAAAAATGTGGCTTGTACTCGAGCCTCTTCTTCTAATTCTATAGTTTGCTTAACAAGATCAGTTGCTCGCTCTTTACGGCTATTTTCATTTGATTTAAATAAACCATGGCCTAAAAAAGAAATAAACGTAGCTGAAAATGCTAATAAGGTTGGCGCACCTACAAATAAACCAACCACCCCAGAACTTAAAGTAAACCCAACAATATAAGTTGCCTTTTTCCAAGCTAATTGTTCACACCACCATGAGGTTATTTTGTCATATATATTTTTATTCTCCATATGACTCCTCATCAAAGCCCCTACTTCGTCTGCTGAATATTCAATTTTTGTTGAGCTAAAATAATTAAATATAGATTTGAAATTAGACCAAATTAATGAGAAAAGGGTGAAAAATTTTACAATACCCCATTGATTTTCTGGACGCTTAAAGCCTTCCTCTAGTTTAGGCATGATTACTCCTTGTAAATTGATTAATTAAGCAGGTTTTGATGCGCTTAAGAGAGCAACACCTTGTTTAGACAGCAGTTCCCGTATAATTTTTTTGTAATCATCGATACTTTGTCGAGAATGAGCATTAGATTCTTTTAACGCAATAACTTGTTCTTCTAAATGTGTAATTGTAGTTTTTTGCTTTTGATTTTCAGCAGTTACTATATCAAGAGAAAGATGTAACTCGGTGATTGAGGTTGTATGTATATCCAATTGTTCTCTTAATTTACTTATTTCAGCCTGAGCTTTAATAAGATCTTCTTCTTTTTCACTAAGGCGCGTATTTAATTTTGCTAGTTTTAATATTTTTTCTTCCAAATCTTTATGTGATTTTTCTGTGATACTTTGTAATATAGGAATAGAAATTGTTATTCTATCACTTACAACGTGAGCGGCATCTACTGTTGTTTTTAAATCACCTGTTGATAACGCGATAGCTCCAGTTGATGTCTGCAATGCTTCTTTGGCGGCCTGTAACGATAGAATAGCCGCACTCATTTCTTCAGCAAAAATCTCTCTGTCGCGTTTATGTGCCGCTATAAGAGAAACTGCCGCTTCAATTTGCATTTCTGTCATGGCGCGAGCCTTTAAAGACTTTTGAGTATGATTACTTGAATCACTAGTGTCTCTACTAAAAAATGTAAAATAACTTCCTGTAGCTGCAGCTCCTGCAAAAGCTGCTCCTCCTAAACCAAAAAACAAAGATGTAGATGAAATAGTTGATGATGCAGCTCCTGCTGTTGCCATCAACGCTGTTGATGCAGTAGTTGATGAAATAGCGCTAGCAGCTAAAGATGCTGCTGGGATTAATAGAATAGGAAATGGCATAATAAGTTCCTTTTAAAAATTAAAATTTGCTTGTCCTTTAAGTTGTCGAAATTATGCCGTCATGATTCATTATTGTCAATACTGTATTTATTTTCCCATAATATATGTAGTAATATCAATCAGTTATACTGGCAAGTGATATTTAAATTGCGTAATTTATTTTTAATTTTATCCACAAAATCAGTGGATAAGTCTGTTAAGAAGATATTATAACTATACAAAACCCTTTGTTTAAAAGGTTTTATAGTTAAATATTGGATTAAACAACAATAAAACAATAGTGTTTATTTTACTTCTAATTATTTAGTGTTTTACGAGAAAGAAAGGGATAAAAAATATACCTATTTACCAGCAAAGAATATACCCAATGAATTGATTGATTCATTGGGTTATAAGTCTCTATGATTTTTATACTGGACGATAATATGAAAGCGAAGGAAGATTAGAGAAATCAGTAGAAATAGGAGCTTTACCAAAAATCCCAAGACCTCTATATAGTTGCCCCTTTGACGAAAGAGAAGCAGGATTTGCTTTAAGTGCAGATTCTTCTACAGGATTTCCTGGTTGATCATCTGCTTTTGCTAGCTCATGTTTAGCTAGTTCTTTAGGAATTCCAGTATCATTAATAGAATGATATATCCCATGCGCAAGTTTAGCCATTCCTGAACGAGCAATATCATTCCAATTTTGAGACATTACCGCTAACAATACAATTCCTGGTAAAATAAAACTGCAAAGACCAATTATGGTGCCTAAGATTAAGCCAATTTTTGTAAATACACTACATTGGCCACTTACTGATTTAGCGCTTCTTTGCAAAGCATTGCAATTTTCTTGCGTTGGCTCTAAAACAGCATTATAAGTATTTAATAAAATAGATTTTGCCTCACTTTCAAGCTTAGAGTATTCAGCAAAATTATTTGAATTTCTTTTCTTATTAAGTAGTTCTCGAATATTTACCACCAGTTCATTAAGAGCCTCGCTTATAGCATAAGCATCATTAGAATCACCATAAATTTTTAGTTTTAATTTACCTGTACCGCCATCTAAGTCAGGTGAATTTTTTTTAACATTTATTTTTACTTGATCTAATTTTAATGCTAATGAACTTACTTGCTGAAGCATAACTTCGATGGAATCACTATATAACATATACACTCCGTAGAAATGTTGGACTTATTCAAAACAACAAGGCCGATCATTGTACCAAAATAATGTATAAATGTAAAACAATAGATCATGATGATTCAGTAATGCCGCCTTAATTATGGTTGGAGCCATAATTAAGGCGATATATTTGATATTAATTACTGGTCTTATAGATATGCTTTAACATAATAATCAAGGTAGTAATTTATGCAAACAATCGTTGAAATCAGTTATTTTTACTTCTGGAAATAATCCAAAACTGGTAACACTATTTTTGAAAAATTTAATTTTTTGTAAATTATCATCTGGACAAGGATTCAAAATCTTAAGAAATGGTACAATAGGATCAGTTAAATGACTATGAATAGCTGTCATAATCATACTTCGTTGAGAATAATTTAGTTTATCTGAGGGAAGAGCCAACAAGGAGTTGAGTATACCTCCTTTCATAACCATGGTTCCTAACTTATATTTAACCGCGGTTAAAATTTGGTCTCTTTGAGCTGAGTTTAACTTATCAGAAGGAAGCTTAAATAGTTCTAGTAGAACATATTCGTTTTCAACTAATGCTTCTAACTTACCATCAATAGCCGACCAAATCATTTTTCGTTGAAGAGCATTTAATTTTTCTAAAGGAAGCTCCAACAAAGAGATCAGTATATATACATCTTTAATTAATTTTCCTTCAGTAAATTTTAAAAACCTGTCTCTCTGTAAATAATTAAATTTATCTAAAGGCAACGCAAATAACTCAAGTAAATTATTTTCAACAGAAATCCATTTAATATATTTTTTAAAAAGCGGCAAAAAATATTTTTTTTCTTCAGCCTCTAAAGCAGCATTTATTTTTTCGCGTAATTGCAGTGGGTAATTTAAATAACAGGCCGTTTGTTTTTTAATTAGCCTATTTCCTTTATCACAATATCCATCAATAGCTTTTATTATTAGATCTTCTAATGACTCACAAAAAATATTTTTGGATTCTATGCTTTCTTTTAATGATTTAGATACTATTTCCACCCACATAGCTACAATTTCATCTTCTGTGTATATTGGAGCTGCTTTTATAAAGTTATGAACACCTGAATATTCAAAAATAGGTAGTTTTATTCCTGTAGCCTTTTCATATTCTAGTTGTAAAAATAACGCTTGCAAATAATGCGTATGAGGATTACAAGGCTTATCACTCTCATACATTATTTCATTATATGGTGTAGGATCTTGTGTGAAATATATAGCGTCTGCTTTAGTAATGCGGTATATAATTTCATTATGTGTGGTGGGATGAAAATGCCAATACAGCCTTGATGTGCCACCCATTTTTAATTTTCTATGTACATCCCTTAATTGTTCTTCTTTTTCTGCTCGAGAATATGATGGTATTTTAATCGTAGATTTTTTCCCGCGCCCACTATCAAAATCTACAGGAGACGCAGTACTTACCTGATCAATATTAGGGTTTAATATAAGAAAGCCTTGGCTTGCATATAGTCCAACACCATAAGATAACATTGTAACGGAACGATTTGGATTGCCTTCTTTGTCTAATCTATTAGGTTTTTTAGTACGGGTAGGAGTGCCTTTTACTCTAATCATTTTTCGTATTTCTAATTTAGAAGAGTATTCATCTTCCTTTTCTCTACCATTATAATATGCAGCAGGAGAACCCATACTTCTTGCAAATAGTTGTCCTGAGTACATAGCTTTTGTGAGTGATTCTTCAGTAACTTCAGTAGCATAAGTTGATTCTTCCATTGAAGAAAATAAACCAAGCGATTGATGAAGAGCATGCCCATTTAATAGTTTATTATTATATAAAGCAATAATTAATGGATAAAGTGCTTTATGATTATTAATAAAATTCATAATATTTCTAAAAGCATTTTGATTTTCATATTGAATTTTTATGTCATTATCAAGTCTCAATCTTGCATCGCCCTGGTTTGCGATGAGACTTCTTGCTTCAGTTATAAGCTTTGCCATAATTTCAAAAGCTTCTTCATTAATTTTTGCAATATCTTTATAAAAATCTAGATATTCTGCATCAAAATGATCTCTAGCTCGTATTATTTCAAGGCAATCAGCATCATGAATTAATTTTTGATATATATTTTTTGGTGCATCAAATGTTCTTTTTATCCAAGTCATATCTGATGATAATTCATAATAATTTGTAGTATCTGCATCTTTATTAGCAATTGCTTCGGCTAGTAGTTTTGCTTTAGCCGGATTAATTTTTAGTATTTTTGTTAGATATTGATATAAAAACAAGCCGCTTTCCTGATCCCATAAATCTTCATCTTCATCTTCTCTTGCGGAGTCGTGAAATAAGGCTGCTATCTGTAATAATTTAATATCTTCATCGTTTAATGCTAATGCTTCTCTATCACCATAACGTCGATATAAATTGGCAAATATTTGGATATTTATCGCGGCACGAGTTACATGCTGAATTCCGTGGATCTGTCTTGGTATAATGACAGATATACCAGTTTTTGGATAAGGTATTGAATATATATTGTTATAAACCCAAGCCACATGAAAATCGATCGGCATTTCTAAAGTAAGATCAACTTTATTATCAAATAATTGTTTGCTTAATCTTTTTTTAGCAAGTATTTCAAATAGTGATGGCATAGTATATAATTTCATCAAAAATAAGTTTGTTCTATTTTAATACAAAACACATACTAAATTCAAATAATTTTGATAAATATTATATTGCAAGCAGTGATTTTCAATTAAATACCCCTCCAATTAATCAACAAGTTATGTATTAAATATACCTAACCGATTATAAAGATAATACAATGATATTCTTCATAAAATTACGTTTATTATGGTAGACTGTAAAATCAAAAGTTATAATGTAGAAAATATATCTACAAATTAAAATCGTAAATATATTATTATCTATGCGGAATGTAAATTCATAATAGACAATTACTAATCAAGCTGATAGTATTTTTATTTTCATATTAATTGGTTCAGCGTTTATCAGGGATATTAAATTTTATGTCATCATCTGCAAAACAATACACTTCAGATACAAAACACTCTAAATCTTTACTGCCGTGGATAGTATGGGGTTTGGGTTGTATTTTTTATTTTTATGAATCCTTATTACAAGTATCTCCTAGTGTAATGGGCAACGAGTTAATGCATGATTTTGCAATGACAAGCCAAGCGCTTGGTCTTTTATCGGGGATGTATTATTACTCATACTCTCCAATGCAATTACCCTGCGGTATATTAATGGACCGTTTTGGCCCAAATAAAATATTAACAATGGCAACCATTATTTGCGCGGTAAGCACAATTGCTTTCGGAATGACCGATAGTTTATTCATGGCTTGTTTTGCACGCTTAATGATAGGTTTTGGCTCAGCATTTGCAGCTGTAGGTACAATGAAACTTGCCGCCAATTGGTTTACTTCTGAGCGTTTCGCCTTACTCACAGGACTCATGGTAACGATTGGTATGTTAGGCGCTATTGGTGGAGAAACACCACTTGCCTTATTAGTTGACCATAGTGGTTGGCGCGATAGCATGATCATAATGGGAGTTGTAGGCCTAGTCCTTGCTCTTTTGATTTTTTTTATAGCAAAAGATTCGCCTGCTGGCTTATCTCAAACAACAAGTACCAAGATAATTTCAACACAAGATAGGATGTTTGCAAGTTTATTAGCATCTTTAAAAAATAAACAATTGTGGTTAGTAGCATCTTACGGTGGGCTAATGTATATGGTGACGCCAGTTTTTTGTGGCTTATGGGGCGTACCTTTCTTAATGTATAAAATGCATATCGCAAAATCAGTAGCTGCTAATTATATTTCTATGGTATTTATTGGCTGGGCAATAGCAAGCCCATTATGGGCTGTTTACTCCAATCGTATTGGTCTTAGAAAACCTCCAATGTATATTGGGGCAATAGGCGCACTCATTACGTCATTATTGTTTATTTATGCCCCTATTGAGTCAGGTTGGTTTATGGAACTTTTATTGCTTGCATTTGGAATTTTTTCTGCAGGTTTTTTATGTGCCTTTTCGGTTGCAAAGGAACTATGTAATAGCCATTACGTAGCCACTGGCCTAGGTTTTATGAATATGCTCAACATGATTGGCATCGCGTATGCTCAGCCATTTATTGGATTTGTTCTAGATAAATTTTGGGCTGGAGAAATCATGAATGGTGTTCGTGTATACCCACTTCATGCCTACTATATTGCTTTGGCTATTTTACCTATAGGAATATTTATTTCTCTTCTTATTCTACCTAAAATTCGGGAAACATACTGTCAAAATGTTGAAAGTTAAAATTATAATATACTTTTAACTAAGCTCTAGGGTTTTTACTAAAGCCCTAGAGAATAAAAATTCTCTTTAAAATACTTGTTTAAAATATACTCTTATTTATTGCCACTTCCCTAGCTATATTGCTAGTAATCAAATTTTCAGCTACTAATTTAGTTAAATACTGATCCAGTGTAAACATGCCTTGTCCTTGACTAGTTTGAATTGATGAATACATTTGCGCTAATTTATCTTCTCTTATTAAATTTCTAATCGCTGGGTTACAAATCATAATTTCAAAGGCAGCTACCCTTCCCCCACCAATTTTTTTTAATAAAGTTTGGGCAATAACTGCCTGTAAAGATTCAGACAATATTGATCTAACCATTGATTTTTCATCTCCAGGAAATACATCAATAATCCGGTTAATTGTTTTAGTTGCTGAATTGGTATGCAATGTACCGAATACTAAGTGTCCTGTTTCAGCAGCTGTTAATGCTAATTTTATTGTCTCTAAATCACGCAATTCACCTACTATAACCACATTAGGATCTTCACGTAAGGCTGAACGTAACGCCGCACTAAAACTTTTAGTATCACGATGAACTTCACGTTGGTTAATCAACGAGTTAGAAGAGGTATGGACGAATTCGATAGGATCCTCAATAGTTATTATATGATCATATCTTTTAAGATTAATATAATTAACCATTGCAGCAAGTGTTGTACTTTTCCCTGAACCAGTAGGACCTGTTACTAAAACTAATCCTTTTGGATATGAGGCAATTTCTACAAAAATTGGGGGTAAATGTAAATTTTGTATTGATGAAATTTTATCAGGAATAATTCTAAAAGCTGCGGCCGATCCTCGTGATTGATTAAAAGCATTTACTCTAAAACGCGCAAGATCTGCTATTTCAAAAGAAAAATCTAATTCTAAATATTCCTCATATTCATTCCGTTGTTTATCATTCATTACGCCATAAATTAATGACAAGACTTCCTTTTGTAGTAGCGGAGGAGATTTGATTTTTTGTAAATCACCATCGATACGAATCATTGGTGGCAATCCTGCAGATAAGTGTAAATCTGAAGCTTTGCTTTTAACCGTAAACTCCAAAAGTTTTTTAATATCCATATAATATTTTCCTATTTATTCATTTTTTTGTTACTGTACTATTTTTTATTCTGTTATAGATGCAGATATAAAAAATTTTGAGATATGAGTAATAGCTTGGATCACAGCTTTGATTACTTTAAACTCCATAAAGGTTATGCTTGCTGCATTATTATAAACTTTATAAGACACATACGTTAATTTGATCTTAAAATTTATTAATAGGTATATTAAATGTGGAACGAAAAATTAAAAATTATCGATAAAGAAAAAACTCCTCTACTTGCAGCAAATCTTTGGGGTAAAGTTGATAACTTACAATTGGTAAATGAAGGTATTAATCTGGTTTATTGTTATATACAAGGTACTGAAAAATATTATCTACGTTTAACCCATGCTAAATTAAGATCGCATGAAGAATTACAAGCAGCACTTGCCTATCAAATGCATTTATTCGAAAATGACGCTCCTGTTTGCGAACCGATTAAATCTACAAATAATTTATGGTTTGAGTCTATTTGGCAAGGTGAGGACGAATTTTTAGCGCATGTATGTAAAGAAGTACCAGGTGAACCAATTAGATTTGATTATTCTGATTTTAACATATATAAAAATTGGGGCCATGCCTTAGGCAAACTTCATCGTGCTGCAGGATCATATAAACTTGGAATACATAACTATGCAATCTGGTCTGCATCTTTAGATGAACTTGATGATTATGTAAAAAATGAGACAATTGAGGTAAAACATACGTTACAAAAAGTGTCTCAATATTTAAAATCTCGTCCACAAACATCAATAAATTATGGCTTAACACACGGCGATCATCGCGAAGGCAATGTACTTACCGATGGTAAACAAGTAAATATTATTGATTTTGATTTGCCGAGCCTTAATTGGTATACCGAAGATTTATTCCGACCTTTTTTTGATTCAATTGTATCTGATAAAAAAAATTGGCAAGATAAAATTAATCCTTATTTAGAAGGCTATTTTAAGATCATGCCTGAAGCCGCCATTGATTTAAATGCATTTCCATGGCAAATACAAATGAAATGTTTAGAAATTTATTTATGGACAAAACATAATTGGTCTGATAAAACAGCCCCTGGGGGAAATGATAAAAAGCTATGGCTTTTAGATATTTATCAAAAAATAGTTCGTATAGACTGGAGTGATAGATTAAAAATAGTTTGTCATGGTTAACGCTAAATTTGCTTAATAATAAATCTACTGGTATGTAATAAATTTAAATATTAGTAAGTAAAAAAATTCGGTCCTTAGGGTTTTTTTAACTTACTGATGGGCCCTTTGACGGAGTTGGTTCATCAATTTCATCAGCAGAAAGCGCTCTCTCAATTAATTTTATAGCAGATGTTAACTCTTCTTTCACATCATCATCTTTAAGATTATCTATTCTAGTTATAAAATATTCCTTAGCTTTTATAAATCCTATACGGAATTCTTCACTTGAAATATAAACGCCAGGATTTTTTCCTGAATAAATTTGCAAATTAAGATCCTCTAATCTATCTAAAAAATCATAAAATAATGTCGCACTGTCATCATTAAAAAATACAATTTTATTTCTAACACCGACTATGGATTTAGTATTTTCATCACGAATAGAGGTAATTATTTTTTCTATATATATAGGAGGAGCAGCAGCTTTTGCAAAATTTCGATTATCAATATTTTCCTTATACGCCACTGTGATTGCAGAAGATAAGTTTCTATTAGTTTGTTCAAGTAATATAGAACTATCTTCTATAGCAGCTAAATCCGCCACCGCACCTTTTCTATTCTCAGCAATTAATTTATAATCAGCAACAGCTGCAACAGCATCTCTCCACTTAGCAACTATAGCATCAGGGGGCCCTTTACATTCTCTAGCTTCTGCAATAGTAGATTCAGCACTTATTTTAGCAAATTCAATCTGTTTAATTTTTTTCTCAGCAACATCTATATTTTCTATAATTTGTTGCTTAATTTTATCTAAAACTTCACTAGGTCTAGATTTAATCATAATATCAATAACAGTAAGAGCAACTCTAAACTCAGGAACAGACTCAGCAGGACTACGAGAAGATATAGCCTTATCATAAGCAACCGAATAACTTTGCTTCAGATCATCATATATTTTTGAAGCCTCAACTGTAGCAACAGATAGACCACCTTCAATTTTTTTCTTATACTCACCGATGATAGAATAAATTTCACCGAAACCAACTTCACTACCCTTCCATTCACCAGCTTGTACTCTATCCAAAAAAGCTTTCTCCATCTTGCCAAAAGCAGTCTTAGCATCTTTCCACTTAGCAACTTTATCCTCAGCAGACCCTTGACAGCTTCTAGCCGTCTCAGTAGCTTCTTTCATCTTTTCAAACGACTCCTCATATTCCTTAACCGCAGCAGCCCTCATAGCAGCGGCGTCAGCTGCTGCTCCGAGCGCAGCTGGCGCAGGTGGCAGCCCCAGCCTAGCAGCGGCAGCAGCAGAAGCCGCCCTCATAGCAGCAGCTTCACTCTGAGTAGTGGCAGCGACCAGCCCAGCATCATACGAATGTTCATTTAAAGCGCTCTTAAACTCAGTAGAAAACTTCCAATCTTCTATGACATCCAATTTATGAATAAGTGCCCTACATAAATTAGCATAATTACCTTGGTCGTTAAATCTAGCTCCTACAACTCCACT
>Ga0247840_10010044_pt1 | contig 11958 bp, 9 predicted proteins | sample LaCruzMarch2015__FD_192404 | JGI IMG/M metagenome (GOLD analysis project Ga0247840, IMG submission 192404) | Freshwater microbial communities from meromictic Lake La Cruz, Castile-La Mancha, Spain - LaCruzMarch2015_17m | ecosystem: Environmental > Aquatic > Freshwater > Lake | place: Spain...
AGAGGGTCAGGGCGCCCTGGGCCTCGAGCGAGCCGTTGGCACTCGGGGGGTTGCGGCGCTCCGCGGTGGTCGCGTGCATGTAAACGACGAGGCCACCGGCGGCGTCGGACGCCGGCACCGCCACCAGCCCGCTGACCTGGGTGGGCCGCCCGGCCGCGTTCACCGAGCGGTAGACGACCCGGTAGAGGTCCGCCCCCTGGGTAGGCGCCGGCAACCCCGCAAGGGTCGACCCGTCCGGCAGGCGAGTGGGGCTCGCCAGCAGAACGGCGTTGACCAGGTCCCGGGAGGAGGCAAAGCGGTCGCGGTCGACACCCTCGATGAGCGCACTCGATACGAGCACGTGCGTGTCCGCGTAGGCCTGCGCCGGCTGGGCGTGAACGCGCGCCGCACCGTGCCAGGCCGGCGCCCAAGGGCTTGAGCGCTCCTTCGCCGTGGCGGCGTTGCCGGCCGCGAGCCCGAGACCGATGACGATGAGACCGAAGAGGAGGGTGTTGGTGCGCGTCAGGACCATGGCGTTCTCTCCACGAACAGGCCGGGTGTGCTCGACCGAAGGCCGCGGGGCGGCGGGACTCTGGGGGGCGCCGATCCACCCGCGGCAGGATCATTGTAGACCGCGCGCTCGGTGCCGTATGCCATCGCCTTAGTCCCCGACCCTGCACGGGCTGCCGGTGGGCAAGGATAGGGACGGGCGGGCCTTGGTGCAGGCGCCGGCGGCCCCCCATGTGTCGGCGCCGATCCCGTCCTGGGACCAGGAACCCGGCGAGGATGGGCGCCACCCCAAGGATGTGCGCATCGCCCCGGTGGATGAAGTGAATCCGCGACCGCGGTTCACGGCAAGGTCGGCAATTCCAGTTCCTGAAGGAACCTATTGTGTCTTGCCCTGGCCGTCGCGATGGTCTGCGCCAGGGTGCTCAGCTCCGTATTGACGGCGTGCAAATCGATTTCTTCTTCCGCCCGCGCCGTGCTGATGTAGCGTGAGATGTTCAGGTTGTAGCCCTCCTTTTCGATTCGCTCCAGCGACACCCGCATGGCATAGCGTTCCTCCTCCTTACGGAACTGGTAGGTGTCGATGATCTTGTCGATGTGCTCCGGCAGCAGGCGGTTCTGCCGCTTGCCTTTCTCGAAGTGCAGGGCGGCGTTGATGAACAGCACGTCATCTGGCTTCTTGCATTTCTTCAGCACCAGGATGCACACCGGGATGCCGGTGGAGAAAAACAGGTTGGCAGGCAGGCCGATCACCGTGTCGATGTTCCCGTCTTTCAGCAGCTTGGTGCGGATGCGCTCCTCCGCGCCGCCCCGGAACAGCACGCCGTGGGGCAGGATGATGGCCATCACACCTTCGGGCTTCAGGTAATGAAAGCCGTGCAGCAAAAAGGCGAAGTCGGCGGCGGACTTGGGCGCCAAGCCATAGTTCTTGAAACGCATGTCCTCGCTTAGGCTTTCGGTCGGCTCCCAACGGTAGCTGAACGGCGGGTTGGCCACCACCGCATCGAACCTGGGGCTACGGGCCGGGTTCATCTCGCGCAGCATGTCCCAGTCGTTGGTCAGCGTATCGCCGTGATGAATCGCGAACTCGGAGTCCTTCACCCCGTGCAGCAGCATATTCATGCGCGCCAGGTTATAGGTGGTGATGTTCTTTTCCTGGCCGAAGATCTTGCCGATGCCGTGCGGGCCCATGCGCTGGCGCACATTGAGCAGCAGCGAGCCCGAGCCGCAGGCAAAGTCGAGCACGCTTTCCAGTTGTCTCTTCCTGCCGGTGGCGGGTTCCTGACTGTCCAGCGTAACCAGACCTGACAAGATTCCGGAAATCTGTTGCGGCGTGTAGAACTCGCCCGCCTTCTTGCCGCTGCCCGCCGCGAACTGTCCGATCAGGTATTCATAGGCGTCGCCCAGCGTGTCCTTGTCGGTGGAGAACTTCTCCAGTCCCTCGGCAATCGCCTTGATCACGGTGCAGAGCTTGGCATTGCGGGCCCGGTAGTCCTTGCCCAGTTTGTCCGAATTCAGATTGATCTCGGAGAAGAGCCCGCCGAAGGTGCTGGCGAATGATTCATTCTCGATATAGTCGAAGCCCTTTTGCAGCGTGTGCAGCAATCCCCCGTTCTGGGTGCGCGCCAGCTCCGCGATGCTGCCCCAGAGATAGTCCGGCTCGATCACGTAATGCGTCTTGCGGCGCATCTGCTGTTCAAATTCGACAGTGTCGTTCGGGTTCTGCGCGTACCACACCGCCAGCGGCGTGCGACGGTCGCCCGCGGCCAGCTTCGGGTAATCCGGCCCCAGTTCCTTGTGCGCGGCCGTCTCGTAGTTGTCCGACAGATAGCGCAGGAACAGGAAGGACAGCATGTAATCGCGGAAGTCGTCCGCGTTCATCGCCCCGCGCAGTTGGTCGGCGATGCCCCAGAGGATGGTGCCCAGTTGTTTTTGATCTTGTTCGGTCATTTTTGTCTTATTTGCTTACATGAACTGCCGAGTGCGCATGATCAGACGCAAGTGGCTCCAGCTTAAATCTCTACACGCTGTGTAGAGAATCGCCTGGTCGGGGAAGGTCAAGTAGAACTGGCGGCAGTTGTACAGATTGGCATAAGAAAAGCCCTTGCCGAGATCAACCGTCAATGCTGTAGAAAGGTCTTCAATCAGGCGGACGCCGTATTCCGCTTTGTGCTTCCCGCGCTGCTCTTCTTCAACAATCCGCCGACCAATCAACCAGTAGGCTTCGACCATGGCGGAATTCACCGCTGAACGCGCTTTGCTGCGTGCCTGTTCGAGAATGTCTTTAATGTCCGCGTGAAATGAGGTCAATGCGCTCATGCCGACACCTCATCCAGCACGGGGAAAAGCTGCTGCATCAAGCCTTTCTTTTGGGTTCTTAGGACGGCGAGTTGCTGGGTTTGGGCGGTAATGAGGTTATCAAGGGAAGTGACGCAATCGGCGATGCGCTGTTGTTCCTCTCTTTTCTGAGGAACGTAAAGTAAACATTCCAGAACACTCCCTTTGCTAAGGTGCGTCTGACTGAGGCCGTCATCAAATGCTAAAAGATGGGGATTACGGTTGAGTATGTAGAAGAGAAACTTTGCATCGACTCTATCTGCTTTGAGTCTGCAAACCCGCTGATTTACCCCATATCTCTCATTAACTTCAACAAAGTAGCATTTCGCCAGAGCTTTGCCTTTCGGCAGGTCACTCAGGACCATTAAAACATCCCCAGCTTCCGCAATAAGATATTCAGCATTTGTATATTTCCGCACAGAACCATCGGTGGAAATGAATCGCGAATTCACGACAATATATTTTCCGTTATCCGTGATGTCCTGTTCGTAAGCTTTGCCGTTTTTGTAACTGGAGAGTTTTCCTAAAGGTTCCTCCACCCACTCCCCCGCATCCCGAAACTCGGGGAAGCGCAGTTTGGGCAGGGTTTCGCCTTCGGCGGGGAAAAGCTGCTGCATCAGCCCTTTTTTATGGGTCTTGAGCGTGTCGAGCTTTTGCGACTCCAGGGCGATCAGTTCATCAAGGGAAGCAAGGCAGTCGGCAATTTTATGTTGTTCAGCGGAATTTGGGATGGCAATTGGTATATCAGCCAAGTCTGACGAGTTGATTGCGGGGTAGTTTGAACCCGTGCACTTTGCAATGACGCGCTCGACAAAATCGTCAGTGTGAACTATTTGAAACAGAAAATCCGCTGATTCATTTGCTCTAAGTTGCGCATAGCCGGTCGATGCGACGTAGTAAACGTCCCCGTCGATTTTGAAGTGAAAATTATTGCGTTGGTATGGACGAACAATCTGAAAAATCACGTCACCATGACGCAATAACCTTTGCGCTCTACTCGGCGCCTCGTCTCGATTGATGATCTTGCGCGCCTTTAGCTCCCCAGCTTCGACTGACTCCAAATCGATATACGCAAATTTCTCCGGGAGCTCAGAGTTCAATGGATTTACGTCGCAACCATCATTCAGCTTCATCGCAATCCACTCGCCCGCCTCCCGAAACTCAGGAAAGCGCAGCTTGGGCGCCAACTTCTGCTTTTCCCTCATTTCAACAAGCTCCTTCCCTTTTCAGTCAGCCGGTATTGCTGCAAGCGGCTGTTGGGTTTATCGGGGATAGTTGGCTCAATCCATCCTTGCTCCAAGGCGGGCAGCAAGTAGGCTTTGCGGAAGTGCTCGCGATCGGCAAGACCCAGCAGGGCTTGCAGCTCTTGCCGGGCGTGCTCCCCTGACATGGCGCGCAGCAGTTGCCTAACTTGCGGGGTAACTTGCGGGGTGACTTGCGGGGTGACTTGCCCTGTGACTGGCGCCTCGACTTGCCCTGTGACCGGATCGGTGACACCTTCCCACTGCGGCGCTGGCCGCCACACCTGGGCGGTAAACTGATTGCCGCGAACGTCGTCGATAAATTCAATCTGCGGCCATTCCTCCAGCGCACGCGGTATGCCGCTGCCAAGCCCACGGTAGGGCAGCACCTTGAAAGCGTGCTCGGTCAACGTGGGGTTGCGTCGGTTGGTCTTGCCCTGCCGCACATCCTCGACGCTCAGGCTGTCCGGCAGATGGCCGGGGCTGATGATCTCGATGCGGTCGGTAAAAATCAGGATGCGAATGGAGGCGCTGGTGAAGTAATCGCGGTGTATCAGGGCGTTGACCAGCAACTCCTGCAAGACCACTTCGGGCACTTCCAGCACGCCGAGCGAGTTGAACCCTTGGTTACCTTGCACCCGGTGTAGGTTGCGTTTGATGAAGGCCAGCGCTTCGTTGTATTGCGTGAGCAGGGGTCCGCTAATGTCCTGGCTGTCCAGACAGCGGCTGTCGCCAATCCTGGTACCGGGAAAGGCCACGGGCTGCAAAAGCTCCGATTCCGTCATGCCTTTATTGCTCATACGCCCCCAGCCCCGAAATCTCCCGCCCCTGGGCGAGTTTGTGCAGCAGCGGAATCAGGTCTTCCATCAGCGCCAGTTCCGCCTTGGTACGCGCCTTCCAGCCCAGTTGCAGCGGGGCCAACAGGTCATTGAGCCGCTCGCCGTCGAAGATCATGCGGCGCAGGATGGCGTCCACAAAGCCCTGCAGGGCGGCGGCGGACAGGCCGTGCCTCTTGGCCAGGTCAGCGATGGCCTGGGCAGTCTTGGCGACCTTGTACTGGGCGTATTGCTCACGCACGCCTTCGACGGTGTGGGGCTTGCTGGTGTCGAGGCTATCGATGTAGTCGGTGAGGGCGTCCCGATCGTCGATGAGTTTGGCATCGGAGTGAATCAGGCCAATCAACTCGGCACGGCTCATCTTCTGCTTGCCCGGCGTCTGGCCGGCGTAGCGGGTGATGAGCGCCATGATGTAGTCGTAGTCGATGAGGCTCGATGCGAACAGCACGAACTCGAAATCGAGCTGTTGGACTGCGGGATCAGTCTTCTCGCCGCCCTTGTCCTGTTTCGCCTTCAGGCGCTGGGCGGTGTCCAGATAGACGCCCTTGAAGCCCAGCAACTGGTCCTTGGGCAGGATCTGTTCGATGGCTTGGCGGTTGTCGTCGGTGAGGTCGGTGTACTGGTCGAGCTGAGTCTTGAGGCGTTGTACCTCTTTGAAGAGGTTGATGAACTGGCCGCGCGCCGCGTCGCCCTTGAGGTTGGGTACGGCGTCGGGTGTGTTGGCCAGGCCTTGCGACTGCATGAAGTCGCTTAAGTTTTGGACGGCGGCTTGCAGCTTGTCGATGACCACTGGGGCCTTGTCCACCAGCCAGATTTCGCGGGCCTGCTTGCCGGTCTGGCCGGAGAAGAGGCCGATGGCGGTGTCCACGGCGTCTTGTTGCTGGCGGAAGTCGAGGATGTTGCCGTAGGGCTTGGTGTCGTTGAGCACGCGGTTGGTGCGCGAAAACGCCTGGATCAGGCCGTGGTGTTTGAGATTCTTATCGACGTAGAGGGTGTTCAAGTATTTGGAATCGAAGCCGGTGAGCAGCATGTCCACCACCAGGGTGATGTCGATCTTCTGGGCGTGGGGCAGGTCGGCATTGGGGTATTGCTGATCCTTGATGCGCTTTTGGATGTCCTGATAGTAGAGGTCGAATTCGCCAATGCTATGGTTGCTGCCGTACTGGGCGTTGTAGTCGGCGATGATGGCCTTGAGGGCCTCCTTCTTCTTGTCGGGTTCCTGTTGATTGTCGGCCTTTTCCTGCGGCAGGTCCTCCTGAATCTGCTGCAAGTCCTTGTTGCCCTCGGCTGGCGGGGAGAAGACGCAGGCGATGTTGAGCGGCTGGAAGTCGGCGTCCGCTGCCTGTTTTTCCGCCTGAACGGCTTTGAACAGCGCGTAGTACTCGATGGCGTCGTTGATGGAGGCGGTAGCCAGCAGGGCATTGAACTTGCGCCCGTTGGTCGCGGCCTCGTGTTTGGCCAGAATCGCCTCGATGATGGCCCTTTTCGCCAGCGCCTCACCCGGCTTGGGCTGCTTGTTGCCATCGGCCTTGTAGTAGTCCACATGGAAGCGCAGCACGTTGCGGTCTTCGATGGCGTGGGTGATGGTATAGGCGTGCAATTGCTGCTGGAAGATGTCGGCCGTGGTCCGGTAGGACGCCTGTTGGCCTTGGATCTGCTGGTAACTCGCGTTCTGCTCGAAGATGGGCGTGCCGGTGAAGCCGAACAGTTGGGCCTTGGGGAAGAAGTCCTTGATGGCCTGGTGGTTATCGCCGAATTGCGAGCGGTGGCATTCGTCGAAGATGAAGACCAGGCGTTGGTGGCGCAGGGGTTCGAGACGCTCCTTGTAGTTACGTTTGTTCGTTCCATCCAGCGCCAGGCCGAGCTTCTGGATGGTGGTGACGATGACCTTGTCGGCGTAGTCGTCGGAGAGCAGCCGACGCACCAGGCTTTCAGTGTTGGTGTTTTCCTCGACGCAGCCTTCCTGGAACTTATTGAATTCCTCGCGCGTCTGCCGGTCCAGGTCTTTTCGATCCACCACGAACAGGCATTTGTCGATCTCCGGATTGTCCTTGAGCAGGGTGGAGGCCTTGAACGAGGTGAGCGTCTTGCCGCTGCCGGTCGTGTGCCAGACGTAGCCGTTGCCGCAGCGCTGGTGGATGGAGTCGACAATCGCCTTGACGGCGTAGATTTGATAGGGCCGCATCATCAGGAGCTTCTGCTCGCCGGCGACCAGCACCATGTAGCGGCTGATCATCTCGGCAAGCCGGCACTTGGCGAGGAAGGCGTCGGCGAAGCTGTCCAGATGGGTGATCTTGCTGTTGTCCAGGTCCGCGAACTGGTACAGCGGCAAGAAGCGTTCGTCGGCGTTGAAGCTGAAGTGGCGGCTGTTGTTGTTGGCGAAATACCAGGTGTCGCTGCGGTTGCTGACGATGAAGATCTGCAGGAAACAGAGCAGGGTCCTGGTGTAGCCGTTGCCGGGGTCGTTCTTGTAATCGACGATCTGCTGCATGGCCCGGCGCGGGCTCAGGCCCAAGGTCTTCAGCTCGATCTGGACGGCCGGGATGCCGTTGATGACCAGGATCGTGTCGTAACGGTGATGGCTGTAATCGGTGCTGATCCGGAGCTGATTGACCACCTCGAAGCTGTTCTTGCACCAGTCCTTGATGTTGACCAGGGTGTAGTAGAGCGGGGTGCCGTCATCGCGTTCAAAGCTGTTGCGGCTGCGCAGGTGGCGGGCGGCGGCGAAGACGTCGGAGGTAATAATCGTATCCAGCAGGCGGTGGAACTCGCTGTCGGTCAGATGGACACGATTCAGGGCCTCGAACTTCTCGCGGAAGTTCTGCTCCAGTGCGGCACGGTCGCGGATGTCCGGGCGGTAGCTGTACTTCAGATCGCCCAGTTTCTCGATCAGGGCCTGCTCGATTTCTTTTTCTGTCATCGATGATGCTCGTGCGATTCTGAACGACGGCTGACTGCCCAGGCTCTTCCTGCGTTTCGGACGGTTCCCCCGAAATGCCCGGCGCCGGTGCGACGGCACCCGGCTGCATATCGTAACCGATTGATGACAAGAGATCTTCGACGTCCGTGCGCCCCTGCTTGGCGAGGCTTAGGCGCAGCCGTCCGAAAGGGAAAAAGGTCTTGCCGCGCCAGGGTTTACCTGCACCAGCGTTTTCAACTGTTCAAGGACGGCGTCGCGCAGCTCACGCAGTTCGCCCAACCCCGCCAGCGCATCCAGATGCCGGCCCTGTGCCCGCAGCTCACACAACGCGACCGCCCGCGCCTGTACCCGCTGGTGCACGGCTTCGATGGCCTGGAAGGCGTGCCGCGCACCATGGCGGCCGGGGCCCTCGGGATCCAGCCAGATACCGAAGCAGGGCTGGAGGTCATCCAGCGGCGGCGCGGCGTCACGCTCGCCCCTGAGGTAGCCTTCAACCGCAGCGATCCAGGCGCGATGTGCGGCCCCGGCAAAGAGCAGCGGTACCGCATCGCGGCTCACCACCGCGCACTCGACCCAGACCGGATCGGGCCGCCAGGTCGCCACCCAGCTTGGGATATCCGCGGCCGGCATCGGGCGGGCAATGCCGTAGCCCTGGGCCAGTTCGCAGCCGAGTTGCAGCAGCATCTGACCCTGCTCCAGGGTCTCCACCCCCTCGGCAATGACCTGGCGGTGGAAGGCGACGCACAGGCCGATCACGCCGTCCAAGATCGCCAAGTCATCCGGGTCGTCCAGCATGTCACGCACGAAGCTCTGGTCGATCTTGATCTGGATCACCGGCAGGCGTTTGAGGTAGGTCAGCGAGGCATAGCCGGTGCCGAAGTCGTCCAGGGTACCGACTGGGCGGCGGCGGCGAGCAGGCGGGCGAGCAGCGGCACGCTGGCCTGGATGTCGGCCAGGTCGAGCAGCGCGGCGACGAACTCGTCGCCGCCGGTGGGGGCGAGGGTGTCGCCCTCGCGCAGGACCTGCTGCATGCCGGCCGCCGCGGCGATCAGCACGTGGTCGCCCGCGGCATGTCCATGCCGGTCGTTGATGGCCTTGAAGCCGTCCAGATCGAGAAAGGCGACGGCCAGCAGGCGCCCATGCCGTTGCGCCTGGGCCATGCCCTGGCGTAGACGGTCGGCCAACAGGACGCGATTGGGAAGGCCGGTCAACACATCGTAGTGGGCGACGTGCTGCAGCGTCTGTTCCTGCTCCTTGATCAGGGTGATGTCGGAGTGCAGGTCGCGGTCCTTCCAGAAGACCCTGGCCGGTACCGTGTCGATGATCCTCTGCAACAGATTGCGGGATTCGGTCACTTCCTGGGAAGACAGGAGCGCAACGGTGATCGCAAGGCCCAGGACGCGCAGGCCGGCGGCCCCCACGGTGACCCCGATCCGGGTGCCGACGCGCTCGCTGCGGCTGGCCGCCTCCCGGTCCAGGCGACTCATCTGCTCCAGTACCCGGTCCTTGGCGGCATGGCTCGTCGCCAGCGCCCGACGGAAGCGATCCGTGGCCTCGGCCAAGTCCCCATGGCCCATGCCTTGTGGGTTGCGGCCAGGGCAATCAGCCGCCTGCCATGCGCGGGGGCGAGGCCGTGAGGGTCTGAAGCCTCAAGGTCACATCATCGCCGAGCGCGGCAACGGAACTATCGGCCTGCGCCCGGGGCGAGAGATCGTCTCCCGATCCGGCGATCTGCCGGCCCATGTCCAGCACGGTTTCGCGAATACCGGTGGTGAGCGACATGATCTGATCGAGGTAATCGGTGGCCTTACCGGCCAGGGTCTCGTCGATCAAGGCGCGCCCGACCGCGTCCTCCAGCCGCGTCAGTTCGCCCAGCATGGCCGCATCGGCCTCCCGAATCCCGGCCAGGGTCCGATTGATGGTCAGGCAGACGTGCTGCAGCCCGACGTTGCGACGCTGCGTGCCACGCCGCTCGCGACGCGGACCGCCGCGATCGTTGTCAACCTGCTCGACGCGCTGCGCCGTCGGCCGCAGACCATCGAGATACTGGCATGGGAGGTGGTCGAGCGCAACGCGCTGACCGACACCCTCGCCGCCATCCGCGAGCGCTGGAGCCGTGAAGTGACCGAGCTTGTCCCCCTGACCCGGCCGAGGACCGGGCCGACTTCCTTGCCCTGGCCAACCTGCTGGTGGCCGGGATCCAGTACCTGTTGATCCGCTCGCGGACGACCCCCGTGTACGGAGGCATCCCGTTGGGCACCGACGAGGGCACGGCAAGACCGCCGCTGCGCCGAGCGTTGCACGACGCGCAGACGCAGGGACCCTTGCGGTAGAAGGCGGGGTCTGGCAGTCTTCGGAAAGATTATGCAAGGCTTTCGATAACCGTTCCGAAGATTGTCAGACCCCGAGCCCGGGGGGAGCGAGAACGGCTAAACTGACCGGCACCGCCGACTGGACCCCCATGACCGCCCCTGAACCCGCGACCCGACCGACCCTGCCGCTGACCGTTTTTCTGGTCAGCGCAGTCTTGTTGCTGCTGGTCGCACTGGCCGTCTTCCATGGCCTGCGCACCGAGCGCCAGGCCGGCGTCGAGGCCGCCTTGCAGGCGGTGGCCGAGTTGAAGATCGGCCAGCTCGATGCCTGGTTGAATGAGCGCACCGCGGATGTCGCCTTGTTCGGGTCGGACTCGCAATTAGCGAGCGATTTCGAGCGCTGGTTGAGCCAGGACGGACAGGATGAGGCGGCACTGGCGGAGATTCAGGCGCGTCTCGCCGCGATGAAACAGAATGAGGGCTATGACACGATTGCGCTCTTCGATGCCGCGGGCAATGAACGCATTCGTAGCGAGGGGATTGCCTCCCAGGCGGAATTCGGGCCGCAGGCCAGAGCGGCGATGCGGCAGGACCAACCCCAATTGGTGGACTTCCACCGGCAGCCGGGCCAGCCGATCCGCATCGGCATGGTCGGACCCATCAAACGCATCGCGGTACAGGGCACCCAAATCGTCGGCGCCATCTATCTGGGCGCCCCCGCGCAGCGGCAGGTGTTGCCTCTGCTGTTGCACTGGCCGCTGCCCTCGCCGGGCGGCGAGACCGTGTTGGCCAGAGCCGAGGGCGAGAGCATCCTGAACATCGTCACGCGCAAGGCGCCGCCGATGACCATCCGGGTCCCGATCGACCAGCCGGGACTGCTCTCCGCCCGCGCTGAGCGCGGTGAGTCCGGCATCCTGCGCGGCTCCCTCGACTATGCCGGCGACCCGGTGCTCGGCTACGCCGCCCGGGTCCCAGGGACACCCTGGGTCCTGGTCGCCAAGCAGGACACGCGCGAGATCGATGCCCCGCTGCGGCAATGGGCGCTGTGGGTGGCGCTGGTCACGTTGTTGCTCTTGGGCGGAGCGGGAGGGGTGAACTGGTTCTGGTGGCGCGCCCAGTCGAGTCACTGGCGCACGCGCATCCTCCAACAGGAGTTGGATCAGGCCTTGGCGACCCAGCAGGCCACCGCGGCCCTGTTCGCCAGCGAGGAGGTCAACCGTGTCACCTTCGAGCAGGCCGCCATTGGGATCGCCCATGTCGGCGTCGATGGGCGCTGGCTGCGTGTCAACCACAAGCTGTGCGAGATCCTCGGCTACCCAATCGAGGAATTGCCGCGCATTGCCCTCCAGGACATCGAGCATCCGGACGACCTTGAGTCCGATACCGCGGCGATGCACAAGCTTCTGGCGGGGGAGCGGCCGGTCGATTCGGTGGAGCGGCGCTATGTCCGCAAGGATCGCTCGCTGGTCTGGATCAACCGGACCATCTCGCTGGTGCGGGGCACCGACGGCGAGGCGCTGCATTTCATCTTTCTGGTCGAGGACATCGCGGTGCGCAAGCAGTTGGAGGCGGAACGCAGTGCCTATCGGATTCGCCTTGAAGCCGACGTGGCATGCCGGACCCAGGAGCTGGAAACCGCCAACGCGGACCTGGAGAGTTTCAGCTACTCGGTCTCGCACGACCTGCGCGCGCCGCTGCGCGCCATCGACGGTTTCAGCGCCATCCTGCGCGAAGACTATGCGCCCCAACTGGATGCAGAAGGGCTGCGGCTGTTCGGCGTGGTCAGCGACAACGCCCGCAAGATGGCACAATTGATCGACGACATC
>Ga0247840_10010047_pt1 | contig 11955 bp, 13 predicted proteins | sample LaCruzMarch2015__FD_192404 | JGI IMG/M metagenome (GOLD analysis project Ga0247840, IMG submission 192404) | Freshwater microbial communities from meromictic Lake La Cruz, Castile-La Mancha, Spain - LaCruzMarch2015_17m | ecosystem: Environmental > Aquatic > Freshwater > Lake | place: Spain...
GGCGGTCTCTTCCATATTACTCTTATATCTTCATCTTCACACATTTATTAGGTGTGATGTTGATATTACGGGGGCGCAGCATATCACGGGGTTCGGGAAAGGGAATGTTGCTTGTCAGCCCTGTACCGATCTCATTTCTATCGGGTGTGGATTCCAATACCGGTATTATTGTTGAAAAAGGGCACCCGCTGCAGGGTGAGTGCATAGCGAACAAAGTTCTTGCATTCCCGTACGGCAAAGGATCGACTGTCGGGTCATATGTATTGTATGCATTAAGCTGCAACGGTCATGCGCCTGCCGCCATCATAAACACCGAGGCGGAAGCGATCATTGCAACCGGTGCAATCATGGGCAACATCCCGATGATCGACCGGATCGAAGTCCCGCTCTCCCGGATGAAGAGTGGTGTTTATGTGCAGGTTGATGGTGACCGTGGAGAAATAACGTATGAGGGGGACCTCAAAGAGGAATAATCGTATGCTTGAGCAATTATGATCGCAAGCATCAAATATCACTTACTCTCATTTTCTGGTATTATGAAAGCTGGACTGTTCGTTTCTGTTCTCATCCTTGTCTGCGCTGCTGTGGCATTTTCCGGATGTACTGGTAACCCGAATACGCAACCGGTAGCGGGACCGGTATCAACAGGTTCCGGCGCATCCGCATCTGGTTCGAGCCTTATCCCAGGTCCGACGGATGTGATGCCGGAGAATATTGCTGTGCTCGTTAATGTTGGGGAAAAAGATTATTTGGGTAAGATTCCCGTAATATTTCAGGGTGGCCAGGGACAGATCAATGCGAAAAGGATTGATGTCAAGCTAACCCGAACCGATGGAACTACACAGATTGCAACACTCGGTACCAACAAAGGAGACGAGATTGATCTCGATGGGACGAAGGGTTCGGGAACCTTGACCGGACAAACTGACCGTGTTGAAGTATGGGTCTCCATGAACAACGGTCAGACATACAAAATCGCCGATGTCAACCGGGATTACCGCACACGCTGAACCGTTGCCTTGATGTCTCACTTTTTTATTATACGCTGTTTTTTCTGCTGGACCCCTGCATGAAGGTAAACTGGCGTTTGATCCATGCAGCACGAAACACCCACGCGGTGTTATATGCTGCATGTGAAGAAGAAGGATGGGTGTTGCACCCTGTTGAGGCGCCCACTGATGATGTGACCTGCTATTCCTTAAATTCCATCAATGAACCGTTATACCGGGATGAAATTGCGAACGCAGGTTGTGTCACGATTGCCGGGGGTCCGCATGCAACTGCCTGCTACCGTTCGGCTGTCCGGGTTGCCGATTATGTGGTGGTTGGGGAAGGGGAGCATACGCTTCCCCGTTTGTTGCGCGACCTGGAAAACGGTGGCAACGGGCATATCCCCGGGGTTGCAACCCGAAACTATTACGAGCCTGCCGACACCTGCACCCGGCTTGATGCGTATCCGGCATTTTCTGAGATAAAGGGATACGTGGAGTGCTCCCGGGGTTGTCCGTTCTCCTGCGGGTACTGCCAGACGCCGCAGATATTCGGGCACTGCATGCGTCACCGGTCAATTGACGCAATTGTTGCCTATGCAAACCGGCACGAGCAGGTACGGTTCGTCACCCCGAATGCATTTGCCTATGGTTCGGATGGCATTCACCCACGGTTTGAAAAGATCGAACGCCTGTTAAGAAAACTCCGTCACCAGGTTTTTTTCGGCACATTCCCGAGCGAAGTGCGCCCGGAGTTTGTCTGCGAAGAGTCGCTTGCACTGATCAACCGACACTGCACCAACACCAAACTCCATTTCGGGGCACAATCCGGAAGCAACGAAGTGCTTGCACAACTACACCGCGGGCATACGGTTGAGGATGTTATGTCTGCCGTTGAGTTGTGTCATGATGCTGGCATTACGCCAATTGTTGATTTTATTTTGGGATTCCCGTTTGAGACTGATGCTGATCAGGCAAAGACCTTGAAAATGATTGCATGGGTCACGAAGTATGGGACCGTCCATGCCCACCGGTTTATTCCGCTGCCGGGCACGCCGCTTGCCGGAACGCGTGCGCGATTGCCCATTCCTGAAACAAAAAAACTCTGCGGAAAACTTGCACTAACGGGGAAACTGACGGGATCCTGGAATGATCCTGAGATAAGTATGATTATTGGTTAATTTCAGACGATCCTAATTTGGGAGAAGAAGTGCGACATGTAAAGCGGTATAATGGATTGCGTTTGGAATAGCGCTACAGGATTCGTTCCCTGCATCCCTATCGTGACATGCGGTATCAATTCAGACTTGATGCGGTGTGAAGCTCACAGTAGAATGTGGCTAAACTGGTACCTTGATCCAGTCAGCTGCTAGGGAAAGATGTTATGGTAAATGAAAGTGAATCGTCGGTTGAGGCGTCGTTACCAAAGACAAGCGTAACAAGGTGCTCGCTTGAGCCAAAAGGCAAAGAATCAGGATGTGGTAGTCTTCTTCATGCTACATCGAACGAACAAAGCATTCTCGGCGTAGAGACGATACCTAAAACATCGCTACAATATCCATTATATTGAACTTGGTAAACCCGATATGCTCCTCACTACATCAGTAGAAGGTAGGGATCTGACCCAATGCATAGCGGGTAAAGGATCTGGCAGCAAGCTAAAACCTCGGGTAACGCCAAGGATAGGGGTAGATACCCTGACCTGAAAGGGTGCAGACTTGCCAGAGGTGCGTCAAAGCAAAGGAAAAGGATTTCAGAGTATGTAAAAGAGTCATTGACACCTTTGGGTGAGGCGTTTACAAGTGGAAACACTATCTGTCTTCTTATTCATTACTTTTCAAGACTAATACTGCTGTATTGGCACCTTTAACGAGGTAGAGACGTGCGCGAGCATACTGCGGTGAAAGTCGTAAGGTGTGTTCCTGGAAGAGGGGGGAGGGGAAACCCTCCCTTCTTATTCGACCCGAAATAAGCGTATCATGGATTATTGAAATGCCTAAAGTCACAGTAACCTATCAGGTAAATATCATAAGCCTTCCAAGATTGTCTTTGAGATCCCCCCTGCAGTATTCCATTCCTCCGGTCAGTGTTGTAACCAACCGCTGGTCAAATTTCCCCTTTGTGTATCTACATGTCATATTCTTTCCCTCCAGCATGTTCTTCATTGCCTGGCTTTCTGAACTATTCAGGCTGACAAACGTCTTGGTAAAGGTGCAGTTCTGGGAAAACGACGGGGAAGATGAATAGCGGAACGTCCCGATATCTTCCTGCATAGTTATCTCAAGAGAGCCGCAGTCATTTGCCGCAGCAATGAAGCAGGTCTTGTCCGCGCAGGAACCGCTTTGTGAGGGCGCCGGAACCGGGCTGGTCCGGTCCTGTGGGGGCGAGGAGGCGCAGCCTGCAAACATGACGAGAAGGATTATTCCGCACAGCAACATGGCTGAGTGTCCTTTGTGTGTTTTAGGAGATTGTTGTCCATGCATACATACACCTTATTTGGTAATTCCCGTCGGTACAATTTTCATGACATCTTCACTCGGGGCAAATTGCGTCCACCGCTTCAGACCCTGCTGCGATGGGTCAGTACTCTGGATGCTACTGCCTTCGGTACTGAGCTTTTTTATGATTGGACTGTACTGAACCAAGCTTGTGCTGTCCTGAACTGTCAAACCAAAATTATATTTTTTGGTATAGTCCTCCTTTAAGGACATCCGCGCATCGTCAGTAAGTTTCTTGTTGTCAAGGACTTTTTGGAGGTAATACTCATTTTCGTTGAAGAGCCTGAGTTTATCCTCGTTGGATTGTGCCTCCATGGCCTGGTTCCTTTTCAGCTGCGCCATGTCCCAGTTCGCCCAGTAATTGTTCGGATCCCATGTGAATATCATTTTGTACTGTGCTTCGACTTGGGGGTCCGTAATTTTGATTATTTCCAAAGCAGTTATAGCAGCATTAACTTCTCCTACTTCAAAGTCATCTTCCGGTGATCTGCCTTCCCCATCTCCTCCTGGCACGTATATTCCCTTCACGCGCTGGACATCATCCACTATTTTGCGATAACCAAAATCCGTAGTGAGATCGCGGTGTGCTTGGGCTAACATACTCAATACCATATCAGCCTTGGTCTGCGTAACGGTAGGGGTGGGAGAAGGGGTGACGGTAGGAACAACCGTAACCGGAGATTGTGCCGGGCACACTGCTTTGTTTTCGTTGTATCCCCTCAGCCCTGTGTAGCCGTCGCACGAACCCGTCGGGCCGTTATAATGCCAGTCGTATCCTCCGGTAAATAAAGAACAATCCGGGGTAAAGGTAAGGTCATAATCTGATAATCGTGATTTTCCCGGTGGATCGGACACGATCCTTTCAGGGAAATGTAATACGTTTCCGGAGACAAATGTTCCTGTGGCAGATCCGTGGCCGACACTTGACATCACGGCGGTTTTGCCCGAATGCTTGAACCCGACTGACATTTCTTCGGTGTAAATTTGTCCTCCTCCACAGCGGGATTCATCTTCCGTGATCCGTACATTCCAGGAACTCACTCCGCTGTAGGTATTCCAGCTCCAGCCGCTGGTTGTTGCGGTTGTCCCGGTCCCTTGTTCAGTGTATGCGAGGCAACCACCAGTAAGCAATGCGAATACGATAATGACAACGACCCATTTATGACAAAACATAAATGATACAAAAAGATAATACATGCATCAATTAAATAAAGGTTATTCCTCATTTTCAACCAGCGTGATATCCAAAAATCATTTGACACCAGCCTTCTGTTGGCGTTTCTCAGCGCTGGTGGGGGATAGTATAGGCCCGGAACAAATGCGCGATTTGTGCGATGTTAACCTTTTTTGACACATCAGAAAAAAAACCGGTATTTTTGGGTTCTCGACGCAAGAATTACTATCTCACACGAAAATAAAAGCGTATACCCAATTTTCTCTCTTCTATATCCCTGTTAACTGGGCGATAGGGTTTTTTAGACATCCTTCAAATGATATACCATGAAAGATGTGCTTTTGATAGCAGATCTCCATGGTCAATTCGGTAAAATTGATTCATTTCTGGAGTTAAGTCCAGAAGCGGTATTTATTGCAGGCGATATCACCAATATGGGTCCGGTCGACACCGTCGATGATGTGCTCTCACGCATCGAAGTGCCCTGCTTTGCAGTGCCCGGAAACTGTGACCCCCGCGAGATCATTGAAACGATTGAACACTCGGACACCGTCTGCCTTCATGGAACCCAGATCAACCTGGGAAAACTGACCATAGTCGGGATAGGCGGATCAAACCCCACACCATTCGGAACCCCGTTTGAACTGACAGATAAACAGATTGACGTTCTGCTACAAGGTGCAATGGCAAAGATGGAGAAGACCGTACACAATGTCCTTCTTACCCACACTCCGCCATACGATACGCTTGACCTTATCAACGGTCAACATGTCGGCAGTGCGAGCATCCGCAGGCATATGAAAGCATTCGACCTGGTCTGCTGTGCCCACATCCACGAACAGCGTGGTGTCAAGGATGTTGACGGGGTAAAGGTCGTAAATCCCGGTGCCGCAATGGATGGCTACTGTGCGATGATCCACTTCGGAAACGAGGCGAAAGACATCAAGGTTGAACTTCTGACCGTTTAGAGAGCAGTAATTCAAGGTATGAGGCGAGGATGGGCTCGCCAGATACTCCAATCTCTTTTGCGAGCGTGTTAATCTGCCCGGTTGCGTCAGTTCCGGATAGTTCGGTCATGATCTCGACTTCCACAAAAGTGCCGAGTTCATCGACTGTATCCAGCGCAATGGCAACGTTACCGAGCCGGTAGTTCTCCCGCCACTTGTTCACTTCAGCGGTCTTTACAAACCCCAGCCGGTCAAGTATCTGTTCGAACACTTCTCCGGATTCCACCGCGGTATTCAGTTCTTCCCGTGCCTTGAGGGAGTATTTTTTGAGTTTCGCTCCTTTGTAGGTGATCACTGCGTGGTTGTCCGTGTACCTGACCCGCATGGTTTCGTCAGTGGTGCCAAAGTCACGGTGCGGGGCATTGTAATAAATGTCGTGTTCATGTCCTTTCCCGCAAAATTGTGCATTCCGCTCGGATAACCGCTTACGGACCGGATTGAGTGCGTCAACCCTTATTTTTAATTCAATTTCAAGCATTCTGGTGCCACACTTTTATCTGTTTTCGTTGCGATTTAATATAATCAGGTGATGTATGGCAATTAACGAAGGAGCATTTATTAAAATCAGTTATACCGGCAGGGCAGGCAGCAATATCTTTGATACCACTGATGAAGCAGTGGCAAAGGATGCCGGCATTAACTCCCCGAATGCAATCTATGGTCCGGTCACGATCTGTGTGGGGCAGAAGCATGTGATTCTCGGGCTTGATGAAGAACTTGTTGGCAAGGATGCTGGGTCGGAAGCTGACATAACCGTTCCACCGGAAAAGGCTTTTGGAGAACATGATCCCAAGCTTGTCCAATCGCTTCCCAAAAATAATTTTAAAGAAAAACCCGTACGCGGCATGACGGTGAAAGTCGAGGACAAAGGTGAAGGAACAGTTGTCAATGTTATCGGTTCAAAAGTCATTGTTGATTTCAATGCACCGTTTGCCGGCGAGACACTTTCCTATCACTACAAGATTGAGGAGATTGTTGACACTCCTCTTGACCAGTTTAAGGGGCTTGTCCGGCTCTACGCGGGTAAGGATATGGAAATTGCCCTTGAGAATGGAAAGGCAACGGTTACACTCCCGCCCGGCACCAACTATGACCGCCGCTGGCTCATCTGGCGCGGAAGGATCCTCCACGAAGGGTTTGAGCTGATCCCGGGTATCAACGAAATTACGCTTGTTGAAACGTACAAGCGCCCGGAAAAGACGGAATGATGGTTCTTTGGTTCAATTGTAAAATTTTTCTTTTGACTTTTTTTGCAGATCCCCCGATTGGGTACGGTTTGCGCTTTCACGCTCGTACTAACCGGAAACTTCGTCGTGTGAACAATAGAATTTGACATGAAAGTCGGCAAGCCGACTTTCATCATAGCCTACCTGAACTGACATGGGTCACCGGATTTTTTGCATGCCGTTTGCATCACAGTAAAAAAGCGATTTCTTAAAATGATGACCTGTGTAATTACATTATATGAAAATGACCGTAAAAATTTTGTCCGGATTGATTGCCGTATTGATCGTGTGCGTGCTTTTCGCCGGATGTCTCAATAATTCCAGTTCGGCGAACACGACCACAAAATCCCCACAGGCAACCACTTCACAAACGGTAACTACAAGTGTTGCACGGTATGCTGCGGGAGATATCGTGAAAAGTCCGACTGGTGAATCCGGAAACGGATGGCTTGTTATCAGCTATGATCCGGCTTCTGATTCCTATGAACGTGCGGTTATCTATCGCAATACTGATGGAAGCTGGGGTTACAGGGTTGACACACGGACAGTAACATCTAAAAGGACATCAATGGAAAACGCGTTTCCCGATAAGGTCACCCATGTAACCGTTTCTTCGGTCGGCGTCAGAAAGCCAACTGTGGCGCCAACACCCGTAATTACCTATAGACCCGTTGGCACTACAACAACGACAGCGAGTGTGACTGCAACAACGACTGTGACTGTTAGTTCAACGGTAAAACCCACGGTCAATATTATGAAGCCCGACGAAGGGAATGCCGGCACTGCGGTATCAATTACCAGTCTTAGTGGCACTAACTTCCTGAATGGGGCGACGTTGAAACTCGCACGGTCCGGAAACCCGAACATTTCCGCAACAAATGTTGTTGTTGTATCTCCAACGCAGATTACCTGCACGTTAAATATTCCCACAAATGCAACTTCTGGTGCTTGGGATGTTGTTGTCACAAATCCAAATGGTCTCTCCGGGACAAAAACGAACTACTTCTCCATCCACATGTCAACTATTCCTGTAACAACTACGGCTCCTGCGGGCGGTGTTGGAGTAACCAGTATCGATCCCTCGTTTAAAGTAACTGGCGGAGATACGGGATATGTGATTGCGACAATTACCGGTACGGGTTTTCAATCCAGTCCAACGATAAAGCTGACAAAAGGAGACCAGGTGATCATTGGAACCTTCCTCCAAACGATCATTGATACATCACAGATAAAAGCTTCATTCGCGATCCCCGCTGGGTATGTTGGGTCATGGAATGTCGTGGTAACAAATGCTGACGGGAGTACGGGCACCTTAACAAATGGGTTTGAAATAAAATAGTGTGCAGTGATACGGGATCAAAAAATATAGGTTTATTTTTTTGGATCTTATAATTGGAATCCCCGCCAGGGGTTTTTGTTGGTGGAACTCATCGGTGCTCCCCCACTCCCAAGTAGCCATCACGACTGTATCAGATGGTGCGGCAAAATATTGTAGCGATATCCTTAACATCAGAACCACCCACCAATGGTTATCATAAAATAATGGGGGAAAAGAGTATGGCAAAGTTTTGGCCTAAATGCGGAACTCAAGCCATTGATGATGAATCTGTTTTCTGTACCAAATGTAGTACGCAATATATCCAAAATATCCCGGAAAAAAAGGACGATGTTTGTCTAAATTGCGGAACAAAAATTCTTGATAAAGAATCTTTATTTTGTAACAAATCCGATATGCTTGACGAAGGTATTAAACTTTTATTTAAGTGAGGTTTACAATGAAGGGATTTACCAAGTGCTTAATTCTCGTGATACTGCTTGCCTTAAGCGTCCATGCGGTATCGGCATTTTCTGTTTCAACTGTGTCGATTGATCCATCTGGTGATTTAATACCGGGCACCCCTGTCATAGTATCATTCAAGATTGATTTTTCGGCATCCGGTGGCGAGACGTTTCCATCATCCAGCTCGTTGCAGATGATCACAGATCTTGAAAAGCCAAAATGGACATGGACGCTATTATTGAATGGTGTTGAAAACCCCCGCCCACAGAGTACTGACAAAATCCTGGAATTAAGCGGGTGGGATCTTTCGTATCCATCAAATGTTGATGAGTCAATAAGGGTAACTTTAGAGGGCACGATTCCATCTAATGCTAATCCAAGCCAGAATATATTGAAAATTCAAGAAGTAGATTCTCGTAATAGTGTTGTCACAAGCACGGTTTACACTCGTTCAATGCCCGTCACACCCACTCCAACCCCCACACCGTCATTTGGTAGTATCAGTGTATCCTCAACACCTTCAGGAGCAAATATCTATCTTGATAATGAATACAAGGGACTGACTACACTCAATATGACTAATGTTGCAAATGGAAACCATGTCGTATTAGTCAGACTTACTGGCTATCAGGATTGGACACAGAACGTGGCGGTTCTTTCCAATTCAAACTCACTTTCCGTGACACTTGTAGTAACACCCAATGCGACAACAACCGCTACAACCGTTCCGACAATGACTGTCGTAACCACCAAACCTACAAGAGTTCCAACTACAATCCAAACGACGGTCCCAACAACAGAGATCACGACTATCCCAATTACATCGATATACACTACAACGACGAAACCAACTACAAAAGCAACTTTAAAGAAAATAACCTCATTGCCAACAGAAACCCCAACTCAAGAATCTCCGATTGGGATCGAAATATGTCTATTAGCGTTAGGATTTGCAGCATTGGTTCTGACTATAAAACGATAATTTTGTTTTTGGATTTTTTACCAGAGGATAAAAAGAGTTAAATCTTAGACAATTTCACATCAGCTTTGAAAAACGAGATGTCCTTTGAATAAGGGTCGGCAAATCGTTGATCAATTACAATGAAATATTTGCCGGTTTTCTTAACAGTGAACGTAATATCCTTCTTTACAACATTATCCTCTTTTACCAAAGGAGATATTCCATCATAGGTATAGCCATATTGAGATCCCATATCGCCTTTTGCCGGTTGCATTTCATAAACCGGGTTAATATTGTCAAACTTTTCCTCTTCGTTGACATCTAATACAAAGACATTAACGGGTTTCTCCCCATTTATGGATAATCTGAATGTGTCTCCGGAATACAGGTAAGTAAGTCCGTAATCTTCTAAAGGATATTCTTTGAACCCATCACGGTATGCAGAATAAATTGCAGTTGTGTCTTCAATGATATACGGGGATTTGGGCAAAATATCCAAAGATTGCGGATTTAATACCTGGTTTACCTTCACCTGGGCATTAAAGCTATTCTGTTTTGTCTGCCAGATACCCAATTCTGAAACCTGTTCGACGATGGTCTGTGGATCAAGAATTAAATAGTAAGAATCCGCACGGTCGATTTTTAACAGCAAATCCTTGTGAAAAACTTCGTCTGCCTTTTGTACATACCAGATGCCCGGATAACTGTACCCGTACAAACGTGTATCCGTGGTTTTTGACGTGGGTTGTTTTTCCCAAACTGGTGTAACACCATTAAAGCGGGCTTTGCCGGCTGCGTCTGTAACAAGGATGTTGATGGGTTTAGCCGAATCTACCGAAATTATGAAGGTGTCTTTCGGTTTTAAAAATTCAAGCCCATAGTCTTTGAAAGAATAAATTTTTGCACTATTTCTTTCCCCGGAGATAAGTGAAAAAGTCTCGTCGATTATAATTTTACTGTTTTCTGGTTGGGGGGCGATTGTTGAAAACACAGTGGTGACGGGAATTGATTGTGAGGTAACTGGGATTGTTAAATTAATTTGAGGATTTGGATTGGCAATGATCTGTGTTGTGGCGACGGGAGATGCCGTTTGTGTGATTGTCGTTTTTGGGGCAGAGTTCTGATTGGGGGATGTGCAGGCACTCACAAAAACGCACCCGATAACAAGAATTAACAGAATATCCCGGATTTTTATCATGTTGATGCATTATCGTGCGGTAAACATAAAAGCTATTGCAGGGGACTTCATCGGTTATAGGCAAGGAAAAACAGTGTGCCGGTTCAGCGGAATTTTGGTTTTGTGGAGCTGGCATCTTGCTGTTGCGGCGGGTAAAATCCTGCTGGTCGGCAGCGCTGAAATGCTGGACGGATGGGATGGGCGTGCGGTTGCTATTCGGGTGCGGATTGAAAGGGAATGATCCCTATCAATCTTTTACCTCCATAGTGAACGGAAAAGAGGTTGGACGACGGAATTTGGATTGCCGAATAAGGGGGAAAAGTCACCTCTTCCCCCTCTTCTAAGAACCGTACGTGATACTTTCGCATCATACGGCTCAAGCATTTCACAACCCGGTTACCGGGCGGCCATAGGAAAAGAAAGACAATTTGGTTTGAGATTCCGAGGTCAAGACTCTTGATGCATTCATTCTGCCGAGAAAATAATCCCGGTCAAGGAAGGGATTCGCATCAAGTCTGACTTGAGAGTGTCTCCGTATTTTGGTGTCTGAAAATATTATGAGTCGGTTTGTTCCGGTTTTAAAGACCCAGTTACGAGAACCCTCAATGTGCCAGTACCTTTTGGCAATCCATTGATGCCCTTTCTCCGGGTGCCGTCGTTTAGCCCATTTCCATAACATATTCCACACGATACTATCCAGTTTCCTGAATGTATCCGCAGCAACAATATGCCGATGGTAATTTGCCCATCCGACAACAACCGTGTTAAGAGCAGCGATTAACTCATCCTGTGTCCATGCGGCTGCTTTGTGAAGAATATCCCGGATTCTCTCTGTGATTCTCCCGATTGATTTCCGCGACGGTTTTATCAGGAGGATTCCCCGATATTTACGGAAGTTCCATCCCAGAAAATCGAAACCGTCGGCTATGTGAGTTATGACCGTTTTCTTTTCAGATAATTCCAACCCGCGCACGGTAAGGAATTCACGGATGACTTCCCGGATTTCTTCAGCCATCTCCTTTGTCGGGGCTGTTACGAGAAAATCATCTGCGTATCTGATAAAGTAGACTTTCTTTTTGGGATATCGCTGTGCCAGTAACGACTCTATACCGTCCAGTGTCAGGTTGGCGAGCAATGGAGAAA
>Ga0247840_10010051_pt1 | contig 11949 bp, 8 predicted proteins | sample LaCruzMarch2015__FD_192404 | JGI IMG/M metagenome (GOLD analysis project Ga0247840, IMG submission 192404) | Freshwater microbial communities from meromictic Lake La Cruz, Castile-La Mancha, Spain - LaCruzMarch2015_17m | ecosystem: Environmental > Aquatic > Freshwater > Lake | place: Spain...
AGCACGGCAAAAACAAGCGTAAGCAGGAAACTCCGCTTGAAAAAGCTCCGAAGCAATTGCGACGCGGCGAAGTCAGCCATGGCGGCCCTCCTTTACTCAGACGAACAGCACACCCCTACCACGAGCTTGCACCTTCCGCAAGAATTACCCTTAAAAGCAAGGCCAAGCACAGCGCCGCCGTCGCCCCCACGCTGTAGGTAGCTGAACTCACACTTAAAATGAAGCTATGGAGTTATAAGTGGCATGTATATTGACCATATAAAATAAGCAACCACGTATTAAATATTGACAGATTTAAAAATCTTGCGCATAGATGGCTCTTCCACATTCATTACTCATTTCTACTCCTGGAGGGAAAAACACAATGGACAAGTCGCGCTTGCACTCACCTAACGTACAGTCGATAAGGCTTTTAGCCTTCTCCCTGGTGCTGTTCCTTTTCGCCCTGAGCGGCACATCATGGGCGGGATGGTCGGTCTACGACAACTTTCAGAACGGGGTAATCGATCCCAGCAAGTGGGGCGTGACCACCGCGGGAGAGGGCGCGACCAAAGGGAGCGTGACCGTTATCGACTACGAAGGCGCCAAGGCCGTCTCTATCGCCTTGGTCCAAGCCACGCAGGGCAATATCATTCTGACCTCGACGTCAAGCACCGAGAATCTCTCCGGGGTCAAAGCCTTCGGCACCACCATGTTCCTGGTCAACTCGCTGACAGACAAAGCCGAAGTCGCCTTAAAACTGGATCAGTATATGAGCAATTCGGATAAAAATCTGCAAAACAGTGCAGGCTTCAAGGCCGCTGATCAAGGGACAGCCATCTGGCAGGGCGCGACATACACCCCATTCATGAACGACTTCAACCAAATATTCTCTGTCTCCCACACCAACTACCTGCAGCAATTCATCGGAAAAAAATGGGGCTTGGTCACCCAAACCGTAGGAAATGAGATGATGATGCTTTTTCTTCCGCCGAATGCCACTCGCTGGGGCAGCTTCAGCAGAACCATCACGCTTTCCTCGACGAGCGCCCCAGTCATCTCCTTCCACGCCGGGGTCTATGAAAACTCCCCCAACGGCAGCTCGGCCCAGCTCATCATCGGACCGGTCTACATCCTCAGGTAACGTTCGCACCAAAACGCTTTCCAACTGCCACCGAGAGCAGCGAGGGAACGGGAAACCGTTCCCTCATTTTTTCCCACAACCACTCCTATAAAAAATCACCGGCATGGTAACTGCTGCGAACGAGCGGGCCGCTATGCAGCTGCGCGATGCCCAACGCGAGTCCGTTCGCGGCGTAGACCGCGAAGGTCGCGGGCTCGACATAGCGCGTCGGCGTCGGATGCGACTTGCCCGGCGCAAGGTACTGGCCGATGGTGACTATGGAACAACCTGTCGCGGCCAGATCGGCCAGCAAGGTCGCGATCTCCGCGTCTGTCTCGCCCAGCCCGACCATGAACCCGGACTTGGCCGTCACTCCGGCCGCGGCCACGCGGCGCAACAATTCAAGGCTCTGCGCGTACGCCGCCTGCGGCCGTATCGACGCGTAGAGCCGCGGCACGGTCTCCACATTGTGGTTGAGCACGTCGGGCAGCGCGACGAGTACGCTCTCCAGGGCAGAGCGGTCGCCCTGGAAGTCGGGGATAAGCAATTCGATTGTTGCCTTGGGCAAAGCCGCGCGCAGGACTCTGACTGTGGCCGCAAAATGCCCGGCCCCGCCATCGGGTAGGTCGTCGCGCGTGACCGAGGTGACCACCACGTGCTTGAGCCCCAGCGACGCGGCCGCCGCGGCCACGCGACGCGGTTCGTCCAGGTCCACAGGCGGCGGCGAGGGTGGCGCGGTCTGCCCATGCCCAATGTTGCAAAAGGTGCAGGTGCGCGTGCAGACTGGCCCGAGGATCAAAAACGTCGCGGTCCGTTGCTCGAAGCACTCGAAGATGTTTGGACAACGCGCGCTCTGGCAGACCGTGTGCAGCCCGAGCTTCTCGACCAGGCCGTGCGTGGCCGCGTAACTATTCTCACGCGGGAGTTTGACCCGCAGCCAGGGGGGCCGGCGCGAACTGCCGCTGGAATTCTTCGATGAGTCCATATTTTACCTCGGCCACGAGGGTTTGAGTGTCGGGGACCGACTTAGCGCGCGCGGCCAGCGCCGCGGCCAGGGACATGGGCCGCACGTCGGCCATGCCGCAGAGCGTGATGCTCGAAAATAAACTCAAATCCAACGCCACGTTCAGCGCCAGGCCATGGTAAGAGACCCAGCGCCGGACCGCGACGCCGATCGAAGCGATCTTGCCGCCGTCGACCCAGACGCCCGGCCGGCTGGCCAGGCGTTCGCCCTGGACCTCGAACCGCGCCAAGGTCCTTAGAATAACCTCTTCGAGATCGCTAAAAAACCGCCTGATCCCACCTGGCCGTCGTTCCAGCCGGAAGATAGGGTAGGCCACGACCTGCCCAGGGAAATGGCAGGTGATGTCTCCGCCGCGCGCCGCGCGCGCCAGGATGACGCCCGCGGCTTCGAGGGCTTCTGGCGCGACGTGCAGATGTTCGAGCCCGGCGTTACGGCCGAGCGTGATCACGGGCGCGTGCTCCAGGACATACAGGGTCTCCTCCCCCCCCTCCGCGACCGCGGCCACGCGCGCGAGTTGCAGGGCCTCGGCTTCGTGGTAGCCGATCAGTCCGAGGTCTTCGACGCGCATAGGCCTTAGTTTAGCTCCACAATAAGCGCCCCGCTTTTGGAGTCGGACTTGGGCTTGTCTGGCAGTGCGTAGCCGATCACATCGCCCGAACGCAGTCCCCGCCCGCCGTCGCCGACAAGCAGTAGCAGACCATGCTCGGAGCAGCCGTAGCGGGCCGCCCCGCTCTGACCCGGGATGCGGATCGGGCCGGACACCACGCGCGCCGCGCACTGCCGCACGGGCTTCACTGCCGCGAGCGCGACAAAGCTGACCGAGAGCGAATCCTTTTCCAACTTAGCCTCGGCCGCGAGCTTTTCGAGCGCGGGCGGCGCCGAGATGGTTTCGGCGATGAAATGACACCAGGAGCGTCTGCGTTTTTCTTCCAAGAGCGGACAGTCCGCGTCGTGTGTACAAGGCGTAAGCGCGTAGCGTGGCGCAGACGGGTTCTCGAGGCCGGCCTTGCGCACGAGCTCCACGAGTTTGCCGCCCCAACGCGTGCCGGGCTCCACAGACAAGAGCCGGCCGCTGGGCGCAAGTTTGTCGAACAGACGCGCAGCAAGTTCTGCAACCTGCTCATCGAGCGGGATTTCCCTGGCCCAACGCAGCTCGTTGAGCACGTTGGCCAAGCTGATGGCTTCGACGCGGCCGCGGATGGCGTCGAGGCCCATATCGAGCGGCCGATGCAGGCATTCGATGCGCCAGACCGGCCGTTCGTGGCCGTGGCTGGCCGCCAGCCTCTGAAACAGTTCGCGACCGAGCGTCATGGGTTTTTTGGTGCGATCGATACACAAGATGTCGAGCGGCACGGTCCGTAGATCCGGCCGCGCGATCCAGAGCGCGAGCGGCAACGTAAGTGGCCCGGCGCCGAGGTCCACGAGCGTGGCTTGGGCGCCGAAGGCAGGCCAGGCATCGGAAATTCCAGCCAAAAGCCGGACCAGTCGCAGGACGTTCCAGGGCAGAAAATAGCTCAGGTAGGCCGCGACGGAACGCGGGGACTGCAAATAGTCGTGCTGCAGGTCGCTGCGTTCGCTTGTGAGCAGCCGCGAGAGGTCGCGGACCGCGTAGGGCAGCTCTTGGCGGTGCTTGGCCCTGAGCCCGAGCACCTTGGGCACGGCTGCGACCAGGGTCTCCAGACTCTGACGGAAGGCGGCGCACGGCGGCGCGAAGAGCGCTGCGGCGACGGCCTCGGGCTTAGGCGCTTGGATCGGAAGAGGCGGCCTGGGCGGCTTGCGGGGATTATGAGGACCAGGGGACATAAGCGAATACCATCCGTTTGATAAAACCATCGGCAAAGCCGGCTTCGGCTGCCAAATCCAGGGCCTCGATGCGCTGCCCAACCATGGCGGCCCAGCTCCGGGCCGTAGGATTCCCGAGAAACAAGCGGCATCCGGCCAGCGAGCTATTGCCGAGCACGCGCACGCGTCCCGAGAGTCCGGCCGGGAGAAAGCCCAGGGTTTCGAGATTGTCCACGCCCGCGTGCGCTCCGAGTGCGCCGGCCAAGTACACAGCTTCAAGTTCGTGCGGTTCGAGCCCGGCCGCGGCCACGAGCCGGGCCAAAGCGTAGTTGAACGCGGCCTTGACCTTGAGCAGTTCCTCGACATCCGCCCCGTCGAGCCAGGCCCGGCCGCGCACGCTGGGCAAAAGCAATCGCGGCGCACCGCGTTCAAGCGCCAGGTGCGTAGTCAACCTACGGCCGAGCGGCGTGACCGCTGCGGTAAGGAAACGGCCACCCCCGTCGAGTGCGCCAGCCTTGAGCAAAAGCGCCACGAGCGAGAGGTAGCCCGCGCCTGTAATCCGCGTGGCGTCGGGAGAAACACTGGCGTCGGGCCGCTGGGGGTAATAGAGCGGAACGAGCCCGGCTGGTTCGAGCCTGAAGCCCACGACCGCGCCCGGGCCGGCCAGGCCGCCGCAGCTCAGGCCGATGCCTTCCAGCGCTGGGCCCATGGCCACGCTCGCGGCCAAATACCGTTCAGGCGTTACCGCCAGAATGAACTCCCCGTTGGTGCCCAGATCGGCGAGGAGAAACGGATAGGCCGGCGGTTCTTCCAGGCCGAACGCGACGTGCGCCAAGCCCGCGCTCAGGTCCGCGCCCACGAAGGGCGAATAGAGCGGCGGGATGTACGCGGCCGGAAGCTTATACCCGAGGTCTGCGCCGAGCGCCAGGGTCTCGCCGCCGCGCCAATCGAGCCGGTAAGGCGCGTGCGCAATGCCGTCCGTGGCTTTGCCGAGCAGGAGCAAGACCATGGCCGCGTTCCCGGCCAGGCAGAGTTCTTCCACCCCCTTGCCCGCTGCCGAAAGTGTCGCGACCACAGTGCTCAGCTTGTCGAGCACCAGTCGCCGCAGCTGTTCGGCATTGGCCGGCGTCGCGGCAAAGGCCAGCCGCGACATGACCTCACTGCCCGCGCCGAGCTGGGGATTGAGGCCGCTGCCGCGGCCAACGCTGAGGCTTCCGGCCAGGGCTTCCCAGTGCAGGGACGTGGTGCCCAAGTCCACGGCGAGCTTGAGCGGCGCGGCGGGCAACGGCAGATCGAGACGAAAGTCGGCGTCAAGCCCGGCCGGCGGCACGAACACGCGCACTCCGGACTTGGCCGGCCTGCGGCAAGCCAAGCGCCAGCCCTGGGCCAGTTCCGCGTCGGACAGCACGCGCGTTTCGGCTTCCAAGGCCGGAAAGGCTGCTGCGTCCTCTAGCAAGCGCACGCGGCAGCGTCCGCAGCGTCCGAGTCCGGAGCACAGTGCCGGGGCGGGAAAAAGACCGCTGGTGAAGATGGCCTGGGCCAGGGTCGTTCCAGACCTGTCTTGAGGATCGACTGACACTGCGTGCTCGTGGCCCTGCGCGTCGAGTATCGAGATCGTGGCCGGGGCTAAGTCGGTGGGATTGTACATAGAAGGCGTCTAGTTGGCGAGAGTGAAAAAGATCGTGCCCGTGCTCATGAGCAAGGCGCCGGCTAATCGATACTTGAAATTCGCCTCCTTGAAAAGCAGGCCGCCATAGAGCACGGCGAAGACGCCGTTCAGGCGTTTGATCGAAACCATGTAGGCCGCGGCCACGTATGAGATGGCAAAGAAGTGGCAAAAGAGGTGTAAAAAGGAGCAGACGCCGATGACCAGACCTTTTCCTGGTCGCGCCAGCAACAGCCAAGGACGCACCTTGCCGCTGCCCAAGATAAGCGTAAGGAGCACCAGGTTGTGGACAAGCGGGAATACCGCGCCGGCGTAGGCGGGTGAGGATTGCAGGATCAATTTTTTCCCTAGCGCCGAGGTGAAACCAAAAATAAGTGCCGCGATGAGCATGAACAAGGAACCGCGTTCGCGCAGCACTGCGCGGAGGGGGTCGAGCAGGGAAAAGCCTTGGCTGGGATCACGGTTGGGGTCGAGATTGAGCACAAAGCTCCCCCCGACCACCGAAAGAATGCCGAGCAGTCCCCAGATATCAGGAAATTCCCCCAGCAATGTCGCGCCGAAAACCATGGTCACCAGCGGCGTCGCGGCCAGATAAGGCATGGTCAACGAGAGCGGGGAGATGTTGATGGCTTGGAGATAAAGCATGGTGCCGGCCAGATTGAACGGCAGGATGAGCAGAAACGTATACCAGAAGCCTGGCGCGAGCGGCGGCAGGGGCGTGAGCGCCCATCCGACGAGGAAGAGCGGCGTGCTGTAGGCCAAAACATACGCGGCCATGGCCAGGGGCGGCAGATCGCCGCACAAGCGCTTGGCCAGGGCGGCCTCAGTGGCCGAAAGAAACGCTGTAAGCAGCGAAAGCGTAAACCAGAGCATAGCCGCCGTGTCTCCGAGGCCGGGCCTGGGCGCCGCAACGCGTCACATCTGCCTGGCGGCCTGCGGACCAGACACGAGCCTTAGTCGTTGAGCATTTTTTTGACAGTGCGCAGAAGCCTGGCTGTGTCTATGGGTTTAGTAAAGGTCTCAGCCACCTCGAAAATGTTCGCCAATTCCAGGATTGACTCCGGATTGAACGACTCGCCGCCCGAGATGGCAATGAGCTTGTGGCCCTTGTCAAGTTTGACTATCTCACCCATGACCTGCAAGCCGCCTTTCTTGGGCAGAAAAATATCGATGATGCTCAAATCGATCTTATGTTTCTTGATGATTTCGAGGGCCTCTTCCCCATCGCCGGCCTCGACGATGGCGTACCCCTCGGGTTCCAATATCCCTTTGATAAGTTCCCTGATCATCGGTGCATCGTCGACAACGAGAATGGTTTTCACAGGGTAATTCCTTTGCTGAAGGTTCGACTCGACGCGGGCAGCTGCCTAAATCATCTGAAGGGGACCGCTTCCAAGCTCACATTATATATGCGCGCTCGACTTTTTGTCAATGAGAAGATAAATTTACAAATCAGACTTAACCAGCCGCTTTTTTGGTCAGGGCAAAAAATGGCCCTTGACATGACGCCTTGCAGACAATTTATTTTTCTTATGCCTAGCCCTACAACGCGACTTGCAATCTATCGCTTTGGAATTAAAGAGATTGTAAGAGCTCACGATGTCGAGTCTTTTTCTCCTGAATCCAAGAGATATTAGGATATCCACCACTGAAAAAAGAGTTCATAGCCTCCACCAGCACGGGATAGGTTCGCCTTACACCACCCTCTCACGCCGCCGGGGACCCCAGCCGCTCGGCCAGCGCCGCGAGCACGAATGCGACCGCGGTATCGAGCCGCTCGAGCATGACGAGAAAGGACGCGGTTTCCTGATGCTTGCCCGCGAATTCCAACTCCTTGGACAGAACGCTCGTCGCAGTGGCGCCGATGGTTGCGGCCGCGCCCTTCATACGGTGCGCCACGAGCGTAGTATCCCCAACCTCGCCACTAGCCACGGATTGCCGCAACAGCTCCATATCTTTGGGCGCGTCGCGCATGAATACGCGCTCCAGCCGCTCGAGCAGCTTCTCATTGCCCTGCAAGGCCTCCACAGCCCCAGCCCGACCCTCCTGGCCCGGGTAAAGGGGCAAGGCAGCCCCCGGCCCAGGCACGCAGGGCGCCGCAGCCACGGTCGCGACGGCCGACTCAGACTCCACTTTTCGGCCGACCATGACCCGCGCCATTTCGGCCTGCAAGCGGTCAAGATTGATCGGCTTGGAGACATAACCGCTCATGCCCTGTTGCAAAAACCGCTCGCGGTCGCCGGTCAGGGCGTGGGCGGTCATGGCGATGATCGGGACGTCGGTCGCAGTGGCAAGCGCGCTCGAGCAGCGGATGGCCCTGGTCGCTGTCTCGCCATCCATCTCCGGCATTTGAATGTCCATAAGCACAAGGTCTACGCGCTCGCGGGCCAGGATTTCCAGAGCCTCGCGACCGTTCGTTGCACAGATCAAACTGTGGCCCCTGGCCTCCAGAAACAGTGTCGCCAGTTCGCGGTTCAAGGCGTTGTCCTCAGCCAGCAAAATGCGCAATGGCCCAATTCCGCCGACCGCGCCCTCGCGGTCGTCCACGCCGCTGCGCACCTTGGTCGGGTCGCCTTTCTGGAGTCGGATAACGAACGAAAAGGCGCTACCACGACCCGGTTCACTTTCCAGGTCTAGCCGGCCGCCCATCATCTGCGTCAGGCGTTTGCAGATCGAAAGCCCGAGACCCGTGCCTCCGAACTCGCGCGTGATCGAACCGTCCACCTGCTCGAAACTGCGAAAGATGAGCGTTTGCTTGTCACGCGGGATGCCGATGCCCGTATCGCGCACCACGAACCTAACGTACAGGCCTGGCTTGGCTTTGGCGCTCGGTTCGCTGGGACGGACTTCGATGGATATCCCGCCCTGCTTGGTGAACTTCGCGGCATTGGCCAGAAGGTTGTTGAGCACCTGGCTGAGTCGCGAGGGGTCGCCGCACACGTACCGGGGGACCGCTGGATCGAGATTCAAGGTCAGGGAAAGGCCTTTTTTTTGGGCCTGGAACGAATGGATGGTGCGCGTGAGCTCTAGAGTTTGATACAAGTCGAAATCAATGGATTCAAGAACGAGTTTACGCGCTTCGATTTTGGAGAAGTCCAGGATGTCGTTGATGACTGTCAGCAGCGAGTCCCCGGCCTGTTTGATCATCTCCAGAACGCGCTTCTCGTCGCAGCCGCCGCGGCCCGAGAGCGCCAGGGCGGCCATGCCCATAATCACGTTGAGCGGCGTGCGGACCTCGTGGCTCATGTTCGCAAGAAAGACCGACTTGGCGCGCGTGGCCGCATCAGCCTTTTTCTTGGCCTGGGCCAATTTCTTCTGCGTGCGCTTGCGCTCCTCGATCTCTTTCTTGAGCTGGCCAATGGCCTGCTCAAGTGCCTGCGTACGCTCTCGCACATGGCGTTCCATCTCGCTGTGCGAATACATCAAGCGGTCCACCACGCGCTTGCGCTCGGTGATGTCGCGCGCAATGCCGGTCATGCCGACGTATTTGCCCTCGGCGTCGAAAATAGGAATGCGGACGGTTTCATACCAGCGGTACTGCCCGTCCTTATCGCTCAGAAGCTCCTCGGCGGTCATGGGCTGGCCCGTTCGCTGGACATCCTCGTCGCGTTTGGAAAAGAGGTCGACGGCCTCCACGTTCCAGTCGCTGTAGTTCTCGGTAGACGCGCCCCCCTCGTCCCCGGGCACGCAGATGGCTTTAAAAGCGTGATTGGCAGCCGCAATCTCGCCTTTTTCGTTCTTGAGCCAAACCATGTCCGGAATGTTGTCCAGAATGGCCTTTTGATAGCGTTGGGCCTGTTGCAAGGCGACCTCAGCCGCCTTGCGCGCGGTGATGTCAATGCCGAGCACCATGACCACGGGCGCGAGGTCCACGTCGGTCATCGGATGCGCATAGGCCTGATAGGTACGACCGTTCTTATGCTCCCATTCCCATTCAGCCGAACTGTTAGTCTCGAACACGCGCAAAGCCGGGCATACGGGACAAGGTGTATCGCGGTCCATGATGGCCGCATAACACTTCAAATGTTTTTGCCGACCAAACTTCTGTCTGAAGTAACGATTGGCGTAACGAAGCGTATAGTCCTTGGAGAGAAGAAAAACAAAACCAGGCAATGATTCGAGATAAAATATCTGACGTTGCTGCTCGCGTCGCAGTTCTTCATCCGAGCGACGTTGGAGGGTCAAGTCCGTGGAGACGAGCGCCAGGGCTTGGAACAGGCCGTTGCCGTCGGGCACGGGCATGACGCTGTGCTGTGCGATGCGGTCGTCGTGATCGTCCTCGAAGCGCACGATAGCGCCAGAGGCCAGGGCCTCGGCCACTTTTTCGCGGCGGTACGCGGCCACCTCGGCAGGAATGAATTCATAGTAATTACGGCCTACGAGCTCTGCTGGGGTGGCGACTTTATACCAGACAGCCGCGACCTCGTTAGCTGCCAAAACAGCGCCCGAGGGCTCGATGTAGAGGGCCGCGTCGGGCGTGGCGTCGAGAAACGCGCGCGTCGCCCCGTCCAACGTGGTCGCTACGCGCGATCGTTTTGCGGCAATGGAGGATGATTTCCCGTTCATAAACTGCGTAAAACCCGCTCTTACCTTCGCATTTCGCCACTCACGACAGAGGCGAATGTCAGCTGCTCGTGGCCCCTGTTCTCCGAAGGCCCTACGCGGGCAACTTCGGGGTTCTTACCTCCCCTTTCACCCATAAGCGCTTACTTAAGGAATAAGGAGCCTCCGGCGGGGAGGAGGAAACTTTAAAAAGTAACCCCTGTACCAACCCTCGAACTTTCTATTGTTATTCGCCTTCAATTTGAGGATTTCGAATCAATAACAGTCTAAAATAATGAAAGTTTTTGAGGTAGGGGTCTGGGGGAGGAACTTTTTTCAAAAAGTTCCTCCCCCAGGACTTTTTCTTAAATTAGCGCTTATGCCCTTTCACCCCCCTAACGCTTCTGCTTCAGCTCCTCGATGACCTCGTTCATTTCATTGGCCAACTCGCGCAGCCGTTCGGTAGCCCGAAATGATTCGGACATGCCATCGAGGGTCTTGGTCGCGATGGCGCTCACCGATGAGATCGAGCGGTTGATTTCCTCGGTCGCGGATGACTGTTCTTCTGCTGCCGAGGCGATGCTCTGCACCTGGCCTGCGTTGGTTGCGGCGAGGTTCACGATCTCGGCCAAGGTTTGGCCCGAGAGGTTGGCCCGCATGGTGGCGTCTTCCACTGCCTGGGCCGCCAGGTCGACGTTGCCGATGTTCTTGCGCGTGGAATCCTGAATGGTGCGGATGTTGTCGCCCACGTCCTTGGTGGCGGTCATGGTCTTTTCCGCGAGCTTGCGCACCTCGTCGGCGACCACGGCAAAACCACGTCCGGCCTCGCCCGCACGCGCGGCCTCGATGGCTGCATTGAGCGCGAGCAGGTTGGTCTGGTCCGCGATGTCGTTGATCACGTTCATGACCTGGCCGATGGCCTCGGCCTGCTTGCCAAGCTCGTTCATGCTCAGCTTGAGCAGGCTGGTCATCTCGCGCACCTTGGCAATGGCGCCGACCGCCTCGTTGACGATCTTAGCGCCTTCTTCTGCCTTGTGCTTGGCAGTGTCGGAGCTCTTCGCGGCCTGGCTGGCGTTCTGCGCAACTTCGAGCACCACGCTGGACATCTCGTGCATGGAGTTCATGGTCGCATCGAGGTTGCGCTTTTGCAACTCCGCCCCCTTACTGACTTCCATGTTCTGATTGTGCAGGTATGACGATGTATTGACCATTTCCTCTGAAACCGACCGCGCTTTATGTGTGACGTCGTTCATGGTCTCCAAGAGGCTGTTGAGCGAGGCGATATGTTCCTGCACACGGGCCAGGGTCTCTTCGGCCCTGTGGGCCTGGAAATTCGCTTCCTTTTCCTTGGTCTGGATGAGCGCCACCTCATCTTGGAGCGTCTTGACCATGGATTCTGTCGACTCCTTCAGCTCGAGCAGTTCCCCTATAAAATGACCTTGGACCGTGGCCTTGAGATCGCCGTCAGCCACGGCATGCGAGTAACGCACGAGCGAGGAAAGCGGCCGGCCGAAATGCCGCCGCAAGACAGTGAGAAATACTCCCAAAAGCAGAAAGGCCAAGATAGAACTCGTGACCCCTGCCGTCAGCAGCACCTTGTTGAGCGAGGAGGTGAAGCCCGCGCGCTCAGTCTCTACGTCTTTGTGGATAACGTCGACATACACACCCATGCCCACGACCCAGCCCCAAGGCTTGAAATACTTCACGTAGGACATCTTGGGGTACTTTTCTGTAGTGGCGCCGCCTTCCTTACGCGGCTTGGGCCACTGGTAAGCCACGAAGCCCTCGCCCCGGTCGCGCACCGCGTCGTTCATGGCCACGAAGAGATTCTTG
>Ga0247840_10010052_pt1 | contig 11949 bp, 7 predicted proteins | sample LaCruzMarch2015__FD_192404 | JGI IMG/M metagenome (GOLD analysis project Ga0247840, IMG submission 192404) | Freshwater microbial communities from meromictic Lake La Cruz, Castile-La Mancha, Spain - LaCruzMarch2015_17m | ecosystem: Environmental > Aquatic > Freshwater > Lake | place: Spain...
ATCGATGATTATGGACAGGATTTGAATGCGTTCACCAAAGTAACGACATTTAGCAGTCAGTCAAATGCAGTTTATAGCATTGCTGATTTAAGCACGGCATATGTAAAAAATGTTACAAGCCTGTTGCGTGGGTACAGGCTGACAGATAACCGCGGCGCTGTGGAGATACGGGATGAAATGAATTTGAAAACCCCAAATTCCCAAATCTATTGGTTTATGCATTTTAAAGATGACATTACATACAGTATAAACGGCAACACGGTAACCTTGACCAAAAACGGCAAAAGTACTCGGATTGAGTACATTACAAACGGAACAAACGACACCGTTTCGGTTGTAGATGCAACACCGCTGTCCACATCACCCAATCCAGTGGGGCAGAATTTGAACATAGGATACAAAAAGATACAAATTAAATTGACAGGCAGTGGTCAGGTTAATTTAACTGTTAAATTAAAGCCAGTAGGTACTGGCATAACCTTTTCGCCAATCAGCAATCAGTCTCTGGCAGATTGGCTAAACTAAACATACAGAGCAACAGCTCTTGTGAAATAGGGGAAAATATATGTCCTATTTTTAATTGACAAAGGGTTATAGGTTGCCTTTATCAACCTAAATATATTATAAAAGGAAATTTAACATGTTTAAACCAAGTTTCGAATCACTTTACGATTACAAATGCCCTGAATGGTTCATGGACGCAAAGTTTGGTATCTGGAGCCATTGGGGTCCGCAAAGTGTACCTATGTTTGGCGATTGGTATGCCCAGCATATGTACATTCAGGGAAGCCCTCAAAACCTATACCATGTGAGGCACTATGGACACCCTTCAAAGTTTGGCTGGAAGGATGTATGTGCATTATGGAAGGCTGAAAACTTTGACCCAGAGGGGTTGATGGAGCTTTATTATAAGGCGGGTGCAAGGTATTTTGTGGCACAGGCAATGCACCATGACAATTTCTTTAACTATGATTCAAATGTAAACCGCTTTAACTCCACCAAAATTGGGCCTATGAAGGACATCTGCATGATGTGGAAGGATGCGGCAAAAAAATACAACTTGCCGTTTGGTTTGACCGAGCATTTGGGGGCATCCTTTAGTTGGTGGAAGAGCAATAAATATGCCGATACCTACGGACTTTACAAGGATGTACCATATGACGGCAACGACCCGGAATACAGGGATTTTTACCATGACAACTACGAGCATAAGGTAGGCGAACTCGCAGAATATAAAGTATATCCATGGTATACGGCAAACGAGAAATTCCACCAATATTGGATTGAAACAATGAAAGAAATCATAGACAAGTATACCCCTGAGCTTATTTACTCCGATGGTGTACTTCCCTTTGGTAAACCGTGGCATAATGATGAGGAAGGCGTATCTTATCCGGGAGACTCAATTTATAACATCGGGCTTGAAGCGGTTGCCTATTTCTACAATAAATCAATTGAAGCTAACGGCAGTAATCAGGCGGTATACCTGCAAAAGGACAAGAGGCCGGAGGTGTTCAATGTGGGCATACTCGACATTGAAAAAAGCCAACTGCCCGATATTGCCGAGAAGCCGTGGCATACGGATACCTGCATAGGCAACTGGTTCTATGACGCAAAGCAGGTTTATAAAAGACCCGACCAAATAATTGAGATGTTAGTTGATATAATAGCCAAAAACGGCACAATGCTACTGAACATCTTACAAAGGCCAGACGGCACAATTGACGATGAGGCAAAATATATCTTGGATGAATTGGCAAAATGGTTCAAGGTGTGCGGTGATGGCGTTTACTTCACCCGCCCATGGATGGTTTCGGGAGAAGGAGATACAAGGGTAGTAATTGATGGCTTTACAGAGAATAAAACCACATGGAACAGCAGTGATTACCGCTTTGTATCAAAAGGCAATAAGGTATATGCGTTTATGCTGCAAGCACCTGAAAACAGGGTTGCCGTGCTAAAGAGCTTTATTAACAACAAGGTAAAAAATGTTAAGCTTCTGGGCTTGGGCAATGTTGAATTTGCTCAGGATTTCGGCATCCTAACCGTAAAGCTGCCTCAGGAGATGCCAACGGAATATACGAATTGCTTGGAAATTGAAATATAGTTGCACTGACGGGATTTTAACCTGTGGAAAACAAATTTTCCTACCAGCAATTATGATTGGTAGTAAAATTATTATTGTACAGAATATTATAAAGGTAGGTAAAAGAAATGCAGAAATGGAAGCCAAAAGAAAATATTTTCTGGGTGGGGGACAGTATTACTGCTAACGGCGGTTGGATAAATAATATATGGCAGTACTTACTATGTAAATACCCACAAAGCAGATTTAATTTCCGTAATTGCGGTACCCCCGGGGACAACACGCGGCAGGTAATAAATCGCTTTGAATATGATGTTATGACCAAGTGCCCCGAACAGGTGATTATTATGCTGGGAATGAACGATTCTGGTGCAGGTATGTATAATAAAAGCGATGCCGAAAGCAAGGAACAAAACGATTCTATTGTTTGTAAATACAGGGAAGATATTACTCTGTTAATCAATATGTTTGAAAGACGTTCTGTGGATATTGTTTTATGCACGCCAACCCCGTATGATGATACCGTTATGCTTGAAAAAGACAATTGCAAGGGGCGTAATGAAGTACTTGGGAGGTTCGCTCAGGTCATAAAGGATATTGGAAATCAAAAGAAATTGATTACAATTGATTTCTGGCAAGAAATGACCGAGTACAATCACAAATTACAGAGAATTTACCCTCAATTTACACTCTGCGGCACAGACAGGGTGCATCCCGATGCAATGGGGCATTGTATGATGGCATATATATTTCTTAAAGCAACAGGGCACTATGATGAGAATTTTCAAAATCATTGTCCTGAAGAACTTTTTAAAATCATTCAGGACAAGCAGACAATTGAAGGCAAGCTAAGAAATATGGATATGATTGTTAGGTCGATGCATGATAGGGGATACGAGAAAGATAACTTTGAAGCATTCAAAGCAGAGTATATCAAATCAATCGAAGGTAAACCTTGGTACGAATTTTGCATAGGCGCTTTGGAATTGTATGAAGCAGAAAGATGTAGTGTGCATACTTTGAACCAACAGGTTGAGGATCTAATTAAAATAGCGAATCAAATATAGAATAGGATTGATGGAAATGAAAAGTATAAGCATATATGAAATAAGAGAGGCATTAAGATTTGGCGAGCATAATGGGTATATCTTGTTCCCGGAAATTAGGGAGAAAGATAATATAGCCAAAATTAAAAATAATCCGTTGCTACTAAAGGCAGCAAATGATTGGATAACCTATGCAAATAGCATTGCAGACGAACCGCCTAAATTATTACCATTTTTTTTATTTATTAAGATTTTAGAAAGTGGGAATCGCCTTAATTACGAGCAAGCTTTTTTCGAGGGAAAAAATCGGCTTCATGCACTTGTTATGGCGGAAATATTAGAAGATAACGGCAAATATATTAATGCAATAAACGATCACCTTTGGCAATTGTGTGATATATATACATGGGAGCTACCTGCCCATGTGCCGTTAACAGTTGAACAAATAAAAGCGGAAGGTAATGAGGCAGACGTTGTTGTTGCATTGTTTTCTGCAGAGACAGGGTTTTATTGTGCTGAAATCCTATCACTTATAGGAGATAAACTAAACCCGCTTGTAAAATACAGGCTTAATAATGAAATTTTCAGAAGAGTTATTAATTCGTACAAAAATAGACATTATTCTTGGGAAGAAGCGAGGCTGAATTGGGCATCCGTTTGTGCTGGGGCGGTTGGTTGCGCTTGCTTATATTTAATTAAAGATACAAACGAGTTAAGTATATTAATCAGCAGAATAATAGCGGTAATGGAGTCAGCACTTTTAGCTTATGATAAGGATGGGGTGACTACCGAGGGGCTTGGTTATTGGAATTATGGGTTTAGTTTTTTTGTGTATTTTTCTGAATTACTAAATGAGAGGACTTGTGGTAGAATTAATTTATTAGCTAATGATGAACATATTAAAAAAATAGCAGAGCTGCCGCTTAATCTTCAATTTCCTGATGGGCATATGGTTAATTTTTCAGATACATCGGATGATAAATGGGATGGAGATTATGGGCTTTTATGCAGATTGTCAAAGGAATTAGGTGTAAAGTATAGATTATCTAATAATATTGATATATTTAAAGATCATACAAGTAAATGGGCTGTTGCCTCAAGAAATCTTTTTTGGAGCTTAGAAGAGTATGCAGATGATAATACCGATATTAATAAAATAGGTATGTTTTACTTCCCGGAAGCTCAGTGGCTAATCGATAGAAGAATTGCCTCAGATAATAAGTTTTATGCTTTTGCAGCAAAGGGAGGGCATAATGATGAAGCGCATAACCATAATGACATAGGTCATTTTATTCTTCATTATAACGGCGAAAATTTACTGGTAGATTTAGGTGCACCTGAGTATATAAAACAATATTTTTCCGGCGAAAGGTATAACTTCTTACATGCATCATCAAAAGGGCATTCTGTGCCTATTATTAACGGACAAGTGCAACCATTTGGCAAAAAGTACCACGCAGAAATATTACAATGTAATGAACAGAATGGGACAACACTATTTAAGCTTGATATGAAAAAAGCATACGATATTAATGAACTTATTACATACAACAGGACATTTATATGGAATTATGCTGAGCTGGCACTTGAAATAAAGGATGAATTTAAATTTGACAATGCACGAAATTGCGTTGAGGAAGTTTTTGTTACTAAAAACAAACCCAGCATTCTAAGACCCGGTGCAGTATTAATTCAAGGAAATAACGGCAACCTTTGTTTGACCTTTGCTGAGAATGCAGCTTGTGATATAATAACCGAAGCCTACACAAATCATTTTGGTAAAAGTGAAAATTGTTATAGGATTATTATTAAATATAACACTGATGATTGCGAAATTTTCAGTGAAATTAACATTACAATTAATTGTTAAAATTAAACATAATAATGTGCGGTTAGCTACTTGCAGAAAAAGAATGCAATTATATCTCGCAGATAATTGTAGAACTACCGATAGAGGCACAGGGCGAACAAACCCTCACGGTATTGGTTAAAAATATTGGCGAAAAAGCGGGCATATGTCAGCCAGTCAGCTTGATTGAGTAAAAGATATGCTTTGAAACTACCAAACTGAGATTTAAACATTTTACATACTCATTAATCTTAGGGTGGATTAAAGATCGATTTTTGTTGCACTGTGCCTAATGGTGGCGGTTATGATGCGAGTAACCCCATAAACCTATGTAAACTCTGAGGAGGAAATTTCAAATATACAGGAATGGAGAAGTTATAATGGTAGATTTTGGTTTAGAAATAACAAAAAATAAAATAATAACAAAAAAGGATATGCAAAATGCTGTTTTAACGCTTATAAAGCCCTTGGAAAAATATTACACCGAGGGTAAAGCATACTTAAAGCTCGATAATACAAGTGCACATTACTATGATAGTGCCGCACATTTCGAGGGATTTTCACGCCCACTTTGGGGCTTAGTACCTCTTTTGGCAGGTGGCGGAAGTGCGCCACAGCTTGAAGCATATCTCACTGGGATTAAAAATGGTACAAATCCAAACCACCCTGAGTACTGGGGTGAATATGATTGTGCCCGTCAAGAAGTTGTTGATATGGCGGCAATAGGCTTGTTTATGGCACTTAGACCTGACTTGTTCCATGAAAATTTCACTAAGGAGGAGCTTGGAAATTTAGGCAACTGGATTCGTCAACCTGAAGAAATTGAAATCCACGGCAGTAATTGGATATATTTTAGAGTTATGGTGCAAATGGGGCTTTATAAGGTGGGGCTTGATTTTAGTAGAGAGAAAATGCTGGCAACATTAGATGAGGCCGAAACCCTTTATCGTGGTGATGGCTGGTTTGCTGAAAACGATTATTACACGCCTTTCGGCTATCATTTTTACAGTTTGATTTTCTCTAAAATTATGGCTGATGAATACCCAGAGCGTGCAAAGCTGTTTAGAGAGCGAGCAACAGAATTTGCAAAGCAGTTTATATATTGGTCAGATGCAAGTGGTGGGATGCTACCTTATGGTAGAAGCCTTACCTATAAATTTGCACAATCCTCTTTTTGGTCTATTTTGGCATTTGCGGAGGTTGAGGGCTTTGATTGGGGTGTTGTGAAGGGTATTATTATGCGAAACCTTCGCTGGTGGCTTTCAAAACCGATATTCTCACGCGATGGAATATTAACAGTAGGTTACACTTATCCTAATTTTATAATGAGCGAGGAATATAATGCACCAGGTAGCCCATATTGGAGTTTTAAGGTATTTTTAGTTTTGGCACTTCCTGATAACCATTCATTTTGGACGTGTGAAGAAAAACCACTTCCAAAGCTTGAACCTAATTTTACAATGAAGGAAATGCGTATGATTATGCAAAATATTGAGGATGATAATCATACCGTTGCACTTACGGCAGGGCTTGGAAATTGGCATAGTTATGGCAACGATAAATATAATCGTTTTGCATATTCAACAAAATTTGGTTTTAGCGTTTCACGTTCAAATTTTAGTCCTTATGACGGTGCTTATGAGAATTTTCTAGCACTTACGGAGCTTGATAATGAAAATTATAGGGTTAAAACAAAAAGTGAAGTTGTTGAAATTACAGATAAAAAAATAGTGTTTAAGTGGAAACCATGGAGTGATGTTGAGATTGAAACAACGCTTATTGCTAAAAATCCGTGGCACATTCGCATACATAAAATAAAGAGTGGCAGACCTCTTAAAACTGTGGAGGGTGGTTTTGCAATATCAAGAGATACATACCATGGTGAGATGGTAAAGCTTGAAATGAAAAACGGCATAGCAGGTAAATATCCGTGGGGGCTTAGCGGAATTGTCGATTTGGCAGGTAACCGAAATGCGTCAATAGAAGTTGCCATGGCAAATACAAACATAATGAGTGGACGAACAATTATTCCAACGATAAAGGGTGAAATACCTATTGGAGAAACGACCCTTTGTTGTGCGGTATTTGCAGGCGAAAAATTAGAATTTTGTGAAAATGCGTGGAATAATCCACCGAAAATATAAGAAATGTGGGAGGGAAAGTTTGAAACAACAATCTAATACCACCTAAAAAATAGGCATGGCAAAAAAACCATTCTGTCCACAAACAGCCATTGAATAATGCCTAAAACAGCTGTGTAGTTTGCCATTTATACCTACAAGGACGGCATGTCATCATGTCTACTGTCTACAATTCGGGGTACACATCAGTATATATCATTTAATAAATTTGTATTAAAATAATTAAAAAGGGGAGGTTTTTTGTTATGTCTAAATATTCAATTGGTATAGATTATGGCTCATTATCTGGGCGTGCAGTTTTGGTTAGCCTTGAAACTGGTGTGGAAGTTGCAACAAGTGTGCTTGAGTACCCTCATGCTGTTATAGACGAAACTTTGCCATGTGGCAAAAAGCTTGGTGTTGACTGGGCACTTCAGCACCCACAGGATTATCTTGATGTTTTGAGAACAACTATTCCTGATGTTTTAAAACAAGCGAATGTTTCAGCTAATGATGTTGTTGGTGTTGGTATTGATTTTACTGCTTGTACGGTTCTACCAACAAAGGCAGATGGCACTCCACTTTGTTTTATTGATGAATATAAAAGTGAACCTCATGCTTATGTGAAATTGTGGAAACACCATGCAGCACAAAAGCACGCTGATATGTTAAATGAAATTGCAACTCGCCGTGGTGAAGGATTTTTAAACCTTTATGGGGGCAAGATTTCAAGTGAATGGCTTGTGCCTAAGGTTTGTCAGATTGCAGACGAAGCACCTCATATTTATGATGAGATGGATAGATTTATAGAGGCTACTGATTGGGTTGTGTGGCAATTAACTGGCAACGAAACACGTAATTCATGCACAGCAGGATATAAAGCACTATGGCACAAGAAAAATGGTTATCCATCAAATGACTTTTTTAAGGAACTGCACCCAAAGCTTGAAAATCTTGTTGATGAAAAGCTTTCAAGGGACATACTTCCACTTGGCACAAAGGCAGGGGAAATTAATGCTTTTGCATCGGAATTAACTGGGTTAAATATAGGTACTCCTGTTGCTGTTGGAAATGTTGATGCCCATGTTGCTGTGCCTGCTGTTGGTATTACTGATGCAGGGAAAATGCTTATGATTATGGGAACATCAACCTGCCATATGCTAATTGGCACAGAAGAAAAGATTGTACCTGGAATGTGTGGCGTTGTTGAGGACGGAATTTTAGAAGGATTTAACGGTTATGAGGCTGGTCAATCCTGCGTTGGTGATCATTTTGATTGGTTTGTAAAAAACTGTGTACCAAAAAGATATACTGATGAGGCAGAAAGCAAGGGCATTAATATACATAAGTTTCTTCGAGAAAAAGCCAAAAAGCTTGAGGTTGGTGAAAGTGGTATTGTTGCACTTGATTGGTGGAATGGTAACCGTAGCGTGCTTGTTGACGTCGATTTAACAGGTGTTATGGTGGGAATGACTCTACTTACTAAGCCGGAGGAAATATATCGAGCGTTGATTGAGGCAACTGCTTATGGTACTCGAATGATTATTGATACATTTGCTAAATACGGAGTGCCCATTGACGAATTGTTTGCTTGTGGAGGAATTGCGCAAAAGGATGAACTTATGATGCAAATTTATGCTGATGTTACAAACAGAACAATCAAAATTTCTGCTTCGCAGCAAACCCCTGCACTTGGTAGTGCTATGTTCGGCGCTGTTGTTGGTGGTTATTTTAAAGATTTGACAGATGCGGCAAAGGTTATGGCAAACCTTGATGAAAAGGTTTACGAACCAAATCAGAAAAATGTAGTTATTTACGATAAACTTTATGCAGAATATGAAATTTTACATGACTATTTTGGTCGTGGTGAAAATAATGTTCTGAAAAGACTAAAAGAAATTAAAAAAGGAGCTAGAGGATAATGAAAAAAGTTTATTTTATAACTGGAAGTCAGCACCTTTATGGAGAAGAAATATTCGCAGAGATCAATTCACATACAACTGAAATTTCAGGATATTTGTCGAAAAGGCTACCAGTAGATATTGTTGCATTGCCTGTGGTTACGACAAAAGAGGATATTAAAGATGCATTTAAAAAAGCTAATAACGATAAAGATTGTATTGGTGTAATTACTTGGATGCACACATTTTCACCATCAAAAATGTGGATTGAGGGCTTTAAACTTCTTCAAAAACCACTTTTGCAGTTTAATACACAGTTTAATCGTGACATTCCTTGGTCAACAATTGATATGGATTTTATGAACTTAAATCAATCAGCACATGGTGACAGGGAGCATGGTTTTATTACGTCAAGAATGAACATCAAACGCAAGGTTGTTGCTGGCTTTTGGCAGGACGATATGGCAATTAAAAAGATTGATTGCTGGGTAAGGGCGGCGATTGGTAAGGCTGAATGTGATAGTTTAAAACTTGTTCGTTTTGGCGATAATATGAGAAATGTTGCAGTAACAGAGGGAAACAAGGTTTCTGCTGAAATTGACCTTGGGTGGAGCATAAATGGCTTTGGCATTGGTGATTTGGTCGAATATATTAATAAAGTAACAGAGGAAGAAATAGATGTACTAATGATCGAGTATGAGCAAAAATATATTATGAATACAGCTGATATTGCATCTGTTCGTGAACAGGCTAAATATGAAATTGCGATAGAAAAATTTCTTATTGATAACGGTGCAAAGGCGTTTACTACTACATTTGAGGATTTGCGTGGGCTTAACCAACTTCCAGGGTTTGCTGTGCAACGCCTAATGGAAAAAGGTTATGGCTTTGGTGGTGAGGGTGATTGGAAAACTGCCGCACTTACACGCATTATGAAGAAAATGGCTGATGGTATGCAAGGAGGCACTAGCTTTATGGAGGATTATACTTATCACTTTGAGCCAAACAATGAGATGATTTTAGGCGCTCATATGCTTGAGGTTTGCCCAACTGTTGCAGCTGACAAGCCTAAAATTGAAGTGCACGAGCTTGGTATTGGTGGTAAGAATGCTCCTGCAAGAATGGTGTTTAACGGAATTACAGGCGATGCAGTTTGTGCAACCATTGTTGATATGGGTAACCGTTTTAGAATGATAATTCAAGATGTTAAGCTTTTACCTGTAACAAATGATATGCCGAACTTGCCAGTTGCAAGGCTTCTTTGGAAGCCAATGCCAAATATAAACGAGGGTGCGGAAGGCTGGATTTTGTCCGGCGGTGCACACCATACTTGCCTTTCAAGCTCGCTTAAAAAAGAGCATTTAATTGACCTTGCAGATATGCTTGGCATAGAAACTATTGTGATTGATGAAAACACAAACATATATTCATTAAATAAAGAGTTGCAGTTAAATGAGATTATTTGGAGGTTGAAATGAGAGATTTAAAACAAAAAGTATTTGAAGCTAATCTTGACTTGCCGAAGTACGGACTTGTGACATTTACTTGGGGTAATGTCAGTGAAATCGACCGTGAAAGAGGCTTAGTGGTTATAAAACCATCAGGCGTTAGCTATGAAAAAATGACAGTCGATGATATGGTTGTTGTTGATTTGGAAGGCAATGTTGTTGAGGGGAAGTTGAAGCCATCAAGTGATTTGGCAACACATCTTGAACTATATAAGGCATTTCCAAGCATAGGTGGAGTTGTTCACACACATTCGACAAATGCGACAAGCTTTGCACAAGCAGGACGTGGTATTCCTGCTTTTGGCACAACTCATGCCGATTATTTTTATGGCGAAATACCTGTTACAAGAGTTATGACCGACGATGAAATCGCTACTGATTATGAAAAAAACACAGGCAAGGTTATTATTGAAAGATTTAAGGGAATAAACCCAGTTAAAATTCCATCAGTTTTGGTCAATAATCACGGGCCATTCTCGTGGGGAATTGACGCTAATGATGCTGTGCATAACGCTGTTGTGCTTGAAGAGGTTGCAAAAATGGCAATAAATACGATTATTTTAGGAAACAAAACACCCATAAAACAAGTAATTTTAGATAAGCACTATCTAAGAAAGCATGGAAAAGATGCATATTATGGACAATTAAAAAGAGAAAATAATTTGAGTATCTTATTAACTTGATTACCTTTTAATGAGTACAGGTCATGCAAAATGAAAAATACAGCCTATCTAATTAACACTGCAAGAGGCTCGATAATTGATGAGGAATGACTGTATAAAGCTGTAAATGAATATAGGGCTTACAACACAGACATTTATAGAATGCATGTAGTCAAAACAGATTGATGAACTTGATATACTTGGCTTTGCTAAAGATAACGGCTTTAATTGGATTGAAATAAGAGATAAGTCATTTAACACAATTGATGATGTGTTGAGAAGCTTAGCAAGAAGTTGATGTCGAGAAACCCTATTAAATAAGGTGTTGTTGGATTATACAAGATTCAATAATACAACTCTCTTTATCTCATAGCCCGAAGATAATAATGCTATCAAAAAGATAATCCTCAGGAGATGATAAAGTTGCCCATTATAAAGCAACTCGTTGCAATTAAAATGAAAATAGCCGAGTGTGAATCTGATAAAAAAAGTCAGAATTCGCATTCGGCTATTTTCGTTTTTAAGTGCGAAAAATGACGTAAATCGTCAGAGTACGGAAAATACCAATAAAATAGTTTTTGAGGTCTTTAAAAAATATTCTTTTCTATATAAAAATTCTGATAGGCTGTTTTTTCACAGCCATCCACCATAGCCTCCTATATGTTTTTAAATTTAAAAAACATATAGGAGGCTATTCTATGAAAATCATATATATTCCCAATAGTGAAGGTAATTTGGAAAAGGTTGAAGTATCAGAAGAACTCGCATTTGTGATAG
>Ga0247840_10010061_pt1 | contig 11945 bp, 10 predicted proteins | sample LaCruzMarch2015__FD_192404 | JGI IMG/M metagenome (GOLD analysis project Ga0247840, IMG submission 192404) | Freshwater microbial communities from meromictic Lake La Cruz, Castile-La Mancha, Spain - LaCruzMarch2015_17m | ecosystem: Environmental > Aquatic > Freshwater > Lake | place: Spain...
CACTGTATCGTTCTACGGGCAAAGCAGGTCTTACAGCGGTTTTGTTTTTGGCTGTCTCAGCGCTGTTGTCCTGCGCCTCCGCGCCAGTAGTTCCTTCAGGGGTTCGTTCGGAACTTGCGCCCACCGGCAAGCTGCGGGCAGCGATTAACTACGGCAATCCAGTCCTCGCGCAGAAAGACCCAGCAAGCGGCCAGCCACGCGGGTGTCTGTGGACCTAGCGCACGAGTTGGGCCGTCGCATGGGTGTGTCCGTCGAACTCATCACCTTTGACGCTGCCGGGAAGGTGTTCGACGCGCTGAAGAGGGGCGCATGGGACGTTGCTTTTCTCGCGATAGATCCCGCACGCGCTACTGAAATCGTCTTCACGGCACCGTATGTGGTGATCGAGGGAGCCTATCTCGTGCCGACAGACTCACTGCTGCGCACAAACCAGGATGTTGATCGCAATGGGGTCCGCGTAGCCGTGGGCAACAAGAGTGCCTACGACCTCTACTTGACTCGAACGCTGAAGAACGTGCAACTGATCCGCGTACCGACCTCGCCCGATGCGATAGATGTTTTTCTGAGGGATAAGCTCGAAGTCGCGGCAGGAGTGAAACTGCCGCTCATTCAGTTCGCTAAAACCAATCCCAACGTGCGCGTAATGGATGGTCGGTTCATGGTCATCGAACAGGCGATGGGAACGCCCAAGGGCCGGGAGGCTGGTGCGCTCTACCTTCGCGAGTTCGTAGAGGAGATGAAGGCATCGGGCTTCGTTGCCAAAGGACTTGAGAAAAGCGGACAAGGTGACGCGGCGGTTGCCCCCAGGGCACCGGTTCAATAAATCCGACGTTCAAATACAAATGTTGAGCCTGGCTAGGCTGAGCATTTTGTTGAATACGGATCGAAACCTGTCTCATAGGATCAAACAAAAAAGAAAGACACTTATGAAGCGAAGGGACTTTATGAAAGTGACTGTCGGGGTATCGGCAATGGTGCTATGCCCGTTTGTAGGCAGAACAGGGGCATCCCAGATCCCCGTCAATGCCAGGCAACTTACGCCGGGGCCTCAGGCCAAAGTCTTTCTGGCAGGGGTGAGCAAGGGGGCTCCCGAACAAGTTATAAAGCTGGCAGTCCGTAATGCGGCAGAGGCAGCAACCGACTTTTCATGGCTGTCCAAAGGTGACGCCGTGTTCATCAAACCGGTCAACAATTCAGGCAATCCCTATCCGGCCACAACCAGTACGGCAGCTATTGCCGCCATGGTCGAGATCCTAAAGGAAAAGGGGGCGCGAAGGGTAATTGTGGGGGATATGTCTGGGGTTCAGTATCTGAGATTTTCACCGACATCACTTTCCGGAAGTTCTCGCGCATTGATGACCTCTTCAGGTGTGGCCAAGGCTGTTCATGTCTCGGGAGCGGAAATGCAGTGCTTCGAAGAAAGCGGGTGGGACGCTTTTTATGAGGACTTTCCTGCAACCGGATCAAACTGGAAACACGGCCTCATGATGCCGAATATCCTCAAGGAGGTTCAGCACATCGTCCTTATGCCTCGCTGCTCCAGGCACATATTGGCTGGGAGTTCATTGGGCATGAAAGCCGCTGTTGGCTACTGGCGCCATGATACACGCTTGGAATATCACAGGGATGCTGCCACTCTGCAAGAGAAGACAGCCGAAGGGAATACGGTTACGACCTTGAAGGAAAAACAGCGCCTTGTGATTTCGGCGGCAGATAAGTTACTCACCACCTATGGTCCGGACAAGGGGTATGTCTTCGAGCCGGATCATGGTCTGATAATCTCCTCTGACTCGGTGGTCGCCCACGACATGGTTTCACTGGCTTGGCTTCTGGAAAACCGGAGCATTATTCCCGCTTCGGAAAGAGATGGTTTTATGGACACGAGCAATATAGTCCCCAAGCTCGCCAATCACATGGTAACCAGTTGGTTGGGTGGATGGGGAGCGGCCCTGGCATCTGAAACTATGACCAAAAACAGCATCGATACCATCTGGGATGATAGGATCCTCACACGCAGCTATGATCTCTTTGGGGGAGTTCCTACTATTCTGCTGGATTCCGTGAACAAAGCACTCCCGGAGACCCTGAAAAATCGCCTTGGCAAAATGTCAAAATTATGATTAACCGTACTCGTTTCGTTCAAATACGAAGTTGCACTTTGGGTTAGCAAGGTATATTGGTAAGTGCTTGATGAAAGAGGGCATTATTGGGGGCTGATCATGTTTATTATCTTCTAGAAGCCCTTCTCCATCAAAAGTTAACCGCCAAGGTCCTGGAATTGCTCGATCTGAAATAGCTGTTGGCTTATCCGATAGTACGAACGGCAAACGTGTAATATCTTTCCCATTGCAAACATACCATTGGTGAGGAAGCTGAAATGACCGATATGAACGAGATGAATAAGATGAATAAGCGGACTATCCTGGTTGTGGATGATTTTGAGTCCATGCGAATCATCGTCTCAAAGAACTTGCGTGCTTTCGGATTTGAAAAAGTTCTAAAAGCGGGCAATGGCGAGGAAGCTTTACGAATGCTTAAGGAGAGCACGATTGACTTGGTCCTGTCGGACTGGAACATGCCGGTGATGACCGGCATCGATCTGCTGAAGGCCGTGCGATCTGACGAGGCACTGCGCTATCTGCCGTTTATCATGATTACAGCCGAGGCAAAACGGGAACAGATTGCAGAAGCGGCCATAAGCGGCGTCACTGACTTGCTTCTAAAACCTTATACCACGGCGATGCTGTATGAGAGGATATGCAAGGCGCTGCAGCCCAGGAACAAGGCTGCAGTATCGAGAAGAATCGAGCCTTCTTCCCAACCGATCCCTCAAGCCGTTGAGCCCAAATCCAGAGAACGGTCACGTCCCAGTATTTTGGTTGTGGACGACACACCAGATAACCTGCACCTGATCGCAGGCCTGTTCAAGGATGAATATCAGGTTCGTATTGCCAATAGCGGCGAGAAGGCGCTGGAGATCATCCATTCGGAGAAACAGCCGGACCTGGTTCTGCTGGACATCATGATGCCGGGGATAGACGGGTTCACCGTGTTCGAGCGAATGCGGAAAGACCCCAATTCCGAGCATATTCCTGTGATCTTCGTGACCGCAATGACCGGCGAAGAAGCCTTCCTCAAAGGACTCGAACTTGGCGCGATAGATTTTGTCACCAAACCGATCAATCCGGACGTACTCAAGCTGCGCGTCCGCAATTTAATGCGCTATGTCGAGCTGTACAGGCAGTTGCAGGATGACAGCGATTTGATGATTGAGAAGGCAAAATTGCAGGATGAGGTCGAACATATTGTCCGTCATGATGTGAAGGGGCCTCTTGCGGGGCTGATCGGCATCGTGCAAAATATGGTTGCCGACGAAACGCTGGACAAACGCCATATAGAAGAATTGCGCACAGTGGAAGAGACGGCTTTTCAGGTATTGAATATCATTAATCTGTCGTCGGAGCTCTTCAAAATTGAAACGGGAAGCTTCCAGCTCAATCCGCAACCGGTGATGATTGAAGACATCTTGCAGCGGATCGCTGAAATTTCTCAGGCCGCTTTTGTTGCGAAACGGATCAAGATCGATATCGAGACGAATCTAAAGACCCGGGATGCTCGTTTACAGGCCCAGGGCGATCCGATGCTCTGCTACTCGCTTTTCCATAATCTGCTCAAGAATGCCTGTGAAGCCGCTCCGGAAGATACAATCGTCCATATCAAGTATCTTGATGAAGATCCGCTGAGAATATCTATTCGGAACCAGGGAACGGTGCCGGTTGACATCCGCGAACGCTTCTTTGATAAATATGTGACCCACGGTAAGAAGGGAGGAACAGGTGTCGGAACATACTCCGCCAGGTTGCTTACCGAGGCGCAACACGGGAAAATCGAAATGGCTACGTCGGACAGTAAAAATGAGACGACGATTACCGTTACACTGCCGCGTCTTAATGTAAAAGCACCATAGGCCATGAAAATTCAGGAGCAAGCGCATGCTGAATAAAAATTCCTCAGTTATAGACGCAGCTCCATGATACCGTTGGTAGATCTTGCCGGTATTAAAACCGCTGGTAAAATATTCGGTTGACTTTCCCCTGTTCCCGAGTATGACCATTTTAACAGGCAGTTTTGGAAGGATGATTTTTCGGGTGAGCGGCGGCGAGGCTAACTGTAGTGAATAAAAAGTAAAGCACACGAAAATGCAAGATTGCAAACGGAAATAAATGATGCTGATTTCTCGAAAGAGCGAACACCGCTGCAAAAACCCCTTGACAAGCCAAAACAGTCACCATAGACTCCCATCACGAAAAAGGAAGTTCTTGTCAATTTTATTTAAACTTTCTTAAGGGGTAAATAATATGCTTGAAGATATCAGTGGCCTAAGGATCCTAATTGTTGATGACAATGCAATGAACATCGATTTCTTGAATGATGCACTCTCCGAGTACAAAAAAAGTATCGCTACCAACGGTGCAAAGGCTATAACAATAGCAGAATCAGCAAATCCGCCGGATCTTATCCTTTTAGATGTAATGATGCCGGATATGGATGGTTATGAAGTATGTACACATCTGAAAAGCAATCCTCAAACTAAGGACATACCGATCATATTCTCTACGGCGATGGATGAATTGGAGGATAGGAATAGCGGTTTTGCACTTGGCGCGGTTGACTACATAACCAAACCTTTTGAAATGTTAGAGGTCAAAACGCGAGTGAAGACGCATCTTTCATTAATACTGGCCACCAGAAAACTTGCAGCTTTAGCGAGCAATCCATAAAGCCAAAAAATTGTTTTATCTACTGTTTAATTAGAAGAAGGCTGATTCTTCTGTTTTGAGGATTACGAGGGTCGTCGTTTAAAAGAGGTTTAGTATCTGAAAATCCCGTTACACTCTTAATTCTTGTTGGCTCCAAACCGCCGGACACCAGTTCCCTTCTTGCCGCTGCAGCTCTTAATATGGACAGCTCCCAATTGGTAATATTACCGCGATTAAATGGATTAGCGTCAGTATGACCTTCAATGACTATAGAAAAATTAGAAAAATTGGTGTTTGTAAGTGATTGTACTATTTTTTTAAGTATCTTTTTGGCTGCATCAGTAGGTTCAGTTTCACCGCTTGGAAACATCGGTGTGCCCTCATTGTCCACAATGTTAATTCGGAATTCATTGTCATTCCTTATGATTTTTACATGATCCTTTAAATCCCCGAGCTGTGTCATCAGTTCTGTTACTATCATGGTGATGGCTTCTTCACGTTTTTGTTTAAATTCTATCAGAAAGCCATCCCCTCCTGAGACAACACCGTTCCCATTTCGCATATCCCCATCACTAATAGGTGACTCACCAGCTTGGTTAAAGGGACTGTAATTTTCAACAAACTTTGCAAGTCCCCCCTTCTTTTCCGGCGGAATCGAACCAACTAACCACAAGAGCAGGAAGAGCGACATAAGAGCAGTTACAAAGTCAGCATAGGCTATCTTCCAGCTTCCACCGTGTCCTCCCTTATGCACTTTCTTTATTTTTTTTACAATTATTGTGCTTTCCTGTGTATCCATATAATACCTAACTTAATTTTTTCTTTAAAACCTTTTCCAGTTCATTAAATGAAGGCCTATTCTTTGGAGGTATCACCATCCTGCCGAATTCCGTGGCAACTTTAAAGTGTGCCCCACCGGTTAAAGATACAAACGAGACCCTTATCGTATCGAGATAGCTCCTTTCTTCGGAGGCAAGTTCTTCAAGCTTCCTCCCTACTGGTGCAAGAAACCCATATGACAATAATATTCCAATAAATGTTCCAACCAGGGCTGCACCGATGCTATGTCCCAGGATAGCAGGCGGTTGATCTAATTTTTGCATAGTTATAACTATGCCGAGAACTGCGGCTACTATCCCGATTGCGGGAAGTGAATCTGCCATATCAGATACACTTTTAGCTGTCTGAAGCGACTCTTCGTTGACTGATTCAAGTTGGTTATCCAATAACGATTCCAGTTCATGAGCCGAAAGTGTCGTACTCACTATATTGCGAATAATATCTACTATAAAAATAAGTGCAATCTGATCCCTTAAAATTCTGGGGTATTGTTTGAATAATGAGCTTTTGTGTGGATTTACAATATGGCTTTCAATTTCTCTTAAGCCTTTTGTCCTAATAATGATGAAGATTTCGTGTAAAAGCGATAGGAGCTGTATATAGTCATTTTTACCATACTTTTTGCCGCGAAGTGCCTGAACAATATTGCTAAAAAGCAGCTTGAAGGAGTTTGAAGGCGCTCCGATAATATATATGCCAATGGCTACGCCAATGATAATAAAAAACTCAGCAGGCTGCAAAAGTATGAAAAGGTTGCCGTTGGCCATTAAATATCCGCCAATCACTGCACCAATAACTACTATAATTCCCGAGATTATAATCATAAGCCCTCAACTTACATTTTTTTCAGACATAAGTATTTCCCTTTCCCGATAAAAAACAAAATCTGCTATCTTTTGCCTGATTTCTTCTTCGATGTTTATAAATCGGGCAGTAGTCAACGCCCTGTTAGCTTTTATAACCTGACCGATGACAGTCAGCGATATCGGCTTTTTCGTTGGCAACACCATCTGGATCTCAATCTTATTTCCGATCTTATATTCGATATCTGACGGAAACAGGATTTCACCAGCACTAATATTAATGGGCCGACTACGCATGGCAGATGAGGTTTTCGTTTCTCCTGCAGACTTTTCTAAAAGTGCATCCAACTTTGCATTAAGCAAGCCAAGATATTCATTAAGCGTTGGGTCTTTGACAACAGGTGGAGTGGGAAATTCGCGTTTTAATGTTTCAAGTCCAGCCATTCTAGACTGCGAAGACTGAGCCTCATCGTCAGAAAGCAGCCTGCTGCTTATATATATTTTGGCATCGATTTTTGAATATTGATTTTCAGTTTCCATGTTATTCAGCTTCGCAAATTATCGGATATGTATAGTGATATTTCCCAATTAGCCGCATTTTGACACACCCTGTATTTACGATATACACTGTGGCGATAATAGTCAAGTATCATTTTGTACCAAGAAAAAATTTTCTGTTGACCCGGAAGAGAGGATAAGGCAAAATGAACGAATAGGGATCACATCCTTCTGTTATCGAAAGGAGACTTTATGCGTCGATGGTTATTTGTACTCACGGTGATGATTTTGGGAGCGATGAGCATGCCGGCATTTGCCAGTGAACTGGATGAACTGAAAGCGACGCTCCTCCAGTTGCAGAAGCGGATCGAACAGTTGGAGAACCAGCAAAAAGCACAGGTGGCAAAGCCATCCCAACAGGCAGAGGAGGCAAAGCCGCTGCAAACGGCGGAATCCGCAAAGCCGGTCGTGGCAGGTTCAGTGCCGGGCTCTTTCCTCGTCCCAGGAACGGATACCTCTCTGAAAATCTACGGCAATGTTCGTGTTGACGCTACCTACGATTTCTCCACACGCAACAACGACATCCGCAACAATGACTGGTCCACAGTCGTTTTTGCCCAGCCGCTGGATACCAACAGCGCAAACTTGGAGCGCAAAGGTCAGTTCTACTCAACGGCCCGCGCCAGCCGCCTCGGCATCGTGGCAAACACGCCTTCCAAGTGGGGAGATCTGGAAGTCAAGCTGGAAGGGGATTTCAATGCGCCCAATGATTACATGAGTGAGTTGGGCTCCAACGGCACCCAGTTCCGCCTGCGCCATGCCTATGGCCGATGGGGCAATCTGCTGGTGGGGCAGACCTGGTCGAATTTCATCGACCTTCGATCCTACCCCGAAACAGTCGATTTCAATCCCACGGGGGATGTGACGCTGATCCGCCAGACCCAGTTGCGCTATACACTGCCACTGGGCGGCTCCTCTCTCGCGTTTTCCGTCGAGAATCCGGAAAGCTTGTCCGGCCTGCCTCCTTCGCAGACACAATCGAACAAGGGTCATAACGATTTTGACCGCGTGCCCGATTTTGTGGTAAACTGGACAATAAACGGCGAAAAGGCCCACATCTCCGCCCGCGCGGTGACGATGGAATACAACAACGACTTTCGCAGCAAACGCGGTTATGCCGCAGGGTTGAGTGGCAGCATCAAGCTGGGGACTGGCACACTGGCCGCCGGCGTGCAGGGAGGGGACGGGATCGGCCGCTACATGTTCAATTCGATCATGCAGGGTGCGACCGATACCGGTACGGATTTGCGGCTCTGGCGTGCGATGGGGTGGCATGCAGGATATACGTTCCCATGGAGTTCCTCCTTGCGTTCCAATTTTATCGCCAGCCAGACCTATTTCAGAACGGATGAGATTGCAGACGCTACCGGGCGCTTCTGGGCCGGAAAAGCGGATGAATTCGTGCCCAACAAACGGATCGACCAGGCCGGCGTCAATCTCCTCTGGAGCATCACGAAAAACGTGGAGGCGGGCATAGAATACTTCTGGGGCAGGCGCATCACCTTCGGTGACGAGGAGGGGACACAGCACCGCATCAATACGATGATCCAGTACAACTTCTTCTAACGCGAAAAGGAGAGATCCGTCATGAAAAAAATGAATGTTCTTCTAGCCATAGCAATAGTCTTCACGTCCCTTTCTGCGTTTGCGCAGGAGAAGAAAATGGTCCGGATCGGGGTTACCCAGATCGTTTCACATCAGGCGCTGGATGCGGATCAGAAGGGGTTTGAAAATGCGTTGAGTGGCAGCGGATTCAAGGAAGGGGTCAATGTCACCTATGACCGCCAGAATGCGCAGGGGGATATGAGCAAGGCCAATGCCATCGCCCACAAGTTCATTAATGAGAAGGTGGATCTGATCCATGCCATTGCCACGCCGACGACCCAGTCTGTGGTAAAGATTACCAAGGACATCCCGGTCGTCTTTTCATCAATCACCGATCCGATCAATGCCGGGATCGTCCCGCAAGATAGCGCCCCCGGCAAGAAAACTGGCACCAATGTGACCGGTGTCAGCGACCGCTGGCCGGTATTCCGCCAGATGGAGATGTATTCAAAAATAGTCCCCAAGGCAAAGAAATGGGGCACCATTTACAATGCCGGCGAGGCGAACTCGGTCGTGCACATCAAGGAGATGAAAGAGGCCGCAAAAAAACTGGGACTGGAGCTTGTTGAAGTAACGATTACCGATCGCTCGGAGGTTCCAAAGGCTGTTGGCTCCCTGGTCGGCAAGGTGCAGGCGGTGGTGATCTCCTCCGACAATACGGCCATTTCCGATTTTGAGACCATTGTCAAGGTATGCAATGAAAAGAAGATTGCGCTTTTCGCAGGCGATGTGGACAGCGTTCCCAAAGGTGCTGTCGCCGCATACGGGCTGGATTATTCCCTGGTCGGCTACTCAGCGGGGAAAAAGGCCGTGATGGTGCTTAAGGGGTTGAAGCCCGGCGAAATCCCCTGGGGGCCGATGGAGAAGTTCAGCCTGGTCATCAATCAAGGTGCGGCAAAGCTACAGGGGGTGACCATTCCGCCTGACATCCTGGCAAAGGCGGACAAGGTGCTCAAGTAATGATATCAGGTTATTCTCCACCTGTATCGCCGCGACTTCCTTGGGGCTGTGATCTTAATATACCTTGACAAGCAAAAACAGCCCTCTTATACTTCTGTCGTAAAAAAGGAAGTTCTTATCAATCAATTCGCGGCAGTAAGGGTTGATCATTGAACAGATCAGGGACAGGTTTTCTGAAGACGTAGCAGCCTGGACCTTGCAGGAGACTGCAAGGAACCAATCCAAATCAGGTGCGAAAGGGAGCTTCCATGAGATACCGCCTTTTATTCATCAGTGCCATCGTCATTGCATCGTTGCCGTTTGCAGCACTTGCCCAGCAGACTATCGTCATCAAGTTCAGCCATGTGGTCGCCGTTCATACGCCCAAGGGCAAGGGCGCGGAATATTTCAAGAAGCTTGCCGAAGAGCGCACCAAGGGCAAGGTAAAGATTGAGGTCTATCCCAATAGTCAGTTGTACGCGGACAAGGAAGAGATTGAGCCATTGCAGATTGGGGCGGTGCAGATGTTGGCGCCGACATACGCCAAATTGGTTCCGCTCGGCGCCAAGGAGTTCGAGCTGTTTGACTTGCCCTATTTGTTTGACGACTACAACGAATTGCACCGGATTACTCAGGGGCCGATCGGACAGCAATTACTGAAAAAACTCGATGCCAAGGGCCTACTCGGACTGGCATTCTGGGACAACGGCTTCAAGCAAATGAGCGCCAACAAGCCGTTGCGCAAACCTGATGATTTCAAGGGGTTGAAAATGCGCGTACAACAAGGCTCGCGCACGCTCGAGTCGGCGATGCGTGCGCTCGGCGCCACCCCGCAAGGGCTGCCCTTGTCAGAGGTTCCCAAGGCGGTGCAGGCGGGAGTCGTCGATGGCACCGAGAATCCGGTTTCAAACTTCTACAGCCAGAATATCTATGAGGTGCAGAAGTATATGACCATGTCCGACCATGGCTATCTTGGCTATGCGGTGATCGTAAACAAAAAATTCTGGGAAGGCTTGCCTGCAGACATTCGCGGCATTCTCGAAGGCGCCTTGAAGGACGCCACCAAATACACCAACGACATTGCCCAAAAGGAGAACGCCGACGCCCTGGAGATGGTCAGGAAGTCCGGTAAGACACAGATCATCATGCTCACGCCACAGGAAAAATCGGAATGGAAGAAGGCGTTGGCCAAAGTTCATGCCGAGATGGGAAATCGCATCGGCAAGGATCTGCTGCAAGCCATCTACAAGGAAACCGGCTTCGTCCCGGGCAATTAGCCAGACTATTGACAGCTGCCACAAGATTCTCATCATGCAGTAGAAGACGGTTTGCTGTAGCAACAACGGGCTCGTCCAGGGCTGGGGATTGGATCAGATGAAAGTTTTTAACCGTATTGAAAACACCAGCCGATTGATCATCGGTCTGGTCGTGACGTTTTCTCTAATCAATGTGACAACCACTTTCCTGGCGGAAAAATCAGTGGACGCGAGTATAGCCGGAGCAGGAAGGCGCTTGCAGGTTCTGGAAGCCGCCAACATGCTTTTAAAGGGCGGCGATAATTTGACGGCCGCCGCGCGTGCTTACGCGGCGACCGGAGATCAGAAATACAAAACAGCCTATCAGACCGAACTGACGGTGACCCGCCTCCGCGAGAGAGCAACCGAGCAATTGCGCGAACTGGGCACGGCGCAAGAAGAGATGGACCTGATCGAGCAGGCCAATCGCGGATCGGCGGCACTTGCAGAACTTGAAAATCGCGCTTTCAAGGCATCTGATGCGGGAGATGTCAAGAAAGCCTTAGGCCTGGTTTATGGCATCGAGTATCAGACCGCCAAGGAAAATGCCGCATCACCCCTCGCGGAAGCGTACACGGAAATCGAGACACGACATACGCAGGAGGTGAAATCCCTGACTGCGCGCGCCAACATGATGTCCCGGATAGCGGATATCGCGCTGGGGCTCAATATTCTGACTGCATTGACAGGTCTGCTGTACTATTTTCGCAAACGGGTCGTCGGGCCTGTGGTCCAGCTTTCGCAGCAGACACAGAGGCTGCTGTCAGGCGATCGCACAGTGCGCCTTGGCTATCTGAAGGAAGGCAGCGAAGTGGGCGATTTGGCGCGTTCGCTGGATGCCTACCACAAGGCCAGCGAGCAAGCCGAACAGATGCGTATTACCAAAACGCATATCGCGACAATATCTTCCGCCCTGCAGCGGTCAACCAGCCTCAGTGAGTTGTCGCGATGCTTTTTTTCCGGGGTCGCGCCTTTGATCGAGTTGGGTATGGGCGGTTTCTACCGGCTGGATCATGAGCGTGGAGCGCTGGTGCTGTGCGGGGGCTATGCGCGCGAGGGCGGAGAGAAGCTGGACCACGAGATCGCCCTCGGAGACGGTTTGGTCGGAGAGTGCGCGCTGTCCAAGCGCGTCATCGTCATCGCCG
>Ga0247840_10010062_pt1 | contig 11945 bp, 3 predicted proteins | sample LaCruzMarch2015__FD_192404 | JGI IMG/M metagenome (GOLD analysis project Ga0247840, IMG submission 192404) | Freshwater microbial communities from meromictic Lake La Cruz, Castile-La Mancha, Spain - LaCruzMarch2015_17m | ecosystem: Environmental > Aquatic > Freshwater > Lake | place: Spain...
CGTTTGAACGATGCGGGTTGCAGGTTTCAGTTTGTCGGCACTTCGCCTGAGCCGTGGGATAATAAATTCGGCGACCCCACACATGGCGGCACCGTGACACCGGCTTTCGATTTGCGCCCCATAGGTCAGGATCATCATGAGGGCTACGGCGGCAGATCGATCAGCTATATCAATAGTATTATTACCAACCGGATCGCCGTTAATCATCCCGATGTAATCCTGCTGATGATCGGCATCAACGGGATCAGTGCCAGCAGCCCGGCGCAGTTGGACGCGCTGGTCAACACCATCGTTACCTTTGCGCCTGAAATGCGTCTTATCGTGGCGCAGATCACACCGCGCAGCACCTTCATTCAGGATCTCTGGGACTATAACGTCTATATCCGCGATACGCTCGTGCCGACCTATGCCGGCAACGGATTCAAGGTTTCTACGGTCGATCTGTATTCGCTGTTTCTGACCAATTCCGTCGACCCGACCTCAATCGGCCCTGATCAGCACTCTAATAATATCAATCACCCGACGGCGGCCCTCTATGACGAGATGGCGCAGGCCTGGTTTAACGGAATCAAGCAGCTGGGTCTTGTACACGGCCCGGTGGTAGGGGCAAAGGTTGAATCTGGATCAATGAAACTGAGTTGGTCCTGCCGCAACGGCAAACAATACAGTTTGCGGAGCAGCACCAATCTTTTCACGCTCCCTTCAACATGGCCCGTATTCGGAACACACAGCAACCTGACGGGCATATCTCAGACGAATCCGCTGTCACTCAACCTTCTCGATGACCCAACGAGGTTTTTTGTAATAGAGGAGTCCAATCTCACGCCATAGTAATTTTTAAATCCATTCGGGCGCTCCATTTAGACAATTTTATAAGGGGGATTACAGTATGAAGAATTCTGTGCGAATCATGCTGGCCGCGTTCATCGCGGCCTGTGCTTTCACAGTATTGTCTCTGGCGGCTGATTCCAAAACGCTGAAGCAGGAGTTTTTCACTCCACCGGATAACTGCAAACCATGGGTCTTTTTCTTCTTCGAAAATGAAGTCATGGATCAGCCGGGGATCACGGCGGATCTGGAGGCGCTGAAATCGGTCGGCGTGGGCGGGCTGATCGTTTTTGCTGAATACCGGCCAGGGATGAAAGCCGGCAAGGTTACAATGTTTTCTAAAGAGTACGATGCCGGAATGCAGCATCTGTTGAAAGAGGCGGAACGCCTGGGCCTGCTGGTGAGTTTGTTTAATTGTCCCGGATCTTCAACGGCGGGCGGCCCTTGGAATTCGGTCGAGCAGTCGATGAAGCAGTTCGTCTGGAGTGAAACAGCGGTCACCGGCGGCGGCACGCGAACACTCACGCTGAAACAGCCTTTCACCGTTTCCGACTTTTACCGCGACATCGCCGTTACGGCTTATCCGGCCAGCCCCGGCACGCGGCTGCCGGTCACCCCGAAAATATCGGCGCCGAAGGCGGATGCGAATCCCGCCGAAATGATGGACGGTGATCTGCTTACCTCTTCGCTGTTCCGCGGCACGTCGCAAAAAGAGAAACGCGAAATCCAGCTGGAGTATGCCGGGCCGGTAACGGTCGGACGGGTCGCCGTGCACGGCAATCTGTTCAGGTACAGCAACCCGCTGAATTATGAGCTGGAGGCTTCGGAGAATGGCAAGGTCTGGAGAAAAATCGTGTCCATGACTCAACAGGGCAACAACACCGTCACGGCGGATTTCCCGGCCGTTACCGGGAAATATTTCCGTTTACTGGTCAGCACGAAAACCGAGAATTTCTGGATCGCCGAACTCGATCTGCTGCCGCCCGGCGGACGGCCCCGCGTCTATCCGCAGTTCAATGACTGGGGCACTTCCACCGGCCGCGACAAAGACAGCTTTGAGGTCTTCCGCCCGATGCTGCTGGCGGACGATAAACCGCTGGACCCTTCGCGGGCGATTGATCTGACGGCGCAGCTGAAGCCCGACGGCAGTCTGACCTGGAATGCCCCGGAGGGTGACTGGCTGGTGCTGCGCGAAGGTTATACCACGACCGGAAAGAAGAACCATCCGGCTGAAGGCGCCGGTAGCGGTTATGAAGTGGATAAGCTTGATCCTCAAATGGTGCGGCGGCACTCGGAAGAAGGGCTGCGCCGCATGAGCGGCAACAGCATCGGCGCGCCCAGTCTCAAAATGTATCACACCGACAGCTGGGAGGCGGGCGGGCAGTCCTGGTCGGGCAATCTGGCGTCCGAGTTTGAGCGCCGCAACGGTTATTCGCTAAGTCCGTTCCTGCCCGTGCTTGCCGGTAAACAGGTGAAGGATGCGGAAACGACCCGCCGGTTTCTGGAAGATTTCCGCCGTACCTTGCAGGCGCTGGTAGCGGAATCGTATTACGGTGTCATGCAGGAGGTCTCCCGGAGCAAGGGATTGGTTTATCTGGCAGAGTCCGCAGCAGCGTCGATCACGATCGCCCGTCCGCTGGACTATCTAACCTATGTGGACGTCCCGGCGGGAGAAGCGTGGTCGCTGGGCAATTTCACGTCCGACGGAAACGTCGCCGGCGGTTTGCGCGATGCCGTCTCGGCTTCGCACATGCTCGGGAAACCGACGACACCGGTCGAAGTGTTCACCAGCAACCGAGGCGACTGGAATATGTCGCCCCGGTTTCTGAAAGCTTTCGGCGATAAAATTCTGGCGACCGGTGCCAACCAGCTGGTGTTTCACTGCTACATCCATCAGCCGACGACGGATATCGCGCCCGGCTGGACGATGAATCATTACGGTACAACATTTAACCGCCATGTCACCTGGTGGAATCAGGCCCGGCCATGGGTGGAATCTGTTTCCCGCAGTGCGGTGCTGCTTCGGCAGGGCCGCACGGTTGCCGACTTTTGCCGGGTGATCGGGGACGATGAAAACATTGTAAATCCCGACTTTGCGAACCGGCAGGTATTCTGGGATGCGCCCGCCGGTTACGCCAACGACTGGATGGCCTTCGGAAATCTCGTGAATCTTTTCCATGCGGAGCAGGGTGAAATTGTTTCTTCCGCCGGTTCGGCACGCTACCGTTTTCTCGTACTGCCGGAGCGCGACCGGATGACGCTGGAAGCGGTTAAAAAACTGCACGAGCTGGTCGAGGCCGGCGGCGCGATCCTCGGACACCGGCCAACAGCGCGCGCCGGATTGCGCGGCGGTGAAGCTGCCGACAAAGAATTCGCTCAGCACGTCGCGGCGCTGTGGGGAAGTGAACCCAAACCTGCACAGAACCGTTCCGTCGGCAAGGGTCGCGTTCTGACCGGCATGACCGTTGATGCGGCACTCGCTTTGCTCAACGTAAAACCGGACCTGACGTGGACAACCGCAGACGCAGAGCCTGTGATTCGCTGGCATCACCGGCGCGACGGCCAGCGGGATATTTATTTTCTGGCCAACGGAAGCAGCAACGTCCTGCAAGCCACGTTCTCTTTCCGTTCTGCAGGCCGCGCACCGCAACTGTGGTATCCCGAAACCGGCGCAATCCGCAGTCCGGCCTCTTTCCGTTTTGCTGAAGACCGGACAGAAATTCCGGTCGAACTCGGCCCGGCGGAATCGGTCTTTGTCGTCTTCGAACCGGACGGGAAGGTTTATCCAAAGGTTTCTTCCGTCAGCACAAGTCCGCTGACGGAAATCCGCGGGCCGTGGAATGTAAGCTTTGAAGGGGTGGAAGCCCCGGCCCCGCAGGTTTTCGAAAAGCTGATCCCGCTAAATAAACACACCGTTCCTGAGGTTCGTTTCTTCTCCGGCACCGCCATCTATCGAACGGTGTTCGATTGGAAACCTGAAACTGAAAACCTGACGCCGGAAATAATCCTCGATCTAGGCGAAGTTCGTGAAGTGGCGGAAGTCGTTCTCAACGGAGAAATGCTAGGCGTGACCTGGAAGCCGCCGTTCCGGTTTGATGTCACCGGCAAGCTGCGTGCCGGAAAAAATGAAGTGGTGATCCGTGCGGTCAACACCTGGGCGAACCGGCTGATCGGCGATGCGGCGCTGCCGGAAGCTGAACGCCATACATGGACATCGTTCACGCACTATAAGAAGACCGATGCGCTTCCGGATTCCGGACTGATCGGTCCGGTGACGTTGCAGGCTGTGATAACGGGTGCGGCGGCTACAGAAAGAAAAACGGCATCGGGGGGCAAGGTTCCCACGGGCATTACGACAAACTATTATGACGGCTTCAACGGACCGGCAGCAGTCAGTTTGATCGGTCAGGCGCCGACGGTTCGTTCCGGCTCAGAAGTGTATCTGTCGAACAATCCCGATCCAATAAAAGCGGATGGCTCTCTGACCGGTGTCGGAATCGGCACGGCCTGCCTGCCATTCAAGCCGGTTGCCGGCAACGTATACGAACTGAAGATGGATACAACGCTTGTTCCCGGCACCAAGACGCACTGGGCGGCGCTTGCGTTTGCATCCGATCTGCCCGCCGGCGGCAAAGGGCTGAACATCAGCCAGAAAGGGATGATCCTGTTGCGCGACAACGGAACCGGACAGTTGCTGATGGGCGGCGGAACGATAAACAGCGAAGCAAATACGCTGACTATCAACCCGAAAAAAACAACGGCGGAACTGAAGATCGTACTGGATACCCGTCCGGCGCAGTGGACGGTGGATTTTAAAATCGACGGAGTTTCCGTCGGTAGCGGAGCCTTTTCTAAGTCAAATCCTGCTATTCAATACATCGGGTTCGGCAAATACGGCGCCGCAGCCGGCTCGGTGGATAACTTCACGCTGACGACCACGGTCGGCAACTGAAAAAAAACGGAATGAATATGAAAAAGACTATCCGGGTGGCGGTTGCTTTGTGTCTGGTTATGCTGGCTGTTCAAGTCCGCGCCGACGAACTGGACAAAAATTTTGCAGCACCGCCGGACTCCGCCAAGCCGTGGGTTTACTGGTTCTGGATGAACGGCAATGTGACCAAAGAAGGCATCACCGCCGACCTTGAAGCAATGCACCGGATCGGCATCGGCGGAGCGCTGATGATGGGCGTCGGCCTCAACACGCCGCCGGGCGAGGCGGATTTCAACTCTCCGCTGTGGCGCGAACTTTACGGACATGCGGCCAAAGAATGTGTGCGGCTGGGCATGAAGCTCTCGTTGCACCAGTGCAACGGCTGGGCGACGGCGGGCGGACCGTGGATTACTCCGGATCGCGCGATAAAAATGCTGGTTTGGACGGAGAGAGAGATCTCCGGGCCATCCTCCAGACCCATCCGGTTGCTGCAACCGAAAGCGAAAGAAGATTTTTATCAGGATGTAGCCGTGCTGGCGGTGCCGATGGAACAAGTGTGTCCGGTGACACCGGTTCGTGCCATCCTCGACGGGAAGCCTGCGCCGGAATTGATCGACGCCAAGCCAAAGCCCGGCGTCACCCTGCCGAAAGATTCTATTGATCTGATGTTCGATGCGCCGCAGACGGTCGGCAGTCTGGTATTTCATCTGCCGGACGTCCGGGAATATCGCTACAGCAGTAACATCTCAATGCCGACGACCGTGGAAGTCGCCGCGAACGGAAAAGATTTCCACACCGTCGCCGAGTTCGATCTGAATGTCAGCATGGAAGATGCGCCGTCGGAAACTTTTACCGTTTCATTTCCTCCAGAACAGACGGCCGCGATCCGGATTCGAGTCACCGACCCGGCTCCCAAAATGCAAATAGGTGAGATTGAAGTGTTCAGCGAACGCCGGGTCAATCTCTGGGAGGTGAAAGCGAATTTTGATCGCCGCCGTAATCATGGCGGCGAAGCGCCTTGGCTTGACGGCGAAAAACGTATGGCCGATTCCGCAGGGATCGCGACCAACGAGATAATTGATCTGACCGGTAATATGGATAAAGACGGAACGTTGAGATGGAACGCTCCGGCGGGGCGCTGGCAGATTTTACGCCTCGGCATGACCACGACCGGCAAACGCGTAGCGCCTGCCACGAAGGGCGGGCAGGGGCTTGAGGCTGATAAGATGAGCGGCGAAGCAATCCGTTTCCATTTTGATTCTTTCTCTAAAGGAATGATCGCCGAAAACAATCAAGTCGCCGGAAATCCGATCTATTCCGTACATACCGACAGCTGGGAGTCTGGTCTGCATACCTGGAGCAGTAACTTTCAGCAGGAGTTTGAAAAACGGCGCGGGTATTCGATGACGCCGTGGCTGGCGGTGCTGGCGACCGGCAGAATTGTCGGTAGCGCCGAACAATCGGACCGGTTTTTATGGGATGTGCGCCGCACCATGGCGGATCTGCTCCGCGACAATTATTACGGCGCGATGCGGGAAAAATGTCACGAAAACGGCGTGCTTTACCAAAGCGAATCGGCGGGTCGCCAGTCGTTCATGTACAACCCGATTGATTACTGCGCGATGAACGATATTCCAGTGGGCGAATTCTGGACGAAGACCGCAGACATTGAAGAGGTGCGGTTTGACTGCAAGGCGGCTGCCTCGGCGGCTCACACCTACAATCTTCCCATCGTGGCGGCGGAAGGCTTCACCGGATCGGGCAGCTTCAGCACGGCGCCGTTTGATTTTAAAACGCTCGGCGATCACGCCTTCGCCGCCGGGATCAACCGGATTTATATTCACCGCTACGCGATGCAGCCGTGGATTGGCGTCGAGCCGGGGATGCAGTTTGGTTCGTACGGTATCAACTTTGATCGGACGCAGACGTGGTGGAACAACGGGGCTAAGGCGTGGATTGAATACATCACGCGGTGCCAGTCTTTGCTGCAAACCGGACGGTTTGTCGCCGACGTGATTCATTATATCGGCGATGACGCGCCGAATCTTATCGGTCATCGTAAATATCTCTGGAATCCGGTGCCGGAAGGTTACGACTTTGACGGCTGTAATCTGGAAATTCTCAAACAGCTTTCCGTGGATAAAACCGGAAATCTCGTTCTGCCGCACGGCATGAGCTATCGCGTTCTGCTGCTGCCGAACCGCGAACGCATGACACTCGAAGCCATGCGGAAAATCGACGCACTGGTTAAAGACGGCGCGACGGTGGTCGGCCCGAAACCGGTGCGTACGCCGGGTTTGAAGGATGCCGCGAAAAACGATGCGGCGCTGGGCGAGATCGCCAGTCGGGTCTGGGGAAAGATTGATGGCAAGACGGTGACGGAAAACCGGTACGGCAAAGGGCGGATGATTTTCGGCCCTTCGCTGGAAACCGTTCTGACCGGAATCGCGCCGCCGGATTTCGATTATTCAACGGACAGCAAAGATGCCGTTGTGCGTTATATCCACCGCAAAACCGATAACGCCGAGTTTTACTTTGTCGCCAGCGCCGACAGCGACAAGGCGCTCGACGCGACGGTTCGTTTCCGGGTGACCGGTAAAGCGCCGGAACTATGGGACGCCGCTACCGGCAGGACGGTCAAGCCGGCGGTTTACCGCACGGTGAACGGTGTCACCGAATTGCCGCTACATTTTGATCCGGCAGGATCGGTCTTCGTAGTTTTTCGTGAACCGGCAAGCCCCGATGCACTGGTCGAGGTCCGCCGCGACGGCCAAAAAAGTACGACGCTACAAATGACCCGTGCAGGTAAAAGTTTTCGGCTTATTTCCGGCGAATCCGGCGACTACACCGCCCGCACGGCTGCCGGTAAAAACGCGCAACTTACTATCGTGCCGGTCAAGCTCGCCGAAATCACTGGGCCGTGGAGCCTTTCGTTCCCTCCGGACAAAGGCGCGCCTGCCACGGCGGAATTCCCTAATCTCATTTCGTGGGCTGAATCTAAAGAGCCGGGTATCAAATATTTTTCCGGAACCGCCACGTATCGGACGGAGTTTGACTGGAAGCCTGAATCGGCGAGTTCTAAACCGGAAGTCACGTTGAATCTCGGTGAAGTCAAAAATATCGCCGAAGTTTCGGTTAACGGAAAGCCGTTGGGAATCCTGTGGAAGCCGCCGTTTCGCGTGGGAATTGCCGACGCAATTAAGCCGGGGAAAAATATTCTGGAGATCAAAGTGACGAATCTTTGGCCGAACCGGCTGATCGGCGATGAAAAACTGCACCCCGATCCCAGCCTCGACTACGCGGGAGGAAAAACATCCCGGAGTCTCGTTCCGTTAAAGTCCATTCCGGCTTGGGTTAAAGCTGGCGGGAAGAGTCCGGTCGGGCGTACAACGTTTGCTGTCGTTAAATTCCATGACGGAGATGACCCGTTGCTGCCCTCCGGACTGCTCGGGCCAGTGACGGTACAGACGGCGATAGGAATTGAAATCAACCCCTGAACGAAGGAGTCCGGACATGAAGAAGTACATATTGATGATGGCCGCACTGTGTTGCGGATTGCCGGCCGTTCATGTCCGTGCCGGTGAGCTGGAAAAGAGTTTTACCTCGCCTCCGGCATCTGCGCGTCCGTGGGTCTATTGGTTTCCCTTGAGCGGCAATTTGACCAAGGAAGGCATTACGGCGGATTTCGAAGCGATGGCGCGGGTCGGGATCGGCGGCGTGCTTTATATGGAGGTGAACCAAGGTGCGCCCACAGGGGCGGCAGACTTCGCCGAGCCTTTGTGGATGGAGATGTTCAGTCATGCCTGCCGTGAGGCGAAGCGGCTTGGCCTGGAGATCAACATGAACAACGACGCCGGCTGGAATGGCAGCGGCGGCCCGTGGATCATGCCGGAAATGTCCATGCAAAGAGTAGTGTGGAGCGAGGCCGTTGTGAACCACACGAACACCGTACCGGTGGTGATGCCGCAACCCAAGGCGGAGAAAGATTTCTACCGGGATATTGCCGTGCTGGCGATGCCCTCACCAACGGTGGATAGCCGCATGGCCGATATTGAGAGCAAGGCTTCGTATAAATCCAGACAGATTCAAAATATTGCGCCACTCGCCGCCGACTTTAAAGAGACCGAGGCCGGTGCCATCATTCCGCGCGATCAGGTGATCGACCTGACTTTGCAGATGGATCGCGAGGGGAAACTTAATTGGACTCCGCCCGCCGGCAACTGGCTGGTGATGCGTTTTGGCCATACCACCACCGGCAGGGAGAACCATCCGGCACCGGCCTCCGGCATGGGCCTCGAATGCGACAAGTTGAGCAAAGCGGCGACCACGCTGCATTTTGAAAATCTGATGGGGAAAATCATTCAGCAAAATAAATCGCTCACCGGGCAGGACAAGGCTTTAGTCGGCGTCCATATTGACAGTTGGGAAAATGGCTCGCAGAACTGGACGCCTCGGATGCGTGAAGAATTCCGGAAACGGCGTGGTTACGACCTGTTGCCCTGCCTGCCTGCGTTTGCCGGCCGAATCGTTGGTAGTACGGAAGTCACCGAACGTTTCCTGTGGGATTTGCGGCAGACGGTTTCCGACATGTTGATCGAAAACTATGCCGGCACCTTCCGGGAATTGGCCCACAAGAACGGGCTTCGCTTGACCATCGAAGCCTATGGGGAACCGGCCGACGACATGGCGTATGCCGGTCAGTGCGATGAACCGATGGGTGAATTCTGGGCGTGGAAAAAATTCAGCGCGGCAATCAGCTGCACCGAGATGGCTTCCGCCGCGCACACGTATGGCAAGCCGATCATCGGAGCGGAGGCCTTCACTTCAAACAAAGAAGAAAAATGGCTGGGACATCCCGCGACCGTCAAGGACCTTGGCGACTGGGCGTTTTGCGAAGGCATTAACCGCTTCGTGTTTCATCGCTATGCCGCGCAACCCTGGACCAATGCCGCACCTGGCATGAGCATGGGACCGTGGGGGCTGCACTACGAACGCACTCAGACGTGGTGGGAACAATCGAAAGCTTGGCATGAATATTTGTCGCGTTGTCAGAGCCTCTTGCAGCAGGGGTTGTTCGTGGCCGACATCGCCTATCTTGCCCCCGAGGGCACGCCGCGCCAATTCAAAGCCCCTCCTGAAGCCGAACTCGCACCGCACATCCGCAGCGGCTATGGTTTCGACGGCTGTTCGGCTGAAGTTGTACTGACCCGTATGAGCGTGAAAGACGGACGGATCATTCTGCCAGATGGCATGAATTATCGCGCGCTGGTGCTGCCGCCCGTCGAAACGATGACGCCCGCCTTGCTAGCCAAGATACAGCAACTTGCCGCCGCCGGCGCCATGATCGTTGGCCCAGCCAAACCGCCGCGCAAGTCGCCGAGCTTGGCAGACATGGGTGCGGGCGATGAAAAAGTCCGGAAGACCGCCGCCGATCTGTGGGCCTCCGGAAAAATTCTCTCCGGCAAGACTGCGCAGGAGTTTCTGGCGGAACGCGGCGTGCCGCCGGATTTTTCCGCTTTCCCTCTGCTCCGCTACATTCACCGGCGCATCGGCAACGGGGACGTTTATTTTGTCGCTAATCCGCAGACGAACGATGTCCAGGCGGTTGCCAGTTTCCGCGTCAGCGGCAAACAGCCGGAGCTCTGGCGGCCGGACAGCGGCCGGATGGAGAGTTCGGTTTCATTTCAGGAAAGCAACGGCGTAACACGCGTGGCCTTGAATCTGGAACCAAGCGGTTCGGTGTTCGTGGTGTTCCGTAAATCGGCGGCGGGTATTGATCCGATTGTGGAACTGAGACGTGAAGGCAAGTTGCAATGGTCGCTGACGAATTCGTTACCGCCGCAACCGTTGCCGGCGGCCAATCTCAAAATCACCAAGGCAACTTATGGCGTATCCGGCGATCCGCAGCGCACGCGGGACGTGACGCAGAAATTGCAACGCATGGTTGATACGGGCGAGCGCAAGATACGAGTCACTGACATAGCGAAAGGAGACGACCCGGCGTATCGCGTGGTGAAAACCATCGCCATTGAATACGTCGCTGGCGGGCAGACGTTTACTGTCACCGGGCAGGACAAAGAGATCCTCACGTTGAATGAGCTCCGTGTCGCACCACCCACTGTTATGCAATTGGCGGCAGACGTTCAGAGTAAATCCGGCAAGGATATCGTGCTTGCGGCCCGTCAGGATGGGCGCTACGAGGTGCAAACCGCCAGCGGAAAAACCAGAACAGTGAACGTGTCGGCCATGCCCGCGGCGCAGGCGATCACCGGTCCGTGGAAGGTGCGCTTTGCTCCGGAAGTCGGCGGCCCGGGCGATGTTTCATTTCCTAAACTTGAGGATTGGTCGCAGCGTTCTGAACCCGGCATTAAATATTATTCCGGCACCGCTCTTTATCAGACGACCTTTGTGGCCGGACCGGTTTCTAAAAACAACAGGTGGCTGCTCGACTTGGGCCGGGTGGAGGTCATGGCTGAAGTGAAGTTGAACGGCAAAGACCTCGGCATTCTCTGGAAGCCGCCGTTCTGCGTGGACATCACCGATGCGATCAAAGCCGGCGAAAACAAGCTGGAAGTGAAAGTGGTCAATCTCTGGATTAACCGCATGATCGGCGACGAACAGTTGCCCGAAGATTCTAAACGCACCTCCAAGGGTACACTGGAAGAATGGCCGCAATGGCTGAACGAAGGTAAACCCAGTCCTGCCGGCCGCTACACATTTACGAGCTGGCGGCTATGGAAGAAAGACGACGCATTGGTCGAGTCCGGACTGCTCGGTCCGGTGACGTTGCAGATGGTAACAAAATTTGACATCAAACCTTGAGTGAAGGAGCCCTGACATGAAGAAGTATATCTGGATTATGATCGCGCTGTGTTTCGGATTGCTGGACGTTCAAGCTCACGCCGCCGAACTGGATAAGAAGTTTGCCTCACCGCCTCCGGAAGACCGGCTCGCAGTTCTTTGGACCTGGTCGAACGCTACTGACAAACCGGCGATTACACGGGATCTCGAAGCGATGGCGCATGTCGGTATCGGCCGAGCCACTTTCTCGCTGACCCTTGGCCATAGCGCAACTCTTACCAACGGAACCGGCATGGTTTTTCTTTCGCCGCAATTTCTCGATGTTTTCCGGTTCGCACTCGATGAGGCGGCGCGACTTGGTATCAAAATCACCGCGAATGTGGGA
>Ga0247840_10010063_pt1 | contig 11943 bp, 11 predicted proteins | sample LaCruzMarch2015__FD_192404 | JGI IMG/M metagenome (GOLD analysis project Ga0247840, IMG submission 192404) | Freshwater microbial communities from meromictic Lake La Cruz, Castile-La Mancha, Spain - LaCruzMarch2015_17m | ecosystem: Environmental > Aquatic > Freshwater > Lake | place: Spain...
AGCCTTGACCGAGCGGCCCGGTGGTGATCTCGACCCCCGGCGTGACGCCATATTCCGGGTGGCCGGGGGTGATGCTGCCGAGCTGGCGGAACTGCTTGAGTTGTTCCATCGGCACAGCGTAGCCGGTCAGGTGCAGCAGGCTGTAGATGAGCATGGAGCCGTGGCCGCCGGACAGGACGAACCGGTCGCGGTTGAACCACTGGGGATCGCCGGGGTTGTGGCGCAGGAAGCGCGTCCACAGCACATGCGCCACGGTCGCCATGCCCATCGGCATACCGGGGTGGCCGGAGTCAGCTTTCTGCACCCCATCCATCGCCAGGCCGCGAATCACGTTCGCACTCAGGAGATCTATGTCGTCATAACTTAACGGAGAGAGAGCTTGCACGGATGCCTCCAATGAATTCGGGCGTCACCGCCCGGAATCGCTTACCAAAATGAATCGGACTGAACACGCCGCCAGTCTATCAGAAAGTCAGGTCGTATGTCCATGACACAGAACAGATACGCTTCCCCGCCTGACTCATCTCAGGAAGGCCAGCGCGCGGGCTTCTTCGCCGCTCATCACCAACTCGACCGTCTTGCCGCCGGTGGTCGCCGGGACATCAATCACCTTGACATATTCCGCGTAGCGGGCGTCGTCCGGGAGCAGCGCGGGCAGGGCGTTCAGCGCATTGTCGAAGAACGACTGGTGGAACGGGTTGCCCGGCTCGCCTGGGAAAATCGCCAGCGGATAGATGTGCGCCTCGACCAGATCCTGGAAGAAATGCGTGCCATATGACAGGGTCGGTCGGCCCGCCCCCTGGCTCCAGCCGATTTCCACCAACGCCCGCGCGTTGTAGATGTCGGCGTATCCCACCTTCACGCCCAGGTCGGGGTTGTTGCTGCCCCAACGGCCTGGGCCCATCAAGATGAAAGCTTGACCTTCCAGCCGTTGGTTGATCCGGCCGATCAAGCGGCCCAGCTCCAGCCGTTGGGTCGGGTCGCTCAGGCGCATGTATTTTTCGGGGTCTACATAAACGATGTGGCCGATGTTGCGGACTCGACCGGTGGGCACCAGCTTGACTGTGCCGAAAATGATATCGCTTTGGGGCAGCGCCTCGGGGAAACGGATCTCCTCGGCCAGGTAGTGAACGCTCTGTGCCCGGCATTGGAGCAGGTGCAGCTCGATCTTCGGCCGGGGGTAGTCGCGGGTGAGGCCCAGTGTGAATTCGATATCCACCGGCCGGCCGTAGCCGAACTCTAGCGCCTTCAGCGCCCATTTGAGATGATCTACATAGCTAGTGTTGGTGAGCAGTCCGTCGAAGGTCAAGATGAGCTTGGTCGGGTCAAGGCTCTGATCGTTGACCACCATCTTGGCGATATAATCGCCCTGGTCAATGGATGCCAGGAAGCGCAAATTCGGGTAGTCGGCGCCCAGGATCGCGCCGATGCGCTGGGTATCGAAGCGGTTTTGCGTCAGGTTGATGACATCCATGTAATACTGGGAGTAGTGGCGAATCTGGTCGGCGCCGCTTTCTGGCCGGAGCTGCGGATGGCTGAGCGCGACCATGCGCGGGTAGTCTTCGCCCACCCGCTCGACCGCGCGCGTGCCCATGCCCACCACCATGCGGACGAAGCCTTCCTCGCGGCGCAGCTTGGGGTTCCAGATGAACGGATTGCGGCTGTAGGCCATGCCCGCGACCATCGGGAAGAAGCAGTCGCCGTAGCGCTCGCCCTGCACCGGCTGGATCATCACCGCCATGCGTTCGTCGTAGTCCAACAACCCTTTCTGCTTGCGATAGAACAGCGCATTCGGGTTGGCGAAGCTGGCGTACACCTGTGCAATCGCCTGCACCAGGGCGGCCAGGTTGTCCTCCGGGGTACCCTGGTTGGGACAGAAGACACTTTCGTAGATCCCGGCGAAGGAGACATCGAAGTTGTCTTCCAGCAGGCTGGATGACCGGACGATGAGCGGCTTGCCGTTCACCATCTCCAGCAGATCGCGCAACTGCCCGATGACGTACTCTGGAAACCGTCCGTTCAGATAGGCGTTCAGCAGAGATGGGTATTCCTCGCGAATCTGATCCAGCGGTTTGTACTTCTGGTTCATAAACTCCGACAGATTGTTGAGCGACTGGTGTTCGTAGAACACATCGGCGCCCAGGAAGAAGGTGTCGGGCAGCACGAGCTGCAACGTTTCGCGGCCCGCGCTCTGGCTGGCCAACGTCTTTTGGAGGATCTTCCAGGCCAACATCAGGCCGGCCGCCTTGCCGCCGATCTTGCCGGTGCCGATCCGGTGCGAGCGGATCCAGCGCAGGTCTTCGATATCCAGGTACTCTTTGGCAATCCGCACGAACTGCAACTGTTCGCTGATCATCGCACGGATCAAGACGACCTTGATCTCCTGCAGATGGTGCTGGACCGCGCTGCGCTGGTTGGGGGGCAGCGCTTCGTATTCTTCGGCCTGCTGGAAGAGCCATTCCCAGGGCGCCAGCTCCGGGTTGAGCGCCAGGATCTCCTCGCGGGATTTGCGCAGCTTCAACACCTCGCGGGCGATTTCGTCGAAGCGGCTCAAAGGCAGATTGTACGCAAAGTAATAATCGGTCCGCTGATCCCGGATGATCGAAAGACGGCGCTCCCAGATATCGGTCGGCTCATCGGTGTAGGGATTCATAATCCCTTCGCGCTTCTGCGATTCGATCGCTTCGTCCTTGACCTCATCCTCGAAGCGTTTCTGATCCACGATGCCGCGCTTGAACAGCTCCTGGCGCATCCGCTCTCGGATGGTCGTCGCAAGGATCGGGAAGCGGCTGATACGTAGATAGATGCGCCAGACCTTTCCCATGTCATGCGGTTCGGTCGTCATCGGCATGTCTCCTGGCCCGTCGTGGCATCCACGACAGTTGATGTTCCGAGTATACCCGCAAATCGGCCAGCCGCCAACCGCGGTCTCCGATTGATCCATATCGTTGAACCCGAGTATACCCCGGAGGAGTTTGCAGACAAAAAAGCACGCGAGTATAATCCAACCGATCATCTCGCTGTCCCATTATCGCTGTAAAAGGTGTTGCCGTGAAACCGCGCATGTATATCACAGCTCCGTCCTATGCTATGAAGAATCCAGCCGAGAAGGCGAAGACGTTGAAGACCGCGCAGACCTGGGCCGATGCGTTGGGCTGGGAGGTCGTGCCGTCACCCTTGTTGAGCCGTTACCATCAGTCGGGCGTCTGGCTGCCGGTCGCGGCACGCGCCGAGGATCTGACGCAGGCCCTGCAACACGAGATCGTCTGGGCGTTTCGCGGGGGCTACGCGGCGGTGCATCTCGTTCCCACACTGTTGGCGGCTCCGGCGGCCGGTCAACCGCTGCTGATCGGCTACAGTGACATCACTGTGTTACATGCCGGCTGGCGGGTGCGTGGCTGGGGCCCGACCCTGTACGGTACATTGAGCGAGGCGACGAGCGATTCGCGGCAAGCCGAGAGCCTGCTGGCCGCCCTGAAGGGGCAAGGCTATGTATGCTCCGCGGAGACTGAGCCGGCCGCGCGCGTGCTGCGGTCTGGGACGGCGGCCGCGCCGCTCTTCGCGGCCTGCCTGGTGGTGCTGGCGAACCTGTGTGGCACCGCAGCCTTCCCCGACCTGCGCGGCCATATCCTGGCGATCGAAGACGTAGACGAGCGGCCCTACGCCATTGACTTCGCATTGAACCAGATGTATCTGGCGGGCAAGCTCGAAGGGGTGGTCGGGCTGCTTGCCGGCTCGTTCCATCATCAAGTCGCGGCCGATTACGGCGGCCCGACCGTGGATGAAATCCTGGCCGATTGGGCGGCACGTTTGGGCGTGCCCACCATCTGCCGGCTGCCGTTCGGTCACATGGATGACCCGCTGGTGGTGGCGACCGGCGTGCCGGTGGAGATGGCGGCTGCGGCGGATGGGCGGTGGCGTGTTCACTGGCCGGCCGGCCGGCCGCTGTCCCCCTGACGCGATGCGTTCCCGCGCAAGCCGCGCTGGCGCATGCGTCCCTTACGTGACTTTTGCGCCACATTGCGCGGTCGGTTTGACAAAGCGCGGCGGTTCGTGATAGACTTTGCAAGCCTGTGGTCAAGGAGGGGCGTCTGCCAGCCCGTGAATTATTCTAACCTTCCGCATGGCGTTCAGAACCGATTGCCTAACCCGCAGGCGATCAGGCCACATGTGTCTGGCGTTCTGCCTCGGTGTCGGCTTCACATTCCTAACCTTAAGTCGGCGGAGTCTGGTTATGTCTGAAGGCTATCTGCCCATCCTGGTCATGATCGTTGTCGCCGGAGGTTTTGCGGCGATCGCGCTGACGGCTTCTGCCTTGCTCGGGCCCAGGCGCCACAATGCGGCCAAAGATGCGCCCTACGAATCGGGCATCGTGCCCTTTGGTGACGCCCGGCGCCGGTTCCCGGTCCAGTTCTACGTCATCGCCGTGCTGTTCATCCTCTTCGATGTCGAAGTCATCCTGATGTACCCGTGGGCGGTTTCGGCGCGCAAGCTGGGCCTTTTTGGTCTGATCGAGATGGCGATCTTCATCGTGATTCTGCTGGTGGGGTTTATCTACGCCTGGAAGAACGACGCGTTCAAGTGGCAGTAAACGGAGTCTCGCATGGGTCTCGAAGAACGTCTCCCCGATCAGGGTTTTGTAACAACAACGCTCGAGTTCGCGGTTAACTGGGGGCGCAAATACTCTCTCTTCCCGCTGACTTTTGGCTTGGCGTGTTGTGCGATCGAGCAGATCGGCTCCGGCGTAGCCCGGTTCGACATCAGCCGTTTCGGCTCCGAGGTGTTCCGCCCTTCCCCGCGCCAGGCCGACCTGTTGATCGTCTCTGGCCGCGTGAGCAACAAGATGGCGCCGGTGATCAAGCGGCTTTACGATCAGATGCTCGAACCCAAATGGGTCATCGCGATGGGCATCTGCGCCAGCGCGGGCGGGCCGTTCAACAACTACGCCATCGTCCAGGGCGTGGACAAGATCATCCCGGTGGATGTCTACGTGCCCGGTTGCCCACCCCGCCCCGAGGCGCTCATGTACGCGCTCACGCTGTTGCAGAAGAAGGTGCAGGGGGAGAAGTTCAGGGATCGGGCGTATGGTCGAAAGGGTGAACGGTAGATTGGTAAGTTGGTAGATTGGTAGTACCCACCAATTTACCAATCTACCAGTCTACCCCTCCAGGATTCAAGCATGGCACAAACCACTCTCGTCATCGAAAAACTACGGGCGAAGTTCGGCGCCGCGATCCAGGCGGTGGATGAATTCCGCGGCGAAACCACGGTCACGGTCACGCCGAAAGATGTCGCGCCGGTCGCCGGCTTCCTGCGGGATGATCCTGAGCTGCACTTCAATCACCTGGAAGATGTCAGCTCGGTGGATCGCAGTCGCTATCCGGGGCTGAACGGCGCGCCGCGTTTTGCGGTCGTCTATCAGTTGATCTCCACGAGCAGCGGCCAGCGCATCCGACTGAAGGCGCTTGTCGCGGGCGATAGCCCGGCCGTGCCCACCATCACCGGCCTATGGCCCGGCGCCAATTGGCCCGAGCGCGAGATCTATGACCTGATGGGCGTCAAGTTCGACGGGCATCCCGACCTGCGGCGCATCCTGCTTCCGCTCGACTGGCCGAACCATCCGCTACGCAAGGAGATCCCGCGCGGGGGCGAGACGGTGCCGTTCTCGATGATCTGGGAGGATGAGGAATTCCGCTCGTTCGGCACGCAGATCATCGAGCCGAAGGCCGTGCAGACCGTGCCGCCCAAGCAGGCCGACACCAACCAGCACATGATCTTGAACCTGGGGCCGCAGCATCCCTCCACCCACGGCGTCCTGCGCGTCATCGTCGAGCTGGACGGCGAGCGGGTCGTGGCCGCCTATCCCGACGTCGGCTATCTGCATTCCGGCTTCGAGAAGCAAGCGGAGAGCGTCCGCTACAAAGACTTCGTCATCTACACCGACCGCGCGGACTACGTCTCGTCCATGTGTACGAACCTGGGCTACGCGCTGGCAGTCGAAAAGTTGATGGGAGTAGAGATCCCGCGGCGCGCCCAGGTCATCCGTGTCATCATGGCCGAACTCCAGCGCCTGGCCTCGCATCTGCTCTGGCTGGGTACCAGCGTGATGGATGCCGCGGGGGTCAGCCATGCGCTGCTGATGTATTGCTTCCGCGAGCGCGAGCAGATCCTCGATATCCTGGAACTGGTCAGCGGCGCACGCCTGACCACATCGTACATCCGCCCCGGCGGGATCTGGAAAGATGTGCCGCCGAGCTTCGCAGATCGTGTCCAAGATGTCTTGCGCGCCTTCCCGAAACGGATCGCGGACTACGAGCGGATGATCACGGACAACCCGGTGTGGAAGTCGCGCACGGTCGGCATCGGCAAGCTGAATCAGGCGCAGGCGTTGGGGATGTGCGCGACCGGCGCGATCTTGCGGGCTACGGGGTTGGCCTTCGACTACCGCAAGGCGCGGCCCTACAGCGGCTATGAAAACTACGACTTCATCGTCCCGACCGCGACCGAGGGCGATCTTTACGCCCGCTACCTGTGCCGCATCGAGGAGATGAAGCAAAGCCTGCGCATCATTGACCAGGCGCTCAAGAACCTGCCCGATGGCCCGGTGTGGACAGCCGACCGCAAGATGGCGCTGCCGCCCCGCCAGGAACTCGACACCAGCATGGAGGCGGTGATCCATCACTTCAAGCTGAACACCGAGGGTTTCAGCCCGCCGAAGGGCGAAATCTTCGAGGCGGTCGAGAACCCGCGCGGGGAGATGGGCTTCTACATCGTCAGCGACGGCACAGCCCATCCGTATCGGTTGCACATGCACACGCCGTCGTTCGTCAACCTGCAATCCACCGATCTCATGGCCCGCGGCGGTTTCATTGCTGACTTGGTGCTGGTAATCGGCTCGGTGGATATTACGTTGGGGGATGTGGATCGGTAGGGGCGGTTGAGTGGTAGATTGGTAAATTGGGAGTAGGATGATTCATCTTCTGCGGACACGGGCCACCAGGGAACAGCTTGATGAGATGCTCCAGGCATTGGAAAGCTACGTCAAGTTGGCGGTTGACATCCGGCGCGGGGTACTCGCAGGCGGCGGGACACTCCATGCCGATAGTGAAGCTGTCTTGTTGGATGACGGCAGTGAGCAAGAAGATGTTTGGGGCGCAGACCGGATTCCGTCCATTCAAGAAGTGCGTTACGAGGCGCTGATGAACATCCGGCCGCGCCAGAACAACCCATCAATGAAAATCCTTGACCCGAACATACGGATTCACATCGCTCAAGTGACACACAGCTTGTTGGCAGGCGTATGAGAAATCAGACTGCAATCAGAGAACGATACCTGCGCGACCCCCTGCCTATCCGCCTCGGCGGGTTGGCGGCTGATCTGGCGCGTGTGCAATCTTTCTCCGACAATTCCAATCTGCGAGATGCCGTGGAAGGATTGCTCGAGGAAAGTCGGTTCTTCATCGAATGGGCTGCTCCTGAGGCGGAACTGGAGAAGCAGGTCGCCTTGGTCGAGTTGCAGCGTCAGTTGACCCGTTGGCAGCACTCTTGGCCGCACATCTGGGCTGATCCCGCCCATCGCGCCGCTGTGGCCGAACAGGCCGGCGTCTGGTCAGAGCGAGTGTTGGGGATGTCGGGGTTGTTGTAGGTCAGTGCGATTAGTGCGATGATAGGACAGGTGATGGAGGTCTGGCCTGCTGTCTCTGGCTCCATCTTCGTGCCGCACAACGAGGCTGAGTACAACCAGGCTGTGGCTTTCTTGGATGAATTGACCGACATCGTGAAGGAAGACGAGAACCACCCTTTGGCGTCGCTGATGGAGTTAGTGGGTACGCTGATCGAGAAGTACGAGGATGAACATGTGCCAGAGTTGGCTTGAGCCGCTCTTTGTAATAGTCCAACAAGACCGCATTGAAGATCCGACCGAAACTACCAGGCAAGCCCTGGAAGATGCGCTGAATCGGCGGAACCTGGAGAGCTTCGAGAGCGCCGAAGCCTTGTTTGCCGATCTTGGGATTTGACTTGTTCGATCAGCCTATTGTCGTTTCTCGGAGGACATTAGTGCTTTCCGATAAAGCAAAAGCCGAAATCCGAGCCTTACAGGCTCGTTACCCTGTGCCCCGCTCCGCGCTTGGGCCGGCGTTGTACGTCGCGCAGCGCGCGGCCGGCTGGCTGCCGCCTGGCGTGTTGGCGGAGGTGGCCGCGCTCTTCGACCTGGATGTGACCGAGGTCGGCGAGTTCGCCAGCTTCTACCACATGTACAACACCCATCGCGAGCCGGGGCAGTTCAACATCGAGATTTGCGACAACGTGCCGTGCATGTTGGGCGGCGCGCTGAAGCTGGGCGATCTGCTCCATGAACGGCTGGGCATTGACTTCGGCCAGACCACGCCGGACGGCCGCTTCTCGCTGGGCCACGTCGAGTGCCTGGGCGCGTGCGCCACCGCGCCGATGTTCATGGCTACCGAGAAGGCCACGGCGAAAATCCGCTACTTCGAGGAGTTGCGCACGCCGGAGAAGCTGGACGAGGCGCTGGCGCTGATCGCGGCGGGTCAGGGATTCGACACCTGCGAGCGTTGGCCCCTCGGCCCCTTCCGCCACGGCGGCAAGCCGGAGACCAACTTCCTGCTGGCCCGCGCCGACAAGCCCGATTCGCACAAGATCGAGACCTACATCGCCGACGGCGGGTATGAGACGGCTAAAGTCGTCGTTACGGGCGGAAAGACGCCCCAGCAGGTGATTGACGAGATGAAGGCCGCGAATGTGCGCGGCCGCGGCGGCGCGGGCTTCCCGGCCGGCCAGAAATGGAGCTTCCTCCCCGCGGGCAAATATCCACGCTACCTGGTGGTCAACGCCGATGAGTCGGAACCTGGTACTTTCAAAGACCGCATGATCATGGAGTACGACCCCCACCAGCTCGTCGAGGGGATCATCCTGGCGTGCTATGCCATCGAGGCTGAGCGCGCGTTCATCTATGTGCGCGGGGAATACTACTTCGCGGCGCAACGGCTGGAAGGCGCGGTCGCCGAAGCGGAGGCGAAGGGCTTCCTGGGCGATAGCATCTTCGGCACGGGCAAGAAACTCAAGGTCGTCGTGCATCGCGGCGCGGGCGCGTATGAGTGCGGTGAGGAGACCGCGCAGCTTACCTCACTCGAAGGCTACCGCGGCCACCCGCGGCTCAAGCCGCCTTTCCCGGCGGTCGAGGGCCTCTACGCCAAGCCGACCATCGTCAACAACGTCGAGACGATTTCCAACGTGCCGCACGTGCTGCGCCGCGGGGCCGACTGGTATAAGCAGTGGGGCACGCCGCAGAGCACCGGCTTCCGCATCTTCTGCCTCAGCGGGCAGGTGCAGCGGCCCGGCCTTTACGAGCTACCGCACGGCACGACGCTGCGCGAGCTGATCTACGAATACGGCGGCGGCCCGACCGAGGCGGCCGGCGGGCTGAAGGCGGTGATCCCTGGCGGGTTGTCGGTGCAGTTCATCACGCCCGACCAGTTGGACGTGCCGCTCGACTACGAAAATCTCGCCAAACTCGGCTCGGCGCTCGGTTCGGCCGGCGTGATTGTCATCGGCGCAAACCAGAGCATGGTCGAGGTGGCCCGGCGGACGGTCGCGTTCTACCGCGAGGAAAGCTGCGGCAAGTGTACGCCGTGTCGCGAGGGCACACCCTGGCTGGAGGCGATCCTGGAGCGCATCGAGCACGGTGCGGGTCGCGTCGAAGATATCGCCCTGCTCAACTACATCGCCGACATGATCGGCGGCAAGAGCTTCTGCCCGTTCGGCTACGCGGCCGTCTGGGGCCTGCAAAGCAACCTGCTGAAGTTCCGTGGGGAGTTCGACGCCGCCATCGCCGCCAGCCACGGCCAGACCATCATCCCTGTCCGCCCGACCTACCGGCCCGACCCCGGCGTGCCCTCCGGCGTGACGGCGCCGAGCCTGCCGCAGGAGGAGAAGTATAACGCGCCGACGCATCGAAGGTGACGAGTGCGTGATCCGTGAGAGAGTCCTGGGATGATGTGCAAGGGAGCAAGATGGCAACCAACGTGCTGACCATACCCTATCCCGATGATCTTCTGCTCTCATTGAAGGAGAGCAAGCCGCAGTTTGAGACCGAGGCGCGGCTGTTACTGGCAGTCAAATTGTATGAACTGGGGAAGATCACCACTGGCACGGCGGCCAAACTCGCGGGGATGGGACGCGTGGCGTTCATGTTCGAGTTGGGCCGTTTCGGCCTCTCGCCCATCGGCGTAGAGCCGGACGAGTTGGCTGAGGATATGGCGAATGCCTGAGCCGGCCTAAGTGGTGATCGTCAACGCGACGCCGATCATCTCGCTGGCGTTGATCGGCAAGATTAACTTATTGCAAAATCTGTATGGGGTATGAAGATGGCTATGCAAATGATAGAATCCCAGATCATAGATGCAACTCATCTGGAACTATTTCAGCCAATTCAGATGCCGCCACATTCCAGGATCATCGTCGCAGTGATGGCATCTAATGAACTTTTGGATGAACGGGAGATGTGGTTTAGATTCGCCGCCGAGCACTTTCAGACGGCCTATGGAGAAGATGAACCTGAGTACACGTTGGATATGATTCGAGAACCTAATCCTGAGTACAAACCGTGAATGAGGGAAAGGTTATTCTTGCAGCATTTCCACAGGCGGACGGCAAAACCAAGTATCGGCCTGCGATTATCCTGTGTGAAATGCCGCCTTTTGGAGATCTGCTGATTTGCGGTGTCAGTTCACAATTGCATCAGTTCGTTGCCGGATTTGATGAGCTAATTGCTTACACGGATTCTGACTTCGGAGCGAGCGGTCTGCTCAACGACTCGATCATTCGGCTAGGTTTCTTGATGTCTGTATCCAGCCGCCATGCAGCCGGAAGTATCGGTTCCATTTCACAAGGGCGCCATCAACGTTTGCTTTACAGATTGAGCAGCCATCTGGCAAGGAATCTGAGATAGATCAGTCAACAACTGGCCCATTCGCCATTCGCTGATTCGTTGATTCGCCCATTCGAGGACTGTTATGCCCGATCAGGTCAACCTGACCATTGATGACATCAAAGTAACCGTGCCCGCGGGGACGCTGGTGGTGGATGCGGCCAAGATGGCCGGCATCGAGATCCCGGTCTTCTGCTCGCACCCCAAGCTCGATCCGCTGGGCGCGTGCCGCATGTGCCTGGTTGAGTTCGTCGGGCCGCGCGGCAGCCGGCTCGACACCGCCTGCACCGTGCGCGTGGCCGAGGGGATGGCCGTCCGCACGAACACCGACCAGGTGAAGAAAGTGCGCGAGGCCAACCTGGGCTTCATCCTGATCAACCATCCGCTCGACTGCCCAATCTGCGACAAGGGCGGCGAGTGTCCGCTGCAAGATCAGGCAGTAGAGTACGGCCCCGGCGTCAGCAAATTCATCGAGCCGAAGCGCCATAAGCAGAAACACTACCCGATCAGCGACCTGATCATGCTCGATCAGGAGCGCTGCATCCTCTGCTGGCGTTGCATTCGCTACCTGGAAGAGTGGGAAGACAAGCCGCAACTCGGCCTGTTCGAGCGCGGCGGCGAGACGATGATTGACACCTTCCCGGAGCGGCCGGTGGATGCCAAGACGTCGGGCAGCATCATTGACATCTGCCCGGTCGGCGCGCTGACCAACCGCGTCTCCCGCTTCCGCTACCGGCCGTGGGAGATCAAGAAGACGCCGAGCGTCTGCAACCACTGCCCGGTCGGCTGCAACCTGCGGCTGGATGAGCGCGTGCATGGGCTGCGCCGCATCGTCGCGCGCGAGAACCTGGCCGTCAACGACGAGTGGATCTGCGACAAAGGCCGCTTCGTCCACCAGTTCGTGGATCACCCCGAACGGCTGGCGAAGCCGCTGGTGAAGGAGAACGGGGCGCTGCGCGCGGCGACCTGGGACGAGGCGTTCGGCTGGATCGTCG
>Ga0247840_10010064_pt1 | contig 11941 bp, 9 predicted proteins | sample LaCruzMarch2015__FD_192404 | JGI IMG/M metagenome (GOLD analysis project Ga0247840, IMG submission 192404) | Freshwater microbial communities from meromictic Lake La Cruz, Castile-La Mancha, Spain - LaCruzMarch2015_17m | ecosystem: Environmental > Aquatic > Freshwater > Lake | place: Spain...
GGGATCCAGAACCTTCCAACTGGTTAAACGATGCAGCATTTTCGGATTTACAAGCTTCTCCCTCTTCTGTTATCGTTTCCGGATTTAAGGGCGTTATCAATTACAGAAAAGACACAATATATGACGTCGAAGCACATTATGATTGGAGAAATTTTGTTTTTAGAAGATGGAAGGCAGACACAACCTCTATTTCTACGTGGGTTTCCACTACAAGTTATAACAGGGGAGATTTAGTTCAAAGCAGCTTGACCCCCAGTGATTATTATGTTTGTCAAGTCACAGATGCTTCCTCCTCTATTGATCCAGAAAATAATGATAGATGGGTTAAAATTTTAAGCAATAATTTTGTTTACACTCAAAACCAGCCTTACACACAGACAAGAAATGGATTAGGACCCAATTCTTTTTCATATTCTCTTCTAGCTCTAACAGATACTTACGAGGATTTTTTAACCTTTGAAAATTGTTTCCCAGTTAATGTTAAAATAGCAAGTTTAGAAAAACAACAGGTATCAAATCCTCTAACATCTCAAAATTTTGCATTCACTAGTGTTCCCAACAATATTTTCGCCGGGAACTTTGCTAGTCCGGGAGAAGAATTTATCATCTCTGGAGTAAACATTTCATCAAGATCTTACGGTAATTCTTTCTTCGGACTTGAAATTCCACAGGAAATAAATTTTGGAGGATTTTATGTTAACAACAGTTCCAATAACCTTATGGTTATGCAAACAGTGGCCGGAAGGTCTAGTAGTTCTTTTAGAATTAATTCTTCTAACGACAATTCTATTATTTTTTCCAGAATAGAATCTTTGGATTTATTTGATTTTGAAAAAAATGTTATCCAAAGTGGAACCATAACCAACACTGGTGCAAACGTTTTTAAAAACAACACTATAAGGTGCCTTGATATTCAACTTAATTCTTTTTTAAGATTTAACACCAACACAATTAAATCTAGTGTGGCTTACAACAATTTTACAAATGTTTTAAATTGCACAATGGGGGCAACGGGAAACACTTTTCAATCTAATCAGGTTATTGGTATTGATTCAGAAAATTTCTCATCTGCCAGCCACGTCTACTCATCAACTTATTCTAAACAAATCATGGGAACAACCGGAACAGCACAGGGGTTTTACCTTAGTCCTACAGGAACATTTATTTCGTTTGGAGCTATAAGTTAAAAAAGTGAAGAAAGAGATGTCGATGCACGAAAAAAATCAGATTTTAGTCCAAAGAGTTTTGGACACCATTGATTGGGATCTCATTCTCAAATTTTATCGTTTGGTAAAAAGGGGGATAGGTAACGAAACCACCGTTATTCCAGGAATAAAAAAATTAAAGAAAGGAGAAAAGATCACGGTGGAACACATCAAGGAAGAGGTCAAAAATATAATTTATCATATTGTTGAAAATGATATATCTAATTTCATCTACGGCCCGTGGAATATTCTTTGGGTTAATGGTGAATGGGAAATAGAAGTTGGAGAGGGTGAATCAGAAGAGGAAATATATATTCCAATTTTAGAATCTGTTTTAGAATTAAATTTTTCTCCAATGATGGTTATCTCAAAAGAAAGCTTAATCTCTGACGATGACCCGTTATTTATTGACTCCGACAGAGAAAGTCTCAACAGACAGCTAGAAAAGGCAGTCGACGAAGAAAACTATGAGCTAGCATCCAAACTTAAGGATCTCATAGAAATGTATGAAAAACAAAATGGCAAAAAACCAAATTAAAACACTCAATGAATACTTTTCACAGACCCTGACAGGAGATAGCTTTAACAGCTCCGATGGGGTATTTAAAGTCAGCTATAAGCCGTATAACGACCTTTCAATAGCGGTGGGAAGGGATCCAGACCCAAGTCTATTAATCAAGGATTCGGTATTTAACATCGGCGATATAGTTAAAGGAAACGTCCACGGAAGAAAAAAGAAGGTGGAGGGGGAAATTATAGAGGTCACAAAAGCCACAGATGGAAAATCATACAAGATTAAGGTGCAAGATTCCTTTAATAAAAAAACACACACATTAATTCCTGGGTCTATTGAATTTGTAGAGGATAGAGGAAACGTTAAAAACGTTTCTGGACTCACAATTTCTTCAAGAGAAAAAATGCCTCAGAATCTAAAATATAGCGGCGGGAATGTTATCTGGGGGTCTTTAGAATCTATTGACAATGACGGAGTTCCTATAGAACAGGACGAAATTTTAGGTCCGATGCAAACCGGATGGAAAATTAAGTTTCAAGAGGAACCTATTAAATCGCCCAATCTGTTTGGTTCTTTATTAGTCGATCCTTCCACAGCTTCTATTAGTTGTCACAGCAAGGAACAAGATTTGGTGAATAAAATTAAAGCGGGTGAATCTTTTTGTTTTTTATTACACCATCCTGAATTAAAAAATTTGGAAGATTCATTAAAGCTTCTTATGTCTATTATCTTCTTAGAAATGAGAAACGAAGAGCCAGCTAAAAAAATATTGGTTCAGAATTTTCACCCAATCACTGGAAAATCATACGGTGAAACTAAAGATTCTGGAGTAGAAGAGGCGAAAATGTTAATTCAAAATTTTCTAAATAATGGCGATAGAAAATAAAAGAACAGCTTTAAGAATATCAAGGGAAAGAAGGAGAAATCCAAATTATGTTTTACCTGAACCAGTTAAACAAAACCCAAGGGAAGAGGAATATAAACTCAGAAACAACACTCAGATAGTTTATTCAAATTCTAACAAAAGAATAAAGACTGAGATAAAGACACAACATATAGGAAAAAATTTGTTCCCTGATTACACAGGCAAGTACAAAGGTGGAACTTTCATTGTTGCTGGGTGTGGATCTTCTATAAATAATTTTGAGGATTTCTCTAAATACTATGTGGTCGGAGTTAATGACATAGAAAGAATACTAACTCCAGATTTTTTAGTTGTTGTCAACGATTACCGAACTTTTGCCAGAGGAAGATGGGACTGGGTAAAAAATTCCGCAAGCCCTGTTATATTTTCTCATCTTAATCCTCCCGGTCCCATAGATCGCCAGGACCATTTAGTTCAAATTAAAATAGGAAACAGGGGAAACGTTAATCTGGATAAAATGGATTCTGTTGACCACACGTTGAATTCCCCATACATGGCAATTATCATTGCATATCAACTAGGAGCTTCAAAAATAGGAATGGTCGGAGTTGATTTCACACCGAACCATTTTTTCGGAGATACGGGAACTCACAAACTAACAAGAAATCTTAGAACAATCGATGCAGAATATGACATCTTGGGGAAAGAACTGGGAAAAAAAGGAGTTAAGATAGCAAATCTTTCTTTTGAATCTGGGATCTCTTCCTGGCCAAAGATGAACATAGAGACTTTTGATTCTCTATAAGAAACTTCTCAGAATACGAGAAGTAAAAATTATATGGAAAAAGAAAGAAACAGAAACGGGATAGTTCTAAGACTTCCCGAAATAACCACGGAGAAAGACCAATTATTAATTAGAAAAATTTGTGACCAGGTCAAAAACTGTTTGCATTTAGGTTACAATCTTTTTGTTGTGGAGATCACAGAAAAAGATCTAGAGTTAAATATGGAAGTCCATCCGCCAGAAAAAGAACGTTTTCTTTATTTTATAGAAGATCTTGAAATAAGAATCATGTTCTACCTTAAGAGTAAAAATTTTCTAATCTCAACAGATCCTGCTTCAACAAAAAAAGCAAAAACGGAAGTGATCAAAATGGGAAATTTTATACAAGAGATTGACGCAGGAAGATATGATGTGCCTCTGATTTGTCACGTTGGTGGGGCAAAGGGAAACAGGAGAAAGAGTATGACGGAATTCTGTAAATTCTTTGAAAAGTTACCTTGGAGCATACAAAAACAAATTGCTCTTATCAATGACGAAAAGCCAAGTCTTTATTCAGTCAAGGATCTGCTTTCTGTTCCCTACATAGAAAAAAAGATCCCGATTGTTTTCAGAACTGCCTCGCATCGAACTAACCAAGGGGGATTAACATACAGAGAAAGCCTTTTTTTAGCTTGCTCGACCTGGGCAGAAAGGGGAAATCCAATTATGTTTTATTGTCCAGCTAAGCCAGAAGAAATGGTTGGTCTAGAAGATCTAAATCCTTACAATTTAATATTAGATGTGGCTTACGATCATGTTCTTCCTGAACCTGATTAATTACCAAGCAACGTAACCTTTTGGCTTTCTTTCTTTGGTGATAGCCTGAGATGTTTTTTCGTTTGCTTTAACTAAATCATCAACAGTCTTTACGAAATATCTGGTTTGTCCGGGCATTCCAAAATCACCTTGAGACGTGAAATCAACAAAATTGTAATTTGTCAAATGCTTCATTTCAGGGGGACCGAAATTAAATTTTCCGTCTTTTTGTGAAGCTTTTTGAAATTCGTCTCTAGAACTTATGTTCTTATAACCATATTTTTGCATAAATTATATATCCGATGATACCAAAATCTTTTTTAGAGACCCTTCTCTACATAGACATAGAAACAGCTGGATTTTATCCTACCTTCGACGAAGTGCTTTCTAAAGATCCTAAATTAGCAGAGCTTTGGGGGAAAAGATGTAAATGGCTGGTCAAAAACATAGAGGAGACAGAATCAAAAGACCCAAAGAATCTTTGGTTAAACAGGGCATCTTTACATCCAGAGTTTGGAAGAGTTGTCTGTGTGACGTTTGGTGTTTTTTCGGGAGAAACAGAGAGAATAACCAGCTTCTACGGAAATGACGAGGCAGATATACTGGCCAAGACAAATAAGATCCTAGAAAACAGTAGAAAGAAGGGATTTAAAATAGCTGGACAAAATATCAAGAATTTTGATATCCCCTATCTAGGTAAAAGAATGTTGGTAAACGGAATCACACCAGATCCACTAATCCAGACATGGAATAAAAAGCCTTGGGAAATTCCTTTTGTTGATTTAGCAGAGATTTTTGCTTTCGGAGCTTGGGGTCAAACCTTTTCTTCATTGGATCTTATTTCACATTCTTTAGGAATACCCAGTCCGAAAGATAATCTAGAGGGATCTAAAGTGCACGAATATTTTTGGGAAAAAGAAGCTTACGAAGAGATCAAAGATTATTGTGAAAAAGATGTTGTTTGCACTATGAAGTGTTTTTCTAGGATGTCTTCCTAAATTATCTATAATATCATAGGATATATAAGGGACATAAGTCCCATAATTGAGAAGCATTTTAAACTATTCAGCTTGGATTTCCGAAGAAGAAAGAACAGACTTTTATAAAAAAGAATTAAATCCGTCTTTTTGGAAAGGAGATCAATTTGACCCTAAGATCAGAGAAAAGTTATTAAAAATCGCTGATGATTTTTATTCCACATTAAAATTAGAGGCACCAATTAGTGACATCCAATTAACTGGGTCTTTAGCCAATTATAACTACACGGATAAATCCGATCTTGACGTACATGTCTTAATAGACTTCCGTGACGTAGATGAAAATGTTGATTTAGTAAAAAAATCTTTAGATGGCTTAAGGTTTATATGGAACCTTAGACACAATGTCATCTTAAGAGGACACGATGTTGAACTTTATGTTCAGGACATCAACGAAGCTCATACAGCTTCTGGTCTATATTCACTAAAAAACGGTGAGTGGATTAGAAAACCTAAATTCAATCCTCCCTCTATAGATTATTCACAAGTAGACAAGAAATTTGCAGACTATACTAGCGAAATCCATCAAATGGAAAACCTAGTTAACACTTCAGATTTTTCAAATGCTACTCCAGAAGAAATCTACAAAAGAGCAGTTAAGCTCAAGAAAAAAATAATGGAGGCAAGGGGTCAAGGACTCAGACAGAAAGGAGAATTCTCTGTTGAAAATTTAGTGTTCAAAAAACTAAGGAATGAAGGATATATAGAAAAAGTAATAGACCTTATTTCAAAGGCTTACGAAAAAATATACAATGAATAATATGAGAAAAGACATCTATAACGGTCTAAACCCAATTTATGAAAGTTTAATGTCCGAGGAAAAAACAGATACAAAAGGAGACAAGGTTAAACAAGCCAACGATGCAATTTCAACGGTTGCAACCATTTTAAATACTGTTTTTTCGATCCTGTTAAGTTCTAAAATGGAAAATGCTAAGACCGCAAGAGGATTTCAAGAGATAAAAAACAAAATGATTGGAACCAATAATTTTGGTGCATTTAGACAATATGTTTTATCGCTAGTTGAATCCTTGGGAGCTATGGATATAGCACAGAAGGACGCTTATAGAAGTAACATTCAATTTTTGACTGGGTTATTTTCTCAAATTGAACCTTTGATGGCGGATGAAAAGACATTTAAAAGTGCAAAGAACGATATAGTTGCTAAGCTTCTAAATAACTTCGAGGAGGATTTAAAACAAAGAGAAGCTCAGATCAGAAAAACAAGTCCTACTCTTCTTTCACAAGCAGTTAAAGCAGGACAAGTTGTTAAGGAGGCTAAAAAAGATGTTGATGAAACAGATGCAGAGGACGAAGCTGGAAGGGGAAGAGCTTTCAATAAATCTAGGGATTCTATAGACTCTGCTCTTGCTTTTGTTGGTGACGTAGATAGAGACAAATATACTCCTGCTCTTAAGGATAACGGCGACATCAAGAGATATAAAGATATTGCAGATGGTCTTTACAAAAAAGCTCAGGATCTACAAATGTTAGATCGTAAAGGTGGTAAAATAGTTACCACTTCAGGTGAGATCAAAAGGGGAGAATACATGAAACAGCAGGATTCTCTTATTAACGAGATAATTAGACAGAAAAGAGAATATAAAAGGGTTAAAGACGCAATCATGAAAACTGCAGGACTAACCCCTCCACCTGTTGTTGATCCCGTTTGTCCTCCTGGAAAAAAATTCGATACTTCAAAAGGCATTTGTGTAGATGCTGCTACTGGAACCGCTCCGGCACCTACTACAACACAACCGAAACCAACCGCAGCTTGTACTTTCCCGGTTAAGGTTGGAACTAAATGTACAGAAATTGGGAATCTTCAAAGTAAATTAATGGAACTACTTCCTTCGGCGAAACAACATCTTTCTAAGAAAGGTGGATCAGATAAGGTTTACGGAAAAGGTACTGCTTCGGTTTCTAATATTGTTTGGGGATATCTCTCAGGAAATTTTGGGCAGGCACTAACATCAGATCTAACTAAGGAGATGCTTGATGCTATAATGGCTTTAAAACCAGAAGATATAGATCTTGATGTTCCAGCTGCAGCTATTAAAGACAGCAGACAATGTGAAATGTCAGTCGCACAAAAAATACAAGAAAGAGAGGAAATTAAAAAATCTTCAGTTCTTTCTTTCGCAGATTTCTTCGACGTGATCGAGGAATCCTACAGCTTTGCTAAAATGGACGAAGACACAGAAGCTGCTGCGGCTCTAAAAAAATTAAAAGACTCTTGTGTTAAAGATTCCCTTGCACAGGGTAAAGTAGTTGATTGCTCAGGAATTACACGAGGGACTGGTGGTACCGGCGAAACTGGAGGTACAGGGGGAACAGGAACAATTGAATGGAAAGGTTATAAACCAGTTAAAGACGGAGCTTATACCATTTACTACGACGAAAGTTGGGGTGATTGGTGGAGTGATTTTGCCAAAGGTGCTTTAATTGCAGGATTAGTAGTTGGATTAGCTCCATTAGCTTTGGCAGCTTTACCTGTAGCAACACCTGCAGTGGTTCTAACAGCAGCAGGATCTGCAACAACTGCACTAGGAGCAATAGGAGCAACACTAGGTGGAGGAGCAATAGGAGTAGCAGCAACAATAGGTATTGGGGCAGTAGGTGGGGGAGCAATTACTAAATGGGCAGGATCTGACAGACAACCAGTAACAATCTTAGTTTATAACGGATACATCGAAAATCTTGCTGTTAATGCAATGGCTAAGGGCCTAGAAAATAGTTTGAGCGGAACGGTTTCTTCTCAAGATTTACTTGCAATTATGTCAACCTTAATTCTATGTAGGGGAACATACACCGATAATGGGAATGGTAAAGCAGTTTCTGTTTGGTCTCAGATCAAAAAGAATTATCAGACACACTCCGGAGAAACCCTAGAATCAAGTTTACAAGGAATAACAGGGGAAGAAGGAGTAGGTGGTTTCTTCAAGGATATAGTAACGGACATGGATGAAATACCATCTCTTCCAAGATTTAAAACTAAAGATCCGCTATCAGGAAATCCATCAGATTTCGACGGAGCTCTTGAAGCTTGCAAACAAGCAGCTATTCTTCTAAACAAGAACAACTCTAAATTAATGGAAAACATCAAGAACATTAAGGAGGAGGATCTTGAAATTATGTCCGAAGCAATGGAAGATCTAACTGGCCAAGTTTCAACCAGCATCGAAGATTCAGGAGAAGAATCGGAAGAATAAGTCAAAAGGTTAGATATATAAAATAATTTTCAGCAGAAAAATGGAAAAAAACAAACTTGATTATGTTCTTGTACTAGAGAAATCCTCTAAGAATCTAACCTTGAATAAGGAAGGCGGAGATTATTTCTTAGAAGGTATTGCAGCAGTTTTTGGAATAGAAAACTCGAACCATAGAATTTACGAGGAAAATGAATATCTTCCTCACTTGGATTATCTTAAAAAGAAAATCGAACAAAATAGACTTTTGGGAGAATTAGATCATCCAAAAGAATTTGATGTTTCTTTGAAAAATATCTCTCATATAGTTACAGAACTTGACTATGATAAATCAAAAAGGTGCCTGAAAATTAAGGTTAAACTTCTTGACACACCTGCAGGAAAAATCGCCAAGAGCTTAGTTGATGCTGGAGTTCCTATTTCAATCTCTTCTAGAGCAGCTGGTAATGTCAAAGAGAACAAAAAAGTAGAGATTAAAAAGATTTTCACTTACGATCTAGTAGCTGATCCAGGATTTGAAAATGCTCAATTAGAAAGGGTTTACGAAAGTTTAGGTTCAACCTCTTTCGAAGAACACAAGAAAAATTCAGTTATTTCACACCTTTCTAATATAAATGAAAGTTTTGGACTAGGAAAAAATTCTAATGTTCAGATATATAGAATCAAAGATACTGATAAAATAACCAGGCTCTTAAAAGAAAACTCAAATAACAAAAAGAATATGAGCGATAATTTCGTCACAGCAGAAGAATTAAACGAATGGTCACTTATTTTGAACAAAGAACATTCTCAATTAAAAAATGAAATTTCTTCATTGAGAAATGAACTTAAAAATTCAAAAGGTGCACCAGCGTCAGTAGATTCATCTCTACAAGAAAGAGTAGAAAGACTAGAAAAATATTCAGACTATTTGGCTGAAAATCTAGAAGCTTCTATCAAATACGGCGACTACTTAGCTGAAAATTTAGAAGGCTCTATTTCTTACAACAAATATCTTGCTGAGAATTTAGACAAAGCTATCTCTTACGCAAAATATCTTGCAGAACATGTAGACGGTAACATTTCATATTCTGAATATATTGCAGAAAGTGTAGATAATAACATCGCTTATAGCAAATATTTAGCAGAAAACCTAGATAAGAACATCTCTTATTCTGAGTATCTTGCTGAAAATTTAGACAAGAACATTTCTTACTCTGAGTATCTTGCAGAGAACCTAGATAAGAACATCTCCTATTCTGAGTATCTTGCTGAGAACCTAGATAAGAACATCTCTTACTCTGAATACTTGGCAGAAAATTTAGATAAGAACATCTCCTATTCTGAGTATCTTGCTGAGAACCTAGACAAGAACATTTCTTACTCTGATTACTTAGCTGAAAATCTAAATGGTTCAATCAATTATGCTGAATACTTAGCAGAAAAGGTTAAAACCGGTATTGAATATTCAGAATACATTGCTGAAAATCTAAACAGCAAATCTCCAGAAAGACAAATGACTCAAAAAGTTAACGAGTCTGCTGCTCAAGGTAAGAGAACTTCAGGATTCTCCGGAGATTACAACTCTCTTTCTTCTAAAGTTGACCAACTGATCGAATCGGTTAACAACAAGAAGACTGAACAATTAATTAATGAAAATAAATATTCTTTCTTAAAGCTTGTGGATAACACAACTAAGGAAGGATTTCTATCTTTGAACGAGGCCGAAAAACAGAAGGTCGTACAGGCTCTTAACGAGCAAGATTACAATTCGGGTACGGATGTAGTCAGAATCATGGGATCAGCTTTAACTGAACAAGCTAACTCAGGAATGAAATTCTTAGACATGATGCCAGAAGATTGTGCACCTGTTTGGGAGAGTCTAAATGAAGCTGCTAGAGCATCAATCATTGCTCAAAGCAAATTCTATAATTTAGAAACTCCTTACCAGATCAATCACTTCTGGAGAACTCGTCCAGGTTTTTCTGCTCCTGTAGCTAACCTTGAGACGTTAAACGAGTCCCAAAATCCAGAAACAACTGCAAGAGTTGGCGTGACTAACAGTTACATTCAAAACATTGCAGCTGAGCTGGAAAGACGATTCAAATAAAATGATCTTTAAATAAGATGCAACTTTTAAATCAAAATGAGATCTACGAAACATGGTCTCCTATTATCGAAAGTAAGACCGGCATCGCTGATCGTACGAAAGTTGAATGGCTTTCTAAATATTGCCACTTCCACTCTCTAAACGAATCTGCCGGAGCTTACAACACATTATCTGCCCTTAATGGTCAGGGTTCAGTTTTACCTCCTGGTAACTATCTAGGTGGTGCAGCTGGTGCAGGACCTCAGGGTTTTTATTACAACAACACTTATGACGCTGGACGTCCTTATGTTGGTTCTGGTGATAAATTCCCATCATTACTTCCATTGGCTATTCAGGTAGCTGCTAAAACCGTTGGTTTTGACATCGTTCCTGTTATTCCTATGGCTGGTCCTACTGGCGTACTTTCTTACCTAGATTACGTTTATGCAGGCGGTACTCTTTCTGGTACTTCTACCAACAGTGAGAACAACTACACTGCGAACACCCCAGACATGATCAAAGTCCCTACTGCCATTGCTTCTCCAGCAACTGGTTTAGTAGTAGGAAATTTTTATGCTCTTGGTGTTGGCCTTTCTGGTACAGATATCCCTTCTAACGGTGATCCACTAGCAGTTGGTAAATTCGTTGGTAATTCACGTATTGATGGATTCCCAATTTTTGAGATCGAAATTATCGGCTCGGGTCAATCAATTTCAATTGTTGTACCTTCTGCTGGTACTGCTGATATCTACAATGTAACTGGTACTCCTACTAGTTCTTCAGTAGTTATTGGTTCTCTTGCTGCTTCTACAGCTGGTTCAGCAGTTCTAGTAAAAACTCTTGAAGATCACATTCAAGGTTTCTCTGGTGCTGGTCCAACCAACGCTAACAACTGGCAAGGCCCTTACGTAGACGGAACTCAGAACTACGATCCTATGTTAAGAGGTGTAGGCGAGACCACTTACTACAAGTCATTAGGTCTTTCTACCTTCACTAAGTTCGTAGAAGCTGGTACTTTCCAAGTTGCTGCTTCTGTTACTACTGAGCAAATCCAAGATCTTAACAAGCAGTTCGGTATCGACGTAGTTTCTATGATCGAAAATGCTCTTGTTAACGAGGTTTCTCAAGCTATTAACAAGCACATCCTTTCAAGAGGATTCGCTCTTGGTTGGTCTAACCACTCTCAGTTCTTGCTAACTGAAGGAACTAACCTAAACTTGAACCTAGTTATCGGTGGTACTGCTTCTTACGCAGTTCCTGCCTACATTGGTAAAACTGGTGCTGCTATCACAGGTGCTTCTAAGCCAGGTGCTGTTGCAGGTCCTGCATCAGGTGGTTTTGAAAACCAGTCAACTGTACAAAGAAGACTATTCTCAAGAATGCTTGCAGCTGCTAACGTGATTGCAAACAGAGGAAGAAGAGGTCCAGCTAACTTCATCGTTACTAACGCTCAGATCGCTTCTG
>Ga0247840_10010071_pt1 | contig 11934 bp, 7 predicted proteins | sample LaCruzMarch2015__FD_192404 | JGI IMG/M metagenome (GOLD analysis project Ga0247840, IMG submission 192404) | Freshwater microbial communities from meromictic Lake La Cruz, Castile-La Mancha, Spain - LaCruzMarch2015_17m | ecosystem: Environmental > Aquatic > Freshwater > Lake | place: Spain...
TCCTCCAAAGGTGTTGCTGTTTATTTGGCCTGGTTAAATTCAGCGTTGATGCTGATGATGACATCCGCACCTACAACAGCACCACCGGCTTCGGTGAGTGTGTTCCATTTGAGTCCGTATTCCAGCCTGTTTATGGTTGATGTTGCTTTGAATCCGGCCTTGGTATTTCCCCAGGGATCTTTCGTCGTACCACCATAGGTTACAGCAAATTTAACGCGCTTTGTTACATCGCGGATGGTGAGATCGCCGGTAAGTTCATATTTGTTGCCGGAGATTTTTTTCATCGAAACACTTTTAAAGGTCATCTTTGGATACTTTTCAGCATTGAAAAAATCATCACCCTTTAAATGGCTGTCGCGCTGTTCATTGTCCGTATTGATGCTGGCGATGTCAACTGAAAATTCAATCATGGCATCAGAAAAATCGGGTTTTGATGCGGTCATGGAACCGTTGAAGGTTTTAAATGCACCGTCAACTTCTGAAATGACCAGGTGAGTCACGGTGAATTTAACATTCGAGTGACTGTTGTCCAGGTTCCATTTGGTTTGGGCCTCTGCTTTTCCGATGATCATCATCCCGATCATCATCGCTATCATAAATTTGGTTACGTTTTTCATTGGTTATGGTTTTGAGTTATGGTTTAATTGATTTTTATTGAAGTCATTGATACTGATCCGTACACAACTTTATCGTTAAAGATGGTAACGGATTCATTTTTTTCCTGCAGTGCCAGGGCGTAAAGCAGCGGAAGGTAATGCTCGGCCGTTGGAATTGCCAATGCCATTTCCTGGTCAGGACTTGCATAGCCGGTAAGGGTTTTATGTTCTTTCGCCAGGATAAGTTTTTTTATTTTTTCGTTCGCCTCCTCTGCCCAGTCATGCCCGTCAGCTGGTTTATGCCAGTTGACCATGCGCAGATTGTGTACCATGTTGCCACTGCTGATCACCAATATTCCTTTTCGGCGAAGGCCGGAGAAATTTCTTGCCAGATCAAAATGGGCCTGCGGTGAAAGGGTGTAGTCGAGGCTTAGCTGCAGGACAGGAATTGTTGCCTCTGGAAACATGTGCCTCAGCACACTCCAGCATCCATGGTCGAATCCCCAGTTCTGATCCATTTCGATGTTGACCGGAGATAACAGTTCCCTGATCTCATGTGCAACCTGTAAACTTCCGGGGGCCGGGTACTGCAGTGTATATAGCAGGTCGGGAAATCCGCAGAAATCATGGATCGTGCGGGGCTGCTGCATGGCGGTAATATGAGTGCCCCTTGTTTCCCAGTGTGCCGATATGCAAAGAATAGCACGGGGTTGTGTAATAGATGCACCTGTTTTACGCCACCCGCCGGTGAATTCATTCGCCTCGATGGCATTCATCGGGCTGCCATGCCCGACAAAAAGAACCGGCATCAATGTGGTGTCGTAAATAGAGCTTGTAAGCTTTTCGATTTCATTATGGTTCACGGTAATTTTCATTTGATCTGAGTTGGCAAGCTGGTAAGTTGGTAAGCTGGTAAGTTGGTAAGCTGGTAAGTTGGCAAGTTGGCAAGTTGGTAAGTTTGATTTTATAGGTCGAATGGAATATCCATATTATTATTCGCACTTTGCATGAAGGTTCTGCTGACAGGTACTTTTTTTATTTGTTTGAAGCTGCAAAATTGCATCAATCCGGAATGACCGTGGTAACACAAAATGGAAATTTGGTGGTACTTTTAGGAAACCGCAGAGGGCATTGCAGCCCGGAAATCTGTTGGGGTAAGTCCGGTTTTTTTGCTGAAAACCCTTGTGAAATAAGACTTTTCACTATAACCCAGGGCGAAACCGATTTCCGAAATATTCATCGGGGAACTGAGAAGCAGGCGTCGTGCCTCAATCAGTTTCCTCGTTTCAATGATCTCCGAAACGCTCTTTCCGAATACATTTTTGCAAACCAGGTTTAGGTTCCGTACAGAGGTGTTTAGCTTGTCGGCATAAAACCCAACACCCAATGGACGTGTATAGTTATCCTCAAGAATCTTGAGAAAATTGCGGAAAGCAATTCGCTTGGGTGTTCTGGCCTCCATGCCATCAGGCAGATTGTGTTTCCCTTCCGCCTCAAGTTTTGCCAGTAATGCTGACAGTAAATGCCGGTAGATTTCGGGCCGGTCAGGATGCAGTTCGTATTCACCCAGGATCAGTTCGCATAAAATTCCGATCCTTTGCCTGCAGTTGTCTGGGTCAAATGAAAAACTGATCTGGTCCAGAAAGTTAGAATAAAAGTGAAAATTACTTTCGCTGATAAAATCGTTCCTGTACCTTATACACCAGCCACGGGTCTCCGGATCGGGCATGAATTCATGAACTTTGCCCTGGGCAACATAAATTGCCCTCGGGGCGGCCATTGTCTGTTCAATGAAGTCGATAAAGTGAACAGGAGTACCATGTGTGATGATCAGCAACTCTTCATAATCATGCCGATGTGGTTTTGATGGATGACTTCGAATCTCGGCGACTATCTCTTCTGATATTAAAAACATGTCGAAAGGCTTCTCCATGTTCCCGGTTTATTTTTGTTTTTCAAACACGTCCACCTCCCTGAAATAAAAAGGCCCATGCTGTGAGTCTTCGCTTACCCAGAGAAGGTAGCGGTATTGTTTTGGCTTTCCTTTCATTGGTAACACTGTAAACAGGGCCTTGCTGTTGCCCCAGATATCTTCGGGTGGGGCATAAACAATATAACTCCAGCCGGCAGCCTTGGGATCGCCGGTAAGTGATGGAGGTTCATTTCCCTGTGCACCCCACAATGAAAATGATTGTGCCCCCCTTTTTGTGTTCTTGGCAGTGAAAATATGAATACTGTCAAGTTCTATCTCTTTTTGAAGATCCATCATGAGTCGTCCCTGACCAGTTTCCGACCATTTATCGTTAGCTGAATCCGTTGGCAACAGGTCGTACATTCCATCGTTGATGGCCGAAATATGTAATCCCTCGCCGGGGGACCCTGTCAGGGTCAGGGACCCTGACAGGGTGGTATCGGGCTCACCTGGATAATAGATGGATGTCACACCGTTGGGTTGGTGAATATCAGCGTAATCTTTCATGGTAAGACGGGCGGGTAACTCGTTTAAATTTCGCTTACTGGTAACCACTATTTTTGCGGTCGGGGTCATATTCGGCTGTACGAAACTCTTTGGAAGGTTCAATGACATGGACGGCCTGTCGCTGAAATCGTCGTAAAGCGGCGAAGCAGAATGAACCTGGTCGAAGGGGTTATCGGCAACAGAAATAGCGAAAATTTTAATAGCATCATTTTCAGGAAGCTGCAGCGTTCCACTGGCAGGGGAGGCCTCCAGGGCATATTTGAATATATATCCATATTGGTAAGGGATGTTGAGGCTGTCTTTATGCAGATGCGTTGCAAACCAGGCCACTTCATTGGGCTTGATAAAACCCTTGTCCAGTCCTTTGAGTCGTCCGAGTTTATCCCAACGGCGATTTTCAAACTGCCCGATATATCCATTAGATTTTTGAATAAGAAGCGTTGTTTTGATGTTTCCAACCTTGAAAGTGCCTGTCGTATCGTCGAGCGCTGTCGCAAGTAAATATACATGATTGAAATTACCGGTCTTCGGTAGTGTGATTTTTTGCCCTTTACATGATAGTATATTGTTTTTCCCATCCGATTCAGGGCCGAAACTGAATTGTACCCCATCAACGATCAACGTTTCAGGCAATAATTCTGCCGGGAAGCTCATGCCCGTATCGCCGAGATGACCATTTTTCCGATTTTTTTCATTGCTGATCCCATCTTCGTCGTAAGCAAGGGGAATCACAATGGATGCTGGTGCCAAAAGTTTTTCGACCGGAATGTCCAGCTGGACAGCAAAACTACGGATTGCAAAAGGGGTCATGTCGATGAATAACTTTCCATTTTTCAGGGTTAGTTCCCCAATCGGCCGCTCCTGTCCATCGACTTCCCAGGCTTTCAAGATCTTCGTTGCAAACGAGACCTCCACATTCTGAATCTCTTTTCCCACCAATTCCTGGAGACGGATGATCAAATCTTTCCCGTTTTCGGCTTTTTTAATCGACCTGATATCAACCTGAGGAACAGAAACCTTTGCGAAGGAGAAATTTTTTCCCAGAAATCCGGGATGTTGTGAAACCCGGAAGACCCTGAGCGGTTGATTCAGACTCCGGCCCTGCCATTCGGAGAGTCCTGCCCGCCAGTCGCCTTTGTGGCTGTACAATCCATAGGTGATTTCGTGTATGCCCCAGTCCTGTGTTGCCTGGTCATGATAGAAATTAGTGGTGGGGGTGAACAGCAACGTTAGTCGTAAAGTTTTATCGTCGGGTTTATCAGAACCGAATTTACAATCTTCGAGGATCGTAACGCCAAATGAACCTGAGTTATCGGTAAGGTCGAACCATTCACGCGAGGGGACCTCATATTTTTTTTCACTATTGGTTGCACGTTCAATTGTGCCAAGGCCAAGATTATAGGTGGCCATGGGGTTGGCTGCAGTAAGAGGGAAAGAGGCTTTCAGGCTTACACCGCGTGATTGCCAATTGATGGTGTTCCGGATAATAACACTTTCTTTCCCGGAGGCTAGCTGAACATATTGGGTAAATAACGAATTTCTTGATTTTCGATCAATTTTAAGGGTGACTCTGACCGGGCCATTCTCAATCACGGTTATTTCAGCCGGACCCTTTACAAAATCGATGGGAGGATTTTTCCGGTCATTCCAGTCCATATTCCAGGCTGGCCAGTATTGAGGATGCTCTTTTTGAAATACCAGTTGCGATGGAGCCGAGAGTAATTCCCTGCCCAGTCTTTTATCGATGATGCTCGAAATATCGCCCGCGGTATTGACGGTTATCTTCAGAAATTCATTGCTGAGTACCGACGGAGACACCGACACCGTTGAGGTGTATGTTCCCGCCTCTTTAACAGGCTGCACATCGAATACGGCTAACCCAAGAGAAGGAACAGATGCCGGAAAAAGAATCCGGATGCTGTTTTTCGTGGAAGCAAGAACCTGCGAAGGTACCTCAGTATTTGAACCATCAATGACCTTCACCGATTTTGGTGCGCCGTCAGGAAACGGAATTTCAGCTTCAACAACCTCTTTGCGTGAAATAGCCAGTGGATTATAGACCACGAGCGAAGTCCCCTTTCCACGGGTATCCATTGCCCTGATGACTGCCCCGGCCGAACTTGTCAGCGTGGCAGCGAACTTGTTCATGGCCAATACCTCATCATTCCACGCATATTCATAGGCTTTCGGTATGCTGGTGCCTGGAAGAATGTCGTGCATCTGGCTTCCAAGAACCAACCACCAGGCTTCGTTCAGCGATTGATAAGGGTATTTGATTCCGCCGAGCCAATCGGCCATTACTGCAAGTGGCTCAGCAGCAAGCGCCAGCTGCTCATTTTTCCGGTTTGAGCGTTTCATAAAGGCCTGCGAAGTAAGCGAACCCGACGAGTGCTCGGTAAGTAAAAGATCGCCACTGTATGAAGGAAGTTGTTTTTTTTGATCTTCGCTCAGGTCCCTGAAAAGCTGGTCGGAAGAAGACAGATAGACATTGATTTTACTATCAGGCTGGCTGATGCTTTCAACGGCATTTTTAACATCCTCTTCCCGTGGCGCGCCACCTTCATCCCCAACACCATAATACCGGAAGTCGGCAAAAACACCAAATTTTTTCCCATTATCCATCACCCTGTTTACCCAGTAACTTGCCGTATCAAGCCGCTTTTTAATATCGCTGGTGTAACTGGTAGCATTGAGCGCCGCAACTACTCCTTTACCATCGGGACCATTCCAGTTCCCGATATTAAAAGGGATGCCGACAGCCGAGCCCCAGGAAAGCTTTTGTGTTGAAAAGCCCTGTAATCCGGCATGCGCAAGCACCGAAGGCAGGTGTGCCTGAAATCCAAAACAATCGGGAAGGAGAAAGTCGACACTTTCTTTGCCAAACTCACCGCGGAAGTAAGCATTGCCATAAAGTACCTGACGGATTACCGATTCAGGAGAAGGTATGTTCACATCGCATTCATCAACGGAAGATCCACCTACAAACCAGCGGTCCTGGGCAATGTATTTTTTTACTTTTTCATATTTTTCCGGATAATATTCCTTCATCATTTTATACCTGCGTGCACCCGAGAAGGTAAACACATAGGGTTTGTATTTTTCCAGCAGCCGAAAATTGTCATCAAGTGTATTCTTAATACATTCATTGATCGTTGCTTCATAATCCCAGCGCCATTCCGTATCGAGGTGAGCATAGCCAACCGTATAAAGAACCGGATCTTTCGCCAGATTATATTTGGGAAATATCGTTTTGCCGGATTCAGATTGGGCTGCTGCCCTGTGAACATTTATAAATATCAGGAGAATCCAGGACAGGAGTATGAAGTGTTTCATAGAATCGTTTTTCATTGTAAAATTAGAGATTTATTTTGTTTCGCAAAAAGCCGTACTTTTGTGGCCATTAAACAAATCCGGAGGTAATCGTATGAAAAAATATGCATTCATCCTGCTAATCGGGGCAATCCTTGCATCCTGTACGGGAAATAAAGATCAATTTACCATCAGGGGAACTATAACCGGAGTCGACACCGGCATGATATACCTCCAAAAATTCGATGTGGATCAATGGGTGAAAGTCGATTCATCAAAATTGGAAAAAGGGGTGTTTTCATTTAAAGGGAAAATCGTCCAGCCCGAAATGTGGCATATTGCCATGGAGGAGAAACAAATCATGCTTCCTGTTTTTATTGAAAGTGCTAAAATAAATGTGCAGATTTTTGTCGACAGCATTGATAAATCGATCATAACGGGTTCTTCTACCCATGATATTTACAATCAGTATCTTACGCTGAACGAAACCATCAATAATAAGATGGAGGTGGTATACATGGAATGGAAGAAAGCGAAGGAGACCAATGATTCTGCGACCATGAAGCGAACCGATTCCGTTTCAACCGAACTGGATAAGGAGATGAAGAAACAGCTTCAGGATTTTGCGAAAACCAATAGCAAGACCGTTGTTTCCCCATACCTGGTTATGCGTAACAGTTGGCAATTTGAATTAGCCGACCTGGAAGATGTTGTGTCGGCGATGGACACAAGTCTAAATGAATCTCAGTATTATCAGGCATTACAGAAACGTATTGCCATCCTGAAAAGCGTTGAGACAGGCCAGGTAGCGCCCGATTTTACCATGAATGACAGTACCGGCGCGCCAATTGCCTTGTCATCACTTAAAGGCCAGGTGCTATTGGTCGATTTCTGGGCCTCCTGGTGCAGCCCCTGTCGCGCCGAAAATCCAAATCTGGTTAAAGCATTCCAGGCATACAATAAAAAAGGTTTCAATATACTTGGCTGTTCATTTGATCAAAACCGTGAAAAATGGCTTAAGGCGATAAAAGATGATAAACTAACCTGGACCCATGTTTCGGATCTTAAAGGATGGGCAAATGCTGCCGGCAAACTTTACGGGGTCAACTCAATCCCGGCCAATGTACTGCTTGACAAGGATCAGGTCATTATCGGACGCAATCTTCGCGGAGAAGAATTGATGAAAAAACTGGAGGAAATCTTCGGGCCGGCAGTTTTGGAGAAAAAAGGATCAAAGAAGAAGTAAGAGAATAAGCTGGCAAGCTGGTAAGCTGGTAAGCTGGTAAGTTGGTAAGTTGGTAAGTTGGTAAGTTGGTAAGTTGGTAAGTTGGTAAGCTGGTAAGTTGGTAAGCTGGTAAGTTGTTAAACAGTTGAAGAGAATCATGTTTCGTTATTTCGCTATTTCGCTACCTCGCTACCTCGCTATTTCGCTACTTCGCTACCTCGCTACCTCGCTACTTCGCTACCTCGCTATTTCGCTATTTCGCTATTTCGCTATTTCGCTATTTCGCTACCTCGCTACCTCGCTACTTCGCTACCTCGCTACCTCGCTACCTCGCTATTTCGTCTTGCGATTTGTTGCAACAATAATGTTCCTTATAGTTTCACTAACAATAACTGCGCAGAGCGGTTTTGACGGCACTATACTCAGGTATGGAGGGAACAAGATTTTTTTGATGAGTATTTACGGGGAAAAGGTGACAACCATCGATTCGGCTATTTCCGATGCTGATGGTCATTTCAAGTTCTCATTGGCAGGGCGGTTACCCGGTATGTTTCGTGTGAAATGGGCCAAGGAGGGATTTGTTGACCTGGTATGGAACAATGAAAATGTTCAGTTTACCACGACCAGTTCAATTCCGGAAGACAGCCTGATCATACACTCCTCCATTGAAAACCAGATCAACCTTTCGTTTTCAAGACTCGATCGGATCAATCAGTCGAAATTACAACTGCTTATGCCCGTTGTTGATTATTACCCGGTAAAAGATGAGTTTTATAATTCAGTAGCCACCGAATTTGAGAATCTTCAGCGCGGTCAACAACAATACCTTGATTCGCTGGCGAAGTTATATCCGAATGCTTATGCAGTGCGCGTGGCAAAGGTTTACCAACCGCCTTTTCTGCCAGCCCTGATGAATAAGGATGAACGACTCAATTTTTTGAAGCAGCATTATTTCGATAAGGTCGATTTTACCGATACCGCCCTGTTACGCAGTATGGTTTTTGCGAATAAGGCAATCTCCTATCTGTCGCTATATAGCAATAACCGTTTGGCACAGAAACAGCTCGAGGCCGAATTTATAAAGGCTGTAACTATTATGCTGAGCGCTGCATCTGTAAATGCCGAAATATTTAAGTTCTGGCTTGATTATCTTGTTGGTGGCTTTGACAAATACCACCTCGACGAAGTGATAACCTACATCGCTGATAATTTCCAGGATCCCTTTGCCTGTGAAGATCAGCAGCGAAAAACAGCCCTGCAGAAAAAACTGGAAACATTCAAGAAAATTGCTGTCGGAAAGATCTCACCCGATATGGAAGTCCCCGACGCTAAAGGAAAACCGGTTAAACTATCAGATATTGTTTCCGAATATACCCTGGTTGTTTTCTGGTCAACCCAATGCCCCCATTGTGTGTCGATGATGCCACGACTTAAGGAACTTTACGAAAAGCAAAATCCCAGGCGGTTTGAAGTAATGGCGGTTTCGATCGATACCAGCCGCACTGAATGGACAGGTTTTTTAAAGGAGCAGAAACTGAATTGGATAAATGTATCTGATTTAAAGGGATTTGCGGGTAAGTCAGCCGATGATTTTAATATTTATGCCACTCCAACCATTTTTCTGCTTGACCGGGAGAAAAAAATCCTGTCAAAACCCATTTCTTTAAGGGAACTTGAAGAGTCGCTACGGGATAATAAACTCATAAAATAAATCATTGAATTTTTTACCTTTGCACTTTTTTCCGGGCTGACCGGCATTGATTTTAATAGTTACCGCGCACATGTACGAATATATCGAAGGAAAGCTGGTAGAGAAAAATCCGGCTTATGCAGTCGTTGAGGCCAACGGTATCGGATACCTGCTGAACATTTCCATTCATACCTATTCCCTGCTGAGGGAAGATGAAAAATGCACCTTGTACACGCATCTTGTGGTGCGGGAGGATGACATTTTGCTTTATGGTTTTGCCGACAAGGAGGAACGTGAACTTTTCCGTCAACTCATCAGTGTTTCAGGGGTTGGTGTAAACACTGCCAGGATCATCTTATCCTCGCTTTCGCCCGATGAGGTGATAAGGGCCATTGCCGATGGCGATGCCATCCAGCTTCAGCGCATCAAGGGAATCGGGGCAAAAACGGCACAACGTATTATCATTGACTTGAAAGATAAGGTTTCCAGAGAGCTGATTCCCCATGAAAAATCCGGGTTCATGCACAATACAAAGAAGCAAGAAGCGTTATCAGGATTGATCATTCTGGGCTTCCCAAAGATGCTTGCCGAAAAAGCATTGAACAAGATCATCGAAACGGAAGGAACAGGCTTGACAGTGGAACAACTGATCAAACACGCCCTCAAGGTATTGTAACGTTCAGGTTCCGGAGTTTAATTCACCTTGTAGAGCTTAGTGAAGAAACGCAATTTATACTGTCTTATATGCCTGGCCGTCCTGGTTACCACACGTATCCCGGTTGTTTCCGGCGAAACCGTGCGTAATTATGGACACGGCCAGCTGATTTCTATTACTCCCGACAGCATTACGCCTGCTGATTCGGTCTCATTGCGCTATCCTTTTGGTGACGAAACCGTAATGCCAGGTTCAGGCGAAGAACACGGTATCTATCTCAAGAACCCATCGAATCTGAAAACCGTTATTGAGTATGATCCGGTTACCCGCCAGTATTATTATTCCTATAAGATCGGGCAGACAAATTATCGGATTCCAACCACGCTTACATTCGACGAATTTCAGAATCAGGATCTGCAAACAATGATCAATCAATACTGGCTTGAACGATCAGAAGCAGCAAGTATGGATAATTCAAAGGGCATTATTCCCAAGATCCATATCCCCGGAAAAGTATTTGAAACGATTTTCGGCAATAATACCGTTGATATCCGTCCCCAGGGATCGGCAGAAATTCTCTTCGGAATCGTTTCGAACCGTCGCGATGATCCCATGCTCAATACCCGCCAGCGCAGGCAGACCAACTTCGATTTCGAAGAAAAGATTCAGATGAATGTCATTGCCAAAATCGGCGATAAAATCGAATTCAAGGTCAACTACAACACGGAGGCTACCTTCGATTTTGAGAATAAACTAAAGCTGAAATACGAAGGAAAGGAAGATGATATCATTCAGCTGATCGAAGCCGGTGATGTTAACCTTCCACTCAGTACCTCGCTGATCAGGGGAACAGAAAGTCTTTTCGGGATCAAAACCAAACTAAGGTTCGGACGTGTTACCGTGACCGCACTTTATTCGCAGCAGAAAAGCGAAACGAAAAACATTACGGTTCAGGGCAATGCGCAAACCACAAAATTCAGCATCCGGGCCGATGAATATGAGGAGAATAAGCATTTCTTCCTGGCTCAGAATTTCCGTGATACCTACAAGGCTTCCCTGAAAAGCCTGCCTATTGTCTTATCAAATGTGAACATTCTCAAGATTGAAGTCTGGGTAACCAACATAGGCGCTGCAGTCACTGACAATCGTAATATTGTGGCATTTATGGACATTGGTGAGTACAATCCATATAATACCCGTTTGTTTACCGGATATCCGAATAGAAAATTCCCCTCCAACAATTCGAATAACCTATTCGAGACGCTCATGAAGAATGCAGCTGATTCAGCGCAGGTTCGCAATATCAATACTGTTTCAAACTACCTTAAAGGCAGCTTCCAGATGGTTTCCGGCGAGGATTATGAGAAAGTTGAAAGCGCCCGCAAACTGTTACCTTCAGAATATACCTTCAACCCAAAACTGGGATTCATCTCTTTAAATACACAGCTAAATACTGATCAAACCCTTGCCGTTGCCTATCAGTACCAGGTAGTGGGTGATACCACGGTATATAAGGTTGGCGAATTCTCTGACCAGGGAATTGTATCTCCCAAAAGCTTGATTCTTAAGTTGCTGAAAAGCACATCGCTCAATACAAAAATTCCTACCTGGAAGCTGATGATGAAAAACATCTATGCCTTGGGCGCTTACCAGTTGCAGGCAACTGATTTTACACTCAATCTGCTTTACTCGGGTAATGCAAACGGAGTGCCCACGGCTTATATCACCGAAGGCCGGATAAAAGGAGTTCCGCTGCTCAAGGTGCTGAATTTTGATAATCTTAACCAGCAATTCAACCCTCCTTCTGATGGTATGTTCGATTTTATGGATCGTGCAGCAACGCAGGGTGGCACCATCCAGGCATCGAATGGACGGATTTTCTTTACAGTGCTTGAGCCCTTCGGCCAGGATCTGCGCGATTCAATCCTTGACCCTGCTGATCCCAAAGGTTCCTGGGAATTGGCCAACAAATACTGTTTT
>Ga0247840_10010076_pt1 | contig 11930 bp, 11 predicted proteins | sample LaCruzMarch2015__FD_192404 | JGI IMG/M metagenome (GOLD analysis project Ga0247840, IMG submission 192404) | Freshwater microbial communities from meromictic Lake La Cruz, Castile-La Mancha, Spain - LaCruzMarch2015_17m | ecosystem: Environmental > Aquatic > Freshwater > Lake | place: Spain...
ACAAAAAAACATTACCAAAACTGCGTATGATGGCAGATCATGCAAGAGCGGTTGTGCTATTAATTTGCGATGGGGTACTACCGTCAAATGAAGGCCGTGGCTATGTTTTACGCAGAATACTACGCCGTGCTGTTCGCCAAGGCCGCCTTTTTGGAATAAATGAACCTTTCCTTTACAAAATGGTTGACACAGTTTTCTCACTTATGGGCAACGCATACCCGGAACTTAACGAACGAAAGGAAAACATTGCAACCATTGCCAAAATGGAAGAAGAAAAGTTTTTTACAACTTTAGATTCTGGAATAAAAATATTAGACGAGGCAATAAAGAAGTACAAAACAAAAAAAATCAATACACTTGATGGGGCAGAAGTATTTCGCCTATATGACACTTATGGCTTTCCGCTTGAACTAACCAAAGAAATTGCCGATGAAAACGGTCTTTTAATTGACGAAAAAACTTTTTTAAGTGCACAAAAGAATGCTCAGGAAATGTCTCGCGCGGCATGGAGCGGCTCGGGTGAAAAAGATACAACATTTTACTCTTCAATAAACAAAGAGCTGGGCGATAGTGAATTTATTGGTTACGACCAAAACGAAATTTCCAACGCAAAAATTCTGAAAATTATTAAAGATGGAAAAGTTGTTCCTATATTGCAACAAGGCGAAAGTGCGGAAGTAGTTTTAGATAAAACTCCTTTTTACGCTGAAAGCGGCGGCCAGGCAGGTGACAGCGGGGAAATTTCATCAAAAGATTTTACACTTCAAGTTACAAACACAATAAAACCGACAGGCGGCCTTATTGTGCACAAAGTGCTCTCAATTAAGGGTTCTGCCTCAGTATCATCTATTGTAAATGTAAAAATAAATGAGAAGTTACGCATTGCTACTTCTCGCCATCACACGGCAACTCACTTATTGCATAAAGCTTTGCGTAGCATGCTTGGCACCCATGTAACACAGGCCGGCTCGCTTGTTACTCCTGAGAGTTTGCGTTTTGACTTTGCGCATTTTTCGGCATTAAAACCACAGGAATTAAAACTTGTAGAAGACATTGCAAACGAAGCCGTTTTAGCAGCTTTACCAGTTACCTGCACGCAACAAAGCATTGTGGAGGCAAGAAAAGCAGGCGCAATGGCACTTTTTGGCGAAAAATATGGAGACATAGTGCGTATGGTTAGTGTTGGCAAATCAGAGAAAAATGCTTTCTCCATTGAGCTTTGCGGCGGAACTCATGTAAAAAACACAGGTGAAATCGGGCTTATCAAAATAACCTCTGAATACTCTGTTTCGTCTGGAACAAGAAGAATTGAAGCAATTGCAGGCACTGCAACACTTGAGTATTTACGCCACAAAGATAACACTATAGAAAGTGTTTCAGCCCTTTTAAAAACCCCTGCTGAGCAATTAACTCAGAAGGTAGAAAAAATACTTACACAAACTAAAGACCTTGAAAAACAAGTTTCAAAACTAAAAACTCAAATAGCATCTGGGTCAGGCAGTAGCGACACTTCAAAAATAGTTGAAGCCGGAGGAATAAAAATTGTTGCAGGCAGTTACGAAGATTTAGACGATCAATCGTTGCGTATGGCACTTGAAAAGTTAAAAGAAAAAATAACGGAAGGTGTTGCAATTGCACTTAATGTTAGCGAAGGTAAAGTTGGCTTTATGGTACTTGCCACAAAAGCAGCACAGGATAGTGGATTTAGTGCTGGTAAGGTCGCAAAAAACCTTGCTGCTATACTTGGCGGGGCAGGCGGTGGCAAACCAGATTTTGCACAAGGCGGAGGCAAAGACCCTTCAAAAATTTCAGAGGTGTTAAACAAACTTGCGGAGACAATACAATGAGCAAATACTTGGCATTATCTTTTATCGGAAAAGACCGACCGGGAATCGTTGCGGCAGTTTCAAAAGCGCTTTTTGATGCAGGATGTAATTTAGAAGAATCATCAATGACAAAATTACGAAATGAATTTGCCATGATTTTAATAGTTCGTCTTGACACCTCTAACTCATTTTTGGCACTCAAAAAAACAATTGAAGCAACCGCTAAAAAAAATGGCTTGTCGGTATTAGTGCGTGACATCTCAAAAGAACCAGTTAATACAAAAACTCAAAAAGGTAAAAAATATATCATAACTGTTTATGGCGCCGACAAACCCGGCATTGTTTATGCCACAAGCGCGTACTTAGCAAAAAACAAGTTCAACATTACAGATGTGCAAACAACCCTTAGCGCAAAAGCGTATGTTATGTTTATAGAAATTTTACTTCCAGTTGCAAAAGAGAAAAAAATGCTCGCCGATATTCCTAAAGTGGCAAAAAAGCTTGGGGTAACTATAAGTGCACATCAGGCAGAAGAACCAGAACTTTAACGCGTATATTTATGCAAAAAATATTAACAATTCCTGACCCTATACTTAAAACTCCGTCTATTGCGATAAACGAGTTTACGCAACAAACATACAAAGTTATTGACAAATTAGCGCAAACCATGCGGGCAAACACTGGTTGCGTTGGCATTGCGGCTCCGCAAATTGGCGAACTCACAAGAATTATTGTTGTAGATGTTTCGCTATACCGTAAAAGCGTTCCAAACCGCGGTTTTAGCGTTTTAGTTAACCCAAAAATTATAAAATCAGAGGGCAGGCGTTTTGGCAGAGAAGGGTGTTTAAGCGTACCGGAACTAACTGGAAATGTTTGGCGCTCCGATAAAATTGAAGTTGAAGCGCGTGATGAAAACAATAAAAAAATCAGCTTTACCGCACAGGGTTTTGAGGCAGTAGTTTTCCAACACGAAATTGACCACTTAGACGGCCTGCTTTTCTTAGATAGGGTTGCTTCGGTTAAAACTGATATTTTTAGAAGAAAAAATATTGTAATAAATCGCAATTAACTGGTCATTGAAATAAATTGTATTATCGTTGTCATGTCCTACTGTTATCATCCCGAGTCCCGAACAAATGTGAGGGAACTTTGAGGGATCTTTTAATTAATTTAAGATCTCTCCACGCTTCGCTCATTGAGATGACAGAATGTTAAACCCGTCAGCCCGAGGCTGACCCCGCCAAAGGCGGGGAAATCAATAAAATTCAAACAATGCTGCGCCCGTAGTTCAATTGGATAGAGCACTGGCCTCCGAAGCCAGTCGTCCCGGTTCAACTCCGGGCGGGCGCACTTTAAAAGTTCCAATCTTTGCAAAACAAATCTTTCAAACCCAATGTCTAATCTAATCTTTCGTCTAAAATCATGTAATATATGTCCAAGAAACTGTAAAGTTAACCGCCTTGAAGGTAAAACCGGGTATTGCAAAACTGGGCTTGATTTTAGTGTAGCAAGCTATAATGTGCACAAAGGGGAAGAACCTCCAATTTCTGGCACAAACGGTTCTGGAACAATATTTTTTGCAAACTGCAACCTTTCCTGTGTTTTCTGTCAAAACTACCCAATAAGCCAGCTTGGCAATGGAAAACCTTGCAATATAAAAAAACTTACCAAAATTATGCTTGAGTTAGAGCAAAAAGGTGTGCACAATATAAACTTAGTAACACCAACACATCTTAGCGCACAAATTGCCATAGCAATTAAAAAAGCAAAGTTGCAAGGACTTAAAATTCCAATTGTTTACAACACAAACGGATATGACAGCGTTAAAACACTCAAAGCGCTTGATGGCCTTATAGATATCTATTTACCTGACGCAAAGTATTCAAAAAGTGCAAACTCAAAAAAATATTCAAATGCGCGCGACTACTGGCAAGTAAACAAAAAAGCTCTCGTTGAAATGCACCGTCAAGTAGGGGAGCTTAAAATAAACAAAAACGGCATTGCAACAAAAGGGTTAATTATCCGGCATCTGCTTTTACCTAAAAATATATCCGGCACAAAAGAAGTTATACGCTTTATTGCCAATAAAATTTCCAAGAATACATTTGTAAGTTTTATGACACAATATCACCCTGCATATAAAGCTTTTAAGTACAAAGAATTAAGCAGGAAAATAACCCAAAAAGAATACTCATTGACCGCACAAGCTTTAGATGAATTTGGCATAATAAACGGCTGGGTACAGGAACTTTAATGAAACCACTTAAAAATAAAATCAATGTTTTTCCATACCAGATATTACTCCTATTTTTATTTCTATTTACGCTCGGCTGCAGCAAAAGCCCTATCGCACAAAGTACAAAAATACAACAAAATAATCAGTCGGCTATTGCTGTATTAAACAACAACTACCTTCCAACAGCTTTGGAACTAATTAACTCGGCAAAACAAAGTGTGCTGATTTCTCAGCTTTATTACAAAAACGACAATGCTACAACACAAATAACCAGCGCACTCAAAGCAGCCCTTAAAAGAAATGTTTTGGTAAGTGTTTTGCTTGAAAACTCAATTGATGAAAATGAGTTTATGGCTAAAGAGTTAAACAAACTTGGCATAAAAACAACATTAGATTCAAACGAAACTTATAACCACATAAAACTTATTGTTTCCGACAGCAAAACAGCACTGCTTGGCTCAACTAATTTATCATACATGTCACTTGAGGAAAATAACGAAACAAACCTGCTTATTGTTGACACTGCCACAGCTATCTCTCTGCAAAAATTTGTAATCAGCGGGACAGACCCGCAGCCCTTCGTGTTAATAAAAGAAAACTATGTGAATTCATTAATTGAGAAATTAAACAATGCCAAAAACGAAGCATCAATTTTAATGTACGATTTCAGAGTTTATGATAAATACCCAAACAGTCCATCAAACGAAATTGCGCAAAGTATAATTGAAGCGTCAAAGCGCGGAATTAGCGTAAAAATAATTCTTGAAAAAAGTAATTTTGATGAGCAACTTAACTTTGCAAATCAAAACACAGCGGATTACTTTACTAAAAATGGGGTAATGGTAAAGTTTGAAAACCCCGATCAAATTTCACATGCAAAACTTGTAATAATAGACAATGGCGCGTTTGTCGGCTCGGCAAATTGGAATTATAAAAGTTTAGCCATAAACACTGAAGCAAATATCTATACAACAAACCAACAAACGATAGATAAATTAAAAAATTACTTTAAGAATATTTGGCAAAACGGCAAAAACAATTAAAAATGGAGCAATTATGCCCAAATCGGCAAGGAAAGCATCGTTTTGCAAAAGCTGGTATCCTACATCCAAAAAAGCTATTGGTGCTTATTTAACGAACACAACAAAGAAAACAAATGCCATTGCAGCTATGGTGCCTCATGCTGGATGGGTGTACTCTGGCAAAGTTGCGAGCAGTGTGTTTTCTGCTATGTCGCCAGCTGATACATACATAATAATTGGCCCAAACCACACCGGCATCGGGCCGCAAATCAGCATCTTTCCGAGTGGCTCTTGGCAAACCCCTATCGGCTCCTTATCCGTAAATGCAGAGTTTGTATCTGATTTGTGTGAAGAGTTTAAGCAAATTACACCAGATGAAACCGCTCACAGCCAAGAACACTCAATTGAAGTACAGTTACCATTTATCAAATACATAAACCCAAATGCCAAAATAGTACCGATAACACTTGCAAATTACAGTTTAGAAATATGCACAAAACTTGCTCTAGCAATAGCTAAAACAATAAAAGAAAAATACTCAAATCAAAAAGTACTACTGCTTGCCTCGTCGGATATGAGCCACCACATATCAACCAAAGAAGCAAAAGAGTTAGACACACTTGCAATAAACGATATGTTATCTCTTAATGCGACCGCATTACTTAAAACCGTAGAGGAAAATAACATTTCTATGTGTGGTAGTGGCCCCGTGGCTGTTGTTATAACTGCGGCAAAAATACTTGGTGCAAAAGAAGCAAAGTTAATTGCTTATGACAACTCAGGCACCGCAACTAATAACACAAGTGAAGTTGTTAGCTATGCCGGAATGCTTTTTCTTTGATATAATTTAGAAGAGTTTTTGCTTTTATTTAATTAAATACAGTTATTGGGTTAATTTGAGGAAAAATGCAAACAACTAAAGTTGAAGGCAAGCATATTAAAGCACTTACACTTTTTGCCTTAAGCACATGTATTTGGTGTAAAAAAGTAAAGCAACTTTTAGAAGACCTTGGCGTTGCCTATGAGTTTATTTATATAGATCTGCTTGATGATGCAAAACAAGCTGAAGCGCTAAGAACTCTTGAAACTTTTAACCCGAGGGAATCATTTCCTACGCTTGTAATTGACAATAAAGATTGTGTTGTTGGCTTTAAACCACAGGAAATAAGGGGTAAATTAGGTATATGATCCCTAAAAAAGAAAGTGTAGAAGAACTGCACAAAATATTGGTAGTTGATGCAGAAAAATTTGGCTATCGCATAAACCCCGATGCCAATTTTGCAAAAGACCTTGCACAAGCTTTGTTAATAAACCAAAGCCGCTATGGATATATGTCGTGCCCTTGCCGCCTGGCAACTGCTGACAAAGAAAAAGATTTAGACATTATCTGCCCTTGCGATTACAGAGATGACGACATAAGCAATTATGGTGCATGTTACTGCGCGCTATATGTAAGCGAAAATGTATTTAATGGCAAACAAGAGGCAGTGCCGGTTCCTGAAAAAAGGGAAAAAAGACGAAATTCACAAGTTAAAAAAATTGTAGTTGAGCCATCAAAAACACCAAAAAAGCAACAAAACATAAATACAAAAAAACTGCCATATCCACTTTGGCGCTGCAAGGTTTGCGGTTACTTATGCGCCAGAGAAACCCCACCCGAAACCTGCCCAATTTGTAAGGCAAAAAAAGAAAAATTTGAGCATTTCCTATGACGAATACGCTTCTAATGATACGCTATTTCCTTGCTATGACAATCACTATTTTATTGGGGCCAGGCATGGGGCATTTATTAGTTCATAAGTTTAAAAAAGCTATTCTATTTATTCTTGCCTCTGCCTTAATTACCTTTGCGCTTGCGTTATATTTATCGGGAATTTTAGGGCCAAAAGAAATAGAGTTACTTAAGCATAATCCATTAAATTTCTTTCAATTTGTAGCAGAAAATCAGCCTAATGCATTGAAAGTTTACAATATTTTGTTTGCGGCTTTGTGGGCATATGCAATTCTGGATTTATTTCTTGATGCGAAAAAAAGCACAAAAGAAGAAAGTCGTGAAAAATCGTCTTAAAATAATTACAATTGCCTCTCTTCTATTTTCACTAAACATACCAATAATTTACGCACAGGACAAACAAACTATGAATAAACCTACGGAAATTAAACTAAAAAACGGCTTAACTGCTGTAATAAAAGAAGATTTATCACACCCGATTGTATCGGTACAAGTTTGGGTAAAAACCGGCTCAATAAATGAATCACAAAATACTGCTGGGTTATCGCACTTTCTTGAGCATTTAATTTTTAAAGGGTCAAAAAAGTTCCCCGGCGATGCCATAAGCCGCATTGTAGAGGCAAAAGGCGGTTACTTAAATGCGGCAACTTCTAAAGAGTTTACGGAGTACTACATAACCCTGCCAAACAAAGAATTTGCTACAGCTGTAGAAATTCTTTCCGACGCTATGGAAAACGCTACATTGCCTAATGATGAAATAGAAAAAGAAAGAAATGTTATTTTGCAAGAAATTAAATTACACGAAGACAATCCTCAAAGCTTATTGTACGACCTTTATTGTGAGAAAATATTTATAAATACACCTTATGCCCACCGTGTTCTTGGAACAAAAAAAGTAATTCAAGATGTTTCAAAAGAAGAAATTACAAAATACTATCGCACTCATTATGCACCAGAAAACCTAACTTTGGTTATAGTCGGAGCCGTAAAAACAGATGAAGCAAAAACAGCAATAGAAAAATACTTTGGCGCAATAAAAAAGCATTCATTTTCTAATGATAAATTGGAAAATGTTAAAGTAGAACAACAAGGTCAAACAGTGCAAAAAGATGTAGAGCACACCTACTGGATTGGCGGCTTTCTGGGGCCAAATGCAAGCAGCAAGGAACAATTCAGCGCAGAAGTGACAGCATCTATACTTGGCGGTATGCGTTCATCGCGCCTTTACCGTAAACTGCGTGAAGAAGATAAAACTGTTTACGACATTGGCACTTCTTACGGGGCACAAATTATAAACGGGGCATTTGTTTTCTGGGCAGTATTTGAACCAAACAATAAAGAGAAAGTAACAAGTGAAATTCAAAATCAAATCAGCTTACTTATGAACAACGGCCCAACAGACAATGAGCTGACTAAAGCAAAAGAAATGATAATTACCGACTATGCGACTTCGCATGAGAAATTTTCCGACCAGGCCGACTTAATTGGCTACTTATATACAATTAACAACCCATGGATAATTGATAGCTACATAAGCGGTATAAATGCCGTTACAAAAAACGATGTAACTGAGCTTCTCAAAAAGTATTATTCAAGTATCAATTTTACAAGTATGGCAATAGTTCCAAAACAAAATGAAAAATAATTTAATCTTTTTACTATGCACGATGCTCTTGCCTCAAATAGCGCTTGCGGAGGGGAATATGGAAAGTTTTACACTAACAAACGGCATAAAAGTAATTTACAAACAAACAACACAACACCCCATAGCTTCGCTGCGGCTATTTTTAAAAACCGGTGTAGCTTCAGAAAAACCAGAGCAGGCGGGGTTAGCAAATTTCACGCAAATACTTTTATCGCAAGGAACAAAAAATTTAAATTCTCAGGAGTTTGCAAACCAGCTGGAATCACTAGGTGCAAACTTTTCTGCTACCACCGATTATGATTATAGCTCCATAGGCATTACCCTATTAGATAAAAACCTTGAAAAAGCCCTTAGTTTGCTTACAGATGCGGTTTTAAACCCTGCCTTTGACGAGCTTGAAATTGAAAAAGAACGCTCATCAATACTTGCCGACATAAAAAGCAGAAAGGACTCAATTCACCTAACCGCAAACGATGCAATGCTAAAAATTTTTTATGGCACACACCCATATTCATGGCCTCAAAGCGGCAAAGAAGAAACGGTATCAACTTTTACAAAAGAGAACATCGTCAACTGGCATAAATCAAACTACACTGCCGACAATGCTTTGCTTGTACTTACCGGGAATGTCAGCACGAATGAAGCAAAAATCTTATCAGAAAAATACTTTAGTCAAATGCCAAAAAGTGCAACTATAACCACAAGAACTGAGGCCATTACTCCAAAAGCGTCAAAAACTGAACTTGAAAGCAACAAATTTAAACAGGCCTTCTTAATAATCAGCTATCCTGCTCCCAAAATAAACCAATCTGACTTTTTAAAATTGAAACTGTTAAATGTGTACCTTGGCGGCCGTATGAGCGGGGTACTATTCTCAAAAGTTCGCGAAGAGCTTGGCGTATGCTACGAAATAAACTCAAATTATCCATCTATGCAAGATATTGGCAGGTTCTCAATTTATGCTGGCGTAGATAAAGAAAATGTAAACAAAACTATTGAAAAAATTGATGACGCGCTAAATTTCATCAAAACTAATGGCATATCTGATAAAGAACTTAAAGAAACAAAAGATTACCTGAAAGGCATATATTCAATGGACCACGAAACAATTGCAAAAGAAGGGTGGTACCTTGGGTATTGGGAAATGATTGGGAAAGGTTTTGCTTACGACCAGAAATACATTGACGAGCTTTCCAGCATAAGCGCAAAAGAGCTTACCGAAGCTGCAGTAAAATACTTTGGACAGAATAGAGTTATAGTAACCGTGGTTCCTAAATGAGTTATTCCAAAAATTTTAAATTTATATCTGCACTTCTACTTGCCGTTATATTTCTGCAATCATGCGGCGTTAATAACACAAAAAAAGATTACTCCGTTACAAAAGACCGCAAACCCGACATAGGCGACGCCTATGTGTCTGCAATGCTCGGCGATGCAACCATATTAAATCCACTCTTATCGCAGGACTCCTCGTCAGGCCAAATAAACTCCTACATATTTAATGGGTTGATAAAATACAATAAAGATCTAACCATCGTCGGCGACCTTGCAAGTTCATGGAACATTTCAAAAAACGGGAAAGAAATAATTTTTAATTTACGCAAAAATGTTTTTTGGCACGATGGCAAACAATTTACCGCTAACGATGTTAAATTCACATTTGAAAAACTAATAGACCCAGCCGTTAAAACTCCATACAGCGCCGATTACACATTGGTTAAAAAATTCACCCTAATCAATGATTACACAATTAAAATCCAATACTCAAAAACATTCGCAGGCGCGCTTGAATCGTGGATGATGGGAATAATACCAAAGCATATCTTTGAAAATACCGATATAAACACAAATCCTGCAAACCGCGCACCAATAGGCACCGGCCCATACATATTTCAAAATTGGAAAACCGACGAAAAAATAACTCTTAAAGCAAATGATAATTACTATGAAGGCAGGTCTTATATATCAAAATATTATTTCAGAATGATACCCGACCAATCGGTACAATTTCTTGAACTGCGCCAAAATAATATAGATGAAATGTCTCTTTCCCCCGACCAATGGAACTCATATCCGGAATTTTTTATAAATTACAACAAATACAATTATCCGTCATTTTCTTATGTGTATTTGGGATTCAACCTTACCAGAGAACCCTTTAACAATAAAACCGTACGCAAGGCACTTGCATACGCAATAAACAAAAAAGAAATAATTGATGGCGTACTACTTGGCATGGGAACACCCGCAACAGGCCCATTTGTGCCGCAACACTGGGCATTTAACACCAAAGTAAAAGATTACAATTACAACCCATCATACAGTTTAGAACTCTTAAAATCGCTGGGCTACGCGCTAAATACTGCCGACGGCTATCTATGGAAAAACAATAAACGCTTTGAGTTTGGCATAATCACAAACCAAGGCAACAAAGTGCGTGAACTTAGCGCGCAAATAATTCAGGCACAACTAAAAAAAATTGGCATAAAAGTAAACATCCGCGTAATTGAATGGAGTAGTTTTATATCTCAATTTATAAACAAAAAGGACTTTGACACAGCACTTCTCGGTTGGAGCATATCTCGCGACCCTGACCAGTTTGTTATTTGGAATTCAAAAATGACGGGGGAGAACCAGTATAATTTTGTTAACTACAATAACCCGGAAGTTGATAAATTACTAAACGAAGGCAGGGAAACATTTAACATCGCCCAAAGAAAAATAATTTACAACAAAATACACGAAATACTTGCCAACGACCTGCCATACATATTTCTATATTACCCGCAATCAATGCCAGTAATTCATAAACGCTTTATCGGTCCCGAGGTTGCAGCCGCGGGTTTAGGTTGGAACAGCAATTTTTGGTGGTCGCCAAAAGAAAATCAAAAATACAAACTTTCTGGGGACAATTAAATGTTTTCATATATTCTAAAACGCCTGCTTCAAATGGTACCTATTTTGATAGGCATAACAATAATCACTTTTGCAGCAATGCACTTTGCGCCAGGCAACCCAGCCAGTTTAGCAACCGATATGAACCTAAAAGCATCATCTCAAACACACGAACGGCTTGTAAAACTTTACGGGTTAGATAAACCATGGTACAAACAATATTTCTCGTGGCTCAAAAGAGTAGGCAAGTTAGATTTTGGCGACTCATTTAAAGATGGCCGCCCAGCCATAAAAAAAATATTTGAACGCCTGCCCGCATCTATACTTTTAAACGCTCTGTCTCTGTTTTTAATTTTTGTAATTGCAATACCTATTGGGGTAATTTCCGCAATCAAACGCAACACGCTCACCGACAAAGCGCTAACATTTTTTGTTTTTATCGGATATGCAATGCCTGCTTTTTGGTTTGCATTATTGCTAATGCTGCTTTTTGGCTTAAAATTGGGGTGGCTGCCAATATCTGGGTTACACTCCATAAATTACTCCGAATTAAACTTTATAGATAAAATTTTAG
>Ga0247840_10010080_pt1 | contig 11927 bp, 27 predicted proteins | sample LaCruzMarch2015__FD_192404 | JGI IMG/M metagenome (GOLD analysis project Ga0247840, IMG submission 192404) | Freshwater microbial communities from meromictic Lake La Cruz, Castile-La Mancha, Spain - LaCruzMarch2015_17m | ecosystem: Environmental > Aquatic > Freshwater > Lake | place: Spain...
ATCGCGCTCGGCGCGGGCGCTACCACTTTGACCGTCGTCACCGATACCGGCCCCGCGACGATCACGGCACTGGAGTGGCAGTACATCCTGATGGCGGCGACGGCATCGCGTCAGCCGCTCTGGGCGCACTCGTTCGCGCTCCAGGCAATGACGCCGATCCCGGCTGACTACGCCGACGATAGTTACTGGGCCTGAGACTCTTAACGCCTAACCGTACCCGTTGCGTTTGCGTCCCGTACAACACAGGGGCAGATCCCATGACCATCGTTCCGGCGTCGATACGCAACCGCAACCCAGGCGCTCAATATCCCGGCAAAAGCGCTCGCAAGTTCGGGTCCAGTTCCTACGAAACCTTGATGAGCAAGGACGGCAAGCATCTGATCGCGACCTTTCGTTCTGACATTCAGGGCGGGGCCGCACTTTTCGATCTGCTCAACGCCAAATACACCGGCATGACGATTGAGAAGGCCATCACCAAATGGTGCGGCGCGTTCTACGTTTCGACCTACATCAAGGTACTTGAGGAGAAGGGCGGAATTAAGCGCTCCGACCTGCTGACCAAAGACCTGTTGCGCGATCCGTCCAAAGCTATCCCGCTGGCTAAGGCAATGGCCTTGCAGGAGGCGGGGCGGGATTACCCCATGACGGACGAACAATGGTCTCAGGCGCACGCCTGCGCGTTCCTTGAGCCGGTTGCGCCCGCGTTCAGTCCAGAGAACGACGTGCCGACGCCAAAGGCTGAAATGCGGACGGCTGAGGCCGTGGCGACCGTCGCGAAAGTCGCCGCCGTTGTGGCAGGGACGGGCGGTTCGGCGACCGTAGCGTTGACGCCCACGCTGCCACCAGTGCCGTCTGCTGTCACCAACAGCCTGACCAACGCCACAGCATGGCAAGGCATCGGGGAACAGATCGTCTCGTTTAAAGCGACGATCCTTGCCGCGCCGCTCACGTTCACGATGATTGCTGCCGTATGCGGTGTGCTGTGGTTTTTCCCGTCAATCGCTGAAAAACTTGGGGGCAACAAGTCATGATTGAGGCTCTAATTCTCAAGTACGGGTACGATAAATTCAAGCAATTCTGCCGGTTTGCAGCTATTGGCTTTGGTATTGTTGCGTCGATTATTGGGTTTGCGTGGAACCAGCAAACGAAGGGTGCGGCGAAGGCCACAGCCAAGATCGAAAAGCAGGATACAGCCAATGTCAATAAAGCGAATACTGTTGGCGCTAAGTCTCGTGACCCCCGTTCTTGGGGCGTGCTCGACCCAAATGTCCGCAACGACAACTAAAGGCGCTCTTGATGCCTTCAAGGTGATCAGCATGAGCCGAAAGGACACATGCCAAACGCAAAAGGAAATTGCAGAGCACAATAGCCGCTATGAGACGCTTAAGAGCGGCAAAGAAACGGTGTTGAAAGCTCCATGTGACGTAGAGCAGAAGGTGGCGTCCAAATGAAAACGCTCGCCCTAATCCTAGCCCTATCGCTTGCAGGTTGCGCAATCCCCTTCGACTCCCGCCCACCGTGGCAGCGCATGACGCCGACACATGATCCGTTGATGAGTGTCCCACATCCCAACCCCCATTGGCCATGAGTAGAGCGATGATGGATACGCATGCCCGCACACTTGACGATGCTTTGGCAAACCTTAAGCGCTCGCTTGAGGCACGACCCGGAGATTTTGGCCCTTCGGATCGACCATCTGGAGGGCAGGGTCACGTCACTCGAAACCAAGCCGGAGCCAGAAGCCCAAACGGTATCAACGCCAATGGGAAAAATACCCGCTCCAATCGTCATTCTGATCGTGTTGTGGCTGATCATTTACAAGCCAGACGCAGCATTGAAGTTTTTAGGTTTGTGATGTGGGGGGCTGTCGCTGTCAGCGTTGGGATTGCTGGCTTCCGTTTGCTGGACGAGGCACGCCAGCGTCACGACCGGCAGCAATCAACGCTGACTCGCCTCCTATTTGCCCCTCCTGCTCTAGGTGATAGGGGGCTGTAAGTGGTGCACGCATCGGCCAGGGTGTTTTGGCTGGCGATGTAACGGGTGTCCTTTGCTAGTCGTTGTCGCTTTGATCTTGCAGGTCTTGGTACGCGGCAATCATCTCCGTGACATCGCCGCTGGCCAGAGCAGCGACGGCGTTATCAATGCTATTTTGCATGATAAACAAGGCAGGCTTGAAGTTTGCTTGCGGGCCTGCCTCACGCTCATAGCCAAGCCAACGCTCCCGTTTTTGCTGGACGCGCTTGATTTCTCTCGGCAGCGCATCCGCAATGCTTTCTGGGCTCGTGCTCATGGCTGGAGCTCCTTATGCTTGATCTTCGGCGTCGAGTTCTGCGCATTCGGCAGCGTAGTCAGCATCTGTCATGACACGACAACCGCACCACCAGTCAGCCTTGCGAATGACGCTCCGGTAAATCTCGGCAGTCGCCAGCTCTTCGTCAGTGTGGCGACTAAAAACAACCGATTTGGTGAGGCCGTTGTAAGCTGTGGAGTTCCGACTGAATGACGAAGTCCAGAGATCGAAGCCGCCGTCTGCTGGGCGGATTTCAAACTCATGACCGTCATAGCCCATGACGACATTTGCAGCACTGGCAAGCGTTTCACCAGCACCCAGTACCTCACCGTGACGATTGAGGACCGTGTAGGTCGTGGCGCGTTTTGAATGGTTCGTCATTTTCATTCTCCGCCCCTGATCCACGAGGCGCTGGTCAGCTCGGGTTGCCCGTCTGATATTCACAACCTACACATTCGGCTTGCTTGTGTCAATAGGGTTGTGATACGTTTCTAAACATGACCTTTCAGAAACACCATGTTTGCATTATACGGGCACTGCCCCGCTACCCCGAGGGTCCGCAACGGGCTGAACTTGAGGCAGGCGGCTGCGGCGTGACGTTCGATTTGTCGAGGCACGACGCACGGGTAGAAATGCTAATCACCCTGCGCCAGGGTGATGTGGTCAAGGTGCACCACGCGCTGCTACTTGCCGAACCTAAGAAGCTGCGCACGGATAATCCACGGCGCGATTTGTGGGCGATTATAGCGGAAATAGAGGAACGCGGCGCGAGCGTTCTTGAGGTTTCCACCGGCAGAACGTCGTCAAACCCGCGCGAGCGTGACGGCATGATTGCCGACGCCATCGAGCGGCTGACCAAGGGATCGCGGGCCTACAATCGCAAGCAGGCGCAAGCCCACGGCAAGCTCGGCGGACGGCCAAAGAAGGACGTTGCGAAGGGTGAAGCCGACGCGCGATTGCTGTGGTTTGACCCGAAGCTAGACGACCGCGATAAACTGCGGCGGCTCCTACGTCTTACGGGATGGAGCATCAGCCGGTGCTACAAAGAGTTCGGTGGGCGCGGTGAGCGCGAATAAGGAGCAAGGGTCATGGACCTGGAGCAGAGACTTAATCGACTGGGCCGCAGGATGGACGACATGATCCTCGGCATGATGACTAGCAACATGACCCCGCCTGAACCAAGCAACCCACTATCGTTCGATAAGCTGAATCGAATGATCGCCGATCTTGGGTCGCCTCCCCCGCCGCGTCTCGGGCAGATCGTGGAAAGTGTTCACATGGTTGACTGTCATGAGGATTGGTCAAAGGTCAGATCGCCATCCCGCACGCTTCGGCGGATGCGGCACAACGCATCCCGCATCTACACCTACGCGCCGAAGAAAGAAGCACTCCAAATGCCGGACGGCTCGCTCGTAATGCACCCGGTCATGGCGCGCGAACTGCGCCGCAAGTTAGAAGCAAAGGACTAGAGAATGCCAACGCCAGTCGAAATCACCGACAAGCACACGCCAGCGCTGCGCGAAGCGATCGAACCACCGGCAAAGGACTGACCTATGAAACTGTTCGTGATCGAGACGAATGCCGGAACGGATTGGATAGCGGCCAACGACGAGGCCGAAGCCACGCGCACCTACATCAACATTTACGGTCTGCACGAGCGCGATATGGAAGGCGTTGACGTTAGCCTCGTTGATGATCCCGACACGGTTGAAGTTGATTTGGGTACGTTCGACGATGAGGACGAGGAAATGACGACCACGGCAACTGAGGTCATGACGAAGATGAAGCGCCCCGGCCTCGTCTGCTCAACTAACGTGTAAGAGGGAAGACCCAATTCGTTGGCTTGGATCGCCATTGGACGACGACGAAAAATTCCGTCTCGCAGCGGCGATAATGCACGCCAGCAAGGATTCCCGCATCGCAGAGCTTGAGGCGGCGCTGCGCCAGCGCACAGAAGCCCTAATGCAAATCCGCGAGAAAGCAGCAACCATGCCAAATGGTGGCGCGTGGGCTGCTGGGTTGGCTGCGCTGTCGTTGGCAGGGTAGATGGCGGGTTGCAAAATCAGCCGTTTCCGAACCGCTAGCGATACCAGCGCCTTGCGCGGCTAGTTCGTGCGACACCTTCTCATTCGAACGGCCCGCGGGAAAGTTTGGCATCCGTCGAATGTTCCATAATCTTTTCAATGCTGGGATATGCCACGCATTGCCATGATCTTTAGCCAAACCGCTCTGATTTCATGGAACAATCCCTAGACTTTTAATCAGAGGGTCGTGGGATCGTCCCCCACCGGGCTCACCAAGGATTTCAACCACTTGCTGTTAACTTCGTTTTGGAGTTTGGCAGGTGGCCTAGAGAGTTTGGCAGATTCACGTTTCGTCTCTGTTCCGCTCAAGCTTAACGACCGCGGATCCAGCCATGCGCCGTTGGCGGGCTTTCTTGGTGTAGCGCTCCACCATTTGCAGCGTTTTGTGGCCAAGTACCGCGGCAATCTCGTGCGGGCTGCACCCGGCTTCTGCTAAGGCCTTCCCCGCGGTGTGCCGCAATCCGTGCAAGTGCAACTCTGTGAGGCCTATGTTGTCGAGATGCTTACGCATGTCTTTGGACAGCCGCTCGGGACGGATCGGACGGCCCGCGGCGTCGGCAATCAGGAACAGTGCAGGCGGCAAGGCGTCCAGATAGGCCTTAAGCCGATAGTGCACTGGCACTAGCACCGGGTTCTGATTCTTGGATCCGGCGACCGCAATAGCGGATCCACTATAGTGTGACCGCATGAGGGAAACGATATCGCCGCGGCGCGGGCCTGTGTATCGAGCCACCATATATGCCGTCATGAGGTGCAGAGGTGGGCTAGATGCCTCAAACAGGGCCATCTGGTCCTCTGACCAATCCAAGTAGCTTTCGGCCTCACCGTCGCGTTTCATGAGCCTAGCGGGGTTCAACATCTCTAGGTCGTGCTCGCGGATCCCGTAATTGAACAGCGCAGAGCAGACTTGCCCAAATAGCTGGCGCGTCCGCGGAGTGTCCGCCAGCGTATCGCGAATGACGTTGATGTGGCGGCGGCGAACATCTACCGCGGGGAACGTCCCTATGACCGATAGCCGGTCTAAAGCCTTGGCGTAGCTAACCTGCGTTGCCGCGGTGAGTTTTTGATACCTTGGCGCTGACTTGTAGGCCTCGATTAACCATCCCACAGTGCCGTCAGCATGTCGGATTGGCTTGGGATCGCTATGGATCCGGCGCATTGCCGCGGCGTAGGCCTCAAAAAACTCCGGCATATCCGGGTTTCCGGGTAGTTTGGCAATGCGCTCGCCTTTGACCCGCAGATAAAAGTAATCGCGCCCCTTAGCCCTGGTGCGCTCGACGTTTGGCGGCAGCTTGAGCTTCGGCGGCATGGATGGCAGCCATGATTGGGTCAACTGGTCCATTCTGGATGCCTCTTATCGCGGCGTCAATTTCTGCCGGATCCCACAGTAAACGGCGACCTAGAGATTTCCCCGCTGGTAGCCGCTTTTCCTTGACGCGCTGGCTAAAGCTGCGCTCACACAGTCGGCACCTAGCCGCGGCTTCTGAGCGGGTCAGCCACTGGCCGCGCACCTCCCTCACGGTCATGAGCTTATCCATTGCCAGTCTCCCTGGAACCCCATGGCGTACATTGGAGGCAGTGCAATGCCTGCGTGTTCAATCATCGCTAAGCACGCTTCTTTGGTCAGCCCGCGATCAATCAGCGGCGTACGGATTGCCATTTCGAAATTATTCGACCGCAACCGCTTAGACCGTTCCACGTCAGGACGGTCTGCGGTGTATCCGAACACATTGATGTCAGCAGCTTCTTGCCATTCAAGACGGGGCCTAACTTTTAGCTCCATCGTGCATGGTGCGCCTTCGATGCCTGCCAAATAACGGCGCTTCTCGAACACGTCCCAAGTGCTGGCGAACCGATCTGACCGAATGCGCTCAATTGGACGCTTGAACCACGCTTGGCAGTCGCGCAGGAACCGCGCGTTGTCGGGGTGCTCTGCGCCTGTTTCGCAATACGCAACGACGGCGCTTGGGTTGTCCGCAAGCGTAAGTTTCGTTGCGACCGCAGACGCAGCCCCGGCGCTGAACCAGCAAACTGTGCGACGATCAGCCATTGCCGCCCTCGCTGGAACGGGAACGGATGGCAGCGGCGATCTCGACTGCCGTATCAACCTTGATTAATTCCGCGTCTCGTTCTGGTCCGCTCTCAAGCGTGAAAACAACCAGCGAGGCGGATTCATGGTGGTCATCGGCAATCTTCGCGCACGCCTCACGTTCCGCTTTAACGGCGGCGTCGATCACTGCCTTGGCAACTGCAACAATAGAATCCTCGTATGAGGATCGGCTTGAATTGAACGCGGTGTTGAACTTGTCGAAAAGCGCTTTGTCTTTGTCGTCCATCTCCTCACCCCCCCTCTTGCTGGGGAGGGGAGGGAAGAACTTCAACACCCAGTATTTGCCGCTCAACACAGCTATTGGTCTCTCCATCAAATTCGGACAGGAATTTTTCGACGTTAGGCGCATCAACATCAAATGTCTGATACGACGTTGCGATTGGTGTTCCTGGCCCGCCAAGATGATATGCCGTCGAACTGTCGACGGTTCGAATGATGAGCCTAATCATCTCACTCCCCCTTTGCGATCTTGAGCGCTGCGCGAGCGCGTTCGAGAGCAGCCCATGAAACAACCGAGGCATCATTCTCATGCGCCGATAGCAGGACCGGAATTGCCTTTTCCAGCGCATCCGCCATGGCAGGGCTTGCGGCGATAAGGCGGGCATCTGCCGCGCAAGGATCGGTTCCATTTTCACGGTGAAGGGAAAGATCATCCTCCGTACAAAGCTTGAATGTGTTTGCCCGTGCTATTACGACTTTGTTTGCCAGCCGGATGTATCCCCAATCATCTCGGATTGGGTCATAGGCGTAGCGCCACGGCCCCGGCGTCCACTTCCCGCCCGTCTCTGTCTCACTCATGGTTCAATCTCCATAGGTTCGCTCAGATCAAAAACATTCAGGCTTTTGATGTGCGCTTCGTACATTTCAATTGATGCTTGCCAGTCGGTGCGGGCCTCTCGCATCTGGTCACGGCATTCTAAAAACCTGGCTTTGTGTCGGGCGATTTCTCGCAATAGGCTGTCAGCGGTGATCGGTTCGATTTGCACCGGGTCGTTTGCGGCTTCCGCCCGTTCTGGTTCGATGGTGCGAAGCCGTTGCATGAGCCTCATGGTTCACCGGCTTTGGCTTGAGCAAGGGTGGATCGGGCTCGCTCTAGCCCTGCCAAGTGATATTCATCGTTCGGCCCTGCATCGTCATGGTCAACGTACCATTCCAGCGCCTCTACCAGCGCAGCCTTATCGGCGCAAAACTCAACCAACTTTCTGCCGAGGATGGATTGCGCAATTTGAAGCTCGGCACGGAGGCGGGTGATTTCGGAAATGCACTCTTCGCTCTCGACAAACATCATGCCCGGAAGCGGGCTATCATTCTCAATCTCGAATTTCAGCCGTTCCACTATGTCGCTCATCGCCTTACCGTCTCCCCATTGATCTTGCGCTTCCAGCCTGATCGCTTTGTCCCTGGCATTGCAGGGCCGCGCTTTTCTTTCGCGCCAAAATGCTTCTCAGCTATACGCTGGCCTTTCGCCCGATCTTTCGTCTCATCCGCTGATTTCTGTCTGGCGCAAGCAACATGCACAGGACGGCGGTTCTGCATGTCGTTCGTGCCGTCGCGCCAAAGCGGGTCAACGTGTTCGTCCCAAGCCTGCTTCACGCCGTCGATCTTGCCGCCGCACACGCAACAGATGCCGTTGTGCTCAACAAACATCTTTAGCTTCTGCTTGGCCGTGAGAGGCTTGCGCGACGTGACATGGTATGGGTCGTGGGTCATGCCGGTTCCCTCAGCTTCACCTTGTCTGCCTTGTAAGAATATGTGCGCTCTTTTGACTTGCGGATCATATCCGCTTGTAACTCGCAGGTTTCTTGAAGCCGCTTTGACTTTGCGCGTTCTTTCCGCAAATCGTCTTTCAACAATGATACTTTATTTTTGAGTGCATTGATTGTTAAAGCGATCCGGCCTGCAATTAAGTTAACACTTTTTGATAGTTCAACTTCATCCATCACCAAACTCCCTACGCTGCTCTTTCTGCCAACAGTTGCTCTACTTTAATTCCAGTCTCTTGCTCAATCGTCGTCTCGACTGCATCGCTCAATGCGCAAAATTCCAAATGAGGCATCGTGTCGTATTTAATGGAGCGCGGCACCCAGATCACAAGTTCGCCTTTGTGGACGACTGGAACAGCGTGCGCCCCGGCTGCTTTGAACGCGGCTTCAGCAAACACCTTCAGCCGTTCCGGGTTGAGGCCGCTGATCGGAATACGAGCCGCAATGTCCCGCCACCCACTGCGCATTTGAAGCCACTTCCGGCACTCAGTTTCGGACGAGAACTGCACCGGATTTCCTTCAGGCCAATGGAGGAACGCAGCGCGGACCAGTGCAAAGTACCGCTTGTGGGCGTCATAGCTGCGAGGCTTACCGCCTTTGACCGGATCAAACTTGGTATCGCAGCAAGGGCAAGTGACGGTCATTCAGCGGCCTCCAGTGCAGCCCTAAACGCTTCCTCATGGTCCTGCCAAATTGAGATCGCATCTGCATCTGTCAGACGATACCCGGCAGCGCGGACCATGATCCCGATGACGCTTGGGGGCTTGCCTTGCATCGCCAGCTTGCGGGCGTAGCCAACAGCGGCGGCGCTTAAGGTTGTGTTTTCGTTCGCGTGGTTTTTCATGCGAGTGATCTGGCTCATGGCTTCACCCCGTCCAGCGCGTTCGCGGCCTTCACCAACAGATCCGTCTTGACGATGGCAAACCCGCCAGCGTTCAGAGCTTCGTAGGCAGCCCACGCGTAATCGGTCCACTTGGTGTCCATGTCGTGAGCGTTCGCCATCGCATCAGCGATAATGTCGAGGATGTCGTCTCTGGTTTTGTTGTCGCTCATCACTCAACCTCAAGGATCGAAGCTGCCTTGCTCTGGCCAGCCGTAGACAGGCGAGCGATGATGTCGGCGTTCAGCTCTTTCAGTTCGGCAACATCCTCGACCGATGCGCAGAACGAACGGTCATCTTCGAGCTTGGAAAGGAACCCGGCTTCGTCGGCAATCGGCTCTGGCGCGTCTTGAGCCTGTTCGACGGCGGTGACTTTCGGCGGCTCCGGCGCGTCTGGAATGTCCAGCGTTTCAGCTTTCTGCGGCGTGATATCCCGCATGGCGTCTTGCTGTTCTTCTGCCACTTGCAGGCCGCGCAACACGTCAGCCGCGCCATCCCGCACCGCCCACGAACGGGCGCGCATCTGCACCATACGTTGCGGATATTGCGTCCACGGGCCTGTTTTGGTCGCCAGACCGGCGCGCTTGGCATCGGCCATAGAGAATGACCGCGTGACCGTATGCCCGTCACGGCGCGTTAAAACGCACGTAGCCTTGAGCGTTGCGCCGTCGCCTTCAATCGTCTCGTCCAGCTTGTGACCGGCCTTCGTCACCATTGCGGGAAGAATATCTCCCCAAAGACTTGGCCGTCCGTTGATGACGGCGATGCTTTGCAGGGAGACAATCGGGCTGATCCCGATCTCCATCCCCCACATGATCGCGGCGGCGGTGTCTTCCGGCTTGTCCTTGAAGCAAGCCGGTATCATGCCGGTTTTGCAAAGCACGGTGGACATGCGCCACACGCTTTCGAAGTCGGTCGGGATGATCCCGTGTGCGCTGGCCATGAGAGGGGCGCGAATTGGGCTGATCTCGTTCATTTTAAACCGCGACCTTCTCATGGACCGTTTCTACACCCGGAACATTTGCCCCCGCCTTGGCTTGCGCCGCCGCAACCTTCTCGACAGCCGCCCGAACGTCGGGATGGTCTTTGACGTGCGCGAGCGTCGCCGCATAATCGCGAACGATGTATTTCGTCACCGTACGCAGGCTCGTTTTCTTGCCGAACTGACCGCCAGCCGTGACCGGCTTAGGCGCTTCGAAGATCGGCAGTTCAGGCTCTGCCGGTGGCGGTGAAGTCATCGCGGCAATGGGGTCCGCCTTCATCAGCGCGGCTTGCTCTTTCGCGATCCGTTCGCGCTCGGCAGCCACACGGGCAACTTCGGCGGCATGCTTTGCGCGGGCCTCGTCCTCAATGCGCTTGTTCTCGGCATTGAGATAAACGGTCTGCGCAGCAAGCAACGATTTGACGGTCGTTTCAGCCTCGGCAATCGACGGCTTGAACTTCTCGTCCACCTCGCGGCCACCGTCCAAGAACGGTTGCTTTTCGACTTTGTGTTCGGCCTCGGCTTTCTTCTTGAGGCCGTTCAGTTGGTCGCGATAGTTCGCAATCGTGTCGCTCTCGACCTTGGTTTTGATCTTGCCGCCAAGGCCCTTGAGCCATGTCAGCGCTTCTTCGATCACAAGGCCGATCTGTTCGGCAATCGGTAGCGCTGCGGCGTTCCCGCCCAACGGCGCAACATCACCAGGGAACAAGCCGGTGGCAAACGCTTCCTTAGCGGCCTCGTTGCTGACCGGAAACTTGGCGCACGAAATCCAGATATCGTTCGGCGCGATCTGGTTGCTCTTGTTGCCGACCGCCGCAACGAGTTCGCCGGACGCCTTATTGCGCCAGGTCGCGACGGGCACCCATTGGCCGTTGCGCTTGGTCTTATAAAACCCGATCTGAGGGTTTCCCTCTTCGACCGTGAAAGAACCCGTTTCCAGCGCCGCGCGCCACCATGCATAATCGTCCATCACTTCACCGCCATCGCCATCGCCAAAATCACGCCACCCATTGCGGCAAAACTTAAAATCACGGCCAGCCCTGCCATTAGGCCGACTAAATCAAGCGCCTTCGTCTGGTTTTTCGAAAGTTGCACGTTGCCCCCTGAGATTGAAAACGCATGACGCAACGCCACTAATTGATTTATTGCTAGGCTTGAATGCCTTCGCTCTTTTGAATTTTGTCCACTAGTCCAAGCAGGAACATGACGACGTTGATGCTTGGTTCGGTCTTGCGCAGTTTTTCAACTTCGCGTTCGATCCAAAGAACGGAGTCCAGCACCGTTTCAAGCTCTAGAACTTCGGTTTCGTCGCCTCGCAGTTTCGGCTTGAACGCTGGCACTTCGCGGACTGGCGGCGCTCTGCCGGGAAGGGTGTGGATGTTGCTCATTCGTCCCATCCGTTGCCGCTAACGAATTGAATTGATCCATTCGTCGCTTCGGTTATCAACGCGCGTGCATCGTCAGGGCTTTTTGCTGCAAAGATGTCCTTCACCAGCTTGTCAGCCTTGTCTTTCTCACCTAGCTTTTTTAAAAAACGGGTTGCAATTCCACACGCAACCATCGTGTTGCCTTTTGGACTATTGATATCAATGACCATGTGTCAGCCCCTACGTTTTGAAATGGTCGGGTGCGATCTGGTACCCCTCAAACCGCACCCGGTTTATCGCCCGCCAATGAAATGGATGGGCAATGGTGAATTAGTGCTGGACGGCCTGCTTAGATTCAAACCGTCCAGCCTTATCGCCGCCGTGCGTTTTGGAGACGCCCCTGGAGAGACAAGCGCGCACTGGCGGCAAGTGGAAATATAGCGCCCTCTCG
>Ga0247840_10010082_pt1 | contig 11923 bp, 14 predicted proteins | sample LaCruzMarch2015__FD_192404 | JGI IMG/M metagenome (GOLD analysis project Ga0247840, IMG submission 192404) | Freshwater microbial communities from meromictic Lake La Cruz, Castile-La Mancha, Spain - LaCruzMarch2015_17m | ecosystem: Environmental > Aquatic > Freshwater > Lake | place: Spain...
GGATGTGGTCGTCGATCATCGAGTGGCCGCGCACCCGCAAGGCGTAGCTGTTCTTGCGCACCATGTGGCGCGGCACCGTGACCGTTGCACAATCCTGCGGGACATCCACCGGCTGCCCGGCGGCGACATAGCCCAGGAGCGGGATCTCGACGCCGGGCTCGCAGGCCAGCACCAGCGGCTCCAGGGCGGGGTTCCAGGTCTCGTGGCGGGGCTTCGGCAGGATGTAGGCAACATTCGGATGCATGGGCGGCTACCTCGGTGCGGGGGCTCGGTGTGGGGGCGGTCGTTCTCGATCTGTTCTCCGTCAGACTAGCAGAGATTCAGAGAACAGCAAGAGAACTTCAGCCCCATGCGACTCACCCCACGCCAACAGGCGGTCCTGGACGCCCTGCGGGCAGAGGCCGCCGCCCAGGCCCGGCCGCCGACCCTGGTCGGACTCTGCGCCCTGCTCGGCCTGCGCTCGCGCGGATCGCTGCACAAGCACATCCGGGCACTGATCGCGGCGGGCCTGGTAGAGCCGCTCGACCCCCGTTACCCCGGCATCCGCCTGATCGCCCAAGATCCCCCCGCCGACACGCTGCCCTTTCTCGGCCGGATCGCCGCCGGCCGCCCGATCGACGCCCTGCCGCAGGCCGAAACCATCCAGGTCCCGCCGCACCTGCGCACCGCCGCGCCCTGCTATGTCCTGCAGGTCACGGGCGACTCCATGTGCGAGGCCGGCATCCTGGACGGCGACTATGTCGTCATCGAGCATCGCCGCAACGCCGACAACGGCGCCATCGTGGTCGCGCTGATCCGCGGCGAGGACACCACCCTCAAGCGCATCCTCCAGGAACCCGGGCAGGTCACCCTGTTCCCGGCCAACGCCGCGCTCCAACCGCTGCGCTTCGCGCCGCAGGAGGTCGAGATCCAGGGGGTGCTGGTCGGGCAGATGCGCGCCTATCGGTAGGGGCGCGGCCGGGCACAAGCGCGCCGCCGAGGCCCCGCATTGCAGCCCGCTCCCCCCGCCGGATAGCATAGGCGTACCCACCACACCCCCGAGCCCCCGGCCATGGACAGCGCACAACCCCGGCTTCCCCTCGCCCTTTACGTGTTTCGCTACCTCGCGGCTGCCGGCTTTCGCCTCGGCGTCGAGCCGCACGGACTCTGGCACGGCGTCCTCGGCCTGCACCTGCGCGAACAATGCTGCGTCGTCCCGGGCGGCGCCTGCCAAGGGTGCCTGCTCCTGCACCAATGCCAGTACAGCTACCTGTTCAGCGGCCCGCGCCCCCCCGCGTCCGACCTCATGCGCCGCTACGACAGCATCCCGGTCCCCCACATCTTGCGCCTGGACCGCGACTACCCCGACCCCATCCAGGCCGGCGACGAGCTCACCGTCTCCATGGTCCTGGTCGGCGCCGCCAACGAGCGCCTGCCCCTGATCATCCAGGCCATGGCCGCCGCCGGGCAGGGCGGACTCGGACCCCAACGCGGCCAGGTCTGGCTGCACGACGTCACCCAGCAACTCCCGGACGCCAGCCCCCCGCAACTCGTCGCCACCAAGGGCCGCCTCCTCGACTGCCCACCCCCGCAGCCCCCAGCGCCGCCCCCGGCCCCCGCCGCGGTGCGCCTCCAATTCACCAGCCCCTATAAGGCCTCCGGTCAGGCCAACCGCTCCGGCGGCCTGGACCTCGGCCCCTTCCTCATGGCACTGGTGCGCCGCGCCAGCCTGCTCCAGTATTTCTATACCGGCAGCCAACTCGAGGCCCCCTTTGCGGAACTCAAGCTCGCCAGCGAACAGGCCAGGATCCTGGACCGAGCACTGCGCCGCCAAGACGGTTCCCGCTACGCCGCCCGCCATGGCGAGCGCGTCCCCACCGGCGGACTGATTGGGCATATCGATCTCGACTTGAGCGGGATCGAGGCGCTGTGGCCGTATCTTTACCTCGGCCAGTGGTTGGGGGTCGGCAAGAATGCCAGCATGGGGTTTGGGTGCTATGGATTGGCCGCTCTCGGGTCATCAGCCGACACCAGTCGCTCGCGCGGCACCGCTCCAGAGGCTGGCCGAATATCCCCGTAGGATGGGCAGAGCGAGAGCGATGACCATCGTTTGCGTGCGACTCAAGCGTTGATTGCCGGGTTGCGTTGCGCGCTACTACCACCTGACGCAATTGCTCGGACCACTGGCGTAGGGTGCGCCGTGCGCACCTTGAGCGGCGGCGGATGAACGCCGGCCAGTGTCTCTCGTCTCTCGTTCCCACGCTCCAGCGTGGGAATGCAGTGCGGGCGCTCCGCGTCCCATCTGGTCACAGGACGCGGAGCCCCGCTCTTGCTCCCCTGCGTGCGCGTGGGGAACCGGCAGCGCTCAACTCAGCGGCATCGGCCTACAGATCGAGCCTGGAGTGGGTCCGGGCTCAATACTCACCCAGGCCCTCCAGAGCAGCCCGAGCGCCGCCGCCAAGCGTGCGGGTGCGGCCGTTCTCCTCAGGCCAGTCGCTCCAGCCAGCCCAGTTCAAACTCCACCTCCGCCATCTCCTCCGGCGTCAGCATCATCCCCTCTGCCAGCCGAGTCGTGAGACGCAGCACCAAGGCCGTATCGCCCGGCTGCATGGCGATCGTGATCCGGTTGTTCGCTACCTCAAGCCCTAGCAGTCGACTGAGAAAGACCGCCGCGGCACCATGCCCGACCGCCGACACAAAGCCGCCGGCCAGCCGCTCCGCCGCCGCCGCCGGGGGCAAGGGGCCGGCGAATCGGTAGTCGCCGTAGGCGGTGAGAACCGGGGTGTTGATGACATAACAGGTCATGGTCAGAATCTCGGATGACGTAGGGGGCCGAAATTGACATAGTGCCCCTGCTCGTTCTGGTACAAGAGCACGCGGCAACCGGCGTTCGCGAATTCCGCGCCGACCACGGCGGCAGCGAACACGGGACCGGCGTGAAAATAATGGAGCACGTCGGCCCCGCAACGCAGGATCTCGGCCGCCGCGGATTGGATGTCCTGCACCAGGGCCGGTGCATCGTCCGGCTCCAGCCAGGTGTCGCGGCGCACCACGAAGATATGCTCATCCGGAATACGCTTGAGGTCATCCAACCCCGCGCGGAAATGATCCACCGCCGCCCGCACGTCCTTCTTGGGCAGCAGATCCACGATCAGGATCGCCGGCCGAGATCCCGCCTGGCCGCTGACCTCGCGCCGCCACCGCCCATGGCGGTAACGCCGCCCCAATACCAGGTCCCACCAGGTCCAGAAGATGGGCACCGCAAAGATCACGCTCAGCCAGATACTGAGCGGATTGAGGACGCCGTCGGTTAGGGATTTCAAGAAGTCGAGCATGGATAACGGCCTGTGATCGAGCGAGAAAGGAAATATGTGCCCGGAATGATAACCAAGGTCCGCTTGCGAGGTGATATTGCGCTTCTCTTCGGTGCACCAACCACAGGTCGGCATCCTCGATCACGCCCTGCTCCGCGCTTCATTCTCAAGCAAGGTGAATCGCGTCGGGTGTCTTCAACCGGTGATGTGCCCGCAATTCCGTTGCCAGGTCGAAGACGGCCTTCGACAGTGGAGCCTTCTCGATGTCGGGGCGCATGAAAAAGCGGTCGAACAGGGCCAGCGTGTCTCGGTCATTATCGCGCAGCGGTCCGACACGGCATTCCAGGCGGGTGAGATCGGTGACCACCAGTCGCGGTTCCTCGATCGGCGCCAGCGCGGCGGCGACGCACAGATTCCACGGTTCCACTCCCTGTAGGCGGTAGATGACCACGCAACTATCCCAGTAAAGCCTGCGCATAAGGGCTACTCCCAACTTGAGCGCTCCTCGGCAATCGCGCGATCGATATCGGCTTTGCTGAGGCGTCGGTGGGACGACTTGTCCACTTCATCGAAGAATTCCTTGAGGCTACCGCCCTCCGAGACTTGGTTCACTGCATCAGCGAGGATGATGATCTCGATCGGGCCTGCCGGTATCTCCGCGGGCAGTTCCAGTTCGATGCGATGATCGGCGCCGACGGTGGCTTTCAGTTTGACGGCGTGCATGGCTTGCTCCAAGTTGGAAAATGCGTGTGGTGGCTCATCGTTCCTTGCGTATAACCAATGGCTGTCTAGGGGGCGTCGAATGGAAAAAAGCTTATGTCATCGAAAATCATCGGCGCCGAGGCTTAGAAAGTCAAGGCTGATTGCGCCAAGGCTCCCGCCATCCTGTGCAACGAAGGAGGGCGGACAGACCCGCTCCGACCGGTCGTTGAAAAGCGCGGCCCCGGCGGCAGGCAGGTCCGCTTCGAGCAGGTCCACGCGAAACGGCAGCTCGCTGTCTTCAAAATCCGCGCGCAATGTCGCAAGCACCAGATCCGGCAGCGGCTCGCCGCCCATCACCGCCAGGTCCGGGTCCGAATAGCGCCAAGCCCGCCCGCTCACCCGTGAACCAAAGGCGCGGACCTCGCGGTCCGGCAGATGGCGCGCGAGGAGTCCGCGCGCGAGCGAAAGCTGTTGTGCCGTCAGATCAAGCATCGTCCGCCCCCCGCGCCTGCAAACGTCCGAGCAGTTCGTGGGCCGCACGAGCGAACTCGGGCAGCACCGCCGCGACCTCGGCCGCCTTTGCAGCATCATAGGTATGCGAGGTGATATTGCGCTTCTCCCGGTAGATCACCCACGCATCAATGTCGTCGATCAAGCCCTAGTTCCGCGCCCGCGCGCATCAAGCCACGCCAGGTCATGGAGTCCACCTCCTGCGCGTTGGGCAGGTCCATCTGCAGCCGGCGCTTGAGCATCTTCCAACTCAACTCGAAGGTGAATTCAAACCGCTGGATGCACCCATCGCGCGCTTCCTCGTCCGTCGGTGCCGCGGCGAGGCGCGTCAGGCCGCGATTGAGGGCGTGTTCCACTGGGCTTAGGTCGAGCATGGTGTTCACTGGCGTCTGTCGCTAGGGACTAAAAAGACTATCAACCAGGGTCTTAAATGCATCAAGGCTGAGCTTAAGGTCGTCTCGCAACTTTCCTTCCTTCTTTGGCCGTGGACGCATTGAGCAATGAGCTACATCGTTGCGCCGATCGCGTATTTCGCTCAATTGTTTCAGAGCATTCTCGGCATCTCCCCAACGCGATTGTTGGAGTGCGAGGGATGACTTAGGGCGCTCGTTTAGGCAGGATTGTTGTAGCAAGACCTTGCAGGTATTCTCGACAGCGTCGCGCTGACGCTTAAAAAGGCCTGCATTTTCTCTCTCACTTTCTGTCTCCTTATGTCCATCATCTTCCTCGATACCCGGCTGGTACAGTTTTCCATCGACCGCGAGGACGGTGAATGCCGTGAGTAGTGATTCTCGCAACAGGTTGTAGAGCTCCGCATATCTGCCGGTGTCCCACAAGCGCTGGGCTAAGACGCTTGTCGCCTTGAGTCCCGGCAAACTGACCGGATTGACTGATGCACCGTTTGGCACCAGGTCGTCGATCTGCTTCTTGAAGTTATCGATGTCGTCGCAAACCGGCGGAAACGCCTGCTTCAGTGCGTCGAGCGACTCGGTGAGTGCCCTTTGGAGAGTGGGAGCGCTTCGCCTGAGGAGGTTCGGAATACGCATCAACAGCAAATCGGCGGAGAATTGCTGCATCGCCTTAGCGAGATCATTCGCGGCCTGATTCTGCGAATTCTCGAAGAAGCGACCGAGATCATCGGCACGGCCATGGCGCGCAAATGCATCGAGTGCGTCGCTCAAGTCGACACTCTCCACGAAGGGCGTAAGGTCCCAGACTGGAGTCGTAACGTCAGGCGTCGAGTCATCTGCCGCGTAATAGATGCGGTGCCGTATCGGTTGGTGCTGACTATCCTTCACACTGTGGCGTCGGTCGGCCGCCTGCACGAATGCCAAGGCCGAAGCCCCGATGAAGGGCGCAGCGCGAAAGCCACGGGTTATGTCGACGGCCACGTAATTCGCACGGACACTGAAAGCCTCCCGGGGACTGCCGCGGACAAGAAGTAGCTCCGTCCGATCTGCAAGCGGCTCACCACCCACTGCCAGTCGAAGTTGATCAAAGAACGTCCAAAAGCCGGGTCGCTCGTTCGGCGTGAACGTCTCCTCATCATAAGGAAGAAAGGCGATCGGGACGGCCTTGCGGTCGTCATATCCGGCGCGGCGAGCGTCGTCCGGTAGATGCTGCTCCCACCCCTCCCAAGTCGACTTGCCGCCGATCACCACCACTTGAACGACCCTGCCTGGGCAAGCATCCATCGCGTCGGCCAGCAGGATCTTCCACGGCAGCAGGAGTTCCTGCGGTGAAGGGTCGAGTCGATTTTCCCTGATATATACAGCCTCGTGCGCCTTATTGCGGCTTCCCAAGAACAGTACGATGCGAGCGCTCTCATTCATTGACTCACCTTGGCTTCAATGTCGTTAAGCCGCTCCTGGCGGCGCTTTCTTAGCCCGGCGTGACGCAGCAGCGGCTCGATCGTCTGCCTGGCCTGCCCCCGGTCCACGGACGGAACGGCATCAAGCAGCGCGTCGGTGATATGCCGAGTCAGGCGCTCCGTGATTGGAGGGGCGCGATCACGATCCGGCGGATCGAGGACAGCGGCTACCGCTTCCCCCAAGGCAATCAGCGCCTCAGACCTAGGATGGCTCGCTGTTCCCCCCGGCGGAAGCCTTGCGGCGCCCTTCGCCGTGTTGTCCGGGCGTGCGTCCACTCGGCGTAGGCGTCCGTATCCAGCGAACGTCTTGGCCCCCAAACCCCACTCCTCTAGTGCGTCCAACAGATGAGCCATCGCCAGCGCTGCGCCTTCACACTCGCGTCCGGCCAAGGCCGGCGAGATAGCCAAGAGGAAACGCGTTCCGGGCTTCACGGTCAGGAAGGTCACCGGATTGGGGTCGGTCCAGTCGTTCGGGAAGGCTCCCTCTCCAAATGTGCCATAATAATCATCTTGATGGGGCGTAAGAACGTCAACGCACAGGGGGCGATCATCCTTTCCGGGCATCAGCCACGCGTCCTCAAACAACACACCGCCCGCCTTGCCTTCCTGCTCCTGTCCGTCGGCCAGCCGCAAATTGGGCACGCCGAAAAGCGTGCCATGATAGTCGCTGGGGGCCTGCGCCGGCCGGCCGTCTTCGTCGTAACCCAGGCCCCGCCATTCGGGGCCACCCCAACTCGCGAGATAGTGACTCAGCAGTCCCTTAAGGGCAGTCCCGGTGAGTATCGGCACACCGTAGACGTGATGCAGGGTGAGTCCCACCTCGGTGGGTGCAGGATTGCCGTGGCCAAGTAGGAGACGGCCAGTCGTTTCGACCTCGTAGGTCACGACGGGAGGCTGTACCGTGGCTCGCCAACGGCGAAAGGCGGTTCGGTAAGCCTCACTCACTGGGATTGCTGCGACCTGCCGCAGCAACTTCTCCCGGTCGTCCGGCGAGCGAATCGTGCCAATTTTGGGCGTCTTCTCGTCGGGCTTGGCCGGGGCCTCGTCGCCGTAGATCAGTGGAACGTAGCGCTCGTACAACAAGCCCGGATGCGCGGTCGTCGCGGATTCGTCTCGATCGAGGGCATTTTTCAGTGCGCTGCGCATAATGCCTCCTAGTCGTCATCGCCAAGTATCTGTCCGGCGCGCTTGAGCCACACGGACAGTGCCAGGGTTTCACGAGTTACGCGCATGTAGGTACTGCGATCAAGGTCTCGGACCTCGACAAGAAAGCTCTTTCCCCCGGCCGATTCCGGTAGGTGGCCGAGGCGCGCCAGGTGCTCGCGGACCTCTTTGCAGAGGTCTTGTGCGATTCCTTTGGTTGGACCGCGGTGCAGAAAGGCGAATGCCTGGAGGAGGCCGGAACGTTGGATCTCCGGGCCGAGTCCGTCGACGGCACGGACCCACTGCTTGCGCGCTTCACCCTGTGTCTCCTCAATGGCAGTATAGGCGCGTTTCATACGACGTTGCTCCAATGTCATGTCAGCCCCCCGCAACCGGTATCAGCCGGGCACGCCCGCGGCCGACAGTGGCCTTGCCTCCAAATTGGAGGTCCGTGCGCTCCTTACTTAGACAGTAATCCAGGAATCGCTCGGGCCTTTCATCTCTCTTGATCACCACGGCGACGCCGAGCAGGAGGGTTTCTGCCGGCAAGCTCTCTTCATACCAGAGTGCCCCCTTTTCTACGACCCCATGGCTATTGATACGTACACGCGCGTCCACCTGGGTACAGCACTCCCAGAGAAAGGTCATGGTTTCGTCGTCCACCACCGCAAAACGCTCATTGAATAGAGTGCAGTCTTCAGGCATCACGAGTTTTCCGATGTCCTGCGCCCACTTGGTGACCGAATCCCGGATCTTGTCGTCCAGCCGACACTCCACATCCTCCAAGAAAACATGGGTCTTGACGGCCAGCACGCTCCCGACGGTTACGCCAATCCGTCCTTGGTCCTCAACCGACTTGATTGCCGGAATGTCCAGGGACCAGCCAAGGTCCCGATTTGCCAAGCGAAGCAGCAGCGGTGACGAGACCCAGGCAAAAGTGCCGTGGAAGCTGCGCACGGGCAAAGCGAAGAGGCGGGCGTCACCGAAGGCTACGGCGCCTGATGATCGGGTGTCGTCCTCGGTCATGTTGATGGGCGGTCCGAAGACCACGCGATGCAACCCTTCGTCCGGATGGGCATCCCGCAAGACCCCCTTGACCGAACTGCCTGGAAGGAAGGGTATGCCGGTGCCGCGCAAGCGTGCGATCGGCAAATCGATGACGCCCTGTGCTTGGCCGGTCCCGGCGTGAAGCGGTGAAAGAGCGTGGATGAAGTAAGCTCGCTGCATGATGGATGTCCTCAATACCGTCAGGATCACACCGTTACTGGCCAGGCGGCCGGGAGAACCAGGCCGAATCCGTCGGCAGCGGTTCTGTCTTGCTGGATGCTTGATAGCCAGAGGCTGCGGATGTCATGCGCTGTAAATGGCTGGGCCGGGGACTCCAAGTAATACACTGCGCCAGCGGCCACGCAGGCCACCGAGGGCTTAGGGCGACGCTGGGCCAGATCCCAACCACTCGTCCACCAGGCCCGGTCGACGAAGGCGGCACGTAGCACGACCGGCCGGTCGAGGCCCGGTAGTCTGCCCTCAAACTGATGTCCCTCGTTGGCCCGGGCCGGTGCGAGCCAATCCGGGCGCCATCCGGTCGCGAACTGGGCAGGTGTCACCAGAATCAGGCGGAGAAAGCGGCTGTCCTGCCAGTGCTGCGCCAGCTCTTCAGAGGCCAATACTTCGGGAGGCAGCAGGGTGGCACTCGCGAAGCGTCCCTCGCCTCCAACACGCCACATGGTTTCAGTCAGGTCGAGAGCATCGGGCACGCCAGTGAGACGCAGTCCCAGACCAAACTCACGAACGTCGCGGCGCGCCGTCCGCACCAATGATTCGTAAGTTGAGTGGGCAAACAGGTGTTCGTCCTTGGCGGCGAGGGTCAGTGGGTCGACGGAAAGATGGATGTCTACCCGCTCTGCGGGTTGTGTGGACTCGTCCTCGTCACGTCTACGCGGGTCACGCAGCCACTTCACCATTTCCTCATGGGACCACAGCAGGCGGTCCCTGAGTGGCTTGCCCTCCTGTCGTGGCACAGGCAGCCACAGACCTTCGGTCGCATTGGCCTCCTCATCATCGTCCGTCCAAAGACCGCGAACACTCCAGGAAGCGGTGCCTCGGGGGTGCGGCTTTAGCCATTGAAGTTCAGCCTCGGGCTGGTCCCGACGGCCTGCCTTCGGGTGCGGTAGCCTTACTGCATCTTGTGGCGCCGGCCACCGTGGCGACCAACGCGCGCCGTCGAGGGGCCTGTCCAACACGATGGGACCCCAAACCGCGACCTGATCAACAATAGACTGCCACTCGTGGGCGTCCTTGCCATAGGTCTCCGAAAGCCCTTGCAACCGCCCGATGACGGCACGCGCAGCGCCAGCCGTGGTCGCTGGCCCAGGCCAGGGCAGCCCGGCAGCGGTTACGCCTCCGGCCAGATCGAAGCCTCGCGCGTCCTTCAGACTCAGCCCGTCGCGCGGGCTCAACACCAGATCAATCGTCATATCCCATCTCCAATTCTGCTCCCCGCTTCTCTACCGCTCGGATGTTGTCTTGGGCATCGGCAAAGGCGCGTGCGACTAAGGCAGCGTATACCCAGCCCGCAAGTGCCTCGCGCACGGAGTCGACACGCGCGTCATCGGGCGCGGGGAGCATCAACTCAATCTCATTGGCGAAGTCCTGCGGTTTGCGGTTGCGATCAGGCGCGTCGAGTGCCTTACGTGCGAGGATGCGCAATACCTCCAGGCGCCAAGCCTTGCCGGCCACACGATCATTGGCGTTCTCGGCCTTGTCCATATTCTTCAGAACGTCACGTAGCTCGTATGGGAGCGTTGTGGGCATCCGCCGCTCGACCAGGTGATCGCGCAGGCGCTCGATGCGTGCGCCCGGCGCCAGGTCCGGTTTCCACTGAGCCCGCCACTTGATCCTTTCACCGCCACGTTTGTCGACGATGATCCCAAGGGCATTACGCTGGTCTCCTTCGGGGAGCCTGTCGCCATTCTTGGCGTAGTGTTCGGCGTTCCGCGCGAGGTCTAGAATCTTTCCCAGGGGCGTAAGGTAGTAAGCAACCCCGATTCCTACCGATAAGGTGGGCGCGACCTCGTCAGTTTGTCGGAAAACAGGACGCACCGCCGAGACGAAGGCTGCTCGAAGGTCCTCGGCGCAAGGAATGGCGTGAATGATCGGAAGAAAGGCCACCACGTCATCGCCTCCGGCGTAGACATGAAGTCCGTGGTGTTTTTCAACGATGTCGCGTACACCCAGCGAGAATCCGGCTAGCGCGCGTGACAGGCCGGATTGTCCGTCAGGTGTATTCAGCCTACCTAGCGCGGCACCCATGCGGTCGCCATCTGCGCACAGGCAGGCGACATACGGATGGGGCTCAGGGAGCGACAGGCGATTGCGGAAGAGCGGTTTAACGTACGCTTCGCAAAACTCCCGAAGTCCAAGCTCCTTTTCGAGCGCGGGCCATTGCCCTTCAAAGAAGATCTCGCCGTCATAACGAAAGGTATCGCGATGCAACCAGGGCGTTACACCGAGTTGACAGTGCGGGACCGCATATCGCTTACACTGGACTTCGAGCCTCCGGAACTCGTCAAGGAGCGACGGATACTGTAAAGCGGCGCTGAGCCAAGGCTCTACGGCAACCCTGGCGATGGGGACGAATTGCTCCGGATTACCGGCCGCGCGCTTGACGAGGCCGATCCCGTCGAGGTGTTCGCGCGGGGCGAGACGCAGTTGGCGCGTCAGTTGTTTCAAGGAATCTGGGCGCTTGCCGCGCTCGCGGTCGATCAGGATTGTTTCCCGCTGACCGTCGAGGCTTGATTTGCGATAGGGCGCGCCTGTCCATTGCCGGAAATCCCGCAGCACCTTGCGTGCTGCAACTGCCTGCTCGGCCTCGCCCCGAGCATTCTCGTAGTCGGCCTCGGTTTCGTAGGTTGACCAACCGGCAATCACCTCCAGAAAAGACTCGATAACGGCTCGTGGCGTCTCAAACTCCCCCAGATTCTCGGCGATCAGTGGCCGCGCGCGATCAAGTGCTTGGCCCGCGAGGCGCATCCAGACCTCAATGGCCGCTCCGCGGGCAGTGCGTGCGGCCACGCTGGGCAGCGACTCGTCAGCGCCCTCGCGCGTGGCGACGATCTTATTGGCGATGCCAAGCGGCGGCTTGCCTGTCTGCGGACGGGTGGTGCCGTCGCAAGGCGAAAACTCCGGATCGTCGGCGGCAAGTGCTGGGAATATTAAGGTCCAACCCGAGGCGGCGAGAGAGTTTGCGGCGGCACGGGACATCTCCGAAAGCAGGTGTGACCTGCGTATTCCACGCAAACTGGACAGCCGTTCCACCGCAAACTGGACACCTGTTCCGCCGCAAACTGGACGGCTGTTCCAGGTCAAACTGGACCGTCGGAGCGAAGCGCCGCGCGGGGGTGAT
>Ga0247840_10010083_pt1 | contig 11923 bp, 10 predicted proteins | sample LaCruzMarch2015__FD_192404 | JGI IMG/M metagenome (GOLD analysis project Ga0247840, IMG submission 192404) | Freshwater microbial communities from meromictic Lake La Cruz, Castile-La Mancha, Spain - LaCruzMarch2015_17m | ecosystem: Environmental > Aquatic > Freshwater > Lake | place: Spain...
CGTCGCGCTGACCACCAGCATCTTCTCGCGCCCCTACATGCGCTATGTGCTGGCGATCGGCCGCATCGGGCCGCGGCGGCTGCGCACCTATCACTCCATGTACCAGCTCTTCATGTTCACCATGCTGGTCGCGCTCACCACCGACAACCTGGGCGTGATGTGGGTGGCGGTGGAGGGTGCCACCCTGGCCACGGTCCTCCTGGTCTCCCTGTACCGGACCCCGGAGGCGGTGGAGGCGGCCTGGAAATATTTCATTCTCTGCGGCGTGGGGATCGCGCTCGCACTGTTCGGCACCGTGCTGACCTATTTCGCCGCCCAACAGGTGATCAGTGACCCCGCCGCCGGGCTCAACTGGAGCACCCTCTATACCGAGGCCGGGCGCCTGGAACCGGCGGTGATGCGGCTCGCCTTCGTCTTCCTGCTGGTGGGCTACGGGACCAAGGTCGGCCTGGTGCCCATGCATCAATGGCTGCCGGATGCCCATTCGGAAGGCCCGACCCCCATGTCCGCGGTCCTCTCCGGGCTCCTGCTCAACGTCGCACTCTATGCCGTGGTGCGGCTCAAGATGCTGGTGGACGGCTCGCTCGCGCACACCAGCAACCCGCACCTGGCGGGCTACCTGCTGATGGGCTTCGGCCTCGTGTCCTTCCTGGTGGCCGGGCTCTTCCTGCACCGCCAGCGTGACATCAAGCGGATGTTCAGCTACTCGTCCATCGAGCACATGGGCCTCATGACCTTCGGCTTCGGCCTGGGCGGACCGCTCGCCACCTTCGGCGCCCTGCTGCACATGCTGGTGCACTCGCTGACCAAGTCAGCGATCTTCGTCACCGTCGGTCATGCCACCCATATCGCCGGCACCCAGGCCATCGAGCAGATCCGCGGCCTGATCCGTACCCAGCCGACGGTCGGCTGGTCGCTCCTGATCGGGGTCGCGGCGATCGCCGGCTTCCCGCCCTTCGGCGTCTTCATGAGCGAGTTCCTGCTGCTCACGGCCACCATGAAGACCGCCCCCTGGTTCACGCTCGCCCTGCTCTCGGGGCTCGCGGTCGCCTTTGCGGGGCTCTTCCGGCACCTGCACCCCATGGTCTACGGCACCCCGCCGGAGGGCCAGCAGCCGGTCGCGGCCAACATGATCCCGGTCGCCGTCCATCTGACGCTGGTGCTGTGGCTGGGGCTTGCGATCCCCGCCTTCCTGGCCAACTGGCTGGACCGGGCGACCGGGCTGATTACGGGGACGCGCCTGCTGTGAAGATCGACTGGCTGTTCGAGTTCCTCACCCGGCTGGCGGACAAGCGCCTGCTCGCCCACGCCGACGACCTGCAGTCCCTGCCCCCGGCCCGGCGGCTGGTGCTCAACCCCCATGACTGGGGCAGCGCGGCCAAGATCGGGGCGCGGATGGGGTTGCGCCACGCCGGGGTCTGGGCCGATCCGCCGGATACCGCGAGCGACGCGCCCGGCGCGAGCCTCATCGTGGTGCGCGCGGCCCTGGAGCACCAGGGCGGTTATCTGCTGCTGGAGACGCCGGTCGCGCTGCAGCAGCCGGTGCTGCCGTCCCAGACGCCCTACTACCCGGGCCTGGAGCGCCTGGAGCGTCACTGCCACGACCTGACCGGCGTCTCCTTCAGCGGCGAGACACGCCGCTGGACCCGTCACCAGGCCTGGGCGGCGGACGAGTTTCCGCTGCGCGCCGAGTTCCCGGCGGCCGGTCGCTCCGACGCCCGCACCCCCGCGGACGCGGGCTACCCCTTCGTCCCGGTCCACGGCAGCGGTGTCTACGAGATCCCGGTGGGCCCGGTGCACGCCGGCATCATCGAGCCCGGCCACTTTCGCTTCCACGCAATGGGTGAGGATGTCCTGCGCCTGGAGGAGCGACTGGGCTATGTCCACAAGGGCATCGAGAAGATCGCCGTGGGCCGGGACCCCGCCGGGTTGGCCCGGCTGGCGGGGCGGGTCAGCGGCGATTCCACGGTCGCCCACACCTGGGCCGCCTGCCAGGCCATGGAACGCGCCGCCGGGTGCGAGGTTCCGCCGCGCGCCCTGTGGCTGCGCGCCCTGATGGCCGAGCGCGAGCGGGTCGCCAACCACTTGGGCGATATCGGGGCCATCTGCAACGACGTGGGCTTCACCTTCGCACTCGTCCAGTGCGCCCGCCTGCGCGAGGCCTGGCAGCGGCGCAGCCGCACCCTCTTCGGACACCGCCTGATGATGGACGCCATCATTCCCGGCGGCGTCGTTCACGACCTGGCGGCGGACGCGCACCAGAGCCTGCACGCCGACCACAGTGTCCTGCGCAAGGCCGTCAAACCGCTTTTCAATGTCATCGACGACCACCCGTCCCTGAACGACCGCCTGATCACCACCGGGCGCCTGACCACCGAGCAGGCGCAAGCCCTGGGCTGCACCGGCTACGTCGGCAAGGCGAGCGGCCTGCCCTTCGACCTGCGCCACGACTACCCCTACCCGCCCTACGACAGGCTCGAGGTCAAGGTCCATACCGAGGCCGACGGCGATGTGGCCGCCCGGGTGCGGGTACGCATGGCGGAGGTCCGCGGCAGCCTGGCCCTGATGGAACGACTGCTCGAAACCCTGCCGGAAGGCCCCATCGCCACGCCCCTGCCCGCGGCGGCGCCCGGGGCGGTCGGCCTGGGCCTGGTGGAGGGCTGGCGCGGCGAGGTCTTGAGCTTCGTGCGCTTCGGCGCCGAGGGGCGCATCGCCCGCTTCTTCCCGCGCGACCCGAGCTGGTTCATCTGGCCGGGCCTGGAGCAATTGGTCCTGGACAACATCGTGCCCGACTTCCCGGTGTGCAACAAGTCGGTCAATGGGTCTTATTCCGGGGTCGATCTTTAAGGCGGTCGCTCTGGATTGACGCGATTCAAGAAGAAGATTAGCCGCAAATGAACGCAAATGAACGCGAATTCAATCCAACCTGCGGCGCATCCCGAGCCCCAAAGGGGCCTGACATACCAGCCCAGGGCAACGCCCTCACTGCCATTAAGTTAAGCGCCAGCGCCCAGGCTTCTCGTTCCCACGCTCCAGCGTGGGAATGCCGGGCCGGCGCTCCGCGTCCGGTCTTGGCAATGGACGCGGAGCGCCCGCACTTGCTCCCACGCTGGAGCGTGGGAGCCAGAAGGGCTTAACTTAATGGCAGTGAGGGCAACGCCCTGGGTACTGTGTGTGGGAATGTCCAGCCCTGAAAGGGCGTGACATACAGCGACGAATGAATACCGGGTATTGACGCGACTCGCCGCCCACATTGCAATCCTTGGCCCCGTCTTCCTTTGCCGTACGAATCATCTCTCCCGAGGGTAACGCCCCATGTTCCGCATCCTGAAGCAATCCCTGAAAACCGGCGTCATCACCGAGGCACCGCCCGCGGCCGATGATGCGGAGTTGGAGCGGCTGGGGATCGAATTGCTGCGGCACGTCCACGCCCGCCTCGGGCGCAGCCTCGCCATCCGCCAGGTCGACGCCGGCTCCTGCAACGGCTGCGAACTGGAGATCCACGCGCTCAATAATCCCTATTACGACCTGGAGCGCTTTGGCCTGCATTTTGTCGCCTCCCCGCGCCACGCCGATGCCCTGCTGGTCACGGGCCCCGTCTCCCGCCACATGGAGACGGCCCTGCGCCGCACCTGGGCCGCAACCCCGATCCCGAAGCTGGTGATCGCCGCCGGCACCTGCGCCTGCGACGGCGGTGAATTCGGCGTCTCCTACGCCAGTTGCGGGGCAGTGGAGAATGTCATCCCGGTGGATGTGAAGATCCCCGGTTGCCCACCCGCACCCCTGGACCTGCTGCGGGGACTTTTGGCGGCCATTGCGCCGGGTGCGGCACCGACCGCCGCTCCGGACCGCCACCAGGACGACTAGGGCGTTGCATTCGCCTCCAACAGGAGCGGATGCCGTGTTACTGATTCATAATACCACAGCTTAAGTCAGTGCCATTCGGGTCAGTACCCCTAATCACGGGTTTCATCGTAAATGGTACTGACCCGAATGGCGTTTTCCTTCTACTCCTCGACCCCTTTACTCCTCTGCCCCTTGTCCATACTTATCCATTTCTTGACAGCCGCCCAGGGCCAGAACCACTGCCAGCTTCTTATCCAGTCGAGCGGCGACATAAGCGCAGAACTGGACGTTTCGGGCTTGCAGGCGCTGTCCCACATCGAGTGGCTGGTCGCAATCGCTACCGTGTCGAAAAACGGCTTTACTTCATGCGTAACCGGGTCGAAGCTGTAAATCATAGCGTCGTCGCCATGGAAGTAGAGTTTGCTGCCGTCGCAGCACAATCCGTTGATCGAACCGGTCGTCGTCGAATAGATTCGGGAGATGGTTCCGGTGACCCCGGCGGGTCCGGCGCCTGGAATTTTCCAGATGCCGGATGGCGTAGTATTATCCAGAGTGAGATAAAGATTGTCGTGCGAGTCGAAGGCGAACTGAGTGGGCGGCTGTCCCCAGTGGAATTCACTGCCGGGGGAGCACGGGTCCGGGATCAGAAAGTTCTTGGAATCGATCAGGTAGTAAGAGATGGCGGTTTTCGAGGAGTCGAGATAGCAAAGGTCGGCTGACGAACCGTCGCGAAGGGCGATGAAGTACACCCTTTCTTGATTGTTGACATTGCGGGTGCGTACGCATCTTATCACGAGGGGATGCTGGTAGAAACTGCTTTCAACGCCTGAAATATAGTGCTTCCAAATGGTCTTGGACCCCCCCCGGTCGACGATGTAGAAGGCTCCGTCACTGGAATGGGCGAGGCTCAAAATAGTTTTTTCCGCCGCGCAGATCTCGGACGCAGCAGTCAAGCCCGAATTGATCTCATAGATTTCTTTGGCGTTGTAGCGATGAAACGCGAATCGGCTCATGGATGTCGTCCTCTGAGGGGCACCGTGGGGCTGGTCGGCGGGCGATTGCGTACGAAGTATAGAACATTTTCCGGAGGCTGGGCCAGGTCTGTGCGAGAACCGCTCCTTCTGGGATGATGCGGCAGTCCGACGTGGTGGGCCTTGGTCTTAATCCCGGCCCATCAGGCGACGGCGAGGCCTGCGGTCCGCACAGCGGACCCTACGGGATGGCTCAGTGGCCGTCAGTTGCGCCGTGTGGACCGGGCGCACCCCTGGCCGCTCGCGGCGGACGCACCGGTCGGCGCTTTGGCTTGGAATCTGCGTCACCCGCAGGGGGCTGACGCACCGCCTCGCTCACCGACCGGCGGGTAACGGCGCCATGGCCACACCGCGCTTGCCGCGACTCTTGACCGCGTACATCGCCTCATCGGCACAGCGCAACAGGGTGGCGCCGTCCGGCCCGTGGTCCGGGAACAGGCTGACGCCGAATCATCGCGAGCGCTCCGGCCAAGCGCGTTGCCGGATGGCCCCCTTCGATACCTCACGCCCCTCCCAGATGCCCGCCAGAGAGAAAAAATCGCCCGCAGCATCAACTTCCCCCGCATCGGCCAGTGGTGCGGGGATGGCCTTGACCGCACGGACGAACGTCAGCGCACCCAGCAGCTCCATCATCAAGGCCGCATGGGCATCGTCGTCGATTTCGAGGATGATTCGAGTCATCAGCTATTGCCTCGGTGATTTGTCGTTGGCCCTGACGCGTTCAGGGTGCTGTTTGATCGCGGTCTCTCCTCGCGATGCGGCGACACCTGGTGGCTTTGATCATCGTTCCGGCCACCCCGGGTCGGAGTCCAAGGCTTCAGCCTTGGATGTATAAGACCAAGGCTGAAGCCTTGGACTCCAGAAGGTGGCCGCCGGCCGGAACGATGATCAAGGCCCACCTGGTCGACAGCGCCTGTCACGTCCTTTCAGTCGGCCAACCAATCCCGCGGAACCAGAAAATGCTCATAAAGCCGCGCCTCCGGGCTCCCGGGCTCCGGCCTCCAGTCATAGCGAAAGCTCACCTCCGGCGGCAGTGACATCAGGATGGACTCGGTCCGTCCACCCGATTGGAGGCCGAACAGGGTGCCGCGGTCGCAGACCAGATTGAATTCGACGTAACGGCCGCGACGGTATTTCTGGAAGGCGCGTTCCCGCTCGCCATAGGCGGTGGCGCGGCGCCGCTCGACGAGCGGCAGATAGGCGCCCGGATAGGACTGCGCGACCGCACGCAGGAAGGCGAAGCATTCGGCGAAGCCGCCCGTCCCGTCACCGCCGGGCAGACCGCCGGGGCCCAGGTCATCGAAGAAGAGCCCGCCGATGCCGCGCGGCTCGGCGCGATGCTTGAGGAAGAAATATTCGTCGCACCACTGCTTGTAGCGCGGATAGACCGCCTCCCCGAAGGGCCGGCAGGCGGCCCTGGCGCTGCGGTGCCAGTGGACGCAATCCTCGTCGAAGCCGTAATAGGGGGTGAGGTCGAAGCCGCCGCCGAACCACCAGAGCGGCGGCTCGCACGGGTGCCGTGCGATGAAGAAGCGCACGTTCAGGTGCGAGCTGGGCACATAGGGATTCTGCGGGTGGACCACCAGCGACACCCCCATGGCCTGGAAGCCGCGCCCCGCCAGTTCCGGGCGGGCGGCGGTGGCGGACGCCGGCAGGTGATCGCCGAAGACCTGCGAGAAGTTGACGCCGGCCTGCTCGAAGACCGCCCCGCCCGCCAGGACCCGGGTGCGCCCGCCGCCCCCGCCAGCCCTCTCCCAGGCGTCCTCCCGGAAGCGGGCCTGCCCATCCACCCCTTCGAGGGCGACACAGAGGCGGTCCTGCAGGTCGCCCAGATAGGACCGGACCGCCTCGGTGTCGGGGCGCTCGCCCACGGCCAGGGACTAGCTCCGGTTTTCCTTCAGGACGAAGTCGCGATGGGTCTCGCCGACATAGATCTGGCGGGGCCGCGCGATCCGGTTGGCCTGGGTCTGGTTCTGTTCCCACCAGTGGGCGATCCAGCCGGGCAGGCGACCGATCGCGAAGATGACGGTGAACATGTTGGTCGGGATGCCGATGGCGCGCAGCAGGATACCGCTGTAGAAGTCCACGTTCGGATAGAGCTGGCGCTCGATGAAGTAGGGGTCCGACAGTGCGATCTCCTCCAGTCGCCGGGCGATCTCCAATAGCGGGTCGCCCGCGCTCAACTGGGGCAGCAGCTTCTCGGCGATGGCGCCGAGCATCTTGGCGCGCGGATCGAAGTTCTTGTAGACCCGGTGGCCGAACCCCATGAGACGCACCTTGCTGTCCTTGCTCTTGGCCTGCTTCACATACTCCTCCGGGGTGATGTTGCCCTGGTGGATCTGCTCCAGCATGGTCAGCACCTCCACATTGGCCCCGCCGTGCAGCGGCCCCCACAGGGCGCAGACCCCGGCGGCACAGGAGGCGAACAGGTTGGCACCGCTGGAACCGACCATGCGCACGGTGGAGGTGGAGCAATTCTGTTCGTGGTCCGCGTGCAGGATCAGGATCAGGTTGAGTGCATCGCGCACCAATTGGGGGCAGATATACTGCTTGTAGGGCTGGGAGAACATCATGTGCATGAAGTTCGGCACATAGCGCAGCGCCGGGTCCGGATAGATATTGGGCAGGCCCCGTGAGTGCCGGAAGGCGTAGGCGGCAATCGTTCGTATCTTGCTGATCAGGCGCGCGGCGGCGTGCCGGAATTGACTCTCGTCTTCCAGCTCGTGCAGTTCCGGGTGGAAGCAGGACAGGGCGTTGATCATGGCCGAGAGGATGGCCATCGGGGGCGCGACCCGGGGAAAGCCCTCGAACTGGTGCCGCATGCTCTCGTCGAGGTTGGCATAGCGGGTGAGATCCGCGGAAAACTCATCGTACTCCGCCGTGGTGGGCAGCCGCCCGTTGATCAGGAGCCAGGCGACGTCGGTGAAGGTGGGGCCCATCGCGAACTGTTCGATAGGGATCCCGCGGTAGCGCAGGATACCCTTCTCGCCGTCGATGTAGGTGATGGCGCTCTCGCAACTGCCGGTATTGCCGTACCCCTTGTCCAGGGTGATGTGGCCGGTCTTGGCGCGCAGGTCGCTGATGTCGATGCCGCGCTCGGCCTCGCTGCCTTCGACGATGGGGAACTTGTATTCGTTGCCGCCCAGGGTAAGGATTGCCTGGTCAGAACAGAGTGTGGACATGGGATGGGTCTCCGGAGTAACTGCAAAGGACCGCCCCGGCCGTTGCCGGGCGCAGGGGCGCGTTCGAGATCAAGACCTGGCCCAGCGCGCCGACCAAGGGCAGGACGGGTGCACTTCTACAACTGCATGAACTACGCCAGGGTCCTCGGACCCCGGCGGGGCGGGACTCAGTGCCCCTGCTTGTTGGTGAGCGAACGGACCGCATCCACGGCCTTCTGCTGCCACTCTCTGGCCCACGGGGGTTGGGGCAGGTTCCAGCCGATCACGATCCCGATGGCGATGAATAAGAGCATGGTGAACATAGAGAAGACTCCTGGGCTTGAGATTGGATCATGGGGTCGGCCGGGGGTAGACCCGACCGCGCACCGGCGCGGGGCCTTGCCGGGTGCGTCACCGGGCGGGCCGGCCGACCCGGCGGCGACGCGGCGCCAGCCCCGGTTGGCACCCGGGACCGGCGTTGCGCCGCCGCTCAGGACAGACCGACCGCCTGGTGCAGATAGGACACCACCTGTTGATCCAGCCCGAGCTTGGACGCCAGATCGGCCAGGTAGCGCCGCTCCGCCTCCGAGTCTACGGTGATCGTCATGAGCGAGGCGGTGTATAACTGGGCCGCCACCTGCTGGTTAGGTATCCCGCAAACCAGGGCGTCGAGGTCGATGGGCTTCTGCATCTCCGCGGCGACGAAGCGCTGCTCCTCGTCGGTGATGCCGCCCTCGTCGAGTTTGCCGAGCAGGCGCGCCTGCTCCTGTTCGTCCACCCGGCCGTCGGCCTTGGCGGCGCTGATCATGGCCTTGAGGGTCAGCATCGCCACGTCCATCAACTGCTGCTGCTCCTGCGGATTCGCGGGGGCACGCAGCCCGGTCAGGATCGCGGTCAGGCCGTCCCTGCCGCCCGCCGGGGGTCCGCCCGCCTGCGCCGGGGCGTCGGCGAACACGCCCTTGGCCAACTCCAGGGCCTTGGCCGCCAGGGTACCGAACACCGCCATCGAGCCCAGACCGGCCGCGGCATTGCCCTGGGACCCGGACCCGCCGAAGATGGCGCCGGCCACCTGCTTGAGGACCTCGGCGGAAAGACCGCCGGTCCCACCCGGCGCCGCCGCCCCGCCGCCGACACCGGCTGCACCGCCGCCGAGCATGGCCCCGGCGACCTTGGCCATCAGGTCGGAGAGACCCCCGCCCGCGGCGCCCGGCGCCGCACCGGACGCACCGCCGCCGAGCATGGCCCCCGCGGCCTTGGACAGGACCTCGTAGAGACCGCCGCCGGCGGCCGTCGGCGCCGCACCCGCGGCGGCACCGCCCATCATCTGGCCCATCATCTTGCCGAGCACATCGCCCATCCGGTTGTCCGCCGTGGGGGCCATTCCGGACTGCATCACCGCACCAAGCATATCGAGGGGATTCATCAGCGTTCTCCAATGCGCTTGAAAGGTTGATCGGCGGCCGGCGGTGCCGGGAACAGGATACCCGCCGCCCGTCCGCGATGGTACAGCGCCGGGGGCCCCGGGGATACCCGGGAGAGCCGGCCGGTCAGCGATGTTCCTCCAGCCGGAACCCGAGCAGTTCCAGGACCAGCGCAATGCCGGCGCCGCCCAGGAGCCCGCCCAGGAAACCGGACGGCAGTTCGCGGTGGACCTGCCCCAGCAGGTCGTGACTGGTCCCGTCCAGGGTCAGCGTCGGGGTCCCCCCGAGCAGCCAGATGCCGGCGGCGACCATGGAGGCGATCAGACCGGCCACCAGCGCCGCCGCCAGGTCGACCGGGATCAGTCGCCGGCCGCGGCCGATCAGCCAGCGTTCTGCGACCTCGAACAGGGTGCCGACCAGGATGACCAGGAGGGCGGCGAAGACAAAGGTCCCCGCCGACCGGCCGGAGGCGACCAGTGCGGCCACCACCGCCCCCGCGACCAGCCCGCCAAGCAGCCCGGCCAGGGTCCGGGACAGGGGCCGCCCGGCGGCGTCCGTCATCCAGGCATAGAAGCTGCCGAGCCCCAGACCGACCAGCGCGGCGGTCCCGGCGATGGTGCCGAGCCCCAGCTCCGGACCGGCCAGGATCAGGGACCCGACGGACGCCAAGACCCCGGCCATGGCGCCGCTCAGGGCCACCGGCATGGCACTGTAGAAGGCGGCCGTGGCCATCGCCGCCGCCGCGGCGGCCACCAGCGGCGACTGCCAGGCGGTGAGTCCGAGCGCCATGAGGACCTGCTGCAGACCCGCGAACAGGGCGCCGCAGAGCCCCCCTGCGAGGCCCCACACCAGGAGTGTCATCACCAGCGCGGTGAGCTTGTCTTTGTTTATCATCTCTGGCCCTGCCCCACTGGTGGTAACCTTTGATAGTCTAACAGGATCAGGCAGCGCACCGGGCCCCGCAACCACCGCCGGACCACGCCGGGCGCCGTCCGCTCTCATGTTCATCTTCGCCCCCTGACCGGCACCCGGGTCCGCTACACTTGCGCCACTCAACCAACAAGCCCAAAAGCCCCATGTCCGAGTCCACCGCCAACGGCACCCGCCGCGAGATCGACGGCGAGCTGCGCGTCTACTACGACGGGTACTGGATCAAGCACTATGACCCCCCGCCCAACTCGGAGGAGACCCGCAAGCGCCTGATTCAGGCCCTGACGCGGCGCCTCTTCAACCATGTCGAGCACGGGATCAACATCCCCGGGGCCCGCCTGGACGAGGCGCGCGAGGCCTACCAGTCCGAGACCCATATCGAGCGCAAGCGGGTCAACGGGGCCATGCTCGCCGGTGCGCTGTTCAACCGCGCCGCGGATATCTTCACCTCGCTCGTGGACTTACAGTCCGCGGGAGTGGAGATCGCGCCCGACAACACCCTGATGCGCGAGTGCGGCCAATGCCTGATGGAGGCCCTGGATCTGGGCAAGATGGTGCGCCACCGCGGCGGCGACGAGGGCATCGACGAGTTGTGGGGGGAGCCCTTCAAGGCCTTCTCGATCCCCATCGAAGACTTCTACGAGGGCCGCTATCTGAAGATGGCCATGGCCATGCGCGACATCGACCGCCTCGGCACCGGCCTCAAGGACGCCTTCTCCACCAGCACCCGGTTCTCCGACATCGATCCGCGCATCGACCACCTGGTGCGGGCGGCCAAACGCAAGTGCGAGATCCTGCGCACCGATCCGTGCATCTTCGTGGTCTGGCCGGACTATGTGGTCGCCCGCGAACAGCTCTGCAACATCGCACCCCAGTTACCGACGATCCCGGACGCGGCGGCCATCCGCGAGGTGTTGGAGGGGGCGCGGCTGCTGCGCGAGGGGACCGAGCTCGTCACCCACATCGTGCGCGCCCGGGTCCCCATGCCCAAGAGCACCCGGGAGTTCCTCGATCGCTGCAACCGCTTCCGTCAGGCCGTCTGCAAATCCAACGGCGAGGGCCGGTAAGCGGCTCAGGATTTTTCAGGATCGACAGGATGACAAGGCCGAGCTTCCCGTCACCGGAAATCCTGTTAATCCTGCGAGATCCTGTTAGTCCGGTCCATTTATCCTAAGAATCCACAGATGAACACAGATGAACACAGATGAAAATAGATTTTCCTTGAATGTTCATGCGCTTATCGCTGATGTCGCAATCACTTGTAAGGCAAGCCCCCAGTCAAGCGTAAGTCAATGAATAATCTGTGATAATCTGTGTTCATCTGTGGATAACTGCTCTTTCTCGGTTTGTTCGCGTTTTCCGCGGACTCATCCCCCCGACCGCAACGACGCGGCACGTCACTGCGCCGCGGCCATCCGGGGCGCGCCGCCGCCGACGCGCGCCTTGACGGCGTTGCCGAGTTGGTACACGGCCATCGCATAGTAGGTGAGGTGGTTGTAGCGGGTGATCACATAGAAATTGTGCAGGCCCAGCC
>Ga0247840_10010084_pt1 | contig 11923 bp, 10 predicted proteins | sample LaCruzMarch2015__FD_192404 | JGI IMG/M metagenome (GOLD analysis project Ga0247840, IMG submission 192404) | Freshwater microbial communities from meromictic Lake La Cruz, Castile-La Mancha, Spain - LaCruzMarch2015_17m | ecosystem: Environmental > Aquatic > Freshwater > Lake | place: Spain...
AAGATGGCGTGTCTACCAGATTCCACCACCTCGGCCTGGCAGGGGTGGCAGGATTCGAACCCACGACACGCGGTTTTGGAGACCGCTGCTCTACCAGACTGAGCTACACCCCTAAATTATACTAAATTTATGAACTTTTTAAAGTGCAGTAAATCTTACAATAGCGGCTGCATATTGGCAAATGCCCGAAAGTAATTCGGGTCTTATGCGGATGCAACGAGGCTGATCTATGCCCTGAGATTAATTGTGGTATCCCTGGTTAGGCGACTTTAGAATATTCTTTGACTTCTTTTTCGAGGCGGTCTCCAAGAGCATCGGCCGCTATGTCAAGGTCGTACTGTGACTGAAGGCCGAGCCAGAACTCTGAGGACATACCGAAGAAGCGCCCAAGCCTCAGAGCGGTATCAGCGGTGACCTTCCTTTTCTCAAGAACGATCTCATTAATCCTCCGTGCCGGAACACCGATATTCACCGCAAGCTTATTCTGGCTTAATCCCATAGGATTAAGAAACTCCTCCAGAAGGACCTCGCCGGGATGAACCGAATGCAATGTTCTTTTTTTCATTAAATTCACCTCAATGATAGTCAGTAATCTCTACATCTATCGCGTCACCATCTTTCCAGGCAAAGCAAACGCGCCATTGGTCATTTATGCGAACACTGTACTGCCCCGCCCTGTCTCCGGATAGTTTTTCGAGCCTGTTCGCCGGTGGAATGAGTAGATCATTAATGCTCTTAGCATTATTTACCATGCGCAACTTTCTCAAAGCACCCTGTTGGATATCGGGGGGCAATTTCCGCGACCGTTCACGGGAATATATTTTCTCGGTTTCGCCGTCCTTGAATGACTTGATCACGTCGCCATAATATAACGCGTCGCGTTAAACGTCAAGCCTTTGTGCTATTCAAATTTTTGGGATTACATAGAAATTACAGAACATGCCTGAAACTGTGCAAATGTTGCATTAGCTATAACGGAAAGTTATGGTGTGAAACAATAGAAAATCGAGCAAAGGATAGGCACTTTTATAGGCAAAGCAGAATTGCGAAACCCCGCCCGAGGATAAGTCATCCAAAAATCATGGTACCCCTGGTGCGAGTCGAACGCACGACACGCGGTTTAGGAAGTCTAGTCTTAATTTTGAGTGTTTTTTCGACTTTTTAGCTTCGAAATTTTGCCCCAGGTTTACCCAATTAGCGTGTCAGTCTCCCGGTTAATTACCGGATAATTTTAAAGGAAAATGGGGGAAAATTCAAAAGATCGCAGCATGGTTCTTGAATCGTTAGTGACTTGAATTCAATACCTGTATTGCCTTTGCCTGTATACGTATATAACACCCATTACAAAGGCGGTAAAAATCAACGCCAAGCTGATGAATAATATGATATCTGGATCGACAAATTCATCAACGGTAAAGTTGCCTGCCTGAGTGCCGTTTACGTACACAGTATAAGTTCCTGGCTCATTTCTATTCACAGTGAAGTAAACCGGCCGATTGCCTCCGCTTTCTACCGTGATGCCTTGGCTGGAATCTTCCTCGCCGTTGACATAGACCTTTATCCTGATTGAACCGTTCACAGTGCCCTTGTTGACGACATTGGCGGTTACCGTTATAGGAGTCTCGGGTGCTACTCTTGATGCAGACAGCACAGCGCTCTGAATTTGGATGTTTGGAAGCAACACTGGTTGAGTCGTTATTGTAGTTCCTGTCACAGAAGAGCCGTGCGAGGTTGGCGCTGCCGTGCCTATTAAGGGGTTTGCCGGAGTCGGAATAGGTGTGGGCGTAGGTGTTGACGGAACAGCAATACCGCCCGGATCCACTATTATCCCGTTAACCAGGCCGTCTAAGTCTCCCAGTCCGCCGTCCGTGATCTGTATGGTGATAGTCTTGTTATGGAGGCTGGTTATGGGTATCTGGAACCAGCCGCGGGCCGGCTGATATTTCAAGTACTGTATATTGGATGGTAATTGTTGTGGGAAAGTCATTGTGATGGTCACGGTCGCTCCAGGCTCTATATCCGAGATGGTGAAACCGCAGAGGCCATGTATGAAAATGTAGCCTCCGGGTGGGTTTGGAAGGCTGCTTGCCGGGACTGCAATAGCCGCAGTGAAATTGCCCCCATCGCTTTCAAGTGTCAGTATACCTGAATTGGTTGATGTGGTTATGCTAAATGGTTTGCCGGATGTCGTGAAGCTCCTCTCTTCTCCATAAGCTATGTCGCCGCCAACTGCTTTGGCTCGGTAATAGTATGTGGTCCCGCGTGCCAGCCCCGTAATTTTGTATTCGAAATCGCTCGGCACATTCAGCTCACATGCAGACGTTTCGCCGGAATAGGTTTTGGGCATGATCCCATATTGGAAAGTGACGTTACAACTTGACGCTGTACCCAATGCGTTCAGGTTGCCATGCAGTTTGGCCGAATTGGCCGTGATATTCCTTGCATCGCCAGTTGTTACACTGAGTGGTAGCAGAGCAATAGTTACCGTGACGATATAAGCCTGGGTGGATGTAGTGTTTTCGGCAGTAACGGTATATGTTTGCGGGCTTGTGAAATCTCTTTCTACCCCGCTGGCCGGGCTAATTGTTGCCCCAGCAGAGACGGTGATGGTCGGCGTAAGGTGGACGACATCGGTGCCGGCCGGAACAGTTAAGGCAACGGTATGAAGGACATTGTTAACCGTTCCGGGAACATGCGGGGTCAACCCGTTGAAATCGAAGGTGCTTATGTTTGTGGCTGTGTTAGCTCCAATAGTTACCGTGACGGTATATGCCTGGGTTGTAGAATCGGCGGCGGTGACGGTATAGGTTTGCGGGCTTGTGAAATTATTAGCAACTCCGCTGGCCGGGCTGACTGATGTCCCTGTGTGTGTGATGGTCGGCACAAGAGCAGTCAAAACTGTGCCATAAGGCATGGTTAATGTGACCGTGCCGGCACCGATAATTGTTGAGCCTGTCTGGTCGGGAACAGTGAACGCAGTGATAGCTGGGTTTGGCGCGAACTCGGCGGTGACAGCAACACACTCAGTCACGTTCGTATCAGTCCTGGGGTTCGTGATATTGCTGTCACTCCACTGCACGAAGTGATAGTCGGCTACCGGAACAGCAGTCACTGGCGTACCGTCGGTGCCTTGATTCACGGTCTGCGGCGTCGTGCCCGTGATCGAGCCACCCGCACCTGCCGTGTAGGTTAGGGTATGCGCGAAAATGCTGGCTGTATATGTATACCATGGATTGGTCCAACCAGTTTTGCAGCTAACGTAGTAGACTGTAAATCCACTGCCACAACCAGCAAACATATTATTAATTCCTGATGGCGCGTTGCCCAAGAAGTATGCTGCAGTCAGCCCAAAGCAATCACGGAACGCAGAAGTGCCAATGCTAGTTACGCTGCCGGGGATAGTCACGCTCGTCAATCCGGAGCAATTATAGAACGCCTCCGAGCCAATACTTGTCACGCCGCTCTCGATGGTCACGCTGGTCAGTCCCGAACAAATATTGAACACCCGATAGCCAATACTGGTCACGCTGCCGGGGATGGTTACATTGGTCAGTCCTGAACAACCAGAGAACGCAGCACCGCCAATATAGGTCACACTGTCGGGGATGGTCACGCTGGTCAGTCCCGAACAACTGCCAAACGCACCCCAGCCAATATGGGTCACGCCGTCGGGGATGCTTATGCTGGTCAGTCCCGAACAACCGGAGAACGCATAATCGCCAATACTGGTCACGCCGTCGGGGATGGTCACGCTGGTCAGTCCCGAACAACTGCCGAATGCATCATTGCCAATACTTGTCACAGTGTCTGGTATCTTGTAGCCTCCCAATATGCCACCAGGATACTGAAGAACAGCTGTCTTTGCTTTATTGAATAGTACACAGTCAAGACTTGAATATGCTCCGTTGCCGGCATCCACAGTGATTGCGGTCAGTCCCCTGCAATACCCGAACGCACCATCGCCAATGTAGGTCACGCTGTCGGGGATCGTTACACTGGTCAGTCCATTGCAAGACCCAAACGCATTTTTGTTAATCATGGTCACGCCGCTCTCGATGGTCACGCTGGTCAGTCCATAGCAATATTGGAACGCATTCCCGCCAATACTTCCGCTCTCGATGGCCACGCTGGTCAGTCCATAGCATCGAGTGAACGCGGAACTTCCAATACTGCAGTTCTGGATAGTCACGTTAGTCAGTCCTGAACAATGATAGAACGCATAATCGCCAATACTGGTCACGCTGCCGGGGACGGTTACATTGGTCAGTCCCGAACACTCCCAAAACGCACCCCAGCCAATGCTGGTTACGCTGCCGGGGATGGTTACATTGGTTAGTCCCGAACAATTATAGAACGCAGAACTGTCGATAGTGGTCACGCTATCGGGAATCGTTACACTGGTCAGTCCCGAACAATCCTGGAACGCACAATCGCCAATACTGGTTACTGGATACCCGCCCAGTGTGCTTGGGATGACGACAACGTTCCCCCCAATGCTAGGATCATAGTCCGTAATCGTGGCATTAACGCCATCTTGAGTGTAGGTCCAAGCCCCTTCAGAGTCCGCCTGCACCACGCCGGCCGGCAGGGCGATTGACAGCAACATCGTAATAATCAGTATCGCTGCTAGGCTGTCTCTTAGAGCTGGTTTAGACCCAGGTTTTTGAACCTTCACTCTCGCTCACCCCTCTGGATAATATTTAGATTTGATATTGGTTTTTCCCAAGTATTAGCATGCAATATGCCATTATTACAGGCATTTCTCCGTTTCAATTTGCAACAAAGTAATTGTCAGGAGCGATTTTATTTGGTTATTATAAAATAGGCTACCCCTCAGGTAACACAGAATCAACCAGTACAACCATGACCACGCTTTTATGGCCCTTCGTGCCCGTTATTCTAAGCTTTTTCGGGGAATACTGATAGCACATGGTTAAAATACGATTGAATTACAATCAGCCACGGCCATGATCCGTAGTTATTACCTTGATTCCATCCTTACAATTTAGACCACGGATAAGTAATCCCTCAGCAAAAGGGCACCTCACAAATGTTCGCATTGCCAACACGGTCTACCATAATGCCGCTCCAATAGGCATCCATAATAACGGTCAACTGGCTGTTATAATGTCCCTCGGATACATTGGTTAGCAGCGTAGAGATTCTACGAAGACAGCAAGGCTATTGTCCTATTGCTTTCTTGGGGTGCTCTATTCTGTTAACTTACGTACCACAAAGTTATTCGCACAGGCAGTAGTCAGCTATATTACAGTGGATATCACATAACCCTAAAGGTATAGTCTGTTTGATTATCTGGAACCAAATTGGGCGTAGGCTTACTCTGGGCTACCATATCAATCCTACTGCTCTATCATTAATAGCCTATTATACTAAAACAAAATAAGCCGCCTGTAGGCGGCTTATGATCTTGGTAGTAAAGCCATTAGGTAGGAGTCTGCAAATGCCTGTTGGCTATTTCACTTCAGCTAAGCGTCGTGTGGTAGGTAGATCAAAGGGACCTATTTTCCGCATATCATGCGCAGTCAGCGTCAGAAGCGCCTGGGTAACTCCAGATCCTCTAACAAATTCAACTTCTAACCCGTCTTCCGAGTAAATTTCCACTACTGTACCCAGGTCTCCTGCCCGAAGTCCATGCTTAGACATATCATGAGCAAGAACTACACATTCCAATTTTTCAAATTTCACCGTTATCCTCCAGGGTATACTGTAACAAATCTTGGGATATTATCACCTTCAAGTATAACCCATACTGTAACAACTTTCACTTTTTCACCGGATGGGCATTCCAACTGACCCTCGATGATGAATTTCTTCCCGTAGCGCACGGCACATTGATACTGCTTCACGGCAAAACTTCGATAGATGCGACATTGTCAATCTCTGACTGCCAAATGCTCTTCTGTAATCTAATATCAAGGAGATCATCAATCTTGATATCGTTAATGGTGATTGACATTTTTCTTAGAGTGAAAGTCCCCCCTTCGGGAGGATTTTTGGGGTCAAAAGGAAGTATGGACTTTGTCAATATAGTATCGGGGCTTAAATTGACCTTGATTTCTCCCAACAGCCCCGATGCCCAAATCACTAGGTAGTTATTCTGGCTATCCACATCGACAACACGGGCTTGGAGACTTGTTAGGTTGCTGCCGACCACTTGGAACCCAATTGGAATGCAGAACGCCGTTTCAGCCATTACGCCCATGCCCTTTCCCCCCGTATCTACTATTGGCACTCCTTCACCTTTCAAAATGATTGGTTTATTGACCTCCACATTCTCATGATATATCCCTGGGTGAACGATCACTATACTGCCCGGGGTCGCGTCATCTATCCCTTTCTGAATCGTGTTCCACCTGTGGTTTAATGGATCATCAGTGAAGTCATAATCGACATGTACAGTTCGAGGCAACTCGGGAATAGGACCAGCTTCGATGGCGTAGAGTCTGGCACTGCCTTTCGGCGAGCAATTATTAGCGGTCACATATATTTCCCCACCTCTCGCTAAGACTGGTGCCTTCGACATGCTGGAAAAACAGCCATTAAGATTGACTACCCATTTTCCCTTTCCATCGCTGTCAAGAGAATATAATTTGGAACTATCTCTACTCAGAACGAGAAGTACGTCATTACAATCTACAGTAAGTTTTTCGGCACTGAAGATCGATATGCGTTTCATGCTCAGGTCTCGCTCAATTACGTAAGTGCCATTTATCGTGCTTCCCAGATATATAGCCCCCTTATTGCCTACAGCCGCCACAGTAGAAAAACCGCCAGTGCAATCACGTTCCCATTTTCTATTTCCATCTGGATTTATCGCATACACTATATTTTCGTTCGAAACGTAAATAGTACCACTAGGTCCAATTTTCGGTCCGGTGCCATGAATTTGTCCTATCTCGCCAATTTGAAATTTCCACTTTTTAGTACCATCGAGGTTAATAGCATACGACTTATAATAGCCGCTGCTTACATACGATAACCCTGCATATATTGTCCCATCACTGGTAAAAGATAGATTGTAGTAACCCTTATCGTCAGTTAGAAAATCCCACTTTTGTGTCCCATCAGCGTTAAATGCATACACGTGGCCAAAATGCGCGACGTAAATAGTTCCGTCAGCACCAAGTACTGGCGGTAGGAAAACATACTGACAAGGTTCGATCTCCCATTGCCATTTCACGGTTCCATCCGGATTAACGGCATAAAGCCTGCCGTGAACATTTTTAAAGGGATCCCCATGCGCTGTTATGTAAGTAGTTCCATCGGCAGCTATGATTGGTGTATTGACTCCCTGAACACATGTCAATTCCCACTTTTTCACTCCGCTCGGGTTGATAGCAAGGAGCCTGCCACCTGCAGTAGCACTGTAGTCGTTCATACCAGCTTCTGCTCCAACATAGATGGTTCCATCCGGTGCCACAGCTGGTTCCGACATTGACCATACTCCAATATCAAGGGCCCACTTTATTACCGGATAGTTTGGTACTCTTGATTTATTTTTCACCACACCGACGTCGACCCACAGTCGAAGTATCGAGTAAGGTTCGGCCTCATCCATTTTATAAAGGTGGATCTCAACTTTCTGATCGGGGCCTTCTCCCGGCGCTCTGAAAGCCATTTTCTGTTCCCATCTCTCTCCAACTTTTAAGCTGGGCACATGTAGAGTTTTTAATGCTTTCGGATCAGTGCTCATCTCTACCCTGTAGTCCATTTCTTTACCCTCATGATTGACTACACAAACCGAAACTGCAGCTTCTTCGCCTATAGCCAACTCCCGAGGATAATCATCTGGGCTACCATCTACCCCTAGTATATAAAACTCAGTGTAGCCTTGTGGGAGTTTTGATTGGTTGGTAAGAGTCCCTGCAGGTGCCATACTAGCAGTTGTCGGCGTAGGTAAAACAGTCGTTGGTGAAGGTGAATTTGAAGTTGATTGAGAAGGAACGGTATCAATTGATGGTTTACTTGGACTCGCAATCCCTAAACATAAGGCGCTTGAACTCGCAAACAACAAGAAAAATCCACCGATTATACAGAGGACTATTTTGCTGGCGTTTGATTTCTTTTTCTCGGGCACAGGCTGCCCAAACTGCTGTTGAGTGGGCGATTGCTGTTGTGGCGGGTCCCAAGTTAAAGGACAACCACAGCCTACGCATTGTGAAGTACCGTATTGTATATACTGATTACATCTCGGACAATTATACCACTGCTGCATCACGTCTTCTTATACGTCACGATTGCATTCTTGCTGCTCTTTACGCCCATTATTATAGACTACCTGTCGAAATAGTAATAGCACCTTGAAGTGACCTACTGGATACACCGGAGAAAGGATATAATCCTTCAACTTACCAGCTTCAATGATAGCCTTGTCAGCATTGAAGCTTTTTCCTCAGTTCCCACCTTTTATGTCTGGAAGAAATTCCCCCTTGGCCTCCCTCCTTAATCAATAAAACATGAACTAAAGTTGATACTTAATTGACCGGGAAGTAACCTGAAATTGTCTCCTGAACAGCGTGTCACTTTTGTGGCAAAAGGCTATTTTGGGAGCTAATTTAGCTTTATGGTACCCCTGGTGCGAGTCGAACGCACGACACGCGGTTTAGGAAACCGCTGCTCTATCCACTGAGCTACAGGGGCACTCCAGATATTATATGAGAACAGTCGCCTATTGTAAAAACGTTTACCCCATCGCTTCAGCAGTAAGCAGTGGAAGGTGCTAACTCTTGAGCGCCGCCAATAATTTCTGCCCGACGGTCTTCACCTGGTCTTCATAGATCATGTTAACAGCCGAGATGAATATCATGCCGAAGGGCGCCAGCATGTCTGTCACAAAGATACGCGGTTCACCTTCTTTCAGCCTCCTGACTATCTCAACTGCGCTCCTCCCCACCCTGGACTCGTCCAGCTTGACCATAAGCATGGGATGGCTGCCCGGGAAGAGCTCCCTGACCTCGGCTTCCACACCGGGTATGCCCCTGACCAGCTCCCCTATGGGTTCGATATTGCGGCCGAGCTGCTGCATGCTGACCGACTTCTTATTCTCCATACGCTGCAATGCCACCAGCAGGCCAACGATCGACTCCTTGCTGGCTTTCATGCCTCGGCCGACACCCTGCTGCGGTATGCCGCGCAGCTTCTCTTTGGGTATAAGATCCGGAGATATCTCCCATGCTTCGAAGTTAGTGAGCCCCATATCCAGATTCTGCAGAGCTACAGATGCAATCAGCTCTCGTTTTCCGCACAGTATGCCGGAATTCTGGGGACCTCTAATGCCCTTACCCCCACTATAAGCAACCAGCGTTGCACCCATGTCAATGAACTTGCGCAGGTTTTCCGCGGGCGGTACCTGCTCAGCGGCATCCACTATCAGTGGTATCTTGTACTTGCGGCTTAGTTTGACGATCTCCTCCATGGGCGGGTTGCTGTCCGGCACATAGAAATAGGCGATGGCCGCGGTGCGCTCGGTGATGGCCGATTCGAACTCCCACCACTTGCTGGTATAGGCTTCGTCACCCAGTATCCTGAAATTCGGCATGCCTACGTTTATCAATTTGGCACCGGCAAGCCGGATGGCGTGGTCATAACCCTGGCGCTGCCGCTGGTCTATAAGCACCTCGTTAGGCATGTAGCTAGTGTCAGGCAAGCGGTTCATGCGGTCCACGTCGAGGCCTGCCAGGCAGGCTGCCGTGGCCAGGGTCAGGGCCGCCGATGCCCCGGAGGTGACATAGCCCGCCTCCGCGCCGGTTACCCTGGCGATTATCTTGCTGGCCACGGCCTGCAGCTCGTCCATGCGGACCGAGTACCTGGCCGCCTCCGCCATGGCGTCGATCGTTTCCTGCTCCATCAGGGCGCCACCCAGCCGTGTCACCTCCCCCTGACAGTTGATCAATGTCTCCACTCCCAGGCTCTCGTAAACGTTCATCTCTTCTCCTGCTATGTGATTTTTACCGGGTTATCCCCAGCGGGAGGTCACTGCTGCGGGTGGGTGTCTTTCATAAAGAGCGCTACGAAGAATGCACCCAGCATCACGGCTGCCAGCATCAGCAGCGGCACTACGAAACTACCTGTCAGGCCACGCAACGACTCCACTGCTGCGCCCAGCACCAGTGCCGCAATATTCCCGATGAAAAACAACCAGCCGGCCGATATGCCGGCATACTTTGCCCCGGTAAGCTCGGCGGACATTGTCAGAATAATAGGAAGGGCCGATAACCACAGCACGCCTATTAATATGCCGTTTATCAGGTTGGCTGTGTAGTCCGGCGCAAAGATCATGAATGTCAGGCAGGCCGGCGCCGATAGCGTAGCAATAAAGATGAAAAGCCGCCTCCTTCTGATTTTGTCGGATATAAGAGGTACGACAAAGCAGCTGATGGTAGCACAGATGATCATAATTCCTGATATTGTGCCTGCGTCCGTCATGGCGAGCCCGTGCATCTCGTGCAGTATCTTCTCCAGCCAGAGTGCCAGGCCGTTGAAGGCGCCGATGCCGGCAAAGGCGATAAAGCCCAGCAACAGGAAGTTGCGGTCCTTGAGGATTGTGCCAATGCTTCCCCAGCGCACCGCTGACAGGTCCTGATCGGCCGCCCTGGCCGGCGTCTTGGGCTGTTTGGGGACGAAAGAAAAGGCCAAGGTGCCGACGAGTCCGGCGATGCCGTATATCCAGAGCATGGTCTCAAAGCCCGAGCCCTCCACTATAGACGGCGTCAAACCCAGCGCCACCATCATGCCGATAAACTGGGCCAGCGAAGCCAGCCCGATGGCCGTTCCCTCTTCCTTTGGTGCGAACCATACGGTGGCAATCTTGGTTGTGCCGTTCAGGATAAAGGGCTGGCCGATCGCGATCAAAGTCTGCCCGATCAGAAGCACCATAAATGAAGCCGGATCGAAAACACGCATGATGGCACCCAGGCCGGTAAACAGTGCCCCGATCCACACACCCCACTTAAGACCGATCCTATCGATGATAATCCCGGCTGGCATGGTTAGCAAGATCATGAAGACCGGTTGTACCAGCGTCAGCCACATCGCATCGCTGGGCGGTATCTTGAGATAGGCCTCCACATAGGTCTCAATCGCTGCGAAATTCAGCCAGTATAGCTGAGACAATGCGACCAGGTACATGAAAACAATCAGCACCGGCCAGCGGACTCCGTAAACCCTGAATTCCTGTTTCATAGACTGCTTCTCCTTTATTATTATTTTCTTATGCTTTTCACCTAATATCCCAATCCGACATCATTCCGATGATCGACGCTCCTGTTCAGCCGCCGGTTATCATCGGATTTAACTTTACCGAATCGTTTTCCTTCAGGACGGTTGAGGCCCAGACAGGCTCCTCATTGACCAGCACTATCACAGACTTCTGTAGGTAGCCAGGCAATTTCAGCAATGCAAGAAAGTCGCGGACCGCGCAGTTATCCGGTACTTCGATTACGGAATTGCTGGCGTAGTTCTCGATCTTAATCAACTTGCTGTACTCGATCGTTATTTTCATGCAGTGACCTCCAACGATGAATAAATAGCTTTCATTTCCTTTTAGACGCACCCAGGGCCATCTGCATTATGACGCCGAACCAGATGATATGGAAGTCGTCTCCCAGGATTATCAGTTTCCAGTCGTTAATGGCATCCTGCACTCCATTGTCCCCACCCAGCGCCAGGGCCTTAAATCCGGCGTCGGCGCTCTCGAATACCAGGGCCATATCATAGTCCGTGAGCACTTTATCGGATGAATATCTCCCTTTCTTGAAAATGAAGCGCCTGCCGATCTTGCCGTCCTTGGTCATTATCACAAAGGCCTGATTATGTGATTTAATCATGTCTTTCATCGCTTTATTTCGTTTGGCACCTATGCCTATGGCCAAATCGAGAACTGACAGCAGCAGCCGGAACAGCA
>Ga0247840_10010089_pt1 | contig 11919 bp, 5 predicted proteins | sample LaCruzMarch2015__FD_192404 | JGI IMG/M metagenome (GOLD analysis project Ga0247840, IMG submission 192404) | Freshwater microbial communities from meromictic Lake La Cruz, Castile-La Mancha, Spain - LaCruzMarch2015_17m | ecosystem: Environmental > Aquatic > Freshwater > Lake | place: Spain...
TGCTGTGATTAAAGTTGTTCGTGGCATCACTGGGTTGGGCTTAAAAGAAGCTAAAGACGCAGTTGAAGGCGTTCCGACTGTATTAAAAGAAGGTGTTTCTAAGGCAGAAGCCGAAACCTTCAAAAAAGACTTAACAGAAGCTGGTGCAACAGTCGAAATCAAATAAATTTTGATTCACTGCTCAGGTTTGTCCTGATTTCTGAATGGGCTGGTGACAGATTTGTCACCGGCCTTTTGTTGCTTGCAATGATTTGCATAGTAAAACGTTCTACGACAAAAGGTTTTAAAGCGATATGACTTACTCTTTCACTGAAAAAAAGCGTATTCGAAATAACTTTGGGAAAAGCACCGAGGTGCTTGAAGTCCCTTATCTCCTCGCCACTCAAATCGACTCTTATGCTCATTTTTTACAAGCTGGAATTAGTGTAAATAAACGTGAAACGGCAGGGTTGCATGCCGCATTTTCAAGCGTTTTTCCAATAGAAAGTCATAACGGCTATGCCGTTTTAGAGTATGTTCGTTATCGCCTTGGCGATCCTGTTTTTGATGTGCGTGAATGCCAGCAACGCGGAGCAACCTACGCTGCTTCTTTACGGGTTTTAGTGCGTTTAGTTATCTATGACAAAGAAGCCGCAGCCACAGCAAAAGTGGTTAAGGATGTACGAGAACAAGAAGTCTATATGGGCGAATTGCCTTTGATGACCGACAACGGTACGTTCGTAATCAACGGCACAGAGCGTGTTATTGTTTCCCAATTACATCGTTCTCCAGGTGTATTTTTTGATCACGACAAAGGCAAAACTCATTCGTCTGGTAAATTGTTATTTAACGCTCGCGTCATTCCGTATCGTGGTTCATGGCTTGATTTTGAGTTTGATCACAAAGATTGTGTTTATGTCCGTATCGACCGTCGTCGTAAAATCCCTGCAACGATTTTATTGCGTGCGTTAGGTTACGATAATGAAGAAATGATTAAAATGTTCTTTGAAACCAATAAATTCACGGTTAGTAAAGATTCTTACATTTACCATATTGTGCCAGAGCGTTTGCGTGGCGAAATTGCTGCATTTGACATCAAAAACGATGGTCAAATTTTGATTGAGGAAGGGCGACGAATTACCGCAAAACATATTCGAGACATTAATAAAGTTGGTTTGACTTCATTTGAAGTGCCACGCGATTATTTGTTAGGTAAAATTTTGGGTCACAACGTTGTTGATAAAAAAACAGGCGAGTTGATTGCACATGTAAATGACGAGTTAACGGGAGCGATTATTGACCGTTGTATTGAAGCGGGTGTTAGCGACCTTAATACTTTGTATGTCAATGACTTAGACCGTGGTGCATATATTTCTAACGCAATGCGCTTAGATGACAGCAAAACTACTTTAGAAGCTCTAGTTGAAATTTATAGAATGATGCGTCCAGGCGAACCGCCAACGAAGGAATCTGCAGAAAATTTATTTCAAAATTTATTTTTCACCGACGAACGCTACGACTTGTCTGTAGTTGGTCGAATGAAATTCAATAGCCGTTTGGGTCGAGAAGAAATAATCGGCACGGGAACATTAACCAAAGCCGACATTATCGATGTTTTAAAAGAATTAATTAATATCCGTAATGGTAATGGCATTGTCGATGACATAGACCATTTAGGCAATCGTCGTGTGCGTTCAGTTGGAGAAATGGTCGAAAATCAATTTCGTGTCGGTTTAGTCCGTGTCGAACGAACTGTGAAAGAACGATTGACGTTGGCAGATTCTGAAGGTTTAACACCACAAGAAATTATCAATGCGAAACCTGTTTCAGCTGCAATCAAAGAATTCTTCGGTTCAAGCCAATTGTCACAATTTATGGATCAAAACAATCCATTGTCGCAAATCACCCACAAACGTCGCGTTTCTGCGTTAGGACCTGGTGGTTTAGCGCGTGAGCGGGCAGGCTTTGAGGTTCGAGATGTACACGCCACGCATTATGGTCGCGTTTGTCCAATCGAAACGCCTGAAGGACCAAACATTGGTTTGATTAACTCGCTGTCTGTTTATGCTCGAACAAATCATTACGGCTTTTTAGAAACCCCATATCGCAAAGTCGTAGACGGTAAAGTAACCAATCAAGTTGACTATTTATCAGCTATTGAAGAAGGCAGTTACGTTATCGCGCAAGCGAGTGTACCCGTTGATTCAACAGGTAAATTAGTTGAAGGCTTGGTATCTTGCCGCCACAAAGACGAATTTACTTTAGCAATGTCTGAAACTGTGCAGTACATGGACGTGTCGTCAAAACAAATTGTTTCAGTTGCGGCTTCAATCATTCCATTTTTAGAACACGATGATGCTAACCGTGCATTGATGGGTTCGAATATGCAACGCCAAGCTGTTCCAACGTTACGCGCTGAAAAACCGCTAGTCGGAACAGGTATGGAGCGCACTGTAGCAAAAGATTCGGGTGTATCGGTTGTTGCAACTCGTGGCGGTAAAATTGAATCGGTTGATGCGGCAAGAATTGTTGTTCGTGTGAACGATACAGAAACTGAAAACGGTACGTCAGGTGTTGATATTTATAATCTAATTAAATACACCCGTTCGAATCAAAATACTTGTATCAATCAAAAACCGTTGGTAAAAGTCGGCGATGTGGTCAAATCTGGCGATATTATGGCGGATGGTCCTTCAACCGACATGGGCGAGTTGGCACTTGGTCAAAATATGCTCGTGGCATTTATGCCGTGGAATGGTTACAACTTTGAAGATTCGATTTTGGTTTCGGAGCGTGTCGTCAAAGAAGACCGTTTCACAACCATTCACATCGAAGAAAAAACCTGCGTTGCGCGTGATACCAAACACAGCCCTGAAGAAATTACTGCCGATATTCCAAATGTCAGTGAAGAAGCGTTATCGAAATTAGATGAGTCTGGTATTGTGTACGTTGGTGCTGAGGTCAAAGGCGGAGATATTTTGGTTGGTAAAGTTACTCCAAAAGGTGAAACCCAACTCACACCAGAAGAGAAATTATTGCGTGCGATTTTCGGTGAGAAAGCGGCTGACGTGAAAGATACGTCTTTGCGTGTACCAGGTAGTATCGAAGGTACGGTTATCGACGTGCAGGTTTTTACCCGTGATGGCGTAAAAAAAGACAAACGCGCTCTCGACATTGAACAGGAGCAAATCAAAAGTTATCGCAAAGACTTAGACGATCAACTTAAAATTATGGAAGGCGACATTTTTGCTCGTGCTGCCAAAGAAGTTGTTGGAAAGGTCGCACAAGCGGGTAAAGATTTGAGTGCTGGCGATGAGCTGACTGCAAAATATCTGAAAAACTTAAAACCGTCCGATTGGTTCAAACTCAGAATGAAAGATGATGAGTTGAACGCTTTGCTTGCTGCGACTGAAAAACAAATCGAGCAACAACGCAAAGATTTTGAGGCAAAGTTTGAAGACAAAAAACGCAAAATCACGATGGGCGACGATTTACCGCCAGGTGTTTTGAAAATGGTGAAAGTGTATTTGGCGGTTAAACGTCGCATTCAACCAGGTGATAAAATGGCGGGACGACACGGAAATAAAGGTGTTATTTCTATGATTCGCCCGATTGAAGATATGCCGTATACAGCCGATGGAAATCCCGTAGACATCGTTTTAAATCCACTCGGCGTACCTTCTCGGATGAACGTTGGGCAGGTTTTAGAAACGCATTTGGGCTGGGCTGCAAAAGGTCTTGGTAAAAAAATTGGTCAAATGCTTGAAGCGAAATACGACGAATCAAAAGCAAAAGTAAAAGCCATTCGGGAATATCTCGACCAAATTTACAATTGCAGCGGTCGCAAAGAAGATTTGAAATCGTTTAGCGATGCTGAAATCTTGGAAATGGCACATAATTTGGTTGCGGGTGTGCCAATGGCGACCCCCGTTTTCGACGGTGCCGATGAAGAAGATATTCGCAGAATGTTACGTCTAGCTGATTTACCAGAAGATGGTCAAACCATTTTGTATGACGGTTTAACTGGCGAACCATTTGAGCGTAAAGTCACTGTCGGCTACATGTATATGCTGAAATTGAACCATTTGGTTGACGACAAAATGCACGCTCGTTCGACAGGTCCTTACAGTTTAGTAACGCAACAACCACTGGGTGGGAAAGCACAATTTGGTGGTCAGCGTTTCGGTGAAATGGAAGTTTGGGCATTGCAAGCCTATGGCGCAGCGTACACGCTTCAAGAGATGCTTACTGTCAAATCTGACGATGTGACTGGTAGAACGCGAATGTATAAAAACATTGTCGATGGTGATCATAAAATGGAAGCAGGAATGCCAGAGTCATTTAACGTGTTAATCAAAGAAATTCGTTCGTTAGCAGTCAATATAGAATTAGAACGAGAATAATCTAGGCGCAAGTCGGTTTACAAGGCGCAACCGCGCCTTGTGCTTTTAAACGTATTTTAAAGAGGACAAGCTCTTGAAAGATTTAATGAATTTCTTAAAACGCCAAAATCGTGCAGAAGATTTTGATGCGATTCGTATTGGTTTAGCCTCACCAGAAATTATCCGTTCTTGGTCGTACGGTGAAGTTAAAAAACCAGAAACTATCAATTACCGTACATTCAAACCTGAGCGTGATGGTTTGTTTTGTGCCAAAATTTTCGGTCCCGTAAGTGATTATGAATGTTTGTGTGGTAAGTACAAACGCTTGAAACATCGCGGTGTAATTTGTGAAAAATGCGGCGTGGAAGTTACACTGTCAAAAGTGCGTCGTGAACGCATGGGGCATATTGATTTAGCAAGTCCCGTTGCTCATATTTGGTTTTTAAAATCATTACCGTCGCGCATTGCGCTATTGTTAGACATGACCTTGCGTGAAATTGAGCGAGTGCTGTATTTTGAATCATTTGTGATTTTAGATGCTGGTGATACATCGTTGACAAAAGGTGCGTTGTTAACTGACGACGAATTCCAGGATTATTCTGAACAATTTGGTGATGACTTCACTGCCAAAATGGGTGCTGAAGCAATTTTTGAACTGCTTAAATCGATTAATTTAAAAGCTGAAGTTGAAATTTTAAAACAAGAAATTAACGCGACAAGTTCAGAAACAAAAATTAAAAAATACGCTAAACGCCTCAAAGTGATGAGTGCGTTACTGGTTTCAAATAATCGTCCCGAATGGATGATTTTAAATGTGTTGCCCGTTTTGCCACCCGAATTGCGTCCATTAGTGCCGCTTGATGGGGGGCGTTTTGCAACTTCAGATCTGAACGATTTATATCGCCGTGTTATTAACCGTAATAATCGTTTGAATCGTTTGCTAGATTTAAGTGCGCCTGACATTATCGTGCGTAACGAAAAACGAATGTTGCAAGAATCGGTCGATGCGTTGCTGGATAACGGTCGTCGTGGTCGTGCGATTACGGGAACAAATCGTCGTCCGTTGAAATCGCTTGCCGATATGATTAAAGGAAAGCAAGGACGTTTCCGTCAAAACTTACTCGGCAAACGAGTTGATTATTCAGGTCGTTCGGTCATAGTAGTCGGTCCTTCATTGCGGTTACACCAATGTGGTTTACCGAAAAAAATGGCGTTGGAATTGTTCAAACCGTTCATTTTTAGCAAATTGCAATTCCGTGGTTTAGCAACGACTATTAAAGCTGCGAAAAAAATGGTGGAACGCGAAGGTGCGGAAGTTTGGGATATTCTCGAAGAAGTCATTCGTGAACATCCGATTCTTTTAAACCGTGCGCCAACATTGCACCGTTTGGGGATTCAAGCCTTTGAACCTACATTGATTGAAGGCAAAGCGATTCAGTTGCATCCGTTAGTTTGTAGCGCGTTCAATGCCGATTTCGACGGCGATCAAATGGCGGTTCACGTTCCATTATCAATTGAAGCGCAATTAGAAGCGCGGACGTTGATGATGGCGACCAATAACATTTTATCGCCTGCGAACGGTGAACCAGTTATCAATCCATCACAAGACGTGGTTTTGGGACTTTACTTTATTAGTCGCGAAAAAATGAACGCGATTGGCAATGACACGGTAAAAAATCCCAGTATTTTCGTCAGCATTGGTGAAATCCATAAAGCCTTGATGGAAAAATCAGTTGAATTGCAAACTAAAATTCAATTACGAATTACCGAAAAAATGACTGACAAAGCAGGCGTTGTGACGCACAAAACGCACCGCGTTGAAACGACAGTTGGGCGGGCATTGATTTGGGAAGTTATTCCTGAAGGAATGCCGTTTGATTTAGTCAATTGCGATATGACAAAAAAGAACATTTCACGTTTGATTAACTATAGCTACCGTTACATGGGTAATAAAGATACCGTCATTTTGGCAGATCAGTTAATGTATTTAGGATTTAAATACGCCACTCGATCAGGTATTTCCTTTGGCATCGAAGACATGGTTATCCCGTTGAAAAAACAGGATATTTTGGCGGCTTCCAATGCAGAAGTGAACGAAATTCAAACCCAGTATTCAAATGGTTTAGTGACAGACGGCGAGCGTTATAACAAGGTTGTCGATATTTGGTCGCACGCAAATGATCAAATTGCGAAAGTGATGATGGAAGGTTTGGGTAAAGAATCATACATCGACGAAAACGGCGAAACTAAAGATCAAAAATCGTTTAATTCTGTGTTCATGATGGCAGAATCGGGTGCGCGGGGTTCTGCGGCGCAGATTCGGCAATTAGCGGGGATGCGTGGTTTGATGGCGAAACCAGATGGTTCGATTATAGAAACGCCTATTACCGCTAACTTCCGTGAAGGGCTAGACGTTTTGCAATACTTTATTTCGACTCACGGGGCGCGTAAAGGTTTGGCGGATACCGCATTAAAAACGGCTAACTCGGGCTATTTGACTCGTCGTTTAGTAGATGTGGCGCAAGATTTGGTTATCAATTCACAAGACTGCGGCACGCACAGTGGTTTGTGGATGACTCCGATTATTGAAGGCGGCGACGTAGTAGAGCCTTTGTCAGAGCGTGTTTTAGGACGAGTTGCGGCACACGACATTATGGATAAAGCGGGCGAAATCGTTATTGCGCCACGCGGCACATTGCTTGACGAAGATTGGGTGTTGAAACTCGAGCAAAATAGTATCGATAACATTTTAGTGCGTTCGATTATTACTTGTGAAAGTCGTCACGGGGTTTGCGCGGCGTGTTACGGGCGCGATTTAGGTCGTGGGCATTTGGTTAATATCGGTGAAGCGGTTGGCGTTATCGCGGCGCAATCAATTGGCGAACCTGGTACGCAGTTGACAATGCGGACGTTCCACATTGGTGGGGCGGCTTCTCGAGCGGCGGCGATTAGTAATGTGCAAGTCAAATCGAGCGGTGCAGTGCATTTAAGTAATGTGAAAAGCGTCGTCAATCGTGAAGGAAATTTGGTTGCTGTTTCACGTTCAGGTGAAGTTGGCGTAGTAGATGAATACGGTCGTGAACGTGAACGTTACAAAATTCCTTACGGTGCGGTCGTTACTAAAAAAGAAGGCAATCGCGTTGAAACAGGCGAAATTATCGCAACTTGGGATCCGTTTACTCATCCAGTTATCACAGAAGTAGATGGTATCATCGAAATGAAAGATTTCGTTGAAGGTGTGACTGTTCAGAAGCAATCAGACGAAATTACAGGGCTTAGTTCAGAAGTTGTTATTGATCCGAAACAACGCGGTAGTGCAGGTAGAGAGTTGCGTCCAATGGTAAAGTTATTGGATACAAATGGTGGGACGATTTATCTGCCAGGCACTGAGATTGCTGCTCAATACTTTTTACCAGCAGGCGCGATTGCGAGTATTAAAAATGGCGGCGAAGTGAAAATCGGTGACGTTTTGGCTCGTATTCCGCAAGAATCGAGTAAAACTCGTGATATTACGGGTGGTTTGCCTCGAGTTGCCGATTTGTTTGAGGCGCGTAAAACTAAAGATCCCGCGATTTTGGCTGAAGCGACTGGGACGATTTCGTTTGGAAAAGAAACGAAAGGTAAGCAACGTGTTTCGATTACTGATGCGAACGGTGAGCAATTTGAAACTTTGATTCCTAAGTGGCGACATATTACGGTGTTTGAGGGAGAGCAAGTTGAAAAAGGCGAAACGATTGCTGAAGGCGAATTGACACCGCACGACATTTTACGTTTGCGTGGTATTGAGGAACTAGCAAATTATTTGGTTAAGGAAATTCAAGACGTATACCGCTTACAAGGCGTGAAAATTAACGATAAGCATATCGAAGCGATTATTCGTCAAATGTTGCGAAAAGTTGAAATCACGGCGGGCGGTGACACTAGCTTCTTGAAAGGTGAGCAAGTCGAACGTGCCGCGATGCGTGAAGAAAATGATCGCGCTGAAGCGGCAGGTAAAATTCCAGCAAGTTATGATTCGATTTTGCTGGGAATTACAAAGGCATCTCTTGCAACGGAATCATTTATTTCTGCCGCTTCATTCCAAGAGACGACCCGCGTTTTAACTGATGCTGCAGTTCGTGGGTTAAGTGATAATTTGTTGGGACTGAAAGAGAATGTGATTGTAGGTCGGTTGATTCCAGCTGGAACGGGTTTGGCATATCACGAAGGCAGGCGACAACGTTTTGCTCAACAGTCTGAGCAGATTACGTTAATGGTAGATTCGCCTATAATAATCGATGTTGATGATGTTGAAGAGCAATTGAAGCAAGCATTAAACATTTAGACTTGACCGAGTGTTAAATATTCAGTATCATTATCGGCTATATTCAACCATTATACCTTCAATTAGAATTGAAGCAATGGTTAGTGCCGTTATAAGTTAGTATTCGGCAGGTGGTTAAAATTTCGGAGTAAAATTATGGCAACGATTAATCAGTTGGTTCGCAAGCCGCGAGCTAGAAGAGTAGAAAAAAGCAATGTTCCTGCCTTGGAGGCGTGTCCTCAGCGGCGCGGTGTTTGTACTCGCGTTTACACGACAACACCCAAAAAACCGAACTCTGCTTTAAGAAAAGTTGCACGCGTTCGGCTAACTAATGGTGCTGAAGTTAGTAGTTATATCGGTGGTGAGGGGCATAATTTACAAGAACATTCCGTAGTTCTAATTCGCGGTGGTCGGGTGAAGGATCTGCCTGGTGTTCGTTACCATGTTGTACGTGGTAGTTTGGATGCTTCGGGTGTTAATAACAGAAAATGTGGTCGTTCTAAATATGGAACTAAGCGTCCTAAAGGTTAAATTGGTTAAATAAATGTCAAGAAGAAGAGTCGCTACAAAAAGAGAAATCATTCCAGATCCGCGATTTGGCAGCGTAATGCTGACTAAATTTATGAATATGATTATGGAAAGCGGCAAGAAGTCAGTTGCCGAAAGTATTATTTATGGCGCGTTGGACGCAATCGAACGCAAAGGTCATGAAGCACCGTTAGATATTCTTTCTAAAGCATTAGAAAATGTTCAGCCACGCGTGGAAGTTAAATCGCGTCGTGTTGGTGGCGCAACATACCAGGTTCCAGTTGAGGTTCGCCCCGCACGCCGCTTGGCGTTGTCGATGCGTTGGTTGATTGATGCATCTCGTAAAAGAAATGAGCGCACGATGGCCGCTAAATTAGCAGGAGAATTGATGGATGCGTTTGAGAGTCGGGGGGCGGCTGTTAAAAAGCGCGAGGATACTCACCGTATGGCTGAAGCAAACAAAGCGTTCTCGCACTATCGTTGGTAAAAGGTTGATCATTCGTTGTGGCACGTAAAACACCAGTAGAAAAATATCGCAATATTGGCATCATGGCTCACATTGATGCTGGAAAGACTACGACAACAGAACGAATTTTGTATTACACAGGTATTTCCCATAGAATGGGCGAAGTGCATGACGGTGCAGCTGTTATGGACTGGATGGTTCAAGAGCAGGAGCGCGGTATAACAATCACCTCGGCAGCAACAACTTGTTTTTGGAGCGGGATGCGGGGGCAGTACGACCAGCATCGTATCAATATTATTGATACGCCTGGGCACGTTGACTTCACGATTGAAGTTGAGCGATCACTGCGAGTTCTGGACGGTGCCTGTGCCATTTTTTGTGCTGTTGGTGGTGTCGAATCTCAGTCTGAAACTGTCTGGCAACAAGCTGATAAATATGAGGTTCCTAGAATAGTATTTATCAATAAGATGGATCGCATCGGTGCTGATTTTTTCGGTACTGTTGCACAAATAAAAAGTCGCTTGGCTGCAAATCCCATTTTGTTGCAGTTACCAATAGGTAATGAGGGTAGTTTTAAAGGTGTTATCGATTTAGTGACCATGAAAGCCGTTTTTTGGCATGATGCCAGCGTGGGTATGACTTTCGATGAACTAGATATTCCTGATGATTTAGTTAAAGATGCAAGAAAATGGCGAGAGGCTTTGGTTGAAGCTGCAGCCGACGTAAGCGAAGAATTAACAGATAAATATCTGGAATTCGGCTTCCTGACAAATGACGAAATCAAGCATAGCATTCGGTCGTTAACAATTACGAATAAGGTTGTTCCTGTTTTTTGTGGTGCTGCTTTTAAAAACAAGGGCGTTCAGACGTTGCTCGATGCAGTAATTGATTATTTACCCGCACCAACTGATGTGAAGCCAGTTGAGGGTGTTCTGATGGATGGTGTTTCTAAATCCATTAGGGGTGCTAATGATACTGAACCTTTTTCGGCGTTAGCGTTCAAGATTTCAACTGATTCTTTTGTTGGTGCGTTGACATTTTTTAGAGTTTATTCTGGAGTTTTGGCTACGGGTGATACTATTCTTAACCCTACAAAGATGAAGCGTGAGCGAGTAGGGAAGATTGTTCAATTGCACGCAAATAGTCGTGAAGAAGTAAAAGAAGTTTTTGCTGGTGACATTGCAGCAATTATTGGTTTAAAAGATGTCACCACTGGTGACACGCTTTGCGATGTGAAAGAGCTAATTATTTTGGAAAAAATTGTTTTTCCAGAACCAGTGATTTCGATTGCGATTGAGCCAAAAACTAAAGCAGACGAAGATAAAATGACGGCGGCTTTGGAGCGTTTAGCGCAAGAAGATCCTTCTTTTAAAACGAGTGTCGATGCTGATTCAGGGCAATTAGTTATTTCTGGCATGGGCGAATTGCATTTGGACATTATCGTCGATCGGTTGAAACGCGAGTTCAATGTTGATGCTAATGTAGGTTCGCCACAAGTTGCTTATCGTGAAACAATTAGTTCTTGCTTCGAACAAGAAACAGAATTTTCACGTCAAATGGGAGCTAAAACACAATATGCTCATATTAAGTTACGATTAGAACCGTTAGAGCGGGGCTTAGGCTATGAATTTGTAAGTACGGTTACAAAAGGATTTGTACCCACTGAGTACATTCAGGCAGTTGATAAAGGTATCCAAGATCAGCTTCGAGGGGGGATTTTAGCGGGCTACCCTGTTTTAGATGTGAAGGTAATATTGTTTGAAGGTTCTTATCACGATGTCGATTCAAACGAATCTGCTTTTCGCACGGCGGGTGCGATGTGTTTTAGGGAAGGTGCTAAAAACGCAATTCCCACTTTGTTAGAACCAATGATGCGTGTTGAAGTGACTACTCCCGATGATTATATGGGAGATGTCGTTGGTGACATTAGTAAACGACGTGGTGTTATTCAATCAATGAAAGACAATACGTCTGCAAAAATGATTAACTGCGAAGTGCCGTTGTCGGAAATGTTTGGTTATGCCACCGATTTGCGTTCTTTGTCGCAAGGACGAGCAACGTATAGTATGCAGTTTGAGAAATACAGTGAAGTGCCGTCGCACATTGCTGAAACAATCGTTAAGAGATTTTTGTAAATTTGAATTATTTTTAAGGTGTAACTCATGGCTAAAGAAAAATTTTCGCGTAGCAAACCACACGTCAACGTTGGCACAATCGGTCACGTTGATCACGGTAAAACTACTTTAACAGCGGCATTAACA
>Ga0247840_10010091_pt1 | contig 11918 bp, 12 predicted proteins | sample LaCruzMarch2015__FD_192404 | JGI IMG/M metagenome (GOLD analysis project Ga0247840, IMG submission 192404) | Freshwater microbial communities from meromictic Lake La Cruz, Castile-La Mancha, Spain - LaCruzMarch2015_17m | ecosystem: Environmental > Aquatic > Freshwater > Lake | place: Spain...
GAGGGTAGGGGGTCGAGGGTCGAGGGTCGAGGGTCGAGGGTCGAGCAAGAATTTGCCGCGAAGAGGTGCGATCCTCCTGCGTGCTATGCGACTCCGGCGGGACAAGGTGGTGGCTGGTGGAGGGTAACTTGTAACGGGTTATTCGATTTTTTGTGAATTTTGAGCCTTTTTGTGGCTATAATGTCTAATATTGTCATTTTTCAGTGGATTGAAAATCCCAAGAGCACGCGCTTGGCGGGTGCCCAAGCGCGCTTGGAGGATAGCATCTCTTCCTACGGCCTAACGCCTCTGCGTTACCCGGCTGGCCGTGACTTGAGACCGATTGGCGATGTCCTCGCAGAAGCGCGTCGCCAGACCAAGGGATCCGCATTTATCTGGTGCAACTCGGATGTGGTGCTCACAAAGAACCCGTTTGAGGTTCCCGATCCGCAACAAGTTTATGGATTTTATCGGAGGGAGGTTCCATCAGGCGAAATCTGTGGCGGGGTGGATATGTATTACATTCCGGTGAAATGGTGGGATGATTATCTTTCCAAGGATGTTCCTAAGCTTTATCTCGGAGCCTCGTATGTGGATTGGTGGATTTCCCGGGCGATGCAAAAAGTGGGTGCCTACGAAAATCTGGTCGGCTACATCGACCATGCCACACACCCGCAATCCGAAGCGGCGGGTAGTGATGCCAATCCATACTATCAGAAAAACTTCCGCGCCTACAACGCCTGGGTCAAGCGGAATGGATTGGAGCCTATTCCGGCTCCGCCATTTTTGATTCCAAAGATTGGGCACGTGTGGGGAGCGAGGGATGCCTTGAAGAAATTTTTGGCCGCAAAGAGGCGTAAAAAACACGAAAAAGAAGTTAGATTTTAGCGAGCGCTTAGTTAATTGTGAGTTTTCTTTGTGATTGTTGAGCCTTTTTGTGGCTATACCAAACCAGTCGTGTCTTGAGGGTCGAGAACAGATTCGCCGCAAAGAGGCGCAAGAAGACGCAAAAACAGAAGCGTTCCCGCCGAGGACTGATGGCGGGGTCGCATAAGCTCGGCCCATGCGACTACCCGGTGCGCAGCACTCAACAAACAAGCGCTTGGCCTCAAAAAGGCAAGGTGAAATGGATGACCTCCGCTGTTCTGAGCCCTCGACACTGGACTCCCGTCTCTCGACTTTCTTTTCGTGAATTTTGAGCCTTTTTGTGGCCATTAAATTTTTTGGTGGTATGCTTTTTAAAGTGAAAAGTTGGATTCGTAATCAGATAAAATGGCATATCTCGCTTCGTTTATCAAAATGTAAAAATCTTATTTTAAGGAAGCGGGTAAAAATAAAAATACTTGGTTCAGATAATAATTTAAATCTGAAATTTACGAAAATAAAATCAAATATTTTTATTCAGGGAAATCTAAATAAAATTGAAGTTGATAGCCAGTCCAAAATAAATCAAATCAAAATAGAAATACAAGGAAACTCTAACAGTGTTGTAATAGAAAAGAATGTTTCAATAGAAGGATTAAGCATCTATTTTACAGGAGATGAATGCAGGTTGTATATTGGACCGGGTTCTTACATAGCTGGAGCGGTTTTTATTCTTGCCGAATCAAATACTCAAATTCAAATTGGTGATGGTTGTATGCTTGCTGGCGGTATTGAAATCCGGACAGGTGATTCCCATGGTATTTTCGATATTGAGTCGAAAACCCGTATCAATTTAGGAAAAAATGTAGCTATTGGAAACTATGTCTGGATTGCAAATGGGGCGACAATCCTAAAGGGAGCCAGAATTCCAAACGGCAGCATTATTGGTTCCAAAACACTGGTATCAAATGAGCTAATATATAAAAATGCTGTTTATGTTGGGAATCCAGCCAGGGTTGTTAAGCAAAATGTTGCTTGGAGTTGGGATTTAAATCGTTTTCCGAATCACAGGTTTTAATATGATTTCTCAAATTTTAAACCATTTTAAGCCTCGTTCAATTACGAAGGAAGCACTTGCACCCCAGATTGATGCTTATTTGACATCTCAATTTATTGCCAAAGCGATAACCAGTGGAGCGCCCTTTCTGGCGAGCCGCCTTGGGTTTACGGAGGCGCGATGCCTTTCGCAGCCTGAAGGGATAGAAAATCCTTCGGATTTTGTTATGGATTTGATCTGGCGGTATTCAGGGGTTTTCCCTGCTTCGCGAGAGCAATTCAGGGAATTTGGCTCCATTTATTTGGAGGCCTTATCCCAAGTTGATCTACTTGGCCTCATCTGTAATCCTGCCGAAAAGAAATTGGTTGATATCCATGCTCGGAATGTGGTGACTTGCGACCTGGGAAGTTTGGAGCCCTATCTTTATCCTTTTCCATGGTCGAAATACCTGAAGGGCAAGCGCGTTTTAGTAGTTCACCCGTTTGTCGAGTCTATTCAGGCCCAATACAAGCAACGCGAAAGACTTTTTGTAAACCCCGATGTTTTTCCCGATTTTGAACTGCAGCTCCTGAGGGCTCCGCAAACCTTGGCAGGCAACTCGGATGGCTACACTTCCTGGACAGACGCCTATGAAAAAATGTGTGGCGCGATCTCGGCAATGCAGTTCGATGTGGCAATCCTTGGGTGTGGTGCTTATGGACTTCCGTTAGGGACTTTTGTTAAAAACATGGGAAGAACAGCTATCCACTTGGGAGGTGCGACACAATTGCTCTTCGGGATTTCAGGAAAAAGATGGATGGACAAACCGAATTTCCGGGCCATCATGACCCCGGCTTGGCAATCGCCTCTGGACTCGGAGCGGCCGAAGAATCTGGATAAGGTGGAAGAAGGGTGTACTGGTAGCAAGGGAATCATGGAAACTGAAATTTGGTTTGCGATAGATCATCGCACTTCGGAATGTGGCTATGTGGCGGCTGCAAGTTTGCTGCAGAATCGTCCGGAGGGCTCGCATACGAACCTCCGCATTGCATATGTCCAAGGCCAGAGTGCGCCAGCCGATTGGTGGCGGGGAAAGCTCTCTAAAAAATCAAAAAGTTTTTCCTTCAAGCAAATACCTGTAGAACTTGGAGAATTTTTAGGTGCTAAGCAAATTTTTGACTCCATGGCAACCTATCTCAGGATCGCAATTCCACTGTATGCCGGAAGCGATCGAATCATTTATTCGGATGCCGATGTCATTTTTCAAGATGATGTTTCGAAGTTGGAGTCGAACTTTGGCAACGAATTGGCGGGAATGGTTCAAGACGGTTTTTGTTCGAATCGTTGTGAAAGGGAAAAACATGTTCTTTGCAAGCATGGTAAAAAACTAAGCGACCCCTACTTCAACGCAGGGGTTTGTGTAATGAATTCAAAAAAGTTTTTGGATAATGATATTTACAAAAAGGCTGTTAATCTCATCAGAAATGATTCTGCATACCTTGCAGTTTATGACCAGACAGTTTTAAATTGTGTTTTTTCGAACCCTAAAATAATTGAAAATCGTTGGAATTTTTGTGCGTTCCCTAAAGCAGAAAAAAATATCTGTGATGTTGCCTCGAAATGTATTGTCCACTTTGTTGGAAGTCCCAAGCCTTGGGATTTGTTTGGTGAAATCTACCATCCTTATTCGCAAATATGGGTTGATGCAGCCAAGAAAGCGGGGCTTCTATTCCCAAGAATCCGGAAATATTTTCAGCTCTACAGTTGGCAAAGGGCCTGGCGAATTCGCAAGCAGTATTCTGTGTGGAAGTCCCAGCAAAACAAAAAATAGTCACAAAGAGTCGCAAAAAAGAACGGGAGTTCCGGTAGGCTTTTCAGATTATCCAAGGCAAGCGGCATCGAATTTTGGCTGATGTTTTTTTCGGTGTAGGTTGCTGTTTAAGGTTTTTCTTGGATCAAAAATAAAATGGTAGACGCATCTACTAAATATAGCAGATTCATTGCGTGATGAAAGCGTTTCGTGATCTCAGCAAAAATTAGAAGTTCGTTTGTAGGAGTGGTTAAATCTTATTCAGGTGGTGACTGGAACGCGCCAGCTGGGAAAGATGGTTGAGAACTAAACTAATGGCTGATGGGGCTCGACGCTGGACTCTTGTCTCTCGACTTTCTTTTTGTGAATTTTGAGCCTTTTTGTGGCAATACCAAGCAGGTCGAGTGTCGAGGGTCTCTACGCGCTGCGCGGCTCCAGGGTGAAAGGAAAATAATCCTTGAATAAAACTACAATATTGTTTAAATCGTCACTATGAATAGTGACAACTTAAAATATGTGATTCGGCAGTCCGTGGAACGCATTTTGCCAAAGTGTGTTCCCAGAGAGTTCAAGTTGCCTCTTGGAACGGGAAAAGTGGTCGGCTTGGCGGGTGTGCGGCGGGCCGGCAAGACATTTCATTTTTTTCACGCGATGAGGTTGTTGGCGGAGCAAAGGGTGCCTCGCGAGCGGATGCTGTATCTCAATTTTGAAGATGATCGGTTGCAACCGATTCGTGAGGGGGATTTGGACTTGGTCTTGCGATGTTTCCGGGAATTGTATCCAACATCGATCGGGGAGAAGTTGTATTTGTTTTTGGACGAGGTGCAGAGCGCGCCGGGTTGGAAGTTGTGGGCAAGGAGGTTGCATGATACCGAGAGAGTTGAAATTTTTGTTACGGGGTCTTCTTCTCAACTTTTGGCCCGGGACCTTGCTACTGCTCTGCGCGGACGGAGCATCACAGTGGAAGTTTTTCCCCTTTCGTTTGGTGAATTTTTGAAATTCCGCTCGATTCCCGTAGTGGAGGCAGATGCAGACAATGAAAGCCGCCTGCGTGCCGCGCTGGTGGAATTTCTGGAATGGGGTGGATTTCCGGAAATCGTTCTGGCGGATATGGCATTGCGTCACTTAATTCTTGAAGAATACACCTCGCTTATGCTGTATCGAGATATCGTGGAGCGTTATGGTGTGCGCAACGAGAAACTCATGAGGGAACTATTGCGCCATTCTTTTCGAAACACGGCAAGTTTATTGAATGTTAGCAAATTGCATCGTGATCTTTCATCTCAGGGATATCAGGTTTCAAAAAACACGCTTTTCGAGTATTTGGGCTATCTTGAGGATGCATTTCTTGTGTTTTTGCTTCCGGTCCAGGAGGCATCCATCAGAAAGCAGGCGCACAATCCCAAGAAGATGCATGTCATCGACACAGGCTTGATCTCGGCATTCAAAACCCATCCAATGCGCGATCTTGGGCATCGCTTGGAAACGGCTGTCTTTTTGCATCGGCGCAGGCTCAGCAAGGCTCTTTTTTATTATGCGGATTCTGCAGAAATTGATCTCTGCGATGGCGAAGGAAGGGAGTTCGTAAACACTTGTTGGGATTTGGGAAATCCGGAAACTTTAGACCGCGAGTTGCGGGCCATGCAATTTGGGGGGAGTCGTTGGCCTTCAGCCAAGGGGCGACTGGTTTATCATGAATACCAAACGCAGGCAGTCGCCCGCTTCGCGAATCCTATGCCCGCATGGAAGATGTTACTGGGGTGTTTTGATGACTGATTGCATGGCAAAAGTCGATGCTACCGCCACTATTGTCCGTGGATTTTCCGGCCCTCCAATCCTTTTTATCCACTATGGTCCCGCCTACTACTTGCCGTGGACGCTGGCGGTCGCCCGCCGTTCGAATCCCAACAAACGGATTGTCCTGCTTGGCGACGCTACCAACAAACGGCGTGCACAAGGTGTTGCTGAGTTCGTCGATTTCGAGTCTTTGAGCGGCACGGAAAAAGAACATGAGTTCCAGCGGGTTTTTCAAGTTATCCAAGGCGAGCGCCATCGATTTAACAAGGCGAACGGGGTCGAATTTTGGTTAAAGTTTGTTTTCCGGCGCTGGTTTCTGATCGAGGCTTTCATAGAACAGGAAGGCCTTGATTCGTTTTGGACCTTCGACAGCGATACGCTCGTGCTTGCCGACTTGTCGGCGCGTGAAGAGAGATTTTCGAGCGTTGCAGCCACCGCGCAATGTAAAAATCAATGCTTGAACGGCTGGATTGGTTCGCGTGAGTTGGTGAGTCGATACACGCGCTCGATCCTTGATCAGTTCTCGGACGAGGCTTTTTTGGAAGCTCAGAGGGAGCGGCTTAAAATTCATGCGGGTCTTTCGTTTAACGAAATGGATGCTTTTGCGGAGTTTCGAAGCAGGCAATCTGTGAAAACTTGGCATGGTGAAAAGCCAATCGACGGTGAAATTTTTGATGATGCCTTGGCATTCACCGAGGGCTTTGAGGTGGCGCCTGAGAACGTGCTTGGCAAGACGGCGATCAAGAGGCTGTGGTCGAATGGCCAAAATATCTACGTGAGGCATCTCGAATCGGGCGAACTCGTGCGGCTGCTTAGCTGCAATATGAGTTGGATGCCGGACTACATGTGGAGAAGGGTCATGAACGCCTCAAAGGGCGGCGGGCTCGAGAGACCAGAGACGAGAGTGGACCTGATTGGGCCCGGATCAGGGCAATTTCGACGGAGGAACCGCTGGGGGATTGGGTTTTGCGAAAGGCGAAATTGGCTTTCTGGAAACTACGGAGAGGAATTTAGCCGCAAAGAAGCGCGAAAAAACGCATAAAAAAGTAGCCAGTAGCTGGTGGCGTGTGTCTGGTAAAAGCAACTTGAGGCTCTCGACGCTTTTTTTGTGAATTTTGAGCGTTTTTGTGGCCACGTTGCCGAGGGCGAGGGACCAGAGTCGAGTGGCGAGCGAGAATTTGCCGCGAAGAGGCGTGAGAAGACACAAAAACGGAGTGGCGTGTGGCGAGTAACTGGTGGCGGGGGTAAAAGGCCCCGGTGGCTTAGACCACTGATTGAGATTCTAAAAATAAAGGTTGCAAAAATCTAACAAGTTTCATATGGTTTTTTTATGAGTGTAGAGGCTGTGGAATTCATTGAAATTTTTGAGGCATTGCCTGTTGAAAAAAAAATTGAAGTCACGGATTTTGCTCGTTTTCTGTTTGAAAAGTCCGAGGATAATCGCTGGGAACAAATCATTAATGGTGAGAAAGCGCGCATGAAGCTTGAGGAATATGCGCAAAACTGTGAAGAAGAGGACTCGGAACCGCTTGACCTCGAAAAATTGTGAAGTCTTTTGCCCGGCCAAGCTTTTGGCGCACTTACTATGCCTTGGATTCCGTAGTGCGCAAAGATTCAAAACAGGCATACAAACTTTTTGAGTCTTCTCCGGAGCATCCTTCTCTGCGTTTTAAGAAGTTATCTGGAACAAAGGATATCTGGTCTGTAAGGATTTCAGCAAAATATCGCGCAGTCGGCCGGAGGAATGGTGAAGAGATTCATTGGTTTTGGGTTGGGTCGCACAATGATTTCGACAACTTGTTTGGATAAGCGTGAGGTTCCTTGAATCTTTTTTGTGAATTTTGAGCCTTTTTGTGGCAATAGCAAACCAGTCGAGCGTCCAGAGTCGAGTGTCGAGCATTTGCTACGAAGAGGCGCAAGAAGACGCAAAAATTTTTATCGGTAACTGTAGGAGTGAAAAAATCCTGAAAATCCAATAAGCATGAAAAATTGCGGTAATTAAACTTGATTATTGCCGCAAAAAATGCGGTGATTACTGAATGATGTATGTTTGGCAAAATGCTTCGTGGCCGCAATGGCGGTGTGATTTTGAGCGTTTGAATCCACTATTGCAGGATTTAAGGTTGCAGGTTGGTCGGCTTCAAGGGAGGATGGAGATGATTGGACTCGAGGCTCGGGGGCGTGCGCGTTTGGAGACGGTTGTGGCTGAGGCGTTGCAGACAAGCGCGATCGAGGGGGAGGTGTTGAACCCGGCGGCGGTGAGGTCTTCAGCAGCGCGGCGTTTGGGGTTGGAGACAGTAGATTTTTCGCCGCTTGATCGTGTTGCCGATGGGGTTGTGGAGATGGTGTGTGACGCAATGAGGAACACGGGAGGGCCTTTAACCGAGGAGAGGCTGCTTGGTTGGCATGCGGCGCTTTTCCCTACCGGATACAGCGGGACTTCGAAAATCAAAGTGGCCGCCTGGCGTGATGATGCGATGGGGCCGATGCGAGTAGTTTCTAGGGAGATCGGAAGGGAGCGCGTGCACTATGAGGCTCCTCCGGCAGATCGTATCCCAACCGAAATGCGCATTTTCTTTGAATGGATCAACTCCGATGAACAGGACTTGGATCCGTTTGTGAAGGTAGGTCGCGCACATTTGTGGTTTGAGGTTCTTCATCCGTTCGAGGATGGCAATGGCCGAATCGGGCGGGCGATCGTGGAGTCGCTTTTGGCGAAGGCGGTTGGTGAATCGGGTGCAGGATACTTCAGCATCTCGCGGCAGATGGAGAGGGAGCGGACAGACTATTATCGGCAACTGGAAATGTCTTCGCGTGGAGAATTGAACGACGAATTGTGGCAGGGCTGGTTTTTGGTTTGTATTAAGCGAGCGATCAAGAATGCCGATGAGATTTTGGATTGTGTTTTGAAAAAGGCCCATTTTTGGAGTAATTGGGCGGGCGTGGCATTGAATGAGCGTCAATCGGCCATGCTCAATAAGTTATTGGATGGGTTTGAGGGGAAACTTACTTCATCAAAATGGGCGAAAATCATGAAATGCTCTCCAGATACAGCGCTGAGGGATTTGAGTGATCTGGTCGCTAAAGGAATTCTTGTTAAAGCCGAAGATGGAGGTCGGGGCACGAATTATGTTTTTCGGGAAATCGGGAAGGCTGGATAAAAAGCTATAAATGATATGATTGAAAAATTAAAACAAGTCGGAAGCATTCTGTTTCCGCTCAAAAAAGATGTGGTTCGTTTGAAACCCAAGGGATCATCTCGTGGTTGTGCGGTGATTTCTTACATCACTTGGCCTTTTTTGGAAGGGGTGGACTCTCCGAAGATGCGAGGGCATACAAATACTTACGAGGTAACTGTGATGGCGCAGGTCTTTTTGGATTTGGGATTTCGGGTGGAAGTTTGTAATTATGATGATGAATCGTATCGTCCGCCGCAAGATTGCAAGGCGGTCGTCGATATTCATGGCAATCTGGAGCGGTGGGAATTGCCAGAGGGTTGCAAAAAAATCCTTCATGCCACTGGGGCGCATTGGCTTTTTATGAACCATGCCGAGTTGTCCCGGTTGATCTCTTTGAGACAGAGGCATGGAGTGGCGCTTAACCCTCAGAGACATGTTAATCCTTCACGAGGCGTGGAAGTTGCGGACGAGGTGGTTGTGCTGGGTAACGACTTTACGCGGGGAACTTTTTTGTTTGGAGGAAAACCTGTCACGCGGATTCCTATTTCGTCGGCGTATGAGTTTGCGTGGCCTGAGGGCAGGGATTTTGAGAAAGCGAAAAAGAAGTTTCTCTGGGTTGGTAGCTATGGCATGGTGCACAAAGGCTTGGACTTGGCTTTGGACGCTTTCGCTGGCATGCCCGAGCTGGAATTAACGGTGTGCGGGCGGCCGGAGAAGGAGGCAGATTTTTACAGGTTGTATGAAAAGCATTTGAAGCATACTCCAAATATCAAGTTGCATGGTTGGCTGGATATGGGTTCGGCGGATTTCGTGGAGATTGCACGAACCCATGCCGCTGTGATTTACCCTTCGAGTGCCGAGGGAGGGGCTGGATCGGTGATTCATTGCATGCACGCAGGGTTGCTGCCGATTTGCACCACGGAAGCCTCGATTGATCTCGGGGATTTTGGAGTTCATGTAGAGACGGCTTCGGTCGAGTCGGTTCAAAAGGCGTGCCGAGCAGTGGCTGGTATGTCGGCGGGTGAGGTTAAGAATCGGGCGAGGTCCGCTTATGAGCATGTGCGGCGGGAGCATACGAGGGATAAATTCCAAGAGAATTACCGAAAATTTGCCGCAAAGATTACGGACAATTTATAGCCGCAAAAATGCACGAAAAGACGCGAAAAAGAAAACATGGGGAATGGGTAATTCAGCTTGGAGTAAGTGAGTTTTTTTGTGAATTTTGCGCCTCTTCGCGGCCATTTAAATTTATAGCCGCAAAAAAGCACAAGAAAGCGCGAAAAAAAGCATGGGGAATGGACACTTGATTTTGGAGCAAGTGAGTTTTTTTGATTTTTTGGCCTTTTGCGGCTAATCCTTATGAAAACTATCAACGAGTTATGCGATCTTGTTCGCGAAACATCTTTCGCGATTCATCAATATCACCGGCATGGTCATTTGGAGAAAATCTACTAGAATGCCTTGGCGCACAGACTGGGTAAAGCCGGGTTGAATATCCAGCAGCAGCATCCGATTCAAGTTTTTGACGAAGATGGCACAATACTCGGCGATTTTTACGCGGATTTGATTATTGAGGGGCGGATTGTTTCGAATTGAAGGCCGTCAAGTCCATTGCCGATGAACATGTGGCGCAGTTGCTCGGCTACTTGCGTTCTTCTCGGATGGAACATGGGTTACTGATAAACTTCGGAGCGCCTGTGTTGTTTGTAAAAAAATTCGTGATGAGCAATTAAATGGCCGAAAAAAAGCACAAAAAACGCATAATATGGAAATGCAGCCGAGGACTGATAGCAGAAAATTTTGCGCTCGGCAAAAAAACGGACATGCCTCTCGACTCTTTCTTCGTGAATTTTGAGCCTTTTTGTGGCCAATCAAATTTTTAGCCGCAAAAAGGCACGAAAAAACGCAAAAACTACGGAAGTGTTGCCCGGGACTGCAGCGAAGGACTGATGAAGGAGAAAGGACAACTCTGGACGCTGGACCCTCGACCTCTCGACTCTTTCTTTGTGAATCTTGTGCCTTCTTGCGGCTAAAAATTATATGAATTGGAAATCGAATCTAATTCAATCAATACCTGTGCGATTTTTTCTGGATCCGTTGCCTCAAAAGTTTTGACACCACGGGTGGTTGGTTAGGCAGGGAAATTGCGAAAGTCGGGTAGGCTCGTTAAAACCCCGCCTTATCAAAGCATGTTAGACACTTCATTATTTTACAGTTAAAATGTCCATCGTGGAAGACAGAATTAAATTGTTGCGTTCTGGTCTCTCGTCTCTCGACTCTTTTTTTGAATCTTGTGCTTTTTTGCGGCTAAAATTTTTATGAATTGGAAGTCGGATTTGATTCGGTCGAGGACTGGGCGATTCTTTTTGGAGCGCTTGGCGAAGTTTTATGATCAGTTTATTTGCACGGCGGGAGCTGTGAGAAGGCAGGCTCGCAAGTCGCGAAAGACTGGCACGGGATTGCGGTTTTCCGTGGGAATTCCGCACTATAATCGAGGTGCCCTGATTTACAGGCCTCTTTTTCATTTATTGGACCATCCGGCGGTGGAAAAAGTTGTGATTGTTGATGATGGTTCACGAGAGGAAGAGTTTTTGGAATTGAAGAAGTTTGTCGATTCTTTGGGGTGTGGGGAACGGATCAAGGTTTTTCGGAGGGAGGAGAATCGCGGGGCATTGCTTACGAAACTGGAGTGTGTGGAGCGATGCTCTACAGATTGGGTGCTTGTGCTGGATAGCGACAATACGGCTTTTCGGCGATATCTGGATATTCTGGGAGGGATCGCTAATCCGGATTCGCAAGCGTTTTACTGTGCCAGTTGGGCTTGGCCGTGGTTTTCCTTTCACGAGTTTGAGGGGCTTCGAATGGATTTTGACACTGCTTGCGAATGGACGCGGAGCGGGGCCTTGAAGCGCGTCTATATCTTCAACGATGGAAATTATTTGGTAAATCGGAAGGCTTACATAGAAGCGGTTGGCTCCATGGGGCGAATTGCGAGCGATGTCGCTGATGTGATGGTGGTGAATTATCAATGGCTGTCGAGTGGTGGTTGCTTGGAAGTTTTGCCGGGGGGCTCGTATTTTCACAGGGTGGATGCATCGAGTTTTTGGAACCGGACTGCGGATGAATCGAAGCGAAGAGTGATAGAGGTTTATTCCCAACTCGAAGCGGGGCGTCGGATGGTTTCGGGAATGTTTGGCAAGTCGTGATCTTCAACTCACTGGCATTTTTGGTTTTTGCGGCGGTGGCGGTGTCG
>Ga0247840_10010093_pt1 | contig 11917 bp, 12 predicted proteins | sample LaCruzMarch2015__FD_192404 | JGI IMG/M metagenome (GOLD analysis project Ga0247840, IMG submission 192404) | Freshwater microbial communities from meromictic Lake La Cruz, Castile-La Mancha, Spain - LaCruzMarch2015_17m | ecosystem: Environmental > Aquatic > Freshwater > Lake | place: Spain...
CATCCTGCCGGGCGGGAACATTGTTAAAGGGGGTGCCGTATTGTGCAGGGGTGGAATCGGTTACCGGAGGAGTTACAGGCGGGATGTCAGTAGATTCAGTTACCTTACTGCAGGAAAACAAGATCCACAACCCAGTTATTAAAAATAAAATTTTTTTCATCTGAATTATTTATATCTATGTAAGGTCCGAAGCAATTTTAGGAAAGAAAATTAATGTTCTCGGCATTTGACAAAAAGGACCTCGGGCAAAAGTAGTGAATAAGTTGAGATCTTCCAGTCCCTGTTGGGATTGAATAAAATCAGGGTAAAGATTTTTGTTTCGTTTATCCTTTCTTAGAGTTGAAAATTTTTACTTGCTTTGCATCGGTTTTACGGAGATGCCTTTCTGGTTTTGGTTCCTTAAATGCAATAATCCACATGTGGAGGTGCCCATCGGACTGACCGTCTCTTTATCGGCTACCGGTTTTTCCTGTCCCCAGCCAACCGATAAAATCCTCGATTTATCAATTCCCTTGGCTGCCAGGGCATCCATAACCGATTTTGCACGGTCTGTTGAAAGTTTTTTGTTGCTGGCGGCATATCCAATATAGTAGCCGGGCATACGTGAAAACAGCGGATGGTCCTTGCATCCTTCGGCATCCTATGAGTAACCGGTTGCAATGCCAATCATCATTCCCAGGAAGGTTAAAATCAGTTTATTCATCCTTTTCGTTTTAGTGTTAGATTAAATTGCAAATTCAAATATCGATCAAACCTGCCTGGTCTTCAAAGACTTTAATTCTTCAATCAAAATCCTGACCCCCTCTTGGGGGCTTGTGGCCTCTATGCCAAACCGTTTTTCGAATTTGCTGCTGTCAAACACATAATCCTGGTCGTATTGATAGATCATCTCCGGAAATTCCTTCATGATCGGAATAAACAATCCAAGGAGGTTGATCATCCACACCGGGACAGTCTGGATCCTGGGCTCTGCCTTGAGTTCATTGGCAATCAACCCGATCCATTGCATGGTGGTGAGTTTTTCCTTGGTTGTTGGAACGTGCCATACCTGGTTAAAGGCATCCGGGGTGTTGCCCAGGATGGCGGTGGCTTTGGCAGCATCAGGGGTATAGGTGTAGGTGTGTATCTTGTTTACATCACCAAAAGCCTGGGCCTTTTTACCCTTCAGGAGGTTCTCGGCGACCATCATCGACAGGGCACTGTTTTTATTGTCAGGGCCGTAAAAATCAGCCGACCGCGCAATCAGGGCGGTCAGGTTGTTTTTCGCAACTGCGTTCATAATCATTTCGTGAAGCTGCTTTCGTACTTCTCCCTTCCTGCTCGGAGGCAGAATGGGCGATTCTTCGGTCATGTGGGGTACCGCAGACTTTGCATACATGTATACATTGTCAAAAAACACAAGCCTGGCCTGGTGCGCCTGACATGCTTTGATGACGGCCTGTAAAAAGGGTGGCCAGATTTGCTGCCAAACCTTCAGTTTGTACTCAAAACCAATGGTGACATACACCACCTCGCTGCCCTCAATGGCCTTGTCAATCCTGGATAAATCATTTACATCAACCGGAAAAAGCTCGTCGGTTTCGTTCACCTTCCCGGGGTTCCTGCCGACCAGCCTTATTTGCCCGGTAAATTTCTTTAATTCCTTTGCCAGGGGCGTCCCGATGGCTCCTCCTGATCCCAATATTGTTTGCATTTCTGTTTACTGTTTTGTCCATCAAAGTTAACAAATTACCATCCGGTATCCTCATAGCCTTTTTACTCCCTTGAATAATGCATAGCCCAATTTGCCTTCTTGGTAAAAATACTGCCCTCCTGACCAGGTGCCGATTTCACAGGAGATTTTTTATCTCTTTAATTTTTCTTTCCCGGTCGAAGGAATAGGTTTTATCCGACCTTTCACTCAAATCATATAGCAGTAAAGCCTTTTCCAGCAACCGTTTTGAGTTTTGTAAATCCTCATCCAATCCGAATTGCGATAACATGTCTGCCAACAATTCAAGGTTTGCTGCATTAAATCCCATAAACCCCGACAGGTATCCGCTGAAGGCCGGTTCATCCAGCGTCAGACAATGTTTCAAATCAAATCCAATATCATTGAAAAGCTGTTCATTCGTCTGTTCGAACTGGCTATTTATTGTAATGGCTCGGTTTTCCTCCCTCCCACTGATCCGGCCTAAAATGGTGCGCAGGACCGATCCTATTTTCTCTATTTCCCGTAAAAAATAATCCTTCTGTTCCATGTTATTTTTTTATATGAGTAGATATCCGAGAAAGGCACTAAAAAATCCCGGGATCAAAGCCAGCCATCCTCCATAATTATGTGTTGAAACAACACTGATCAGTGGAATCCAAATACTGCCAGCCAGGGCAATTAACCAGGTTTTTTTTGATGCAAGATATCCGAAAATGAGGGTTGTGAAAAAAATGAAAAGTGCACTGATCCCCGAATCATCCCAATTTGTGCGGGAATAGTTCCAGGCAATGAAGAGACCGGCTACGACAGCCAGTATACACCATAAAATAAACCATTTATTCAGCACATTTTTCATGATTTCCAGTTAATTTATTGCTGTGATATTTCGCGTATTGATGAATATCTCGGCTTGTCCTTTATCTCTTCATAGTATCTTTCCATCCCAATCTCTTATATCCTGAGGTTTATCGAGACGTTTCTTTTTTGCAAATGTTCATTAATTAGGGGACAACAAAGTGAAACGCTTTCTTTCGGGAAAATTGAGTCAAAATGTCCACTGATCTGATCTTTCCCTATCCATATTTTAGCGCTGTCAGATCCAATAAACATGATGTTTTCGGAATCATCGAACAGCGACATCATCAGGTTTGAGCAGTGTGTTTTTTTTCATGATTATTTTTTTGGATCAAATTGAATGAGGCGCATCGACTAAATTACAACCTTTTTCACAGTCGAACAATGAGAATTCTCGATGTTGCCGAAGATTCTTTGATCCAGGGTCATGATTAATTCGATGAATATTTAACCATCGTTTTATTACTTTTGTCTTTTCAGATGTTTTTGTTCATGAAAAATAAAGAAATCATTCAAATCAGATTATTGGTTATTGAAGACAATGCAGCTCTGGTAAAGGCAGGATTGCGAAATTTTTTCAGAACAGGGCGCGACAAGATTCATGTTTCACACATAACGGAGAATGTAGAACAGGCCATCAATGAAATCAATGTTTTGGATTTTGATGTCATTCTCCTTGATCTGTTTATCCCGGGTACCTCCCCTGTTCATAACATGGGGTTGCTGAAACAAAAGTTTCCTGGGAAACCAGTAGTCATCTATTCATCCATGAACTCAAAAATCTGGCGAAGGAGGATGTGGGACCTGGGGGCCAATGGTTATGTTCATAAAAATGATGATCGCGATACCCTCAAGACTGCAATTGAGGATGCTTTTGAAGGCAAAGTGGTGTTTAGTCCATCTGAAGGTCAATCAAATTTAATTCATCGTGGCTTACAAACTATCCCGGAACATAGCTTATCATTTGTAGATAAAGAGATTCTTTCCATGCTGGCCGACGGAAAGAAATATAAGGAAATAGCAGCTTCATTAAACCAAACAGAGACAGCCATTGATTCAATTGTAAGAAATCTCCGGGATAAATTTAATGCACATTCTACACCGCAATTGATTTACCTGCTGGCGGAGCAGGGATTGATGTGATCCACAATTATATTAACTTCCTTACCCGATGCTATGATCAGGATTCTGACAATTTGTGCAATCCTTCTGTTTTCCGGATTTACTAATTCCAAAGCGCTTTGTAATGACAGGAGGATTGCCTCAGCGCATAATCGCTATGACAGTGCAGTTCAGCAACGGTCCATGCATAAAATCATATTAGCCTGCATGGCCCTGGGGGATGCCTATAGCGGGTATAAAAGTGATTCAGCCTACCTGTACTATGTGATGGCGATAAAATTCGCGAACCGGTTTTCGATACAAGGACCTCGACCCGATATCTATTATGGACTTGGCGATTTACATTACATGGGAGGCAATTATAAAGAAGCCCTCGTTCTTTTAGATTCCTCAAAAAATTCCGCGAAACGGGTGGGTGATTTCAAGACCGTATCAAGCGCCCTGAATTTGATTGGTGCGATTCAAATGGATATCTGGAATAAACAGGATGCAAAAAAAATATTCGAGGAAAGTTATCGTCTGGCTCTGAGCCATAACCTTAACAGAGAGGCCGGCGTGGCTTTAAGCAACCTTTCGCGGTTTTCGGAAAATAACGACAGTGTCATTGTGCTGCAACAAAAGGCCATCACCATGATCATGAAAGAAGCAGGAGAGATGAATGAAATAGGCTATATATATATCAACCTGGGCTACCGGATGTCAAATCCCGATTCTGCATTGAAGTATTTTGAAAAAGCGGTTTGTATCGGCCGGTCCGTCAACCATAGCAAGATGCTCATTTCGGCCTGGAACAACATGGCCTACAGTTATCTTGAGAAGAACCAGGCTGGAAAGGCGGATCGGGTGATCGGAGATTCCGCCATCCCAATGGCACGGGCTGATTCGAATTTTAGGTGGTTGGCCTCGCTCTATGATACATGGTCCGATGTCAAAGCCGCTCAAGGCGATTATACCGGCGCCTGGAAATTGGAGAAGGAGGCTATGAAGGCCCGATCGAAGGCAGAAATCAAAAAATCGACCGACCAGGTAAGGTTCCTGATGATATTGCTGGACCTGAAAAATAAGGACCTCGTGATCAGTTCATCCAAATTAAAATTAGATCAGCAGGAAAGTTCAATCAGGAATCTCAGGTACATGCTGTTACTTTTATTTGTTATCATTTTGATTATTGCATTTGTGGGATATGGTATCTACCAAAGAAACAAAATCCGGATGCAGCGGAGAGAACTTGCGTTAACGAAAAAACAGATTGAAATAGAGGATAACGAGCGGACAAGACTCTCCATGCAATTACATGATCTGACCGGAGTGCTGGACAAAAAAATGATCAGTCACATTGAGAAACTCTCTCTTCCCGATCAAAGCCTGAAATCGGAGTTGATAGCGGAATGGAAAAAAACATCCATGTTAATCCACAACATTTCCTACTGGCTCAACAAGAATATGATTGAGAGCCTTCCCTTCAGTTCTTTAATTGATAATATTCTTGAAGATTATAGATCATTCAGCGATTTGAGCATTTATTTTGAATTAAGCGAGACAATCAATTTCCCGGCGAAGCAGCAATATCAACTCTTTTCAATCATTCAGGAGCTGATGAACAACGCGGTAAAGCATGTCGGGCGTGGTGTTGTGACCTTTAAGATCAGCTTTGAATACGGGAATTATTATCTGATATATGAGGATGATGGACCCGGCTTTGACCAGCATTCCCATGGGAACAAAAAGATGGGGATACAAAATATTTTTGACCGTGCGGTTATTGTAGGCGGGAAAGCTACTTTAACCACCTCCCCGGGAAAGGGAACAAGGTGGATTATCGCAGTCCCTCAAATAAGGGAATATGATGAAGAAAAATCTTGATGAGCAGATCATTTGATTAAAGATTAGTCAATAAGTACTTTCATTTTCCAGAACGGAAATAGAGTTGGCGCCCGATTCGGGTTCCAACTCTATTTTTTTATGGTTTCATTATCAATTCAATGCAGTGTTGTAAAATTGAATTTTGTTCGGAAATCCGTGGCAAAATTAAGTATAACAGTTCTTGTTTTCCAACCTAGAAGTCGTAAAATTTGAAACACACATTCTAAACAGGTTTACTATGAAAAAAAATGTTATCATTTCTGCTCTTTTTGTTTTTTTCTCTATTACGTTAATGTCCCAAACCGGACCCAATTATCCAATTCCTTCGTACAATGTGCCGATCGACAGTGGATATGCCCATTTCTATGAACGCGGTGTAAGCACTTTATTCGATATTACTCTCGAAAAACGTGATGCTCATGTCAAAATGGTGAACCAGACTCCTGGATTATCAGATTGCCGTTCCCAAGTATGGATATACAGTCTCGACGGACTTGACATAATGGGCCCATATGCTGTACTATGTGGAGAAACATTAACTGTTGAGATTGATGAAAGGGCCTGGGGCGTTTTGGTTGAAACCGATTCAGCTGTTCTGGTAGATGTTTGGATTGAATGACCTGTATGGAACAAAATTAAAATCATTTTATTCATGAAAATTATTTGAAAAATGAAAAAGGTGTTAATATTATTACTCTGCCTGTCCAACATAGACAGTCAATCCCAACAATTCAATGATTCTATTATTAAATGCAATGAACACATTGGAAAGTACCGCAAAAATTTTACTTTTCCTTCAAATTTAAAATCAAGGACATCAGGATGGGTCCAGAAAAACGAGTATTCCGATGATTTTAATGGACCCTTGCTTGATACAACTAAATGGAGTGTTTACAACAATTACTGTCATACAATGTCGCCCAAAGCCTTTTTTGTAAATTCTCCTAACAATGTTTTTATTGAAGATAGTATCCTGAAGTTAAAAGCAAAATTACTCCCTTACTCATTACCCTGCACCAATCCAAATTATGATACAACAATTTTCTATCCATATACAAGTGGTTTTGTAATATCAAATTTTTCATTTCGCTATGGATATGTCGAAATCATGTGTAACCTGCCAACAGATCTAGGTTTAAATCCATGTTTGTGGATGTATGGAGATAGTCCTGAAAGGGATGATGAAATTGATGTGTTTGAAAAGGATTTATCAGAAAACTCCAATAAAGTTCTTTTACAAAATTTTTATCGAGGAGCACATCATCCGCCACAACATAAAACTTCTCAACAATTCACTTTTACAACACCCTTTGTAGGAATAAATAGAATTTTTGCCGTTGAGTGGTTACCCGAAGAAATCAACTATTACATCAACGGGGAGTTGATTTCTTCGATCAAACATACTAATAATCCTATGGAGGTAGATACAAGGAATTACTTTACATGTTCTGATTTCATCAATGCGATATCCATGAAATTTTTAATAAGCCTTTCTGTCAATAAGAACATTGAGCCTGGTTCAGATCCAGAAGAGACCTACGACATTCTCTACATTAAGGCATTTAAGCTTCGGGACGGAGATACCACCGATTTTTGGCCAAGCTCATTTAATTTGTTAATGCCAAACATGTTAAAGGTTAACAGGACTTTTCGATTGGGAGGAGATGGAAAGAGTGCTATAGTTCCCCCCAATATCAATTTTACAGCCTGGGCAAAGGATAGTGTCATGTTATATAAGGGCTTTGTGGCCAATGGTACTTCTTTCACAGCCAGGGTAATTAAAGGGGCAAGCGAATTATATATTCCTCAGTTACTCGAAGAATAATTTCAAACAAAGTTTAAGTAAATATCAATCTAAAAAAGGAAATCATGAAATCGCGCATTTTTATTACAGGTTCTATTATTTTATTTTGGGTATTTACCTTACAGGCCCAAATAAAAATACATAATGATAACCATGTGAGCATTGGAAGTCTGACAAAATCATATGGAGTTCAGGTTCAACCGAACGGTTATACTTATTTCCAAGCCTCCCTGCCTCAAAATTATGCATGGATGAATCTGACTTTTGCAAACACTAATTTATCAAAGTGTTACATCGTGCAATTTGGTGATGAACATACTTTTTTCGTTCAGGGAAATGGGAATGTTCATTCGACAAGTTGTCTTATTGACACTGAACTTGGCATGGAAAAAAGTGTACAAAGTGTTGATTCGGTTTTATCAAAAATTTTGATGCTGAAAAGCGTATTTTTTAAGCCAAAAGAGATGATAAATCAGGATACTATGAGCATAACCGACAAATATGGCAGTACCCATTCATTATTTAAATCCACGAGGATCGATGACTCTACAAACAGATTTATCGATCCTGGAGTCGTAAAAACATTAAATGCCGAAAAAGAGAGAAAATATATTGGCCTTATTTCCGGGGAGGTTGAAAAAATTATCCCTGAACTTGTAAGAACCAAACCTGATGGAACAAAAGGAATTGCTTATTACAGTCTGACAAGCCTTTTGGTTGAAGCGATAAAGGAACAGCAAGCTGAAATTGAAAAAATTAAAAAACTAATTGGAAGTTCCTACATGAAATCTGACAGCCAACAATCATTTACTCTGAAAGAGGATACAACTGATCCTGAAAACCAATCAGGTAAAGCATTGAATTTTCTATCCCAAAATCAACCCAACCCATTTACCGAAAAAACAACTATCCGGTATAAAACAAGTAATGTCTTGAAAAAAGCCTCTATTTTTGTTTTTGATTTGCAGGGATCATTAATGAAATCGTTTGAAGAGCTGGAGCAACAGGAGGGTGAAATTACTATCAGGGGATATGATCTTAAGCCAGGCATGTATATTTACACACTGGTAATAGATGGAACAGAAATGGACTCAAAAAGGATGATACTTACAAATTAGGGATGACTTCCCGAAAGAAAGGATATGCCATGATCCGTTGGAAAACAGTTCTGTTGCTTTTCATTTCTGTAACATTTAGAGTTACCGCCCAGGATGTCAGGATTACCCTGACCACCAGTTTCCAACAGATGGCCGTTCCCCTCGATTCCATATTGATGGATAACCTCACCAATGGAACCAGTGTGATGCTGAACATCCTGCCACCCGCGATAACCTCCTATGAAATTGACCTGTCGAAGGGAAAGATCATTTACGGCCTGGATGAGCTTCAAAATCCGGGATATGGATTCTTCCCCTGCAGCAACACCCCCGGTGAATTAAGATTTTACGCCGTACTTCCATCCTTTTCCCCCATCTCCATCACCCTGTATGATCTTTTAGGGAGACCAATTTCATCGGATCGGTTGGATTGTTCTCCGGGAATCAGCCTGGTCACCTGCAAACCGGGAGGGGTCGCATCGGGGATCATCGTGGCCGAGGGGAATGGATACCACCAATCCTTTAAGGCAACTGGAGGTAAAGAGAAGGGACAACCTTGGATAGTTTCCAGCGCCCCGGCCTCGCTACCGGGCCTCAACCGAAATGATTATGAAAAAGCTGCCTTGCAAACCGGCAATTTCATTTTCACACCGGGAGATACGGTTCGTTTTACTGTTTATGCGTATGATATATATTCGGATTCGCTATCTGCTCAGCCGCTGGATGGCGATTCGCTGGTTGTGGCCGTAACCAGGCCCTGCCCGGGAACGCATTTTGTCACCGACGTTGACGGGAATACCTATACCACTGTTCAAATCGGCAACCAGTGCTGGATGCGTGAAAACATGAATGCCACGCATTATTCCGATGGCACTGCCCTGCTCGACGGGACGGGAGTGGGTCATCTTTCACAGGAAAATTACAAAAGATACTGGTTTAATTACGAGGATAATCCCGATAACGGTATTGTATACGGCAAGTTATATACATGGGCCGGAGCTATGAATTGGGATTTTATGAATGGTCTTCCACCGGAAAAATCCCGTGGGATTTGTCCCGTTGATTGGCATGTTCCAAGTGATGACGAATGGATCGTGTTAGAGATGTTTCTGGGTATGAGTTCAGCAGATGCATATGATTGCCGCTTGTTTTACCGGGGAACGGATGAGGGCGGGAAGCTCAAGGAGGCGGGGACGGGACATTGGGATTCCCCAAACAGCGGTGCAACGAATGAAAGTGGATTTACAGCCTTACCGGGAGGAGGACGACTTGACTTGGAGTCCCTATTTGTTGGACTGAACCAGTTCGGTCGTTGGTGGACATCATCCAACTGGTATACAACCATATCGCCATCAGATAGGATATTATATAAAGAGGTTCCTATAATCGCCAGACAATGTATAACTGGCCAAACTCATGGGTTATCTGTCAGGTGTGTTAAAGATTAGGTGCTTCCAGGTACACCCTAAACGACCGGAATATGATGGGAGACGGTTAAATCGGGTTCTGTGAGTGGCTGGAGGCGAAATGCCGGTCTGCCCTGAGGATAATGGACAATAATATTTCATTTTTATTTAAACAAACAACATATGAAAACAAAAAACTTTTTACTTCTCGGCTTGATGATCGGATTGCTATTATCCTGCGGGAAAAGCAATGAGAACGCACCTGAGATTTATTCTTTTTCAGGCAAGGCACAGAAAGGTCCATTTATTACAGGGACCACCGTCACACTGAATGAGCTGAATTCAACGCTCGGACAGACAGGAAAATCCTTTACAACCTCCATCTCCAGCGACGATGGAAGTTTTACCCTGAACAATATTGCATTGGGTTCAAATCTTGCGCTTCTGACCGCCAATGGATATCATTTCAGCGAGATTTATGGAGAATTATCCGGAGGTCTCCTGTCGTTACAGGCGATCACAGACTTGTCAGTCAATCAATCAGTGAATATCAATGTTCTGACCCATCTGGCCAAAGGCCGTATTGAGAATTTGGTTTCAAATGGAGCGGGATTTCAGGATGCCAATAACCAGGCGAAATCAGAGATGCTTTCATTCTTGGGTGTAACGGAACAATTCGGAACCGACTTTGAAAAACTGGATATTTCAAAAGGAGAAGATTACAATGCGGTCCTTCTGGCCTTTTCGGTTATGTTGCAGCGAAATACGAACAACATGATTGAACGGCCAACCCTTACAGCAGAATTAACGCAGCTGTTATCAAAATTATCATCCGATTTCTCAACCGACGGGCTGATCTCGGATCAAACTTTAATTGACACCCTTCTGTATAATATCTCACAACTGAACCTGAAAGATATCCGCAAGCATGTGGAGAAAAGGTATGCAGACCTGGGACAAACAGTGACAATCCCCGATTTTGAAAAATATGTGTCCGGGTTTCAGGCAAAGTACAGTAAAATTATCTACACCGGTTTCTATTATCCTGCCAGCGCCTCTCCTGAACCTATTATAGCGCCTGATTCAAAACTGCCCAATATTTTAGTTCCTTCCGATACAATTTTTCAGGCAGGTAAGCCCTATTCGATGGCGGCCATCATCCCGTTGAATTCGAACCTGACCATTAAGTTTAAAACTGCCGGTAACAGCGATAATTGGGTCATCGGAGGCCCTGTTTATGGATGGGACCTGATCAATGAATCTCCATATGGAATAACGTTGAACTCGCAGAGGCGAAATGAATTAATGACCATGCTGTTCCACCTGGAAATGGCAGGAACTGCAACCATCGAATATTATGAAAACAATGCAGCAACACCGACATTCACAAAAAATATAAAATGGGAATAAAGTGTCGGTGAAGCTTCAACCTTGATGAGAGCGTTTTACTGGAGGAGACGGACACACTGACCGCGCTCGGACGGAGCGAATTGCTACCATATCACATTGGTTCTTAATATTTTGGGATGGGCAGCGAAATGGGAAGTGGTTCCTAATTTAATCCCTGATTCAGGATGAATGAAGACTTTTTCATGGCAGGTTTTCTCGATTTTTTCTGTCTAACAGCAATGGCCAAGACAGGGCCCATCTATCCGATCCCGTCATATAACATACCGGTCGCCAGCGGGCATGCCCTTTTCCAGAAGCGCAGGCACGTTGTTTCCCTGGATATAACCCGAGAAAATCGGGAGGTGAATTTCAAGATCATCCGCCCCCTTCCTGGATTATCCGATTGTCATTCGCAAGTGTGGATCTATAGTTTGGACGGCGTGGATACCCTGGGCCCTTACATGGTGCAGTGCGGAGAAACACTGACCGTGGAGATCGATGAACGGGAGTGGGGCGTTTTGGTCGAAACCGAATCGGATATTCTGGTCGATGTATGGATAGAATGAGCGAAATCCAACTATTAAAAAATTGGTACTTATTTACCCCCTGTTTCGTAAATTCAAGGGTTGTTAACAATTTCAGGGTTGTTTTTCTGTTTTTTTTCTAAATCTAAACGATATCAACCGTT
>Ga0247840_10010094_pt1 | contig 11917 bp, 9 predicted proteins | sample LaCruzMarch2015__FD_192404 | JGI IMG/M metagenome (GOLD analysis project Ga0247840, IMG submission 192404) | Freshwater microbial communities from meromictic Lake La Cruz, Castile-La Mancha, Spain - LaCruzMarch2015_17m | ecosystem: Environmental > Aquatic > Freshwater > Lake | place: Spain...
AACCAATAAATAACCTACGCCCACAAAAGTAGGAATAATTCCGGCAATAAGAGCAATATTTTTGTGAATAATAATAAAATAGATAAGCAAAGCTAATCCTACAGCTAACCACAGAATACCTCGTTTTAAGTTGCTCGAAGCTAATTGTTGGGTTGGTTTCTCAAAAAAATTCTCGGGTAAAGTTTGTCCCATTTCGAGAGATTTCAAATACAAATCGTGTTTGCGTATCGATTCCTTACTTCTTTCGCGACCGATAATCCACATCAACAGAAGCACAAAAATGAAGGGCATAATCACAATAACAACAATACCAAAACCATTCAGTGGCATATCATTTCGACCATTTGCATCAATTAATTCCCTTTCAATCAATGCCTCTTCGCGTTTGAGCTCCATGAGCTGTTCGGCCGAAAGTTTTGAGTACAAAATAGAATCTTTTTGCGTTATTTCACCTTTGCCTGTACTAATTTTTACTTCTTTATTAACCACCGAATCAATTTTTGCAGGCGCAGCATTTAATAGTGCGAATGCAGCAACAATAGTTGCAACTACCAATAATACAATACGTTTCATACTTGTTTAATTTTAAAAAATGAATATATTTTATGTCTGTTTTTTTGATTAGACGTATTGATTGTATCGTTTAGATTTACATTGTATAAAAAAAGTAACACTCAATACTAAAATAATTCTAACAATAAATTATCATTTTGTAAAACGACAAAGTTCATATTTTTTGAGACCTTGAATTTACATAATAATATTTCATAAAAAAACAAGACTCTTTTGTCTAAAAAACTTTGTCAGTTTTCATATTTTCAATATATTTGCACAATATTTTTGAAACACTTTACCCCCTTAGTAATGCACATGAAAAACTTATCTCCTTATTACGAGTTGGCGCGTGAGTTTGCGCTATCCACTAACCGCACTATTTTTCTGACAGGAAAAGCCGGAACCGGCAAAACCACCTTTTTACGAAAGCTTAAAAACGAAACGAAAAAACAAATGGCAATAGTTGCACCTACAGGCGTGGCTGCCATAAATGCAGGTGGCACAACCATGCATTCGTTTTTTCAGTTGCCATTTACACCTTTTATACCTACGGTACAAGGACGAAAAGAATTGGTAGAAAAAATAAAAATGGTAGGGCAACGACGCAAAGTTATTCAAGAACTCGAGCTACTGGTTATCGACGAAATAAGCATGGTTCGCGCTGATGTTCTCGATGCAGTTGATACTATTTTACGACATATTCGATACAAGCATTCGGAACCTTTCGGTGGCGTACAGGTTATTTTTATTGGCGATATGTTTCAACTTTCGCCGGTAGCTGTAGAAGAAGAATGGCGCTTATTATCACAGTTTTATAGTAGTCCATATTTTTTTCACAGTCAGGTGGTGCAACAGCAACAACCTGTATATATCGAATTTGATAAAATTTTTCGCCAAACAAATACCAACTTTATTGATGTGTTAAATCAGGTACGTAACAACTGCCTCACAACCGACGGATTGGCCTTACTGCAAAGTCGTTACAATCCGCTTTTCGTACCACCTACAAACGACACCTACATAACCCTTACTACTCATAATTACAAAGCCGATAAAATAAATGCTGAAGAGTTAGTTAAATTAACAACAAAAACACAAACATTCTCGGCCGAAATTAAAGGTGATTTTCCTGAAAAAAGTTACCCGACAGATAAAGAGTTGGTGCTAAAAATTGGTGCCAAAGTGATGTTTATAAAAAACGATACCGAAAGTGTACGACGTTTCTACAATGGTAAAATAGGTATTATTAAAGATTTTGAGGAAGATAAAATCGTTATTCAGTGCCCTGACGAGGATGAAGTAATAGAGCTTGGGAAAATGATGTGGGAAAACATTCGTTATTCGACAAACGAAGTAACCCGACAGATTGCGGAAGATATGCTTGGCACATTTGTACAATACCCCTTGCGATTGGCATGGGCTATTACCATTCATAAAAGTCAAGGATTAACATTCGAAAAAGCAGTAATTGATGCAGGTGATGCCTTTGCCTCCGGGCAGGTTTATGTAGCACTAAGCCGTTGTAGGTCACTCGAAGGTCTTGTTTTAAGAAGTAAGATTAATCCTTCGAGCATTGAGAATGACCGTGAAATTGTTGCCCACGAAAAAACGAAACAGGCTATCGAAGAGCTCGAAATACAGCTAAATGAAAGTCGAAACCAATTCAGAGCTTATACGTTGAGTCAACTTTTCGATTTCCGCACTGGTATTGGCCACGCTTCGCGCATACTCCGAGAGATTGAAAATGTAAATAGTTCGTTTAACGATGAAACAATTCCACATTTAAAAGACATTCTAAAGCAACTACAACAAATACAAGAGGTTGCCGATAAATTTCAACTACAGTTAAACCACATTTTCAATAATGTTGATGTAAACGAAGATTTTTTAGCCGAACGCTTACAGGCAGCAAGCTCTTTTTTTTCCGACAAAATTGAGCATGTACTCGAAACTATGCGACAATCACCAGCCGCTTCAGATAGCAGGGAAAATGCTCGAGAATATACCGACCAGCTACGAGCCAATTTTGCATTTATCGCTCAAAAGCAACATATTTTCAAGAAACTAACGCAACCATTCTCGGTTGATAAGTATTTCGAAATAAAAAACACCTTTTTGCTACCCGATTTTACGGTAAACGCATACTCAAAAACCAGCTCTACAAAATCAATAGCTTCGAGAAATCCAAAACTATATTTCGAATTATTAACTGTTCGCAACCAGATTTGCGAACCTCGCAACTTGCCAATTTATGTTGTAGCCGGCAGCAAAACTTTATTAGAAATGGCTGATTACCTACCACTTAACAATAAAGATTTATTAAAAATAAATGGCTTTGGACCTGCTAAGGTTGAAAAATACGGCGAGTTATTTTTGAACATAATTCAAAAATACTGTACCGACAATAAGTTAAATTCACGTATGCTCGAGTTATCAACTTCTAAAACCGAGAAAGCTGATAAAGCTGATAAAACAACCAAAAAGCAAAAAGGCGATTCGCATCGCGAAACATACGAGCTATTTAAATCAGGCAAAACAATCAACGAGATAGCGGCTATTCGCGGGTTAGTTGTCTCAACTATTTGCACACATTTAAATCGCTTTGTAACACTTGGAAATTTAGATATCAATAGATTTGTGTCGCCCGAAAAACGAGAAAAAGCGATTAAAATTATTGAAAATGTTGAATTAGGGTCGGTTTACGAAAGTTTGGGAACGGTAATGGATCCAGTAGAAACAAATTTCTTTTTGAGCTGGTATCGGAATTTTAAAAAATAGGTTTTCGAAAAAAGGAGTTTCTATTTTTTGATAAAACAAGTCGTTAATATTCTATTTTTATGTAGCAAAAAATCTATTTCTTTAGCATTAACAGCTATTTACAGCCCTCAAATCCGTTAAATAATGTTATAAATGATTTTCTGCGAAATAATATACCACCAAAAATTTTCAAAAAAAGGTTGTGAAAGCCTTTTTAGTAAACAAGAAATACAGATTTTCGTAAATCTTTAAATTAATTCTATAATAATATTTGTTACTTCATTATCGAGCAGCACCACACATTTATCAAAATATCAAGCACTTAACAGCTCTTTTCAAAATACTACCAAATACAAAAACGCTCTTTTGATATTCAATTGTAGTTTTTTTTTAAGCACACTGTAATAATTACTACAAATAAAATAGAATTGAATTATAAGAATAACGTTGTAAATTTGAGAACAGGAAAACAAATGAAAACGCATAACCAGCCTTGCAAAAAAGCGCATTAAATTTCATTCGATTTATCCTAATTATAATGTATCAATAAATCATTACAATTATGATTAATATATTTTTAGTTGACGATCACGAAATTGTCAGAGAAGGATTTAAAAAACTGATAAAAGAGTATAACGACATTAATGTTACTGGTGAAGCCAAGTCATCTGAAGATGTTATATCCAATATATCAAATATTGCCTGCGATGTCATGTTGGTCGATTTGTATTTACCGGGCAAAAATGGTTATCAGCTTATTGTTGAATTACAAAAGCTTCGTCCCGAAATAAAAACCATAATTATGAGTATAAATCCCGAGCAAAAATCTGCATTAAGGGCTTATAAGTTGGGTGCTTCAGGCTATTTGTGTAAAGATTCGTCTATAAACGAAATAATTACAGCTATTCGAAAAACATATTCATCAGGTAGATATATCAGTCCCGAATATGCCGAAGCATTGGCATTTAAATCTATTTACAGTGAGCAGGATGAACTGCAAAAGTTAAGCGATTTGGAAACAAATATATTAATAATGCTATATAAAGGGTTAGATATTAAAGATATAGCTCTAAAAACAGGATTGAGTATTGTATCTGTATTTACATATAGGAAGAAAATATTTGAGAATTTAAAACTAAACAATAACTTAGATATGATCCATTTTGTAAAGGAAAATATAATAATGGGATAATTCCAATTTTAACCAAAACATTACTCATAAAAAATTTAGAAATATTTATTTTATTCAAAAACGAATAAAAACGTATCAGGTTTTGCATTTAGATAGAAATTTTATTATATTTGCGGTTAATATTTATCATAGGAAGTATAAATCAACTGTTTTTGAACATTATTTTGTTAAAGATTGTTGTAATATAAAATCACTAAGTTGATATATAACAATACATTAAATCTAATTTCAATCCGGATATAAACAATATTTTGTACCACACACTAATTTTTAATTTTTATGATTAAAGTATTTATTGTTGATGATCATGAGATTATCCGCGAAGGCCTTAAAATGATTCTAAAAGAGGAGTCAGATATTGTTGTGGTGGGCGAAGCTCAAAATGGCGCACAGGCTATAGACAAAATCAGAAAAGTTGATTGCGACATTATGTTGCTCGACATGAATATGCCTGGACGAAACGGCATTGATTTACTAATGGACATAAAGGCACTACGACCCAAAATACATATTTTGGTACTCAGTATTCATCCCGAAGATAAGTTTGCGCTTAAAACGCTCAAATCAGGTGCTTCGGGTTATTTGTGTAAAGACACTGCCCTCGAAGAATTGGTAGTTGCTATTCATAAAATAAGTTCGAAAGGGCGCTATATAAGTACGTCGCTTGCCGAGCAATTGGCTTTTGATGTAATTCCCGAATCGGATGCCGACCCACACGACTTATTATCGAACCGCGAGCGCGAAATTTTGATTAAAATTGCCTCGGGAGTGAAAGCTAAAGATATTGCTGAAGAATTAGGATTGAGCATTTCTACGGTATTTACTTATCGTTTACGAATTTTCGAAAAGTTAAACGTAAAAAATAATGTGGAACTCACGCATTACGCTATCGAGAAAAAACTTGTTAATTAGTTACGAGTTACAAGTATTAAGTTACGAGTTAAGATTTTTGAAAGTAGAAATTTATACGTAAAAATAGAACAAGTTGGTCAGGTAAATATTTTTTATCTGACCAAATTTTTTGATATGACAATTCTAAATATTGAAACTTCAACCAATGTTTGTTCGGTGGCAATAAGTGCCAGTGGCAAATGTATATTCTCACGCTCAAATGCCGACGGCATGAATCACGCCACCATGTTAAGCCCATTTATCGAAGAGGCATTTAGGTTTTGGGCACCCAAAAAGCCCGATGCTATAGCCGTAAGTGGTGGGCCAGGTTCGTATACCGGATTGCGAATTGGTGTTTCAACGGCTAAAGGTCTGAGTTATGGCCTCGAAATACCCCTAATTGCTATCGAAACGCTTGAAATTATAGCCTTAATGGCCAAAAACAGAATTGAAAATCCGTCCGAAAACAGCCTATTGTGTGCTATGATTGATGCCCGTCGCATGGAGGTTTATTCGGCTTTTTACGATTTTGATGGTAATCTATTTAGAAATGTATCGGCTGATATTATCGACGAAAATTCGTATGCCAATTTACTTGAAAACAATACTATTTATTTTTTTGGAAACGGAGCACCAAAATGTAAAGCAATATTGACGCACACGAATGCCATTTTTATTGACGATATTGTGCCATTGGCCGAAAATATGATTTCGTTGGCTGAGAACGCATTTTTAGAACAAAAGTTTGCTGATGTAGCTTATTATGAGCCATTTTACTTAAAAGAATTTTATACGACTGCTCCTAAATCCATAAATTAATTACGAATTACGAGTTAGGAATTACGAATTAGAAGAGAAGAAAATATACACAATGTTCAAAAAAGTTGAATCCTATATTTTGAAAAACAATTTGCTGACAGCCGATGCTAAAGTAATTGTGGGTACAAGTGGTGGAGCTGACTCTGTGGCATTGTTACATATTTTAAAAAAGCTTGGTTTTCAGTGTATTGTAGCACATTGCAATTTTCATTTGCGAAACGAAGAATCGGATAGAGACGAATTGTTTGTTCAGGAATATGCTTCGAAATTGGCATTAGATTTCCATAAAATTGATTTCGATACAGTAAAATTCGCCCAGACCAATAAAATTTCGATTGAAATGGCTGCGCGGGATTTGCGGTATCAGTGGTTCGAGAAATTACGAACGGAACTTGGTACCGAAGCCATTGCAGTGGCGCATCACGCCGACGATAATGTGGAAACCTTGCTTATGAACCTTACACGCGGTACCGGTTTACGTGGAATGACTGGAATTCCTGTTCGAAATGGTTCTGTAATTCGTCCCCTACTCTGCTGCTCACGCGATGAAATTATTAATTATCTAAATATTAATGATTTAAATTACGTTACCGATTCCACGAATTCTAAAAACGACTATGTGCGAAACCGTTTCCGAAACGAAATAATTCCAATTTTTGAAGGAATAAATCCTGCATTTCGTGTAACAATAAACGATACTATTGCACGATTCGAAGAAATAGAAGAAATCTACAACGATCATATTGCATTGTTAATTAACAATTTATGCAAATTTGAAAATGGAATAACCATCATCGACATCCCAATTTTAAAAACAAAAAAATACGCCAAAACAATTTTGTATGAATTGCTTTCGCCCTGTAATTTTCATATCGATACCATTTCGAATGTTCTAAATGGATTGGATAATTCGCCGGGAGCTATTTTTAATTCGCCCACACACCAATTATTGTGCGACCGAAATCAACTATTGTTGGCAGAACTACCGAAAACTAAATTGGAAACTTTTTCCATATATACGAACGATACTGAAATTTTCGAACCCGCACATTTAAAAATTACGCGTCGCCAATTTGATGGAAAAATTAATAAATCGGCTCAATATGCTACTTTCGATGCCACAAAACTAAAATTCCCGTTGGTTTTACGCCGTTGGCAACAAGCCGATAGCTTCGTACCTTATGGCATGAAAACCCACAAAAAAGTGAGCGACTTTTTTATTGATGTAAAAATTAATAGGTTCGAAAAAGAAAATATTTGGATTCTGGTTTCGGGAAGTGAAATTGCTTGGATTGTGGGTTACCGTATTGATAATCGGTTCTCGGTCGATAAAAACACCTCTGGAATTATTGAAATACAGCTAATAAACTAATTTTTATTAAAATTTTCAACAATTTTAATCTAAAATAGTTGTTGATTAAATATTTAGTAGTACATTTGTAACGATTTCTCACATGCAAGAGCCTCCTGCTTTTGTTTTTTATAAATAATCAACAATAAATTATTCATTCAAAAAAACGTTATTTTCCTATTAACAGGAAGAATTCCGTCAAAACGTTTATTACTATCACTTTATGACTAACTACAACATTTTGCAACTCAATGCGAAAGAACTGTCCGCCCTGAAGGACATCGCCACCGAACTTGGATTAAAAGTTCCGAATTCGGTAAAAAAAGAAAATTTAATTTACGAAATTCTCGACCGACAGGCCGAAGTAAACTCACAACGAAAAACAACGATTGAAAAACCGGATGTTGACAACAAACAACGCATGCGTGTTCAGATTACCAAAAAAGGTACTGAACCGAAAAGCGAAACAAACATGAACGAAAAAAAGGAAAAAAAACCGGAGCCTAAAGTTATAATTGCAGCTACCGAAAAAATTCAGGAATCGACACCCGCTGCAAAGCCTGCCGAAAAACCAATTGAAAACAAGGCTAAAGCAAAAAAAACAAAGAAACCACCTGTGAAAGTAGCAAAAACAGATGTAGTTGCCGAAACAGTTGCCACAGAAATTGCTGAAATGAAAGCTGAAATTGCAACCGAAAACATTGTAACAGATGTCATGTCGGAAGTACAGACAAACGAAAAACCAGCACAAAAAAAGATGCGCGACCGCATTATTAAAAAGCCTGTTATTGTAGCTGAGAATTCGAAACAGACACAGGTACCTGTTTCCGATGATAATGAGCAAATTGAATCAATTGCCGAAAACAATATTGAGGCAAATGAAGGAAACAATTCAAATGAAGTATCTGAAAATTCAGAAAACTCGGTTCAAACTACGCCAACTGAGGTGCAACAAGCTCCACAGCCCAACGACCCACAACAAAACAGAAACAGACCTCACGACAGTAACAGACAGAAATTCAACAACCCACGTCACGAAAAACAATTCGATTTCGATGGTATATTGGAAGGTACGGGGACGCTGGAAATGATGCAGGACGGCTATGGTTTTCTTCGTTCTGCCGATTACAATTATTTAGCTTCGCCCGACGATATTTATGTTTCACAATCGCAAATTAAGCTTTTCGGACTTAAAACCGGTGATACCGTAAACGGAGCAATTCGTCCACCCAAAGAAGGTGAAAAATATTTCCCACTTATAAAAGTAAACAAAATTAATGGTCGCTCACCCGAGTATGTTCGTGACCGTGTGCCTTTTGAACACCTCACTCCTCTTTTTCCTGATACAAAATTTAATTTGTGTAGTGGTCGCAACGATACACTTTCGGCTCGTATGGTCGATTTGTTTTCGCCCATTGGAAAAGGTCAGCGTGGTTTGATTGTAGCGCAACCAAAAACAGGTAAAACAGTATTACTGAAAGATATAGCCAATGCCATTGCTGCCAATCACCCCGAAGTATATATGATTGTACTTTTGATTGACGAACGTCCGGAAGAAGTAACAGACATGGCTCGTAGCGTACGTGCCGAAGTAGTTTCGTCTACTTTTGACGAACCAGCCGAACGTCACGTAAAAGTGGCCAGCATGGTACACGAAAAAGCAAAGCGCATGGTAGAATGTGGTCAGGATGTAGTAATTCTGCTCGATTCGATTACCCGTTTGGCTCGTGCATACAATACAGTTTCGCCGGCTTCGGGTAAAATTCTTTCGGGTGGTGTGGATGCCAATGCATTGCACAAGCCAAAACGCTTTTTTGGAGCTGCTCGTAATATCGAAAATGGTGGTAGCCTTACAATTATTGCTACAGCATTGACCGAAACAGGTTCGAAAATGGACGAAGTAATTTTCGAAGAGTTTAAAGGAACCGGTAATATGGAATTGCAGTTAGATCGCAAATTGTCGAACAAACGTATTTTCCCTGCTGTGGATATCACTGCTTCGAGTACCCGTCGCGACGATTTACTGCTCGACCAGGATACGCTTAATCGCATGTGGATTGTTCGTCGCCATTTGGCTGATATGAATTCGATTGAAGCAATGGAGTTGATTAAAGACCGTATGGAACGCACTAAAAATAACGATGAGTTTTTACTCACTATGAATAGCTAACTAATTTATAATTGATAATTAATAATTGATAATTAAAAAAAATGAGACTATTAGAAGGAAAAGTTGCCATTGTAACGGGTGCTGCCCGTGGTATTGGAAAAGCAATTGCTTTGAAACTCGCATCTGAAGGTGCAAATATAGCATTCACCGATTTGAACATCGACGAAAATGCATTAAATACACAAAAAGAATTAGAAGCATTGGGCGTAAAAGCAAAAGGATATGCATCGAACGCTGCCAACTTCGACGAAACACATGCTGTAGTGGATGAAATCGTTAAAGAATTTGGTCGTGTGGATATTCTTGTAAACAATGCCGGTATCACCAAAGATGGTTTGATGATGCGCATGAGCGAGCAACAATGGGATATGGTTATTAACGTAAACTTAAAATCTGCTTTTAACTTTATACATGCTTGTACTCCGGTAATGATGAAACAACGTTCAGGAAGTATAATCAATATGAGTTCGGTTGTAGGTGTTTCGGGTAATGCCGGACAAGCAAACTATTCGGCTTCGAAAGCGGGTATGATTGGTTTGGCGAAATCAGTAGCTAAAGAGTTTGGCTCACGCGGAATACGTGCCAATGCCATTGCTCCGGGCTTTATCGAAACTGAAATGACTCACGCACTTACCGACGAACAACGTGCAAAATGGAACGAATTAATTCCGTTGCGCCGTGGTGGAAAACCGGACGAAGTTGCTGCTGTTACTTTGTTCTTAGCTTCTGACCTTTCGAGCTATGTAAGCGGACAAGTAATTAATGTTTGCGGTGGAATGAATACATAAATATTTTTTATTAAAACAAAAAAAACGACTTGCTTTTTCAAAAGTAAGTCGTTTTTATTTTTTTGCAATTATCAACCATTTATAAATAGCAAATAGGGAAGCAAGCAATATAAGTATTCCTAATTCATTATTAAGTGGCATCCCAAGTGCTCCACCACCTGGTTCATTTCCGGGATCTAATGGATCATCTTCTTCATCTTCGGTTCCACGCTGCATTACACCACCATCGGCTAAAGTTGTTGTATTGAACAAACTACCACCCATAGTTCCACCACCCGAAAAGGTATTCGAAACTCCATTTGACGATTTTCGGCCGCCACCTAATGCCATCATTCCAGAACCTGAAGCACCTCCTCCACTTGTAATTGTTTTATTTTGTAATGTTAAACCACCACCTCCATAATTTGATGCACCTCCAAAATTGGTTGAAGTAGAATAATTTACTCCATTAGTTGCCATAAACGAAGGCGAAACATAAGCATTTGTTGATGGACTATAATTAGTAGAACTCCCGGATGAGGAACCACCAGAAAAACCACCTACTTGACTTGAATAATTTACGCCAGGAGCAAGTGCATACCTATGTTGCTCACGATAAGCAGCATAGTGCAAGTCACCCCCTAATGGCGTATATAGCAATAGGAGTATGATTCCAGATATTATTATAAATGACCAGATATATATTATCTGATATTTTTTTTCCATGTGATAATAATTAATTCAAACAGTCTTTTAATACCAAGACTTAAACAAGAAAAATAAGTAATTGTTCTTTATCTTAAACGAATAATTATATTTCTCAATTTTTTTAAAACAGCAAACATGCTAAAGAACTTATAATTAAGCATTTCAATTCAGCTTTTGGACATAGCATTTCACGCTGCAAAAATAATAATTAATTTTAAATAATTGTATTCATTTTAATTAAATATGCCTAATAATAAGGCATATATCAGAATTTGATTAAAAAAACCTTCGTGAAAATATTAAATGTGAGCTAATTATTTTTGGCAACAAGTAATTGACATTATAAAAAACAGGCTGATTATATTTTAATCTGCTCATTTTTAGATATTTAAAAAAAACAAGGTATTATTAATATTTATCAATTGGAGAGCTGTTGGCTTAGATTAATATTTAGCATAGAGCCATTCTTTTTTATAAAAAAAATGGTTACATTCTTCATTGAAACATTTTATTCCTAAAAGGCTTACAACTAAAAAAAGCAGCAGAAAAACTTAGTATTTCAAAAATCATATTAAAACCAGCGGCAGGTTTTGCAATGACGGGAGGGTTTAAAATTGTAGGTAAACATAATTTCGTGCGTACCATAAGAGTGGTTAAACACTTGTCCAAGGTTATAATCGAAGCTGTACGAAATTTTGAGTTTACCA